>Ga0209382_10006559_pt1 | contig 14939 bp, 8 predicted proteins | sample SoiMetdeltSBSDD5_FD_187599 | JGI IMG/M metagenome (GOLD analysis project Ga0209382, IMG submission 187599) | Bulk soil microbial communities from a Populus tree surrounding site in Tennessee, USA - Soil MetaG P. deltoides SBSDD5 (SPAdes) (version 2) | ecosystem: Environmental > Terrestrial >... | reverse complement strand
ATTGAACTTGTCCAGCGCCTTTTGCGTTTCTCCCAATGACCGATAGACCTCGCCGATTTTGTGGAGCGTGCCGACCATGAAACGGCGGTCGCTAATCGCCTGCCTGAGCGGCAGAGCCTCGTTGAATTTCTCCAAGGCCTTCCGCGCCTCTCCCGATGACAGATAGATCTCGCCGATGTTGTCGAGCGCATCCGCCATCCCACTGCGGTCGCCTGCCGCCCGCTTGTGCTGCAGAGCCTCGTTGAATTTCTCCAGGGCCTTCTGCGTCTCCCCAAGTTCCCGATAGATCGAGCCGATGCCGTTGAGCGCGCCGCCCTGACGTAGTCGGTTACCCGCCGCCTGGAATATTGGCAGAGCCTCGTTTAATTTCTCAAGAGCCTTCTGGGTCTCTCCCAGTGACCTATAGACTGCGGCGACGTTGGTGGATGTGTTGGCCTCATAAATGCGGTCGCCCACCGCCCGATAGAGCGGCAGAGCCTCGTTGTATGCCTCCAGAGCCTTCCGCATCTCCCCCAAGGTCCAATAGACCATACCGATGTTGTTGAGTGTGTGAGCCATCCCAAGGCGGTCGCCTATCGCCTGCCTGAGTTGCAGAGCCTCGTTGTATTTCTCCAGGGCCTTCCGCTTATCCTCCAGATGCGAATAGATTACGCCGAGGCCGTTGAGCGCTATGGCCTCCTCACGGCGGTCACCCGCCGCCCGACTGAGTGACAGAGCCTCGTTGTATTCCTCCAGGGCCTTCTGCAACTCCCCCAGAAAATTACGGGCCCATCCGATTTTGTTGAGTGTGGCGGCCTCCTTACTGCGGTCGCCTGCTCTTCGATAAAGTTCTAACGCTTCATGATACTTTTCGACGCCCTTTCTTTTTTCCTCTAGCGTCCCTTGCTGTAACTCCTCTGCCTCTCGTAAGACTGACTCTGCGGTGACACGATGCCTATCTTCAGCGGTCGCCTCTCTCAATTCTTCTACCTTGATCTCGTACCGTCCTGTTTTAGCTGTTTTCTTAGCAGAACGCGCCTCAATCCTGTATTCGCCTGGCGCCTCTGCGATCGTCGAGACGGTCTCCGACCCCACAGTCACCCTCTCGCCGTCCACCTCGCAGATCTTCTTACCGTCGGGCGTAAACAGCGCCACCGCCACATCTATCCCTCGTTGCTCGACCACTATATGCAGGTACTGACCAGAGATCGTCGTGATTTTGTAGGAGTGCGATTGGCCGCCGGAGAGTTCTCGCTCAATCGGCTTGTCTGGTTCCAGCGAAATACTCTCCTGGGCACTTGGCGCCGCGTCGCGTTCACTAGCGGAGGCTTGCGCAGGCGGCGCACCAACCCATAATAGGTTGATCATGAGAGGAGTCCAGCCGATTGAATGCAACCCGCAGTCCATAGGTTTTGGGAAGGGTGTGCACAGCAATATCAAAGTGGACAAGGTGGCAATCGTTAAACGACGCATTCATCCTCCGAATACCTCTCTCAAGAGGGATTTTGATTGTTTTGCCAATTTCGTTGTTTGAAGAGTTCTCCGCAGGGGCGACGGGAGAATATAGCGGGGCTGAGGATACAAACAGCCGCTAACGGCGTCAATGATTATGTAAAAGCAATGCGACTGCTCGCCGGCCTGCTCGTTATCAGGATGTAGCCCGGCCTGCATCCTATCAAACGCCTCCCAGGTGATGACCCATCCCTTTTTTGGGGAGATTGACTCGCTCATCGCTATTTCCACTTGCACTGCAGGACGAAGGCGGCCCAATAGTATGGAGCCTGCCACTGTTCTCTTTCCGGATCGACAACTGTGAGCTTCAAAGAAAGGGAAGATGAAAGATGAGCGGCTACTCGCGTTCCGTAGTGTCGATCTTCTAAAGCATCTCCCCGCTCACGACGCTCAAAAATTGACGGGAAGTATTTTTTCAACGTATCGCCAGGGCCGCCTCATGCAAAAATCGGCAATATTCATCGGCCTCGCGTGAGCCTTCCTCCGGCGACCACGGGGCGAAATCTTTATCCTCCGCCCGTACGTAACCGCCCGCGGGCTGCCCTTTCACTTCGTATATCACCGCGTCTTCGAGCGCGACGAGGCTGTGCCAGACGCCGGGGGGAATATCCATTCCCAAACAACCGCCGTCTACGGATAAGACCCTGCTCCGCTCAAAATCAATCTCGCCTGCGCCGGTGAAGAGAAGCAGCGCGAGCTTGCCGCGCAGGATGATGAAGCCTTCGCCTTTGTGTTTGTCTTCGTGGCGATGCGGTCGAACATATGTTCCGACGGCAAGGGCGTTGAGCATTCTGTGCGCGTGCTCCCAGGCGCCGTCGTGCAAACAGAAAATCGCGCGGCGGCGCGATGACAGGCGCGCCCGCAGCAGCAGCTCATCAAGCAATGACGAATCAATTGTTTGAACAGGTCTTTGTTCCATAATTACCACACTTAGCGTTTAGTCCAGCGATTGTAATGCAACGAAATGCCACCCTCATTTCTGTCAGGCCTGCCACTGCTTCAACCGTTCGACCAGCTCCAGCATCTCGCGGCGTTTCTTCTCGAACAGCGCAAAGGCGCTGATGATCAGCACGCCGAAAGCGATACCGGCCACGTACCACAGCCAACTCCAGTTCAGGGTGACCGACGCCGTCCAGATTATCGCCAACAACGACAACAGCAGGAACGCCGTGCCCAGGAAGAGGAATGCGCGAATTCGCAGCGCCAACCCCGCGAGTACGCCTGTCACGGACAGAACGAGCAATATTATTGTCAGCCAGGGCGATTCGCTCACGCCGTTGATGAAGATGTCCGACGTCGAAGAGACGTAGATCATCATCAACGTCGCGTAGCGAATCACCGTCATCTGGTCCTTCGTCAACTGGTCGCGGTTGACATGGCCGGCGGCGAGCACAGAGAGCGAAACCGGGATGAGCCATAACTGCGGGTGCTGATCAAAGCCGTAGTCCTTGGTTCCGTCGAGCAATTTCCACAGCCCGCCGTTGCCGGCGAGCGTCGCCATGATTCCGAACACGAACGAGCGCCGCATCACCGAAAGCGCGCCGTAAAACAGCCCGACCAGGAACAACAAGTCCGAGTAAGAGACCTCCGAATGTTCTATCCAGAAACCGAACACCGGCAAGATCGGCAACAGAATGCCAGTGCGCTCCAGCGGCTCTGCCAGCACCAGTCTTCCCCGCCTGCGGAAAAGCTCGCCGAGCCCCACGCCCGTGAAGGCCAGCAGCATCACGACCAGTGGCCACCAGGTCAAAAAGAATCCGCCGAAGATCCACGGCATCGTTAACCGCGCGTGCATTATCGTCACCACAGTCAAAGCCTCGGCGCCATACACATAGTTCATTCTCCCCCGCTCGCTGAGATTGAAAGGATCCTGCCCCGGAGACAGAGCGAACTCAATGCAGGCGCAGAAGAGCGAGACCAAAGCCACAAAAACCGCGATCACAACCCACCACGGCGCGCGCGCCTCTTCGTGCAAAGCGACATTCGACGCCTCGGCGCTGAGTATGGCGACCAACGCAATCAAACCGAAGGCGCCGATGATCGGCAGTTGCGCCTTCACCCCGCGTCGCCATTCGTTCTCATCGGCCAGATTGCGGCGGATGAAAAATCTATACCCGATCAGAACCGTTCCGGCTACCACCATCACGACCGCCAAGCGATTGATCGCTTGCAAGCCATCGAAAGGCGACAACCATGCCCACCCCCACAACATTGCGCTCAAAAGTGACATCCAGGTGATGGTACCGATGGGCCTTATGGGACTGATGGGACCTTTAGGACTTATAGGACCGATGGGCGCTACGTCTGGCTGGCTTTCGTTATCAGACGCTTGTTGCGCCAAAGAGTCATCCTGCCCGATGGAGACGTATTGCTCATTTGTATACTGATCCGCAGTTCCCGTTATCAGATGCTGGTTTTTCTCGTCATTGTTCTTCCCCGTTATCAGACTTTGGTTGCGCGAGGCGCTCGCCAATAATGCCAGTGAAATCGGAATGGCAAACGAGGTGGTGGCCGCGAGCAATCGTTGCGCCAATGACCCGAAGCTCAGGATGACGACGAATGTAATTGCGTAGGCGGCGACGCCGAGCGCCAGGTTCATTGCATTAAGCCATAATGAAAAGCGGGCGAGATCGTCGGCGATCGAGGGCATGCGCAGTCGGGCGGCGAGGCGCCCCAACGATTCGCGCCTGCGAAACAAAGCGCTCGTCGCTAAAGCGTAGAGCGAGAGTATGACGACCAGGTTGACCAGCAATTTCTCATAGCCGGGATTGAAAGAGCGTAAGGCCATGGCTGCGGCTATCAATCCGGCGATGTGCAATCCGCGCAAGGCCTGCGCGGGGCGCTCGTCCCACAGGCAGGCCGCGAAGAGCGCGACGACCGACGCCAGCGCGAGCCAATCGAACAAAGCCTCGCCAATTAATTGACTGCTTCCAAAGGCGAGCCCTAACCATTGGAAAAGCATCGTGAGGCTCACCAATCCGAGGGAAGTTCGCGCAGCCACTCGATGGAACGGCGTGATCGATTGCGCCCCGTCCTGTCGCAACAGCTTCAAATCGATCGCGAGCCATGCGATCGCGGGCAGGGCCAGAACGATGGCGTTCAAGGACGCCACACCTGGCAGGTAGATGTAGTCCGAGCTGAAGAGATTGGATAGTTCGAAGTCAAACCAGAAATAAACTCTCGTCGCGGCATAGTTGAGAATCGGGGCGGCGAGGTAGATGTAACCGCGCCTGCGGCTCGCCAGGCTCAGTCCGGCCAACAAGAGGCAGGTCGAAATCGAAAAGCCGACAGTCCACCACGGCTCTCCGTAAGAAGAGACTCCGCGCAAGATCATCGCAACGATCGCCAACGCCAACGCCGTGACCCATTTTTCCAGGGAGCGTTGATCGAAAATCTGCGCGACCGGCGCCAGCAGCCGGACGGGCCGTCGTAAAGCCAGCATCAGCCAGGCAGACACGTTCAGCGCCAGTCCCAGGGTATGAAACGCGGTCCAGCCGCCGGCCCCGAGCCGGCTCATCAGGCAACTCAACAGCGATCCGATAGCGATCAGGCCGACTCCGATGCGCTCCGTGCGCAAACGGTCTGGCTTTTTCTCGTGAAGCCATGCGTAAGCGAGCATAGGCAGCGCCACAGCCAGAAAGCCTGTCAGGCCGCCGAAAGAATTGGCCAGCGCGCTGCTCATCAGCGGATCAATAAAAAGGCGGGCGTCGGCCACGGCCAGCAAAGACAACGACAGAAATAGCGCCAGGGCAGTCTGAGTTTTGAGAAAAGTCTCTGACCGAGGCCATGTCGAACGGAGCGCAGTTTGGCGGCGATGAAACCCGATCCAGACGAGCGAGCAGATCGAGGTTGCGAGGATGTTCAATTGCGCGACCGTGTAGGCGTCTGCGCGTTCAATCCCCCAGACCCGCGCAGAGGCCCACAGCAAATAGCCGAAAGTCACCGACAGGTTTACCATCAGCCCCGCCACGCAGGCGTATACGGCAGAGCGCTCACGGAAGGCGTGAGCGGCGAATGAAAGCCCGACGAGCGACAAAGGCGCGACCAGTCCGAGGATCATGCCCGATCGCCCAGGCCAAAACTCCGCCGCGTCGCTAACGGTAACCCCCCTGAAGAAAGCCTGCGACGAGAAGAACAGAACAGGCGCGACAAACAACACGAATGACGACGTTCGCAACGCCGCCGGCAACCCTTTCGACCTCTCTTCCATCTGCGGCCAGCCGAATCGTTTGAAACGCTGCGTGATGAGATTTCGAGCCACGATCAGGGACGACACGGCGGCGAACGCGATGGCCGACGCCCATCGGTAGACCGCCGGCGTCAATCCGACTTCCCTCCACTGTCCTGCGATCAACAGACACGCGCAGGCCAATAAAATCAGCATCGCATGCGCCGCTCGCTTTTCAAACCGCTCCCACAATCCGGCGATGAAGACCAGCGACAGCGCCAGCAGCAGCGACCACGAGCCCCAGCCTGCCGCCATCGCGGCGAAATTCCGGCTCTCGGTCGAGAGCGCCCTTTCGGGAAGCGCCTCGATCATTCCGACGCGAGCGCAGTACAGGCTGAGCGATGCGAGGAAGACCAATAGCAAAAGCGTGACGACGCGGTCGACGCCGGGCCACCCTGGATAAAGCAACTTCGATGCGGCGGCGGGATCGAATAAGCGAGAAGGCTCTTCCCCCTCGTCTTTCTTTGATTCGGCGACGCCCGCAACGACTCCGAATCTCTTGAGCGCGAGCCGCGCGGCGATCCAGGCCAGGCTCAATAGCGCCAGCGCGACGGCCTGCGCCTGCATCGTCCTCAGGTCGCCGACGAACGATTGCGGCCATGGATGGTGGAACAGATGCGCGATTCCGAACACAACCGACGAGGCCAACGCCAGTTGGAATGCGGCGAACAATACTGGCAAGCGCCTCAACCAGGCGATCACTAACCAGATCGCCGCCAGCCACAGCATCCTCGCGGAAATCTGCCCCGTGGTCATCCAACCCTGGAAGATCAAGAACGGCGCCACGGCCACCGAGGCGATCAACGCCGATGAGGCGCTTGGCCGGGCAAAGAGCCTTCGCGCGCGCTCGCTCTTCAGGCTCGCGATCAACGCCGCGACGGTCGCGACATTTGCGAAGACGAGCGCCGACAATCTCACCGGATGATATGGCGCGAGCTTGTCCACGAATTTGAAAGCCAGCGTCTGCGTGATGGCCAACAATGACAAAGCGCTCCCGATCCAAGCGGCGACGACTTTTTCTCTCCGCCAGGCGATGACGAACGCCGCAATGGCGTAAAAAACGTAGACCGGCGCGGCGCGATTCGGGTCTTCGGCGCGCCCGAAGCCATGCGCTGTGGTGAGCAGAAGGCCGAAAGCCCCGGCGACTACGGCGCCGATTCCATAGATGCGCGATTCGATTTTTCGTTCTTTCTTCAACGACCATTCCGACACTACCGCGAAGAGCGCGAAGAGCAAGGCGAGCGCGTCTCCGCTCACCTTCGAGACGAGTTTTTCGGCCAGTAGCTGGCCGTCTTCGCTCCACAGGTGGACATTCTCGCTGAAGAGATTCGCTGCGGTCATAGCGGCTAGAGAGAAGTGCGCGATCGCGCTCGCGTGAGCTAACCTGAGATCGTATCGCAGCGACTTCCTGGAGCTTGCCAACGCCATCGAGAGAGAGACGGCGCAATTGATCAAGGCCGTGATGACTACGGCGACCGGATTCGGCCATGCGAAGACGAGCGCGGCAAGCGAGATCAGCGAGCCGACGAGGCTGACGCTAGTCGCGGCGGTCCGGGTCTTGCCGGATTGGCTTTCTGCGGGCCATTGCAGCAACGCGACCCCGGTCGCAATAGCCGGGATTCCGAAAACGCTGATGAGTGGCGCGAATTGTCGCAGCGTCTGCGAGAAGTGACCGGGTTTGATGAAGAACAGCCCCAGCGGCAGCAAAGTCGAGAATGTAGCGACGCCGAGATGAGTGAATATCTGGTCGGCGCGGCTCTCGTCGTCGGCGCCTTGCTTTAGCCGTCCTGCCTGATCGCGCAATATTACGCCGCAACTCGCGCAGTAACAGAGTAGCGGCGCGACGCCGAGCAGGGCCGCCCTGAGCCAGGCATCCTCGGCGACGTTCAAATGCCTGGCCAACAGCATCGCGAATGAAGGTCCCATCGTCGCCAGGGCCGTCATCCACGGCGCCTCGGGCAGGAAAACTTTGGCGGCCTGATAGACGAGGAAGAAGAAGAGGGCCAGAGAAAAAAGCTCTCCGCCGGCAACCAGCCAAGGGGGCGGCCAAGAAGGCGAAACCGCCTCGCGAGAGAACGCCGCCATCGCCAGGAAATTGAGCGGCGCGAGCAGCGTCGAGATGACCAACACGCCACGACTTGTCGTAGGCAGTTTCCAGCGATGCGCGCTGTAAAAGCCCAGCCCGAAGAGCGCCGTGGTTACGCCGATGAAGACGGAGAACTTCAGGAACGGCTTCGCCGCAATCTCCCCCCACAGGCTGAAGACAAGCGCGATCGAAAACCCGATGACCAACAGCCCGCCGGCCAACTCGCCCCACCTGACGCTGCTCTCTTCCATGAACGTCTCCAGCATTTCGGTGAACGAGCGACGCGGTTGACGCGGGATTTCGGCGACGGTTATCGGAACTTCGTCCGGGGCGGCGTCGATTTCGTCGAGATTGCGGACGCCTTTCTCGACGTCCTTTTCTACGACAAAGGCGATACGCTCGGTGAGATCGGGCGGCGATTGCTGAGGGACCGGTTCAACCGGGGCCGGCTGTGGCGCTAGGGGCTCGGCTTCGCGGCGCGGCGCGACCACATCGCGGCGAACGGGAGCGCTCAACCGCGTTCGTTCCTCCTCGACAAGACTCATTACCAGTTTGTGCGTCTCGGCGTCGAGCCTGCCCTGATTCAAAAATATATCGAGCTGGCGCGCGATCTTCGCCAGATCGGCCATCCGCCCTGCGCTCGATCGCGGCAGCCCGCAGAGGGGGCAAAAGCTGTCGCCGTAGCTCATGGCCGAGCCGCATTCCGCGCAACGCGTCCCCCGCCCCGTTCGGGCGTCGCTTCTATCGTCAACGGCGGCGCGCTCCGCCTCCGGTTCGCCGAAGACTGCGCGAAAGATCTTTGCCAGCAGAACCCAGATTCCATGACCGACAAGCGTGATTATGCCAATCGCGAATAATACGGGGATCAAGATTTCCATTGGTCTCTCTCCGGAAAATAGTGGGCATTGGGCAGTTGGTAGTGGAGAGATCAAAGCTGCGCACTGCCCACTACCCACTGCCCACTTTCTCTATACTGCCTGCAATCAAATTCCGTCAGTCGTCAACTTTCAATGTGATTCAACGCCCGACACGACCGCTTTTCAATCCACGAAGGCGCATCTTGCAAGCGTCAAGCCACTCGCTCTGGCGCCCGTCGAATAGAGGGATCATTGAACCGCGGAACTATACGGATGGCGAACTTTCAAAGGCGGAGTTCTTGTGACAGTTCGTCATCCGTCACAAACCTAATTGACTGGCCTGGTGAGGAACCTGTCGACGTAGTGGCGCAGTTCCGAGAGAGAGGAATCGGCGATGACGCGGAAGACGCGGACGCGGACCCCGGGCGGTATTTGCGCCGCCGTGGCCGCGTCGGTGATGACGAACGAGCTTGCGCGCAATCCCCTCTCCCATCCTTTTTCGGCCGTATTGCGGAAGTTAAGCGAATCCGAGTCGACGTTGACCGCCGCCAGGACGGAATGGGCGAAATGCAGGAAATTGGGCGAGTGAGAGACGACCGTGATCAGGTCGTTCTCGGAGGGACGCATCTCGTCCTTCAGCGTCTCATGCGCCGAGCGCGCGTGAATCAATAGGCAAGCCGCTTTCGGAGGCAGCGCAGCCGCGACGACTTCCGCCAGGACGTGAAGCGCGACCGGAATCGCGCCGACCAGGACGCCGCGATTGGCGCATTCGTCCACGCCCGCGCCCTCGACGCGAAAGTCAGTGGCCGCCTTTATCTCGGCCATCAGAACGGCTCGTAGATCGGGATCGGGGTCGATCACCAGAAAATGATCGGGCGGCTGTAACCTCATCCAATGCCTGATGCGCGATTGAATGTCGGCCAGCGAGAACCCCTTGCGCCGCGCGACCTGCAGAAACTCCACGATCAGGTTGTCGAGATTTAGTTGGGCTTCAACCGTGTTTTCGGGCTTGAACCTTCGGACGTATATTCCACTTCCCGCGCGCATGTCCACCCATCCGGATTCCGAAAGCTCGCGGTAAGCGGCGCTGACCGTGTTTGAATGGATCTTGAATCGCCGGGCGATTTCGCGCGTGCTCGGGAGTTTCTGCCCCGGCTTCAAATCCTGGCTGAGGATAGCCAGCTTGATCTGAGCAGTCAGTTGCTCGCGCAGCGGAACGTCGCTCCCTTTTGATAACCAGATTTGCATAATCGAATCAGCCACGGAGACACGGAGACACGGGGACACGGGGACAAGGAGAAAAGCAGAAAACGTCTTGTTTCCTTGTCTCCCCTTCTCCTTGTCTCCCCCTCTCTTCTTGGCTCTGTGGCTCGGTGGCTCTGTGGCCAAGTGGCGCCCCAACGTAGCCTGCTCTGATTTAGCGCATATATTGTTTTTCGACGGCGATCAATTTGGCGACGCGCTTTCCGTGACGCGCGGCGCCTTCAGGAGTCGAAAGCCATACGCCGACGATTTCGCGCATCTTTTCCGTCGAGATCATGCGGGCGCCGAGCGTCAGGACATTGGCGTAGTTGTGCTCCCGACTGTTGCTGGCCGTCGCCGCGTCGTAACACATGGCGGCGCGGACGCCGGGCACTTTGTTCGCGGTCATGCAGGACCCGATTCCGGCGCCGTCGACCACGATCCCGAGGTCGCATGCGCCATCGGCCACCGCCCGCGCGACGGCGTGGGCGAAATCGGGGTAATCTACGGCCTCTTCGGAGAAAGTTCCGAAGTCGCGATGGCGGTAGCCGAGTTCGTCGAGATATTCCTTGAGGCGCTCTTTCATTTCATACCCGCCGTGATCGGCGCCGACCGCGATGAGGCGACGCTTGCCGGAGACGGAGCGGCGAGCGCGATAGCGGATTTCGACGCCCCGCTCCCGTATTAAATCCTGCGCTGCGGGGGTGATGATCGCGTCTTCACGAATGAGGAACCGGGCGCCGGCCTGGGCGTCGCGCAAATCGGCCTCGGTGATCACGTCTTTCGCCGACTCGTCTACTACAGGCGCCCCCGATTCGGCGCCCGGCGGCTCGCCGCCGATCCGCTGTCGCAAGGCATCGCGAACCATCGCGCTGATCTCCTCTCGATCCAAAGGCCGATCCGAAGAGTCCACTGGCGAACGCTTCATGCCTTGCCGCCCCCCGCGGCTTCCATCCAATCGGGCTCGTCGTGAAGAAATGATCTGATCCCGCGGACGGCCTGCGCGATTCTCTGTTCGTTTTCGACCAGGGCGAATCGCACGTAATGATCGCCCCGCTCGCCGAAGCCCACGCCCGGCGAGACGGCCACGCCTGCCTTCCCGATCAGCAGTTTGGCGAATTCCAGCGAGCCGAGTTTGGCGAAATGATCGGGAATTTTGGCCCACACGAACATCGTGCCCTTCGGCGCCGGGATGTTCCACCCGGCCGAGTTCAACCCCTTGATCAGAGCGTCGCGACGTCTGCGATAGACTTCGACGATCTCGGGCACTACGTAATCGCAATCGCGCAAGGCGATGATGGCCGCGATCTGGATCGGCTGGAACATTCCATAATCGAGATAGCTTTTGATCCGGGTCAAGGCCGCGACCGCCTGGCGATTGCCGACGCAGAAGCCCACTCGCCACCCGGCCATCGAATAGCTCTTCGACATCGAGAACATCTCGACCGCCACGTCCTTCGCCCCTTTCACTTGCAGAATGCTCGGCGCCTTGTAGCCGTCGAAGGTCAGGTCGGCGTAAGCCAGATCGTGGATGATCAAATATCCGCGCTCGCGCGCGATCGCGACGGCCTCCTCGAAGAACTCCTTCTCGACGCAGACCGTCGTCGGGTTGTGCGGGAACGAAAGGACCAGGAGCTTGGGCTGCTGCGAGCGCTGGTAATCGAGCCGGCGCAGCGCGTCCATCATGGCCTCCGGCCCTTCAATGATCGGCAGTTTGATCAGTTCGCAGCTCGCGATGGTCGCGGCGAAAGAATGGATCGGGTAGCTCGGGTCGGGAACGATCACCTTGTCGCCGGGCTCGACCAGCGCCAACACCAGATGCGAGAAGCCCTCTTTCGCGCCGATGGTAGCAATCGCCTCGGTTTCGGGATCGATTTCGACGCCGTAACGGCGCGCGTACCAGCGCGAGATTTCAACGCGCAGATTGGGAATGCCTCGCGAGGCCGAGTAGCGGTGATTTCGCGGGTTGCGCGCCGCCTCGACCAGTTTATCGACGATCGGGTCGGGCGTGGCCAGGTCAGGGTTACCCATGCCCAGATCGATGATGTCTTCCCCGCGATGGCGCGCTTCCATTTTCAATTGGTTGATGACGGCGAAAACATAGGGCGGAAGTTTTTCGACGAGTGGAAATCTGTAGTTCATAGAAAATGATTTGAGATTCGATTATATTGCCGCTTCCTGTGATTACTATCTGGTGGCGTCATGGATAAGACTTATTGGACTTACTGGACCTATAGGTCCTATAAGTCCTATTCACGAAGCGCCCAGAAATTTTCCGAGGAGAAGCGCCGCAATGTCTTCAAGCCACGACCCCGGGTCGGAGTTTAACAATCCGAACCTGGAAATACTAATCACCGCCGACCAACTGCAGAGCCGCATCCGCGAAATGGGAGTGGAGATCACCAGAGATTACACCAACCGCCGGCCCGAGTTGATCTGCGTGCTCAAAGGCGCGATGCTTTTCATGAGCGACCTGATGCGCGCAATCGACCTGAACCTAAGCATTGATTTCATCGCCGTCTCGAGTTACGGCAAAGGGAGAAACTCGACCGGCGAGGTCAAGTTCGTCAAAGACCTGGACGAGCCGTTGGAGGGGCGCGACATTATTCTGGTTGAAGACATTCTCGACACGGGGCTCACTCTCAACTACCTGGTCAACAATTTCCGTTCGCGCGGCGCGACTTCGATCCGCATCGCGACCTTATTGAACAAGCCCGACCGCCGTCGCGTCGTCGTCACGCCTGATTACTGCGGCTTCACCATCCCTGACAAATTCGTGGTCGGCTACGGACTCGATTACGCCGAACGCTACCGCAACCTGCCGTATATCGGGGTGGTGAAAGAATAAGCAAGGGAGTGGTGGTGGGAAATGAGGTGTGGTAAAAGGCCATATATCATATGCCATATGATATATCCTCATCTCCACACTCCACACTCCACACTTACGGTTTCGGTTTCGCACGCTCCGGACTCATGTCAAAGGTGATCACGGCGCTGACCTGAACCGGTTTGCCCTCGAATTTTGCGGGTTCGAATTTCCAGGCGCGGGCCGCCAGGATGGCCTCGCCGTTCAGGTCGGAGCGTCCGTCAACGACGTGCGCGAAGACCACGTCGCCGGCGCTCGAAACCAGAACTTCTACCTTGACCATACCTGGCGCGTAAGCGGCGGTCAGGGCGCCACGGCCGACGCCCAGCGAATAAGCGCCTCCGTCCTTGGTTACCCCCTTCGCCGAAGGATCGTCTTGATTGCCGCCCTTGGCCGGCCTGGCGCCAGGAAAGATCGCCTGCGTTCTCTTGACGGGTCGGCCGCCGGTGATCAACGCCTTCATCGGGTCTTCAATCTTGCCTTCTTCCTCATCGGTGTGCGCGAATTCCGAGACGCGGATGGTAGGCAGGCTGAAATCCGCCACCTCGCCCCCCTTCGCCCCGGCCGGAGCCTTGGAGAGTTCTATCGCCCGGCGCAGACATTCGACGGATTGTCTACGTTGCTCAATCGCCACCTCCTCAGATTCTGCCGACAGCGCGGCTTCGGCGTGCAGGAGATTCTTGACGTTCTGGGCCTCGGCGAAATTGTCTAAGATGGTGAGGGCCTTGTCGGCGTATTCCAGGCCGTTATTGATCCCGAACCGAATGTTCACCCGATTCTGTTCGGGGGTCGTCACGACGACCTTGTTCTCTTTGATCCCGACGAATTTCGCCACCAGGTCGTGAACCTCGCGCCAATAGCTCAAAGAAACCCGGTAATAACTGAACGCCTTGACCGAATCCTTCTGCCCCTTAAGGTTGGCGCGTCGTAAGAAGTAAGCGCGTGATTGCGACTGAATGTCTAGTCTGAACGCGGTCAGGGCGGCGAAACTTAGCGCCTCATCATTCTCCGGCGCCAGCTTCAGCGCGGCCTCGAATTTCGCCAGAGCGGGCTTGAGACGTTGGGCGCGATAGAGCGTCTTTCCCTGTTCAATCATTAGAGCGGCCGACGGGTCTGACTTTGCGCCGGCAGCCGGTTTTTGGGCCAGGACGGAGAGATGGAGAGATGAGGAGACAAGGAGACAAGGAGACAAGGAGACAAGGAGATAAGGAGACAGAAGTACGAGGCGTCTCATCAGCCCTATCAGCCCTATAAGTCCTATCCCAGGGAATGAAAATGCTCGATTGGACTCCATAAAACAACTGTTGATTCATTGCGCGCCGGCTCTCAAACTCGCGCTCACCTGTTTTTGGTACCGTCGCGCGGCCGCTTTGACAGCCTCTTCGTTGAGCGTCAGCAACCTCCGGTCGCGCATCAGCAGGCGGCCGTTAACTATGGTGTCGGTGACGTCGGATGCCTTCGCGGCGTACACCAGATGAGAAATGACATTATACATCGGCGTCAAGTGAATGGCGCTCAGATCGACGACGATCAGGTCGGCCCGTTTCCCCGCCTCGATCGAGCCGATCTCGCGCTCCATGTGCAACGCGCGGGCGCCGCCGATGGTCGCCATCTCGAGCGCCTGCCGGGCCGTCACGACGGTCGGGGACATCGTCACCAGCTTGTGCAGCTTCGCCGCGGTGTCCATCTCCTCCCACATACTCAGATCATGATTGGACGCCGCGCCGTCCGTGCCCAGGCCCACGCGCAGCGACGACTTGAGCATCTGCGGGATCGGGGCCGCGCCGGAACTGAGTTTCATATTCGACTGGGGGCAGTGCGCCACGCCGACTTCGCGTTCCTTGAGAATCTCTATCTCATGGTCGTTGACGTGCACGACGTGCGCAGCCAGCAACCGCCGGGAAAGCAGCCCCAGACTTTCGAGGTAGAGCGCCGGGCGCGTGTTGTATTTTTCGGCTATGGCCTTCGTCTCGGTGGGGGCCTCGGCGAGGTGAGTGAGGATTGGGACGTCGGTCCTCTCGGCGAAGTCTTTGACCTCTTTGAGATGTTCAGGGCTGACGGTGTATGGCGCGTGCGGCGCAATGGCGGGCGTGATCAGAGCGTCGCCTTTCCAACGTTTGACGAAGCTGTCGGTGTAACTGAGCGCGGCTTCCCACGTCTTGTTGTCAG
>Ga0209382_10006556_pt1 | contig 14943 bp, 10 predicted proteins | sample SoiMetdeltSBSDD5_FD_187599 | JGI IMG/M metagenome (GOLD analysis project Ga0209382, IMG submission 187599) | Bulk soil microbial communities from a Populus tree surrounding site in Tennessee, USA - Soil MetaG P. deltoides SBSDD5 (SPAdes) (version 2) | ecosystem: Environmental > Terrestrial >... | reverse complement strand
CGCGAGCGCGCCCGTAGACTCGACCCCGTGAGCGACCCCTCCCGGTTCGCCGCGCGCTACCCCTTCGCGCTCGACGGGTTCCAGCTGGAAGCGATCGAAGCCCTCGCCGACGGCGAGTCCGTGCTCCTGGCCGCCCCCACGGGCTCGGGCAAGACCGTGGTGGCGGAGTACGCCGTAGACCGGGCGCTGGACCTCGGCGGCAAGTGCTTCTACACGACGCCGCTGAAGGCGTTGTCGAACCAGAAATTCGGCGACTTCGTGGCGCGGCTCGGCGCGCCGAAGGTCGGCCTGCTGACCGGCGACAACACGATCAACGGCGAGGCGCCGGTCGTCGTGATGACCACCGAGGTGCTCCGCAACATGCTGTACGAGCGCAGCGACACGCTCGACGGGTTGCGGACCGTCGTGATGGACGAGGTCCATTACCTGCAGGACCCGTACCGCGGCGCGGTGTGGGAGGAGGTCCTGATCCACCTCCCGCTGTCCGTGTCGGTCGTCTGCCTCTCGGCCACGATCTCGAACGCGGAGGAGTTCGGCGAGTGGATCGGCACGCTCCGAGGGCCGACGCGCGTCGTGATCGAGGAGCGGCGGCCGGTCCCGCTCGAGCACCACTACCTGATCGGCCGCGAGCTGCACCCGATGCACGTCGAACAGGACGGGCAGCTGATCCCGAACCCCTACGTCGTGTCCCTGGACCGCCAGGAGGTCCGGTACAAGACCTACCGGCGACGAGGCTCGGGGACGACCCAGTACCAGAGGATCCCGCGCCCGCGTGAGGGACACCGTCGCGTCTACGTCCCGCGGCGCGAGGACGTCGTCGAGACCCTGTCCTCCGAGGGCCTGCTCCCCGCGATCTACTTCGTCTTCAGCCGGGCGGGCTGCGACCGCAGCGTCGAGTGGGTCATGGCGTCCGGGATCCGCCTGACTGCGCGGGAGGAGGCGACGCGGATCCGCGACTTCGCGGAGATGCGGGCGGCGTGGATGGACGACGAGGACCTGAAGACGCTCGGCTTCTACGAGTTCCAGGAGGCGCTCGCGGCCGGCGTCGCGTCTCACCACGCCGGGATGCTCCCGGTGTTCAAGGAGACCGTCGAGGAGCTGTTCGAGGCGGGGCTCGTCAAGGTCGTGTTCGCGACCGAGACCCTGTCGCTCGGCATCAACATGCCGGCGAAGTCGGTCGTGATCGAGGACCTGTGGAAGTTCCAGGGCGAACGCCACGAGCTGCTCACGCCGGGCGAGTACACGCAGCTCACCGGGCGCGCGGGCCGGCGGGGGATCGACGAGCTCGGCCACGCGGTCGTTGTCTTCCAGCGCCAGGTCCAGTTCGAGCGGGTGGCTTCGCTCGCGTCGACCCGGAGCTACGAGCTCACGTCCTCGTTCCGCCCGTCGTACAACATGGCCGTGAACCTCGTCCGGAACTACTCGCGCGAGGAGACCCACCACCTCCTGAACTCGTCGTTCGCGCAGTTCCTCGCGGACCGCGGCGTCGTCGCGCTCGAACGCCAGCTCGAACGCGACAAGGCCTACCTCGACGGCTACCGCGAGCAGATGCGGTGCCACCTCGGCGACTTCATCGAGTACTGGGCGCTCCGCGAACGCGCCGAGCGGATCCGCGAGCAGGCACGTTCGGGTAGGCAGCGGGGACGGCTGGAGGCCGTGCGCGAAGGCCTCGGGGCCCTACGGCCCGGCGACGTCGTCTTCGTGCCGCGAGCCAAGCGGCGCGGCCTCGCCGTGGTGCTCTCGAACCGCGACGGCCGCCCGAACGTGCTCGCGCAGGACCGCAAGTTCTTCCGCCTGTCGGCGCGGGACTTCGAGGACCCGCCGGAGGTCCTGACGAAGGTCCCGCTCCCGAGGTCGGGGAGCGTCCGGAGCGCTCGCTACCGGCGCGACCTCGCCGCCAAGCTCGTCGCGCTCGACGTCGGGCCGGCGCGGAAGCGGCGGAGCCGGGTGGACGAGCAGGCCGAACGGGAGGCCGCGCGGTACGAGCAGATGGCCGAGGAACACCCGTGCCACGCATGCCCCGACCGCTCGACGCACGAGCGCTGGGCGGCCCGCGCGTTCCAGATGGAACGCCAGCTGCACGGCGTCGAACGCCGGATCCGGACCCGGACCGAGACCCTGGCGCGGCAGTTCGATCGCGTGCTCGGCGTGCTGGAGGAGCTCGGGTACGTGCAGGCGTTCTCGATCATGCCGAAGGGTCGCACCCTGGCCCGGATCTACGGCGAGGGCGACGTGCTGGTCTCCGAGGCACTGGCGGAGGGCGTGTTCGACGGCCTCGAGCCACCCGAGATCGCCTCGGTGGTCTCGACCGTCGTGTACGAGTCGCGCGAGCGTGTGCCGACGTCGGGGGAGATGCCTACGGCCGCCGCGGCCGAGCGGTACCGGCGGCTGCAGGCGACGTGGACGCGGATCCGATCCGTGGAGGATCGCCACCAGGTCGAGCTCAGCCGGGAGCTCGAGGACGGGTTCGCGACGCCGATCCACCGGTGGGCGAGCGGCGACCCGCTCGAGCTCGTACTGCGCGAGACCGGCATGTCCCCGGGCGATTTCGTCCGGACCTGCAAGCAGCTGCTGGACCTCCTGCGCCAGATCAAGGACGTGGCATCGCCGGCGACCGCGGAGGTGTTCGGTCGGGCGGTGGTGGCGGTGAACCGTGGCGTCGTCGCCTACACGGGCGTCTAGGCGCGACTAGGATTCGCGCATGTCTCCCTCGTCCCCCGGTCCCTTCGGCGAGCTCACGGTCGTCGTGAACCCGCACGCGGGCCGCCGGCACGTGGGCGACGAGATCCCCGAGCTGGAACGCACGCTCCGCGCGCGCGGCCTCCCGTACCGGCTGCTGAGGACGGAGGGCCGGGGCGACGCGACGCGGTTCACGCGCGAGGCCCTCGAGGCCGGCGGCAGATTCGTCGTGGCCGTCGGCGGGGACGGAACGGTCCACGAGGTCGTGAACGGCATGTTCGACGGGGAGGAGAAACCCATCGTCCCCGATCCGGTCCTCGGCGTGGTCGCCGCAGGGAGCGGATCCGACTTCATCCGGACGTTCGGCCTGCCGGGCGACGCGACCAGAGCCTGCCATCACCTCGTCGGCGACAACACGTATCCGCTCGACGTCGGGCGGATCGGATTCACCACGCCGGACGGCGAGGAGGCGCGCTACTTCGTGAACGTGGCGGAGGCCGGCCTCGGTGCGGCGGTCGCCGCCCGCGCCGAACGCATGTCGCCGCTGATCGGCCAGGCGAAGTACTTCATCGGCTTCTGGCTGACGCTCCCGCGGTTCAAGCTCGCGAACGTCCGCATCGAGGCGGACAACCGGAGCTACGAGGGGCCCGCGTTCCTCGTCGTCATCGGCAACGCCCAGTACTACGGTGGCGGGATGAAGATCTCGCCGCGGTCGTACCCCGGGGACGCCGTGCTCGACGTGCTGATCTTCAAGGGGCCGAAGTCCGACTCGTTCACGATGCTGCCGAAGATCTACCGCGGCGAGCACCTGCCGCACGACCACGTGCAGGAGTTCCGGGTGAAGCGCCGCCTGGTGATCGACGCCGACCGACCGCTGCCGATCGAGGCGGACGGCGAGGTGCTCGGGACGACGCCCGCGACCGTGGACGTGCTCGCCCAGCCGATCCAGATGAAGCTGTGAGCACCGACCGGTACGCGGAGCGCCGAGCCCGCGCGCTCGAGGCGTCGAAGGAGGCGGGCCTCGCCGGCCTCCTCGTCACGCCCGGCTCGGACTTCGTCTACCTCACGGGCCACGAGGCGGACCCCTACGAGCGCCTCACGCTGCTGATCCTCGCGAACGGCCGGGAGCCGGTCCTCGTCGTACCGACGCTGGAGCGCCCGCTCGCCGAGGCGGCGCCCGGGAACGACGGCGTCGAGATCGTCGACTGGCGCGACGGCGAGGACGCGCACGAGGTGGCGGCCCGGATCCTGCGCGCGGGCCGCTACGCGATCACCGACCAGACCTGGGCGTCGCACCTGCTCGAGCTCGAGCGGGCGACCGCCGACTGCCTGTTCGTCCCGGCGGGCCGAGCCCTGCCCCTGCTCCGAGCGGTGAAGGACGAGGACGAGGTCGAGCTGCTGCGGGCCGTCGCGCAGGCGGCCGACGCGGCGTTCGCCGACCTCGCCGGGATCCCGTTCGCCGGCCGGCGCGAGCTCGAGATCGCGGAGGTGGTCCGCGAGCGGCTCATCGAGCGCGGCCATCTGACGGCGGACTTCGCGATCGTGGCGTCCGGGCCGAACGGCGCGTCGCCGCATCACGGGGCGGGGGAGCGGACGATCGAGGCCGGGGACGCCGTGGTGCTCGACTTCGGCGGCACGCGGAAGGGCTACTACTCGGACATCACGCGGACGGTCTTCGTCGGCGAGCCGAGCGAGGAGCAGCGCACGGTTTACGAGACGGTCCTGGCCGCCCAGCAGGCGGCGTTCGACGCGATCCACCCGGGGGTCGCGGCTCAGGACGTCGACCGCGCGGCCCGCGCCGTGATCTCGGAGGCCGGGTACGGGGACCGGTTCGTCCACCGCACGGGCCACGGCATCGGGCTCGACCTGCACGAGCCCCCGTACATCGTCGAGGGCAACGAGACGCAGCTCGAGGCCGGCATGACGTTCTCGGACGAGCCCGGGATCTACCTGCCGGGTCGCTTCGGGGTGCGCATCGAGGACCAGGTGGTCGTCACCCAGGGCGGGGCCGAGCGGCTGAACGAGGCCTCCCGCGAGCTCACCGTCGTGGCCTGAGCGCCAGCGCAACCGGTTCCCCAGTCGATCCGTCTTTCGGTCATCCTTCGGCCAGGTGGTCGCGAACGCCCTACCGATGGACGAGTTCGACCTCGACCGGTACCTGCGCAGGTCCAGGCGTGTTGACCTTTCGGGGGTCGCCTGGGACCGCGTGCACGAACGGTCCGTCTCGGAGGACGAGGCGCGGTGCCTCGCCTACATGATGGACATCGAGTCCCACACGGCGATCTTCCTGCGCGACCTTCTCGCGACGAAGGCCGCGGACGAACCCGACGTGACCGCGTTCCTGTCCTGTTGGGTCTACGAGGAGCTCTGGCACGGCGAGGCGTTCAGCCGCTTCCTCGGCGAGGCCGGCTGGGAGCTCGCCCCCGACGGCGAGCGCGTCGAGTCCGACACCGTCTACCCGTCGCGAACGCGCCGCAACCTCTGGATCCGTCAGCGTCTGGGCGGACGCGGACAGCTGAAGCACCTCGGGACACTCCTCGGGTCGTCGCTGTTTGACGACTTCGTCGCGCTGCACATGGCGTGGGGCGCCGCGAACGAGCTCTCGACGCTCACGTCGTACCACCGCCTGATCGCCAAGACGGAGCACCCGCAGCTCGTCGCGCTGCTCGAGGCGGTCATCAAGGACGAACGGCGCCACTTCGCCTTCTACCGCGCACAGGCCCGGATGCGGCTCGGGCGGAGCCGTTCGGCGCGCCGGATCACCCGGTGGGCGATGGACCACCTGTGGGCGATCGTCGGGACAGGGGTGCGCCCGCAGTCCGAGACCGACTTCGTCGTGGTCCACCTGTTCGGGGACGACGGTGGGGCCACGGCGGCTCGCGAGATGGACCGGACATTGGCGGAGCTCCCCGGTCTCGCGCGGCTCCGCATCTTCGACGGGGCTCGCCGGCAGGCGCTCGAACGCGCCGAGCGGATCCGGCCGCACGCGCCCGGCATGTGGCGCGCCGTCCCGGCCTGAGCGGCTCTCTCGGGCCGACAGTCGTTACGCGCGCCTTCGGACCGTCGTCCCTTCCGCCGTGTCCATGACCTCGAGGCCGAGCTCCTGGAGGCGCTCTCGCAGCTCGTCGCTCCGCGCGAAGTCCTTGGCGGCGCGGGCCGCGTCGCGTTCGGCGATCAGGTCGCGCATCTCCTGGCTGGGCTCGAAGCCCTCGCGAGCGTCCCGCTCGAGGTCCAACCCGAGCACCGCGTCCCAGGTCGCGAGCAGCGCGTACTTCTCGCCGTCGGAGATGCCCGCGCCCACGGCCTCGTTCAACACGACGAGCGCCCGCGGCAGGTCGAGGTCGTCGGCGATCGCTGCGCGGAACCGCTCGTCGAAGGCCACCGCCGGCTCCGAGAGTTCGTCCGCGGGCTTCGCCCACTCGCCCATGAGCCGCCGGAGATCCCGCAGCCGGCGGTGCTGGCCCTGGAGCGCGTCCCAGTCGAAGTGCATCTCGCTGCGGTAGCGCGTCCCGAAACAGAGCAGCCGGTAGGCGAGCGGGTCGACGCCCTGGTCCCTCAGGTCGGTGACCCGAAGGACGTTGCCGGCGGACTTCGCCATCTTCGCCTCGCCCATCTGCAGGAAGCCGCCGTGGACCCAGATCGAGACCACCTGATGGCCGACGGCGGCCTCCGACTGCGCGATCTCGTCTTCGTGGTGCGGGAACTTGTTGTCGTTGCCGCCCGTGTGGATGTCGAAACGTTCGCCGAGGTGCTTCATGGACATCGCCGAGCATTCGATGTGCCAGCCGGGGAACCCGTCGCCCCACGGGCTCGGCCACTTCAGCGCGCGGCTCCCGCCCGCTCGCTTCCAGAGCGCGAAGTCCTCGGGATGGCGCTTGTTCGGGTCGACCTCGAGTTCCTGCCGGTGGCCGGCCCGGAGGCGGTCGAGCGTGTTGCCCGAGAGCTTGCCGTACCCGGGGAAGGTCGTGACGTCGTAGTACACCGACCCCTCGACCTCGTAGGCATGGCCCTGCTCGATCAGGGTCTCGATGATCCGGATCATCTCGCCGATGTGCTCGGTTGCGTACGGGTACAGGTCGGCGCGCTCGATCCCGACGAGGTCGGAGTCCTCGAGGAACGCCTTCGTGTACTTGTCGGCGATCTCGGAGGCCGACAGGCCCTCGTCGGCCTCCGCGAGCTCCATCTTGTCGCGCCCGGTATCGGAGACCTCGTCGGTCATGTGTCCGACGTCGGTGATGTTCATGATCCAGCGGACGTCGAGGCCCTCGAGCCGGAGCGCGCGCCGGATCAGGTCCCCCAGCATGAACGAGCGCATGTTCCCGATGTGGATGTACCGGTACACGGTGGGGCCGCACGAGTAGATCTTCACGGTCGCCCCGTCTACCGGGGTGACCTCGAGGACCTCGCGGGTCAACGAATCGAACAGGCGCACGCTGGTCGAAGCATAGCCGCCGGCCCGATGGCGACCGGGGTCGCTACGTCTGCGCGTCCGAGCCCGTCGCCGCGTCCGGGCGCGGGGGCGTGGGGCCGTTCCCGCCCCCGGCGCCGCCGTTGCCGCTCTGGCCCTCCGCGACCCCGAACGGGGACCGCCCGCCGTTGCCGGTCACCGGGACCTCGATCGGCTCGCGCTCGCCGAGCTCGGCCATGAGGACCTCGATCTCGTCGCCTACGAGCTCCTCACGTTCGAGCAGCGCGTCGCGCACGCCCTCGACCACGTGGCGCTTCTTGAGCAGGAGGTTGCGCACGCGGTCGCGGCAGTCGTTCAGGATCTCGTCCACCTCGGCGCGGCGATCGCGGTCCGAAAGCACCACGCCGATCGGGTCGCCGCCCTCGCCGAACATCCCTCCGCCACCCGCGGCTGCCGAGATCAGGCTCCGCCCCATCCCGTAGATGCCGACGTACGCGGCCGCGTTGCGCGTCGCATTCACCAGGTCCGATGAGGGCCCCGACGTGGTCTGCCCGTACCAGATCTCCTCGGCGACGAGGCCGGCGAGGGAGACCTGGATCCTAGCGAGGAGCTGCTTCTGGGTCCGCAGGAACATCTCCTCGATCTCCTGTGTCGAGACGAGCCCGAGCGCCGACTCACGCTTCTGGATCGTGATGACCTGGATCTGCAGCTCCTCGCGCTCGAGCGAGTACGAGGCCACGGCGTGGGCGCCCTCGTGCACGGCCACCATCGCCTTCTCGCGGGGGCTGTACTTGACCGGCTGCTTGAGTCCGATCTCCTCGGTGAGCTTGGCCTGCCACAGGTCGTCCCACCGGAGCGCGTCGCGCCCGTCTTGCAGCGCGAACAGCAGCGATTCGTTGACGATGTTCTTCAGGCTCGCAGGCGAATACCCGACGGTCATGCGCGAGAGCTTCTGATAGTCGATCGGCTCGTGACGGACCTTGGCCAGGTAGTAGCGCAGGATATCCTCGCGGCCTTCCGCGTCGGGCAGGCCCACGTGAATCTTGCGGTCGAACCGGCCGGGGCGGACGAGCGCGGGATCCAGGGTCGCGGCGCGGTTCGTCGCCCCGATCACGAGGATATTGAAGAAGGGGATCTTCGGCTTCGCGCGGAACGCGATGCGCCGGATGTGCCGCCAGAGTCCGCGCGGGACGGTGAAGCCGTCCATCTGGACCAGGAGCTCATTGATGACGCCCATGCCGCCACCCATGCCCATGCCGCCCATGATGATCCGGTCGGTCGCCCGATCGGATGAGCGATCGGTCGTGACGCCGCCTCGCGAACCCACGGCGTCGATCTCGTCGATGAAGATCACCGCGCCGCCGTACTTGTCTGACTGGACCCGCGCCTTCTTGAACAGGCGGCGGACCTTCAGGTTGCCGATGCCGATGAACATGTTCGCGAAGCCGGAGCCGGTCGAGAACAGGAACGGGACGCCCGACGCGCCCGCGATCGCCTTGGCCATCAGCGTCTTGCCGGTGCCCGGCGGGCCCTCGAACAGGATCCCGTGGGGCGGGTAGCCGCCCATCTGCTTGAAGTCCTTGAACCCCTCGAAGACACGCAAGACTTCCTTCGTCGACTCGACGGCGGCGGGCTGACCGCGGACGTCGTCGAACGACGTGTCGTACTCGTTGGGGTAGATCACGTAGTCGTTGCCGCGCGACAGGAACCAGAACATCGCGCCGAACTGGATGATGATGAAGAACACCAGGATCATCGCCTGCAACATGAACGGCCGCAACTGGCTCATCACCAGGTCCGGGTTGCCGAGCGACTGGGCGGGCGAGAGCCCCATGAACAGCCACGCGGCGAACATGTAGATGGCGAGGATCCACGCGGCGCGCTTCAGCCATCGTCCGTAGCGGCGGTACTGAGGATCCACGCTCATCACCCCCGGGGTACGTGCCGGCCGGCGAGGCCGGTGACCTGAGTCTACGCCCCAAGCCTCGGAAAGGCCCCTAGGCTGACGCCATGCAGAACGCGTTCGCGGACCTGGAGCGGGCACGCGAGGCGGTCGTGGCAGAGGGGGCGGCGTTCACGGCCGAGCTCGAGCCGGTCCTCCGCGAGAGCCTGCGCCGCGGGTTCGAACGGCTGTGCGCCGATCACGCCCATTTCGTCCAGAGGCTCGACGACCCCACGCGCGCCGCCCTGGAGCAAGCCGCGGACCGCTCGATCGACACGGGCGTCGCGGCGGTCATCGAGCGGCTCCGTTCGCCGGAGCTCTGGCTGGCCCCGCTCACAGCACCCCATCTCGTCGTCGTCAAGGAGGAGGGCTGGCCCGACTGGCTGCCCGAGGCGTTCGCGCGGCTCCTGCGGCCGCGCGGGCGTCCGCCTCCGACGCTCGGGGAGCTCGACGACCCGTCCAACCGGGTCTGGGTCGCGATCTCGGCGGCGGCCAAGCCGCTCGAGACCGTCCTCGAGGAGTTCGGCTTCCGGCCGGGCCGGCGACGGTTCGGCGGCCGCTTCGGCGTGGGCCCGAGGACGCTCCCGCAGCTCGACCCTAGCGGGCTCCTCCAGCGTCGGTGGAGGCGCTACCGGGTCGCGTTCGACCGGATGAGCGAGCTCATCGCGGTCGAGGAGTAGTCACCCGCCGGAGACGGCGGACCCCGGCCGGCGGAGTCCTCGAACCCCCGCGACGGCCGATTCCCTGCGCAAGGCCGCTCGCGGTACAACGTTGCGGGGAGGGGATGTGGTCGAGATCGCGTCGAAGGGACTCATCGGGTTCGTCTCGGTCCGGCACGCGGGCGGCGTCCGGGTGCTCACGCTGTTGGGACCGGCCGCACGCGAGGAGTACCTGGCGCTCGTCGCCCACGTCGCGCCGGCGATCGAGTCGGCGTTGTCGGACCGCGTCGTCGCCCACCGCGTCGCGCGGTGCGAGGACGATCCGCCGAAGCTCTCTCTGCGACCGTGGCGGATCGAGCGCCGAGCGTTCGCGCTCCGGCTGCGCGACCTGTTGGCGGGCGCGTCCACGATCGCGATCGCCGACGTCCACCGGTGCTACGCGTCGATCTCGCCCTCGACCGTCGAACGGGTCCTCGGCGAGCTGGGGGTCGGCTCGGCGAGCGAGGTCGGCGCCTTCCTCTCGCGCATCGAGCACGCCGGCGGGCGCGGCCTCCCGGTCGGCCCCGAGGCCTCGGCCGTCCTGGCGAACGCGGTGCTCGCACGCGCGGACGAGGCGCTGCACGCCGCGGGCGTCGCGCACCTGCGCTGGGTGGACGACGTCGTGATCGCGGCGGCCGGGCCGACGGACGCGGAACGCGCGGTCGCGGTCCTGGCGGACGCGGTCGCGGAGCTCGGGCTCCGCCTGAACGAGCGCAAGACGCGGATCGGCACACCGGACGGCGGCGTCGGCGTCGTCGGCTCCGCGCGCGCCCTGCGGAGTGAGGGCTAAGCTCCGTCGCGATGCGGACGCTCTACCGCGCCTCCCGCGTGCACACGTTGTCCTACCCCCCGGTGGGGGAGTGGATCCTCGTCGACGGGCGCCACGTCGAGCGCGTAGGGACGGGGGAGCCGCCGGGGGCCGACCGCGTCGTGGACCTACCCGGCACGGCGATCCTGCCGGGTTTCGTCGACACCCATGTGCACCTCACGGGGACGGGCGTCCACCACCAGGCGCCGGAGCTCGGCGAGGCCACCTCCGCCGCGGGCGTCCTCGAGACCGTCCGCTCGATCGTCGAACGCCGGCAGGGCGCCGTCTACCTGCACGGCTGGGACGAGTCGAGGTGGGCGGACCGACGGCTGCCCACGCTCGCCGAGCTCGACGCCGCCGGCAACCGGCCCCTCGGCCTCTCGCGGGTCGACGGCCACCTCGTCCTGCTGAACCGCGCCGCCCTCGAGGCGACCGGCGCGCTCGAGACCAGGGGCGTCGGCCGGGGCGAGGACGGCGAACCCGACGGCCGCGCGACCGGCCTTGCGGCGCAGGCCGCGAAGCGCTGGTTCGCCACCAACCTGTCCGAACACGACATCGAGGAGCTCCAGCTCGAGGCGGCGGGGCGCGCCGCCGCCCACGGCGTGACGAGCATCCACGAGATGTCGATGCCGGCCGAACGCGGCATGCGCGACCTCGAGATCCTCCGCTCGCACGCGGGCAAGCTCCCGGTCGACGTCACGACCTACGTCGCGACCACGGACCTGTCGGCGGTGATCGACCTCGGCCTGCCGCGCGTGGGCGGCGACCTGCCGGTGGACGGCTCGATCGGCGCGCGGACCGCATGGGTGTCCGAGCCGTACGCGGACGGCGCCCCGGAGCCGTCCGGCTACTACGAGGACGACGAGCTCGCACAGTTCTTCCACGACGGGCACCTCGCCGGCCTGCAGGTGGGCGTGCACGCGATCGGCGACGCCGGGATCGAGCAGGTGGTGCGGACGTGGGAGCGCGTTTACCAGGCGCTGGACTCGCGTCAGCGGCGCCACTTCCGCGCCCGGCGGCACCGGATCGAGCACTTCGAGATGGTGGGCGTCGACCTCGTGGAGCGCGCCGCGATGCTCGGGCTCGCGATCAGCGTGCAGCCGACGTTCGACGCGCTCTGGGGCTTCCCCGGCGGCCTGTACGAACAGGGCCTCGGCGAGGACCGCGCGTGGGCGATGAACCCGTTCGGCGACCTCCGCCGTCGGGGTCTCGAGATCGGCGCCGGCTCGGACTCGCCGATCACGATCCTCGACCCCCTCGTCGGGGTCGAGGCGTTCACCTCGCACCACGACCCGGCACAGCGCCTCACCCGGGCCGAGGCGGTCTGGGTCTCGACGCTCGGGGGGGCACGTCTCGCCCACCAGGAGGACAAGAAGGGAAGCCTCGAGCCCGGCAAGCACGCGGACTTCGCCGTCTACGACGTCGACCCGCTGGAGGCCGAGACGCTCGACAGCCTCGCGCCGGTGATGACCGTGAGCCTCGGCCGCGACGTGTTCGCGGCCTGAGAGCAGGGCGTTTGACAGGCGCGGCGGGGCCCGGCTACCTTCGCCTTGCGACGATCGCTTCGGCGGTCGGCGCACGGAGGACCCAAGAGGCTGAGTAGAGAACGCGGCGCCCCGGCGCCGCGGCCCCAAAGGTCTCTTGGGTCCTCGTCTCTTTTCTCCGCCCGTCCGTGCGTGGGATCGGGCGCGCTGGGAATGAATCCCCCTTCGCCGGCGTTGTTGGGCCGGAACGCTTGCCCGCTGGATGCCCGGGAGTACAATCCCCCGGCCTGAGGAGGGGGAGCCTAGGTGGAAGATCGCGAAGACACGCTCGAAGACGAAGAAGCCGAGGAGGAGACGGCCGAGGAGGCCGAGCCCTCCACGCCTGCAGCCCAGCCCGCCGCGAGGAGCGGGAGCGACGAGGACGTCGAGTCGATCCAGGACATCCTGGTCAAGCAGGAGGCGAGGTCCGAGGAGGCCGAGGAGGAGGACGACTCCGTCCTCACGCTCACCCGTGAGGACAAGGTCGAGCCCCTCGCGACCAAGGTCGTGCCGCCCCAGCCGACCGAGTTCATATGCTCGAACTGCTACCTGGTGAAGCACCGGAGCCAGCTGAAGGACAAGGCCAAGGTGCTCTGCCGGGACTGCGCCTGAACCCAGCTCGGCTTCGGCTGCCGATCGCTCTGCTCGTGTCGGCGGCCTCGGGCGCTCTCCTGTCGCTGTCGCTTCCGCCCGCGTCGGTCTGGCCTCTCGTGTTCGTCGCGCCGGCGCCGTTCCTGTGGATCGTGCGCGGCTCGAGGCCCGGCCGGGCGGCGCTGTGTGGCCTCGCGTTCGGGTTCGTCTACTTCGGGGCGCTCCTGTACTGGATCCTCCTGTTCGGAGAGCTCGGATGGTTCGCGCTCGTGGGGATGTCCGCCTGCTACATGGCGGTGTTCGGCGCGGGCGCGAGCGTGCTCTGGCGGCCCGGGCACCCGATCCTCGGCAGTCTCGGGCTAGCCGGCCTGTGGACCGTGATCGAATGGGTGCGCGGAGAGTTCCCGCTCGGCGGGTTCACCTGGGGCCAGCTCGGTTCGGCGCAGGTGGACGCGCCCGCGCTGCCGCTCGCCTCGGTCGCCGGCGTGTGGGGCCTTTCGTTCGTCGTCCTGCTCGTCTCCGGCCTGCTGCTCCTCGCCGTCGAGCGGTGGGGGAGCGGTAAGAGGGCCCGGGCGCTCGGCCTCGCGGCGGCTGCTGTCGCGCTCGCGCTCGTGCCCGCGGCCGTCCCGCTGCCCGAGCCCGACGGCCCGAGCGTTGACGTCGCGGCGATCCAGGTCGACGTCGATTCCGTGCAGGATCTCGTCGGCGCCGAGGAGGACGCGGCGGTCGCGCGGCTGAACGCGGAGCGCCACCTGGCTCTCGCGGAGGATCCGCCGGAGCTCGCGGTGTGGGGGGAGGGGGCGCTCGATCCGGGGGTCACCGGCGACCCGGGGCTGATGGCCGGGGTGAGCGACGTGATCTCGCGGGTCGGAGTGCCCACGATCGCCGGCGCGGTGGTGGACGACCCGGACGGCCGCCAGTTCACCTCCACGCTCGCGTTCGACGGGACCGGGGCGATCGTCGACCGCTACGACAAGGTGAAGCTCGTCCCGTTCGGCGAGTACGTGCCGTTCCGCGACCTGCTCGGCTGGATCACCGCGACCCAGCAGGTGGCGGTCGACCGCGCGGCGGGAGAAGGGGTGTCGCTGATCTCGCTCCCCGGCCTGCCGCCGATCGGGACGCCGATCTGCTACGAGAACAGCTTCCCCACGATCGAGCGCGAGATGGTGCGGCAGGGCGCCGGGTTCCTCGTCCTCACGATCAACAACGCGTCCTACGGCCGGACGGCGGCCTCCGAGCAGCACCTGCTCATGAGCCGCCTGCGGGCGGTCGAGAACGGAAGGTGGGTGGTGCATGCCGCGGTGTCGGGCATCAGCGCCCTCGTGGATCAGGAGGGACGGGTGGTGGCGGAGGCCGGGCTGTTCGAACCGGCGACGTTGCGGCGCACGGTGGTGTCCTCCTCGAGGACGACGCCGTACACGCGCTTCGGGGACTGGGTGCCCCTGGCATCGATCGTGCTCGTCCTCGTCGTCTTCGCGATCCCTCGGGGCAGGCGGCAGCCCTCCAGGACACCCGAGCCGCTCCCGGATCGGGCGCGAACCCTGGTGATCCTGCCGACCTACGAGGAGCGCGCGACGATCGGCGCAGTGCTCGGCGGCCTCGCGTCCCTCGACCGCGACCTCGACGTCCTCGTCGTGGACGACGGCTCGCCAGACGGGACGGCCGAGGTCGTGCGGGAGCGGGCCGCGGCCGACCCACGGGTCCGCCTCGTCGAGCGGCCACGCAAGTCCGGGCTGGCGAGCGCCTACGGAGTCGGGTTCGAGCGCGCCATGACCGAGGGCTACGACCTCGCCGTCGAGATGGACTCGGACCTCTCGCACCGGCCCGAGGAGCTACCGCGGTTGCTGGATGCGGTCGGGCGACACGACCTCGTGGTCGGTAGCCGCTACCTGCCCGGCGGGTCGGTCACCAACTGGGGCCGGGCGCGACTGCTGCTATCCAAGGGCGGCAACCGGTATGCACGTCTGTGTCTCGGCATCCCCGTGAAGGACGCCACGAGCGGCTTCCGCGTGTACCGGACCCCGGCGCTGCGACGGATCCTCCGGGCGCCGGTCACCTCCGACGGCTACGGGTTCCAGATCGAGCTCGTCTACCGTGCCTGGAAGCTCGGGCTGTCGGTCGGCGAGGCACCGATCACCTTCAGCGAACGCGAGCACGGGAAGTCGAAGATCAGCCGGCGGATCGTCGTCGAGGCGCTGTGGCTCGTCACCAAGTGGGGGCTGCGGGCTCGGTTCCGGCCAGATCCGGAGCCTTCAAACCACCCCTGAGAGGGGTCCCGGGGAAGGCACGCTTTG
>Ga0209382_10006555_pt1 | contig 14951 bp, 13 predicted proteins | sample SoiMetdeltSBSDD5_FD_187599 | JGI IMG/M metagenome (GOLD analysis project Ga0209382, IMG submission 187599) | Bulk soil microbial communities from a Populus tree surrounding site in Tennessee, USA - Soil MetaG P. deltoides SBSDD5 (SPAdes) (version 2) | ecosystem: Environmental > Terrestrial >... | reverse complement strand
CCACCCGCAAGCTCATGAGCGAGGGCCAGCGGCCGCTCAGCGTCGGGTTCTTCTTCTCGCTCGGGCACTCGACGATCGTGTTCCTGCTCGGGCTGCTCGTGGTCGTGGGGATCCGCGGCCTCAGCGGCGCGGTCGAGAACGACAGCTCGACGTTGCACCAGGCCACCGGGCTCGTCGGTCCCGTGGTTTCGGGGGCCTTCCTGCTGCTGATCGGAATCCTCAACCTGGTCATCCTGGTGAGCATCGTGCGGGTGTTCCGGAGCATGCGCCAGGGCGCCTACGACGAGGACGAGCTCGAGCACCAGCTCAACTCGCGCGGGTTCATGAACCGCCTGTACGGCCGTGCCACGCGGGCGATCAAGAAGCCGTGGCAGATGTACCCGCTCGGCTGCCTGTTCGGCGTCGGCTTCGATACCGCGACCGAGGTCGCGCTGCTCGTCATCGCGGGCGGCGCCGCCGCGAGCGGCCTGCCCTTCTACGCCATCATCTGCCTGCCGATCCTGTTCGCGGCGGGGATGTCGCTGTTCGACACGATCGACGGCGCCTTCATGAACTTCGCCTACGGCTGGGCGTTCGCCAAGCCGGTCCGCAAGATCTACTACAACATCACGATCACCGGCCTGTCGGTCGCCGTAGCCCTGGTGATCGGCACGATCGAGCTCATGTCGGTGCTCGCCGACAAGGTCGGGCTGACGGGTCAGCCCTGGGACTTCGTCGCCAATCTCGACCTCAACGTCGTGGGCTACGTGATCGTCGGCTTGTTCGTGCTGACCTGGGTCGTCGCGCACGCCGTCTGGCGCTTCGGACACATCGAGGAGCGCTGGAGCGCCCACCTCAAGGAGCCCTGAGGGTGCACACTTAGGGGCGATGACGCTCGCCCCGAAGCGAGAGCCGCTCGTCTTCGACAGCATCGACGAGGTGGCTGAGGCGCTGCGGCGCTCCGGCCATCGCGTCACCGCTCCGACCCGGGCCGTGCTCAGCGCGCTGTTCGCCGCCGACGCCCCGATCACCGCCGAGCAGATCGCCGACGGCCTCGGCGGCCGGCTCCCCACGCTCGACCTCACCTCGGTCTACCGCAACCTCGAACGCCTCGAGCAGCTCGGCGTCGTCAGCCACGTGCACCTGGGCCACGGCGCTGGGCTGTATGCCCTTGCCCGCGATGGCGATCGCGAGTACCTCGTCTGCGAGCAGTGCGGCCGGGTCACCGCCGTCGACACCGCCGAGCTCGACCCGGTGCGCGAAACCGTCCGCCGAACCTTCGGCTACGACGTGCGGTTCAGCCACTTCCCGCTCCACGGCCACTGCGCCGACTGCGCCGGCAACCGCGCCAAGCGGACCTAGCCCGGCGCGCCAAGTCGGCCAGCAGTCCCGGACTCGCCGGGAAGGATTCCGACGAGGCGGGGTCTTCAAAGGGACAACTCAACGAACGACAGTGGAGGTCACCTGTCCATGATTCGTCCCCGTATCGCTCTATCCGCCGGCATCGTGTCGGCGGCATTTCTGTTTGTGACCGCAAACGCGGCGTCGGCGTCGGCCGCACCCACCGTCCGGACCGCCTCCGGCGCGGACGCTGCGGCGATTACGCCCGCTCGCGACGCCTACCGCGCCGACCTGGGCGGCGGAACGACCGCCGGCCAGAACGGCTCTTTCGACGGCGTCCGGCGTGAGATCAACTGGGACGGCGTGCCCGAGGCCCAGTCGTCGCCGAACTCGTTCAAGCCCGACTTCTTCAACACCAACTCCCCGCGCGGAGCGGTGTTCGAGACGCCCGGCTCCGGGTTCCAGGTCTCCAGCAACGCGGCGCCGCAGAACTTCGGGAACATCAACCCGAGCTACTCGACGTTGTTCAAGACGTTCTCCCCGCAGAAGCTGTTCACGCCGATCGGCAGCAACGTCACCGACGTGAAGTTCTTCGTGCCGGGCACGACCACGCCGGCTTCGGTCAGCGGCTTCGGCTCGGTCTTCGAGGACGTCAACAAGGACGACGCAACCTCGATCACCTACTACGACGCGAGCGGCAAGCAGGTCGACAGGATCGCGTCGCCCACCGCTCCCGGCGGCCTGTCGTTCGTCGGTGCCAGCTTCAACGACGGGACGCGGATCTCGCGCGTGCGGATCGTCACCGGCAACACGACGGTCGGGCCCGACGACAGCCCCTCCGCTGACGTGGTCGTGATGGACGACTTCCTCTACGGGGAGCCGCAGGAGATCAAGCCCCCGGCCGCGCAGGGCAACGACGGCGGCCAGCAGAACCAGGGCCAGAACCAGCAGGCCGTCGCTCCGCCGCAGAACGGCAACGCCGCGCTCGACACCACCGCGCCGCAGCTGCGCGCCTCCGTGCGCAAGGCGCTGAGGCTCGCCTCGCTGCGCAAGGGCGTCACGATCAAGGTCAAGTCGGACGAGCCCGCCTCGCTCGAGGTCGACCTGCTCCGTCGCGGCACCGTCCTGGCCAGCAAGGACCTCGGTGTCGGCTCCGGTACGCGGTCGCTCAAGCTCAAGCCGCGCCGACGCGCGCTCGCCAAGCTCCCGCGTCACGCGGGTCTGAAGCTGCGCGTCAAGGCCACCGACCAGGCCGGCAACACCACGGTGACGACGAAGCGGATCAGCGTCACCCGGTAGTCGCGCGACCACTCCCGACAGCGTCACCAAATCGTCGGGGCGTGCACCCCGAACGGGAGGCCCAGGGCCCGGCCGCCAACTCGGCGGCCGGGCCCTTCACTTCCGAGATCCGTCGTCTGAGACACTCCCTCCGGCATGGCCTTCACGAGGGAGCAGATCCGAGAAGCCGTGGAGCGCGCTGGAGACGAGCACTGGCAGGCGCTCATTCGGCATCACGAGGACGCCTATCCGGCGAGCCGCCCCACCCCGGGCGACGTCTGCCGGGCCGAGGCCGAGCGGCTCAACCAGCTCGATCTCAGCGAGGCCGCGGACCTCACCCTGGTCGAGACCCGCGTCGAGCGCACCGATTCCACCGTCCGCCTCGTTCACGTCTTCGAGTACGGGCCGCAAAACGTCCGGTTGCTGACGGAGCCCTACGAGGGGTACGGAGGCGAAGAAGCCGAAGACTGAGATTGACCGCGCGAGCGGGGCGGGGTCAGCGTCGTTTGTGCTCTGGGTGTGCCGTGGTCCGGGTGGACACGACGTGCACCGCAAACGAAACGGAGGTCGTGATGCTGCGTCGTTCGATCCTGATCGCAACGTGTCTGCTGGTGGCCATGCCGGCAGCTGCAACCGCGGGTACCGGCACGAACGGCACTCAGCGGCTCTCCCTCGGCGTGGGTGTCAAGCCGGCGAGGACGGACACGAGGGTCGGTCTCAGCTATTCGCAGTCGCTGACCAACAAGGATGGCTCGCGCGTCACGGAGAACGTGCGCACAGTGAAGATCAAGCTGCCGAAGGGGCTTCGCTTCGACGTGAATGCGGTGGCGAAGTGCAAGGAATCCACGCTCGAGGACCCCAACCAGGGCCCGAGCGCCTGCCCCGCCGGATCGATCGTCGGCACGGGCACGGCGACGGCTGACGCCCGCCCGCTCCTAGCGGATCTCGTCCCGGCCGATGTGACTGCCTACAACGGCCTGCTCGACGTCGACCTCAATGGCCAGCCGCAGTCTGCTGTCCCCGCGATCCTGGTCGTCGCGCACTCCACGAACCCCGACACCACCAACTTCCTGCCGGCGGAGATCCACGGCAGCTCGCTGGTGCTGAACCTGACACCGAACGATCCTGCCAATCCGGCGCCGTTCACGATCCAGGACATCTCCCTCAGCATCCGCCGGGCTGGGTCGAGGAAGAAGCCGTATCTGCGCTCGCCGACGAGCTGCCCGAAGGGCGGCTGGGCGTTCAGCCAGACGGACGTCTTCGACACCGGCGCCGCGCCGATCACGGCCAAGGACAAGGTGGCCTGCACGTCGTAGGCCGCGTGGCGGACGCCGCAGTGGGGGAGGGCGCACACTTACCCCGGGCGTAATTGAGGGTGGGCATGGCGGCTGACACCGTCGCCGCCATGGTGAACCCGACACGACATCTCAAGAGCCGTTGGGCCGCGCTGCCGGTCCTCCTCGCGGGCGCCTCCATGGTCGTCCTGGATTTCTTCATCGTGAACGTCGCCCTGCCGTCGATCGCGACCGACCTGAGGGCGGGCGAGAGCTCGCTCGAATGGGTGGTGGCCGGCTACGGCCTGTCGGTCGCGGCGTTCCTCATCACCGCCGGCCGGCTCGGCGACGAGATCGGGCGCCGGCGCGTGTACACGATCGGGCTGGGCATGTTCACTGTGGCGTCGGCCGCGTGTGGGCTGGCGCCGAGCCGCGCTGAGTGGCAACGGGGTCGCGCTCGGACTCGCCGCCATCGGCGGCCAGGTCATCGGCGGGGCGCTGGTCGAGACCGACCTCGCCGGCCTGGGCTGGCGCGGCTGCTTCCTCATCAACGTCCCCATCGGGCTCGTCGCCATGCTGGCGGCCCCGCGCCTCGTACCCGAGTCGCGTGCGCCTCGACGGTCGTCGCTCGACGTGGCCGGCTCGGTGCTGCTTGCCGCCGGCCTCGTGGCGATCCTCCTGCCCCTGATCGAGGGCCGCCAGCACGGGTGGCCGGCGTGGACATGGGCGTCGCTGGCCGCCGCCCCCGCGATCCTGGGCGCCTTCGTCGCCCACGAGGTGCGGGTGCGTCGCGGGGATCGCACCCCGCTGGTGGAGCTCGGCTTGTTCCGCGAGCGGGCCTTCACGGCCGGCCTGATGACGCAGCTCTTCCTGGCCGCGACGCAGGCGTCGTTCTTCGTCTACCTCGCGCTCTACCTCCAGGAGGGCCGCGGGCTCGATCCGCTCGAGGCCGGCCTCGTGTTCACCATCCTCGCGGTCGCGTACGTGGCGGTCTCGGGACCTGCGCCGCGGCTGACCGAGCGCTATGGGCGCGCGGTGGTCGCCGTCGGCGGGGCCGCACTGGCGTTTGGCCTGGGTTTGCTCGCGGTCGCCACGGCGGACGTCGGCGTGGACGGCTCGATCGTCGTGTTGCTGCCGGGCCTGGTACTGGTCGGCGCGGGCATCGGGCTGTGCTTCGCGCCGCTGACGTCGAGCGTCCTGGGCGGCATCGACCCGGCACAGGTCGGCGCCGCCTCCGGCGCCATGTCGACCATGCAGCAGGTCGGCTACGCGGTGGGTGTCGCCCTCACCGGCGTCGTCTTCTTCGGCTCCGGCGCCGACCTGGGGCACGCGTTCGCCGTCAGCCTGGTCGAGCTCGCCGCATTGGCGGCGGGGATCGTCGCGATGACGCGGCTGCTGCCGCGGCCACGCGACGCCGCTCCGGCAGCCGCGCCCGCGGGCGCAAACGCGTCAGGACGCTCAGCCCTCGTCCGACACCGGCCGCCCCCGACCCCTACGGCGACTCGGTGATGCCCTTGCGCCGGAGCTCCTCGCGCGCTGCATCGGTCTTCGGGAGCTGCTCCATGCCCATCGCGCGCAGCACGGCCGGCGTCTTGGTGAATTGAATGTCGCCGTAATCGACGACCTGGACGTGGTTGCCCCAGGGGTCGACGAAGTCGAGCGACCCGCGCCGCTGCACGCGGACGCCGGCGTCGCGCAGCGCCGCGCGCACGCCCTCCTTGTCGTCGACCACGAGGCCGAAGTGCCGCGCCTGGTCGGGAGGCTGGGTTCGCCCCCTTGCGATCGCGATGAACTGATCGCCCATGTCGACGAACGCCATCGAGCCGAAGCGGCCCCGCAGCTCGAACTCGAAGAAGCGTCCGTACCAGGCGAGAGCCTCGCCGACGTCGTCGACCTCGAGGGCAACGTGGTTGATACCGACGAGCCGCGCCATGGCCAGACCGTAGCGCCGCGGCGGCCGAACCGTTCTCGCGGCAGTGTTTAGAGAATCGTAAGTTTGGGGACGCCCGGGGGCGCGCGGCGGGGATTTCGCGGCGTGGCGGGGTCTCGCTTGATCTGCGGCTCCGTGCCACAAACCTCTCGGGAGGAGGCTTTCTCTTGCCAGACCGTATAAGGCGCCTAGCGCATTGGGGGCTGGGCCTGCTCTGCGTTGCTGTAGGACTTCTCGCGCCGGCCAACGCGGGCGCGGCGCTCACGTCGGCGGAGTGCGACGCTCGCGTCAACGACACCCCGGCGAAGCTGATCGAGTGCGTCCAGCAGGACGATCTCTGGAACCACATGAAGGCATTCCAAGCGATTGCCGATGCCAACCCGAGCCCGGCGGACGGCCACCCGTCGCGCAACTCGGGCGAGCCCGGGTACAAGGCGTCGGCGGACTACGTCGCGCAGAAGATGACGGACGCTGGTTACGACGTGAAGATCCAGACGTACAAGTTCGACTACGCCGCCTTCACCGGGACGCCAACGTGGAGCGAGAGCTCCCCGACGGCGCGCTCCTTCACAGTCATCGATGACTGGAACGCGGGGACGAGCAACGGCACGGCGACCGACGCCCCCGTCCAGCCGGCCGACGGCATCATCCTGCCGCCAACGCCGACCGCGAGCTCGACGAGCGGCTGTACAGCCGGCGATTTCGACCCCAACACGATGACGGGCCACGTCGCGCTGATCCAGCGCGGCGGCTGCAACTTCGGCGTCAAGGTGCTAAACGCCAAGGCCGCGGGCGCCGTGGGCGTGGTCATCTTCAATGAGGGCAACCCGGGCCGCACCGCCGTGCTCAGCGGCAGCCTGCTAGACGCGAACGACCAGCCGTTCGTCCCGGACATCCCGGTGGCGTTCACGTCGTTCGACATCGGCCAGACCCTCTACAACGAGTTCCAGGCCGGGACGCCACCGGTCGTGAGCCTCGACGTCCACGTCATCGTCAAACCCAATGCCGATGACTACAACGTGATCGCCGAGTCCAAGGGCGGCGACCCCAACCACGTCCTGGTGGTCGATGCGCACCTGGATGCGATCTACGGCGCGGGCATGCTCGACAACGCGTCAGGGTCCGCGACAATCCTCGACATCGCCCAGCAGATGAAGAACGTGAACCCGCGCAACAAGCTGCGGTTCATCTGGTTCGGCGGTGAGGAGCTGGGTCTGCTGGGCTCGCAGTTCTACGTCGAAAACCTGTCGCAGCCGGAGCTGAACAAGATCGGCTACGACCTCGATGCCGACGTGACGGCGACGCCGAACTATCTGATCGGCGTGCTCGACCCGGCGGGCCCGGACCTGTTCAGCCGGACCGTGACGAACACCTTCCCCAACCGGGTCTACAAGGCGTCGACGGTCGCGCGCGACCAGGCGGTCGCCTACCTGGACTCGATCGGGAAGAACCACGAGTTCCTGTCGCCGGAGGGCACCGACGCGATCAGCTTCAACAACGTCGGCATCCCGGCCAGCGGCGTGCTGACCGGACAGGACTGCTGCAAGACGCAGGACGAGGTGGACCTGTTCGGCGGCTATCTCGGCAACTACGAGGGCAACGTCCCAAGTTTCGACGGGGGGTGCGTCGACAACCCGTTCCGCTGGTGCGACAACCTCGTCAACAACGATCCCGGCGTGATGACGTTCATGTCGAAGACGTTCGCGAACATGGTCGCGCACATGGCCTTCGACAAGCAGATCATGTCGGCGAGCAACAACTACAAACAGGGGGCGGCAAAGGGTCCACGCGGCGGCTCTCGAGGACGCCCAGCCGCATAAGCGCTGCGCGTGGCGCCGGGCACAGTGGGTCCGGCGCCACGCCCGTCGCCCGCCACGGGCGACGGATCAGTGCAGCAGCGCCTTGAGGACGATGAGGAAGGCCGCGATGAGTGCGGCGATGCAGGCGCGCAGCAGGGATCCGAGGACGGTCGCGCCGGTGAGGCGGGCGGCGGCGAACCCGTAGGCGGTGATCAGGGCGAGCCCGGACCACTTGGCGACGTCGAAGGCGGTGTCGACGTCGAACACCCCGAGTGCGGACAGGACGAAGAACGCCGCCGGGAAGGCGATACCAAGCGCCACGGCGCCGACCTCGTCGAGCAGCTCGAACATCTGTCGTCGGCCCAGGCGCGCGCGGGTTCGGGTCTCGGTGCCGACGATCTCGCTGTAGAGCTCGGCCAGCCCGACCGCCACCGCGGTGCCGAGCAAGGCCGCGGCGACGGTGCCGGCGCTGGGGGGATGGGCCTCGAGCGCAACGATCAGCGCCAGGCCGATGATGGAGCCGTAGAGGACGCGCGAAACCTGGCGCGATCCGAGATGGGCGGCGATTGCTTCGCGCATGCCCCGTGGCTTTGCGGCCCCGTGCGTCGTGTCGATCCTCCGGAGGAACTTGCTGCGGCGGTCGGGAGCTTATGGCAGCCGGGCGACGGTCAGGCGGCGCTTGAGCGCTGAGATACTGCGGCTCGGTGGAGATCGCGGCGACCGACTACCACACGGCGGGTGAGCCGTTCCGGATCGTGGAGGAGGGGAGCGTGGAGATTCCGGGTCGGTCGGTTCTCGATCGCCGCGAGCATGCGAGCGCCTCGGACGATGTCGACCGGGTGCGGCGGCTGCTGTGCCACGAACCCCGTGGCCACGCCGACATGTACGGCGGTTTCGTCGTTCCGCCCGACGACGACGGCGCCGACCTCGGCGTCCTCTTCTGGCACAAGGACGGCTACTCCACCGCCTGTGGACACGGCACGATCGCGCTCGCGGCATGGGCCGTGGAGTGCGGGCGCGTCGAGGCCCCCGCCGACGGGGAGGTCGAAGTGACGATCGACGTTCCATCGGGACGCGTCGTGGCGCGAGTGACCTGCCGCGCCGGGGCGGTGGAGGCGGTCGCCTTCAGAAACGTCCCCGCATACGTGATCGCTCGCGGCGTCGCGGCCGGCGATGCACGGGTCGACGTCGCGTACGGCGGCGCCATCTACGCATTCGTCCCGGCGGCCCGGCTCGGCCTTCCCATAGCCCCGGAGGCGCTACCGGAACTGATCCGCGCAGGCCGCGCGATCAAGGCGGCGCTGGAAGCGACCGAGGTCGCCGTCCATCCCGACGACCCGAGGCTGTCGGGGATCTACGGGACCGTCATCCACGAGGAGCTCGGTCCGGCTCACCACCGCAACGTCGTCGTCTTCGCCGACGGCGAGGTCGACCGTTCCCCCACAGGCTCGGCCACGTCCGCCCGCACCGCGCTGCTCGCCGACGACGGAGTCCTCGACGACGGCGCGAGCTGGCGCAACGAATCCATCGTCGGAACGTCGTTTCGCGCTCGCGTGGTCGGCCGCGTTCCGGGCGGCCTGCTCACCGAGGTCGAGGGCAGGGCGTTCCGGACGGGCGAGCACCATTTCGTGCTGGACCCTCGCGACGAGCTGGGCGTCGGCTTCGTGCTGCGGTGACCGCGTCATGGCTTGTGCTGCAGCTCGCTGAGGAAACCGTCGAGGGTCTCCAGGTAGGAGTCGACGTCGGCGCTGGTGGTCTGGGCGCCGCAGGCGGGGCCGGCCGAGTCGATTGCCTCCCAGACGCCGCGGTTGGCCATGTAGAGGCGTTGGGCGTTGTAGAGGTCGAGGTCGAAGCTGGCCCTGGCCTGGAGTGCATTGGTCGGGAGGACGGGACCGTGCGTGTACCCCGAGCGGTTGAAGAGGCGGTGCGCCCGCCAGTCCAGCCCCCGCGCCGATCCGACGGCCTCGATGCCGTCTGCCAGCCGGGCCCCATGCGCGACGGCCCGCTCATAGACGGCATCGGTGAGCACGTGTTCGAGGGTCACGCGGGCGGCTGCGAGCGAAAGGGCGTTGCCGAAGAGGGTTCCGCCGGTCGCCAGCTGCTCGGCAAACGACGCCCCGACCGGCGGCTCGAGCACGCCGGCGACGGCCTCGGTCATCCCGTAGGCCCCGAGGGGAAAGCCGTTGGCGATCGACTTGCCGAGCACGAGCACGTCCGGCTCAAGCGCCCACCGCGCGGTCAGGCCGCCCGGACCGGCGACGAGCGTGTGCGTCTCGTCGAGCACGAGCAGCGTCCCGGCCTCTGACGCCAGACGGCGCAGCCCCGCATGGAAGCCCTCGTCGGGCAGGATCACGCCGGCGTTGGTGATGGCGGCCTCGGCCAGCACGCACGCGACGTCGCCACGCGACAGCTCGTGTTGCACCGCGTCGAGGTCGTTGTACTGGACCAGGCGCACGTGCTTGGTGGCATCGCGCGGGACGCCGAGCCCTTCCGGCACCACCCCGTCGCGGTTCAGCATCCCGAGCAGCTCGTCGGCGTGGCCGTGGTACTTACCGTCGAACATCAGCACCCCATCGCGCCCGGTCACCGCACGGGCCACCCGCAGCGCCTCGGTGTTGGCCTGCGTCGCCGAGAGCGTGAACTGCCACGCGGGCAATCCGAAGCGCCGGCAAAGCTCGACCGCGACCGCCCCAGCATCCTCGGTGGACAGCAGAAATTGCGTTCCCGCCGCCACCCGTTCGGCCGCTGCCAGCGCGAGCGCGTCGCCGCCATACCCGCCGAACATGCTGGTGTCGGCGAGATTGAAATCGATGTACTCGTTGCCGTCGACGTCTCGGAAACGGTCGCCGCTTCCCTCGCGGACGATGATCGGCGGATGGTCGTAGAGGGTCGCCATCCACGCGTTTGGCACGCCGTTGGGCATGCTCGCCCTGGCCTCCTCGAGCATGCGCATTCCCCGCGGCCGCAGCTCGACAAAGCGCTCGGCCTCGCGCTTCCGCACCGCGGCGAGCCGCTCGGCGGAGATTCCAGCCACCGCCTGACTCACGAGCTCAGCATCATCGCCACCTGGCGACCCTATCCGCGGAACGGCAGACGCCCGGCGCGATGTGCTGGGCGCGATATTGCGCGTGCGGCGGGTGAGCAGGGAGGTGGCCGGTGCGGACGAAGGGAGGCTGACCGCACGGCGGAGAGGAGATTCGATGTTGCGAAGAGTGATCGGGCGTTCGCTTGCCTGCTCGATCGGTGGAGTGCTGCTGGCGAGCTCGAGCGCGGCTGCCGCCGCCCCGCACACGGTGCAACCGGGGGAAACCCTGTGGTCGATTGCCTTCGCGAACAATCTGACCACCAGGACGGTGGCGGTCTACAACGGCGTGCCGCAGGACGCCCAGCTGGCGGTTGGGCAGACCGTGTACGTGCCGACCGTCGACGAGGGCGCCGCCGCGCTGGCTTCGGGCGAGCCGGGCGTCGACCCGCCCGCCGGCAGCGGCGCCGGGGGCGCAGACAGCGCGGATTCCGCTGGGACAACCGACACGGCGGACGTCCCCGAGGCGGAGCTGGGCGATATCCCGTCTCCCTACGGCGTGCTCCACCTGATCCCAGCCGCTGCCGACGCCTGGAACGAGATGCGTGCCGCGGCCCTGAGAACCTACGGAATCGACCTCTACCCCGGCGGCCCGCTGTCTGCCTACCGCACGTACGCACAGCAGGACGAGCTCTATGCGGCCTTCCTGGAAGGGCGCGGCGCGCCGGCCAACCCACCCGGTACCTCCTCACACGAGGAGGGGACCGCCGTCGACCTCGCATCTCGGCCGATGCGCCGCGTCGTCGATCAGATCGGCGGGGCGTACGGATGGTCGAAGGTCCACGCCCCCGGCGAGTGGTGGCACGTCGACTACGTAGGCGGTTAACCGCCTGACGGGCCCCGAGGCGCGAGAATCCTCCGCGGTGCCCGACTCGCGGAAGCAGACTGCCGCCGACTCGGTCGGCGCCGGCTGGGCGGACCTGGCGGGCGGGCGTTGGGAAGCCGCCCGCGCGAGGTTCGACGACGCGGTTGGCGTTGCGCCGAGCGCGGAGGCCTTCGAAGGGCTCGGCTGGTCGGCATGGTGGCTCGACGACGCCGACGCCGTGTTCGAGGCCCGCGAGCAGGCCTACCGGCTCTACGAGAAGTCTGCCGACCCCGCGAGCGCGGCTCGGATGGCTACGTGGCTCGCGGCCGACAACCTGGACTTCCGTGGTGCTCTGTCGGCGGCGGGCGGGTGGCTGCAGCGCGCGCATCGGCTGCTGGAGCCGCTCGAGCCCGGCGCCGAGCACGGCTGGCTCGCCTTTCACGAGGGTTACGTCGCGAACCTGGGCGGCGACGCCGACGCCGCGATCAGCCTCGGCCAACGCGCAGCCGAGCTGGGCCGCCGGTTCGGCGTTCCCGACCTGGAGATGCTCGGGCTCGCCCTGCAGGGTGCGACGCTCGTGGCGTGCGCGCAGGTCGAGCACGGCATGCGCTGCCTCGACGAGGCGACCGTCCGCGCACTCGCGGGCGAGGCCACCATCCCGATCTCGGGCGCATGGGCCTGCTGCTTCCTCGTCGCGGCCTGCACCGCGGCGCTCGACTTCGAGCGCGCCTTCGAGTGGTGCGACCGTATTGCCGAGTTCGCCGACCGCTACGGGAGCCGCTACATGCTCGCCTTCTGCCGGGCCGAGTACGGGGCGGTCCATCTTTGGCGCGGCCGGTGGGTCGAGGCCGAGGCGGTGCTGGAGGCGTCGATCGAGGACTTCTCCGCGTCCCGTCCGGCGATGGTCGGGGGGCCCCTGGTGGCGCTCGCCGAACTGAGGAGGCGTCAGGGCCGCTCGGTGGAGGCAGCCCGCCTGCTCGACCGCGCCGGCTCCTCGTCCAAGGCACAGCTCTGTCGTGCTCGCCTGGCGCTCGACGCCGGCGATGCGCGCGGTGCCATCGACCTGCTCGAGCGACTGCTTCGCAAGCTGCCCGAGCTCCGCCGGCTGGAGCGCGCGCCTGGCCTGCTCCTGCTCGTCCACGCCCGGATCGCCCACGGCCAGCTGGACGCAGCGGTGTCCGCCCTCGAGGAGCTGCGGGAGATCGAGCGGCTCGTCGGCACGACCCCGATGCGGGCATCCGTCGATCTGGCCGAGGGGAGGTTGGCGGCCGCCCGGTCCGACCACGATCGGGCGCGGGCGTTGTTGGAGGACGCCGTCGACCGCTTCGAGCAGAGCGATGCGCCGCTCGAAACGGCCGAGGCGAGGATCGCGCTGGCCGCCAGCCTGGCCTCGCTCGGTCGGGCCGACTCCGCCGAATGCGAGGCGACGGCGGCCCTGGATCGCCTGCTCGGACTGGGAGCGAACACGGAGGCCCAGCGGGCACGGGAGGTGCTCGCCGCCGTCGGCCGGTGCGCGGGCCATTCGCCGCCGTCCGGGCTTACGCCCCGCGAGACGGAGGTGCTGCGGCTCGTGGCCGAAGGCCTCACGAATGCCGAGATCGCGGAGCGGCTGATCATCAGCGAGCACACCGTCCACCGCCACGTGACCAACCTGCTGCGGAAGCTCGATCTCCCGTCCCGCACCGCAGCCGCCGCCCAAGCCGCCCGGCTCGGTCTGCTGGACGGGCCGCCCGCATAGCCAGACCTGGGGAGTCGAGACAGCGGACGGGATGGCCGCTGCTGGCGAAGTCGCAGCCGGCACAGCGGCGTACGGTGCGGGAGGGATGACGAGCGAGGCGACGGATCACAAGGCCGCGACGCGTGCGATGTGGGCGCTGGGCGACTACCACCGGTTCGCGACCGAAACCGTCTGGCAGCTTGGACCGGTACTGGTCGAGGCATGTGGGATCTCCCCCGGTCAGCGCGCGCTCGACGTGGCGGCCGGTTCGGGGAACGTCGCCATCCGCGCGGCAGAGATCGGCGCACAGGTGGTGGCGTCGGATCTGACGCCGGAGAACCTCGACGCTGGCCGGCGCGAGGCGGGCACGCGAGGCGTCGAGCTCGACTGGGTGGAGGCCGATGCCGAAGCGCTTCCCTTCGGCGACGGTGAGTTCGACGCCGTCACCTCATCGTTCGGCGCGATCTTCGCCCCCGACCACGCTGCGGTGGCCGACGAGCTGGTGCGCGTGTGCCGGCCGGGAGGCACGATCGGGATGATCAACTTCACCCCCGAGGGCCTTGCCGGGGACCTCTTTCGGCTCTTCGCCCGGTACGCGCCCCCGCCGCCGCCGGCAGCGCTCCCGCCGGTCATGTGGGGCAGCGAGGAACACGTGGGCGAGCTGTTCGGCGACCGCGTGGCCTCGCTCGACATGAGGCGGGCGCACTACGTGGAGCGGGCCCCGAGCCCGCGCGACTACTGCGAGCTGTTCAACCGGACCTTCGGACCCGCGGTGGGCCTGCGCGCGAGCCTGGCCGATCGGCCCGAACGCGCAGCGGCGTTGGACCGGGACTTCCTCGAGTTCGCGACGCGCGCGAACCGCGGCGGGTCCGACGGTCCGGCCGAGTACCCCTACGAGTACCTGCTCGTCGTCGCCCGCAAGCGTAACCCCGCGGCTATGCCCTGACCGGACCGAGGTCCGTCGCTTGGGGGACCGCGTCGCGTATCGCGCGGATCAGTTCGGCGAGCGTGGCCTCGTCGGTGTCGGGTGCCGTGACCACGAGGCGCAGGTAGCGCTCGCCGTCGATCGTCGTCGAGCCGAAGTGGAGCCGCCCGTCCGCCGTGAGCCGGTCGAGGAGCGCCAGCTGATCGCCATTCCCGACGCGGAAGCAGACGATGTTGCTCTCCGGAACGTAGGGACAGCTGACGCCGGGCTCGCTGGACAGCACCTCGTGGAAGCGCAGCGCGAGGTCGTAGCGCGAGCCGACGTAGTCGCCGAGCCCGCGCTCGCCGGCCCAGGCCAGCGACAGGAAGAGCTTTAGCCCGAGCGTCGTCTTGGTCGTCTCCAGCGCACGGTCGAGCAGGTCAAACCCGACCGGATCGCGGTCGTCGAACACATAGTCGCCGCGCTGTTGGAACGCTGCGGGCAAGTCCGGGCCGCGCCGGACGAGCACCGCCGCGCAGAGGCCCGACGTACGGAGCATCTTGTGCGCGTCCCAGACGACGGAGTCCGCGAGCTCGATGCCGGCGAGCAGATGGCGGTACTGCTCGGAGAGCAGCGCCGAGCCGCCGTGCGCGGCGTCGACGTGCAGCCAGATCCCGTGATCGGTGCAGAAGAGGCCGATCGCATTCAGGTCGTCGTGCAGGCCGGTGCTCGTCGCCGGCGCGACGGCCACGAGCGCGATCGGGCGCCGGCCGGCTGCGGCGCAGCGGTCAAGCCCGGCGGCCAGCCGGTCGGGACGTATGCGCTCGTGCCCGTCGACGTCC
>Ga0209382_10006554_pt1 | contig 14956 bp, 11 predicted proteins | sample SoiMetdeltSBSDD5_FD_187599 | JGI IMG/M metagenome (GOLD analysis project Ga0209382, IMG submission 187599) | Bulk soil microbial communities from a Populus tree surrounding site in Tennessee, USA - Soil MetaG P. deltoides SBSDD5 (SPAdes) (version 2) | ecosystem: Environmental > Terrestrial >... | reverse complement strand
CATCGCGGCGGGTGGCGATGTCGTTGCCGTGGTCATCAGGACACTCCCTCATTGCCAGCGTCCAGGCTGGCAGCTAGCATTGTCGGCGGCGCCACTCGACGCCGGGCGACCACGTCCAGTCTCGGCCAGTCGGACTGATTGGACCACGCGGATCGCGCAACTCTGGCCGCGATTCCCCGCGAATTCGGGCGAAGTAGCGGGTAGCGGCAACGGGGCTGACACGATGAGCGGGCAGGAACCGACCAGCTTCGCCGAGCTTCTGCGGCAGCACCGGGCCGAGGCCGGCCTGACGCAGGAGGCGCTGGCAGATCGGAGCGGCCTCGGCCTTCGAAGCATCCAGGGACTCGAGCTGGGCGAGACCCGGCCGCGCCGCGAGACGGTGCGGCGGCTGGTCGAAGCCCTGCGGCTCGCTCCTGAGGACGCTGCCACGCTCGTACAGGTCGGGGTGTCCGTCTCTCGCCAACGCGAGGCCGCCTCGTCCGGCGTCGGCGCCGCGCGACGGGGTCATGCTCCAGGCCAGATCGCGCGTCACAACCTGCCGGTCCAGGTGACAAGCTTCATCGGGCGCGAGCGTGAGCTGGTCGAGCTTCGGGAGCGGCTCGGCTCGGCCCGGCTCCTGACGCTGACCGGCACCGGCGGCTGCGGCAAGACCGCCTCGCCCTTCAGATGGCGTCAACCCTGGTGGACGCGTACCCGGACGGCGTCTGGTTGGCGGAGCTGGCCGGGCTCGCAGATCCGGGGCTGGTACCGCAAGCGGTCGCGACGGCGGTCGGCGTGCGCGAGGTCGCCGGCGAGCCAATTCGCACCACGCTCCTGGGTGCCCTCCGGGCTCGCCGGCTGCTCCTGGTGCTGGACAACTGCGAGCATCTGATCGACGCCTGTGCCACCCTCGCCGACGCGATCCTGCGGAGCTGCGCTGACGTCAAGATCCTGGCGACGAGCCGTGAGCCATTGGGGATCGCCGGCGAGGCCGCCTGGCGGGTGCCCTCGCTCGCCGTCGCATCGATCGAGGACGCGCCCAGCCACGACGACCTGGTCGCCTGCGAGGCGGTGCGACTCTTCGCCGACCGCGCCGTGGCTGCCCAGCCGACGTTCACGCTGAGCGAGCGCAACGCCACAGCGGTGGCGCAGATCTGTCGCCAGCTCGACGGCATCCCGCTGGCGATCGAGCTGGGTGCGCGGCGCGTTACGGCGTTGTCGGTGGAACAGATCTCCGTGCGCCTCGATCAGCGCTTTCGCCTCCTGACTGGCGGCAGCCGGGCCGGGCTGCCGCGCCAGCAGACGCTCGCCGCGACCGTGGAGTGGAGCTACAACCTGCTGAGCCCGCCCGAGCGCGCGCTGTTCGATCGGCTGGCAGTGTTCGCCGGCGGGTTCACGCTCGAGGCCGCCGAAGCCGTCTGCGATGGAGGGGCGAGGGACGAGGGGCGAGGGGCGAGTGAGGATGACCCGTACTCGTCCCTCGTCCCTCACCCCTCGCCCCTGGAGCTGCTGGCGCGGCTGGTGGACAAGTCGCTGGTAGTCGCGGATCTGGGGGCGGCCGGGACCGAACGGTATCGGCTGCTAGAGACGCTCCGCCAGTACGCCCACGAGCGGCTGGTCGAGCGGGACGAGGTCGACGAGGTCCGCCGTCGGCATGCGGAGTACTTCCTCGGCTTCGCCGTCGAGGCCGGGCGCCAGCTTCTCGGATCGGACCAGGTGCGCTGGCTCGATCGGCTGGACCGCGATCACGACAATCTCCACACCGCCCTAAGCTGGGCGATCGAGCAGGGCGAGGCTGAGATCGGCCTGCGGATGGCGGTGGGTCTGGCGTACTTCTGGTACTTCCGCGGTCACTACAGCGAGGCGCGCACGCTGCGGGCGGCGGTCCTGGCGCTACCGGCCGGGCCGGAGCTTGACGCGCTGCGGGCCGAAATGCTCCACGGTGCCGGGATGCTGTCGGTGAACCAGGGCGACTACGACGTGGCACGCGACTTCCTGGACGAGGGGGTGGCAATCGCCCGCCGTCTCGACGACCCGGCGCTGCTGATCCCGACACTGGCGACACTCGGCTTCGTGGCGCGTGTCCAGTGCGAATACGCCATCTCGCGATCCGTGCTGGAGGAGGGAGAGATGCTGGCTCGGGCAGCGGGCGACACGTTCCACACCGCGATGGCGATCCATCATCTTGGCCTGGTGGCGCTCGAAGCCGATCGCGGTCTGACCGCGGCCTGGTCGCTGAACGAGGAGGCGCTGGCGCTCTATGGTCAGCTTGGCAACCTTCGGATGATGGGCGTGGTGCGGCTGGCGCTCGGCCGGATCGCCCAGGCGCGCGGCGACCTCGCCAATGCGCGCATGCAGATCGCCGAGGCGCTGCGTCTCCATCAGCAGGTTGGCGAGGCTGGCATCGTCCCGTTCATGCTAGACGTGCGGGCGGCCATCGACGCCGACGACGGGCGCCTGGAGCCGACCGTGGAGCTGGCCGGGGCTGCCTCCGCGCTGGCGACGACGCTGGGCACCCGGCTCTGGCCGGTCGTCCAGCGCGAGCGCGACGCCTGGCTCGAACGGGCGCGGCACACTCTGGGAGATGCACGTTTCGCCAGGCTCTGGGCCGGGGGCGAGGCGATGTCCCGCGAGCAGGCCGTCACGTACGCGATGACGATCGGGCGTTCTTGAGCCCCGTCGTCAGCCCTGGGCCGTCGGCTCGCCCCAGAGCAGCACCAGTCGCAACGGCTCGGTCCCGGTGTTGTAGAGGCCGTGATCGACGCCCGGCGGCACCAGGACGGCGTCGCCCCGAGTGACTGCGACCTCTTCGCCGGCGATCCGCATCATGCCGTTGCCGCTCAGGAAGTAGTAGATCTCTTCGAGGGCGCGGCCTGGGCCCGTGCCACCGTGGGTATGGTCGCCTTCGCTCGCGCCCGGCGGCAGCTCCCAGATGTCGAAGCGGATCGGGAGCTGGCTCTGCTCGCGGAAGAACATGCGGCGGACGATCGTGCCCACGCCCTCGTGGATCGCTGCCTGGTACCGCAGATCGGTCGAGTCGGTCTCTTTCCAGAACGTCGCGCTCGCCACGAGCTTCGCCTCCTTGCGCCACGCCGCTACCAGCGTGACCCGGTGACCAGTTGGCCGCCCCATGATACCGATTTGGGTCCCCCTTCCGGTCCGGGGCCGGGACGTCTGCCCCCGACATCAGGGACAGTCGGCCCTACGGCGATTCCAGGTCAGCCAACAGAATGGAGGTGAGCCGAACGTCTACGGAGATGCACAAGTAAGGACGCAGCATCATGGCCACGCTCCTTGTATCGGTATCGCGATCTGATCGTCTCGTGCAGCCTGGCCTGCCGTTGCCGGAACCTGACGAGGATTTCGATCCGCGGTCCTGGCAGGTCAGCCCCGGCTCGTCACGGTCCGGCGCTCTCGAGCCCGACACCTCGCCCCGGCAGGAGGACCTGCACACCAGAGAAGTCGCCTGGGCCTGTGAGTGGTGGCCGCCGGACTAGCGCGGTAGGGGCCCGCCCAGCCACACGAAGCCTGACCCCAGGGATACCATGCTGGCGAGACGGAGGTTTCTCAGCATGAGTCGTATGGAGTTTGGCTACCACCCGCCGTCCGGCGATCGAAGTATCGAGATCATCCGCGAACGCGAATACATGGCTGATTTCAAGAAGGCGATGGATGTCGCCGCGCAGTCGTTCAAGTCGGTCTGGATCTCGGACCACCTCGCCTACTCGAACGAGTTCCGCCTGGAGTGCTGGACTCACCTGACCTGGGTCGCCGCGCAGTACTCCGACGTCGACCTCGGGACGATCGTCATGTGCAACTCGTGGCGCCAGCCCTCGCTGATGGCGAAGATGGCGGCGAGCCTCCATTGGATGAGCGGCGGTCGCCTGATCCTCGGGTACGGCGCCGGCTGGTTCGAAGGCGAATACAAGAGCTACGGCTTCGACTTCCCCTCGCCCCGCACTCGCGTCGAGATGGCGGACGAGGGCGTCCAGATCATGAAGGCGATGTGGCAGGGCGGCCCTGTCAACTTCGAGGGGCAGTACTACAAGGTCGAGAACGTCCACTGCGAGCCGCGCTTCGAGAAGCCGCCGATCCTGATGCTGGGGATGTCCGGCGAGCGGCGAGCGATGCGGGTGGTCGCCCGCCACGCCGACTGGTGGAACACCGGCGCCCGCCCGATCGACGAGCTGCGCCACAAACTCGACGTGCTGCGCCAGCACTGCGAGGCCGAGGGCCGCGACTTCAGCACCCTGCGCAAGACCCTGAACGTCCGCGTCGCCATCGCAAAGACCCACAAGGAGGCGCTGGCGATGGTCGAGCGACGCAAGCGGCCCGGCTCCCACCCGATCGCCGGCGATCCGGTCGCGGTGCGCGAGCAGCTCGCCGAGCTAGCCGACCTCGGGTTCGACTTCTCGGTGCTGACCTTCATGAACTTCCAGGAGCTGGACGACCTGAAGCTGTTCGCGGACGAGGTGATGCCCGCGTTCACCTAGCGCCAGGTCAGACACCGTGCCTGGAAAGCGCGGTCGAGCCACCCTGGGACCGCCGCGATCCTCGCGGCACCCGGGGGCGGCCAGAGCCTGTCCTGAGCGCAGCGAAGGAACGGCCGCGTTCCCAGGCAGGCGGCTACGTGGCGTCGAATACCTCGTCAACGCTCACGCTGAAGTCTGGGAGGAGCTGCGACGTCGCGTGCTCGCCCCGCCGGAACCGCCCGTGGAGACGGTACGCCTGGCCGTCGAGAACGAGCACCGTGATCGTGTCGTCCAACGGGTTGACGATCCAGTACTCGGGGATCCCCGCCTCGGCGTAGTCGAGCGGCTTCTCTTCGGTGTCGCGCCTGGACCCGTCCGGGCTGACGACCTCGACCACGAGATCGGCGCCGAGCCAGTAGGCGTCCTGATAGCGCGGGTCCGCGGCGTCGAGCAGCATCAGGATGTCCGGCTCGCGGAGCTTCCCGGGGCGCACCCGGAGCCTGAGCGGCGCGACGAGCACCTTTCCACCTTGCCGGGCGACGATTGCCCGAAACAGGTCGTACAACAGGAGTAGGATGACCTGGTGGCTACTCGTCGGCATAGGCAGCACCTCAATCGTGCCGTCAGTGAATTCGATCAGATTGTTGGTCTGGTTCGTTAGCGCCAGGTATTGCTCCTCGGTCCACATCCCCTGAATCGGCGACAGATCGATTTCACTTCCGTCCGCGCGGCGTACCATCTTGAACTCGACCACACGAGTGCCTACTGCCATCGTCGTCCTCACCGGGCATCGGGCCCGAGTCCCGCGCTGGTTCAGTATACAGCGGGTTGCGAAGGGAGACGGCCCTGCAAAGTCCTTCGCATTCGCTCCTGGTGTACTTTCGGTGGGTCTTCATTGGCTTGTGTCAACGCGGCGTAGGGATGGCACGTTCAGGCCGTTCTCGCGGTCCGAATTGACTACGACGAATTATCTCTCACGGCGTGTCTGCCGCTCCGTTCGATCTACGGCGGCGATCACACGATCCAGGAGAACCTGATCCAGGACGCCAGCTTCTGGTCCGCCGATCCGGTCGCCAGCCCGACCATCCCGTGGACGTTCGTCAAGTCGAACATCCGGAACGCCGACGGCTCCGACTATCGAACCAACCACACAGAATCGAGCGGTGAGAGCAGCGGCATCAACGGGCGCGGTGGGGCGCAGCGGGTGGTGGTGCGCCGCAACATGATCGACGGACCGTTCAACGGCGTCGTCACCGGGTACAACGAGGGGTTTGACCGGTACGCCGGCCAGGACATGGACGTCCACGACAACCTGATTCGACACCAGGCTGACGATGCCCTGGAGCCGGAATTCTCCGCGATCAACTTCCGCGCCTGGGACAACCGGATCGAAGAGTCGCTGACCGTTCTCTCAACCGGCCCGTCCAACTACGGCCCCGTCTTCCTGTTCCGCAACGCCGCCTGGCGGACCGGCAACGAGGGGCAGAGCCGCGATGGCCAGGGCCGGATGCCAGGCTCAACGATGCTCAAGTACTCCGGGAAGAGCGACCCGACGGCCCGGATCTACGTCCTGCACAACACGTTCTGGACCGATGGCTACGCCGACGGGGGATTGCAGTACGCCTCGACCGGCCCGTCTTCCGAGGCGTTCTATCTCCGCAACAACCTGTTTCGAGCGACTCGTTACGCCTTCTCCGCTCCGCCCTCCGCCGGGTCGTGGGACGAGGACTACAACCATTTCGTCACGACCGATACAACGCGGGGCATGGAGTACGGCGTCGCGATCCATCGAGCGAACGTCCAGGCGTACCGCGCCGCGAGCGGCCAGGGCGCCCATACCAATCTCTCCGGCGGGTTCACGGGCGACATCCCGCTCACGAACGCGATGCACGGCGACCTGCGCCTGCCCGGCGGCTCGCCGCTGATCGACGCCGGGGTTGTCGTCCCGAACGTCTCGGATCGCCATGGGGCGGACTTCCAGGGCGCAGCGCCAGACATCGGGTACGAGCGGCGATAGCAGAATCGGTCCCGGCATCGCCGCGACGCCCCACCGTCCTCGGAAATCTGTCGCTCTGACGCCCGATCGGCCACAATTGAGGCGCGCCATCTCGCGGCAGGCGCGGAACCGGATGCCCTCTTCCCTGCTCGAGCTGCTGCCCCGTCGGCCGAGCGGATCGCCATCGCCTCGACGGTGGACGGCCGGCCGGAGCGCTCAGGTCATGACGATTGTCGCCTCCCTAGTGGTGCTGGTATGGGTCTTCACCAGGGTCGGTGGCCAGGACGTCGCTCCACCAGGTGGGGCGGCGACGCCCATTGCGCTTGCGACGACAGCCGCGCCGGTTGCGACGGCCGCCGGAAACATCGCTCCGCCAGCCGGGCAGGCGCCGGTCGCCGCCGCGCCGGCTGCCGGTGCCGCGACCGGCGGCGTCGCTCCTGGCGCCGGCGCTCAGGTCCAGGCAGGCGCTCCCGCGGGATCGAACGCCACTGTCGTTGCCGGGCCGCCGAAGCTGACGGCGACCTTCAATAGCATCGGCGTCGAGCTCCCGTTTCGCGGCGACACCAACGGGAGCGCCACGGCCGGCCTCGAGTTCCGGCGCGCGGGCGAGCGCGACTGGCGCGCGGGGTTGCCCCTCTGGCGCACCGCCGACCCGTCCGGCCCGGCCTTCTACGGCTCGGCGCTGCTGCTCGAACCGGGCACGACATACGAGGTCCGGGTCACCGTCGACGACGGCGACGGCGTCCAGGGCAGCGCACAGCAGTCGGCGACGATCGACACCCGCGCCGACACGATCGCCCCTCCCGAAGCGCTGTCGCCCACGCACTACGTGCGCGTCGTCGGCGACGATGCTGCCGACGGCCGGAGCCCCGATACTGCCTGGCGCACGATCGAGAAGGTGATCCGGGACGCGCCGCCCGGGGCCACCGTCCAGGTCGGTCCTGGATTCTATTCGCTGCCAAACCTGGTCCCCGGTCGGGTGAATCCGCCCCGCACCGCGCCGCTGACGCTGGTGGCCGAGGTCCCGGCCGTGAACGCGGACCGGCAGACAGCAGCGCCAGGGAAGCGCAGCGTGCTGGAGCCGGCCGGCGTCTCCTCGCCGCGCGGCGCCGCGGATGGGCCGAACCCCGGCGTCTGGGAGCAAGCCAAGCTGGCCGGCCCGAAGACCGGCCGAACGTACACCGTCTGGAAGTGGGCCGGGAGCCCGGTCGGGGACGCGACCCAGCTCGGCTATGCGGGGAGTCGGACCGACACGCCCGTCCGGGTGGCGCGCTGGCAGAAGGACCAGGCGGATCTCGCGACGCCGGCCGGCTGGGCCGAGAAGCTGTACACCAACCTGACCTACAACTACGGCTTCTTCGCCGATGGCCCAGACATCTTCCTGCGCCTGCCGGGCGACCGGGATCCGAACCGCGAGTACATCACGGCGTCAGGTGCGAACCAGGCCGGCTTCGCAATCGACGGGCCGGACATTCGGCTGTGCGGCTTCGAGATCCGCCAGTTCACGAGCGGCGTCGACGTCCTGACGCGCGCCCGCTCGGCAGTCGTCGATCGGAACCTCATCACCGGCAACGCGATCGGGGTCGCGTTCCGTGGGGAGCGGGGCAATCCAGACGCGAACGGCGTGCGGCCGTCGTTCTACGGCAGCGATCACGTAGTCCAGGAGAATCTGATCCTCGACAGCAGCCTCCGCTCGAACGGGGCGACGGATCTGCCCGAAGGCAGCATGATCCCGTGGATGTTCATCAAGACGAAGATCCGCGAAGCTGATGGCTCTGAGTACGCCAGCGCGCGAGTCGGCGGGCCGAGCGAGAGCAGTGGCGTCGGCGGGCGCGGCAGCGCGCAGCGGGTGGTCGTGCGGCGGAACACGGTCGACGGGCCGCTCAACGGGGTCGGGACCGGCTACAACGAGGGGTTCGACCGGTACGCCGGCCAGGACATGGACATCTACGACAACGTCATCCAGCACGTCGGCGACGACGCGCTCGAACCCGAGAGCGCGACGATCAACTTCCGGGCCTGGAACAACCGGATCCAGGAGTCGCTGACCGTCCTCTCGACCGGCCCGGTCAACTTCGGGCCGGTCTATCTGTTCCGCAACGCCGCGCTTCAGATCGGCAACGACGGCATGGCGCCGGACGGTCAGGGGCGCGAACCGGGCTCGACGATGCTGAAGTACTCGGGGAAGAGCAACCCGCCGGCCCGGATCTACGTCTTGCACAACACGTTCTGGACCGACCACCTGGCCGACGGCGGTGCCCAGTACGCTTCGACTGGATCGTCCCCGGAGGCGTTCTACCTCCGCAACAACTTGATTCGAGCGACCCGCTACGCCTTCGAGGCGCCGAAAGCGGCCGGTGCCTGGGACGAGGACTCGAACTATCTGGTGACGACGGATCCCGGGCGCGGCCTCTCCTTCAACGGCGTGACGTACCGCGAGAACGTCCAGGCGTACCGCGAGGCGAGCGGGCGCGGGGCGCGTACGAACGTCGCTTCCGGCTTCGGGGCGGACGTGCAGCTCGCGGACCCGGCGGCCGGCGACGTGCGCCTGCCGGCCGATTCGCCGCTCGTCGACGCCGGCGTTCCGCTTCCGAACCTCTCGGACCGCGCTGGGGTGGACTTCCAGGGCGCGGCCCCTGACATCGGGCACGAGGAGCGGTAGGCTGACCTCACCCTCCAGCGGGCGCTGGTCGGTAAGATTCCGCGCCGCGCTTCTTGAACGGGAACTGCTGCATGAGGGCGCACCGTAGGCGGCGTACGCTCCGCGCGACCTCGGGCGGGTAGTAGGTGCAGCGCGCCGACGAGCTCTTCACGTACTCGTCGAGGCTACAGATGAACCGGGCAGGGACGCCAGCATAGACCGCGTTCCCTGACAGGTCCTTCGTGACGACGGAGCCGGCCCCGACCACGACGTCCGAGCCGATCGTGATGCCGGGCAGCAGGGTGGTGTTCGCGCCGACGAAGACGTTGTCGCCGATGTCGATCCGGCCGAACCGTTGCAGGCCCTTGAACTCCGGCCGGTCGCGGAATACCCAGGTGGCGCCGTCATGCGTGATGAAGCTCACGTTGAACGAGATCGTCACATGGTTGCCGATGCTGATCAGGTACGGCTCGCCGCCGAAGTACGGCCGCCCGGAGATGCGGACGTCCTTGCCGATCCGCAGCCCGAGCTTGATCGCCCGCCTCAGAATCAGCCCGTAGTACAGGCGCCTGGCCAACCACACCAGGAACATGCGACCTCCAGGTCGTCAGTTGTCAAGGGTAGCGTGACGCTGTCGGGTCCGCGCGGGCATCTGCAGCAGCCCGACGTAGCGGCCGTCGTGGCGCTGAACGACCAGCGGGTCGAGGCCGGTGCTCCGTGCGAAGTCGCGGAACCCGACGTTGTCGTCGACGTCGTCGGACATCATCACCCCGCCGGGGCTCAGATGGCCGTAGAGCAGCCCGTAGGCGAACTGCCGCCCCTCGTACGCCTTGTCGCTGTCGTAGTGCGCGAAGTCGATCGTGCCGAGATCGCGGGTCAGGGCCGGCAGGGCGTCGCGGTCGGGCTTGCGGACCAGCGTCCATCCCTCGCGGAGCGAGGCCGGCACCACACACGCCATCCACGGATCGCTCTCCTGGCTCTGATACGGCATGTCCATGCTGAACAGCTTGCCCTCGCCGTTCTCCTTCAGCGCCAGCAGGATCGCGAGCGTCGACCAGCCGTAGGCGACCCCCGTTTCGACCACGGTCTTCGGCCGGAGGTGGCGTGCCAGGTGGTAGATCAGGTCCACGTGGCCGCCCCCGCCCATCTGGACCGGGCACCGCTCGACGGCGTGCAAGGCTTCCTGCCACTCCACAGGGTGGAGCCGTGCCAGCGGCTCAGGCCTGGCCGGGACCCCGAGCCGCGCGGCCACGGCTTCGAGGTCGCTCCGCACGCTCTCACACCAGCGGGTCGCCTCCTCGCGCTCGATGCGGAGCCTGGTCGTGGAGGCGCGGCCGGACCGGACCCGTCGCGCCACGCGACGGAGCAGCTCGCGGTGGAGCGCCGGACGACGGATGTACCAGGCCAGGGTCGCCGCGCTCTGCCGGGCGTCTTCGATCGAGAGTGCCATTAGTGCTCCTCCACCAGGGCGAGCGCCGGGCGCCGAGCGCTTGCCGATGCCGTGAGCGCCTCGTAGACGCCGAGATACGCCTGCCGCTGCACGGACCAGCGGTACGGCTCGAACCGCGCTGCGGCCCGCTCGGCGCGCTGCCGCGCTGCCGATCGATCGCGATGGACGTTCACCAGCGCGTCGGCGAGTGCGCCGGGAGATCCCGGCCCGAAGAACGCCACGCAGGCGTCGTCGAAGTAGTGCTCGTAGGTCGGCCAGCGCGCCGCGACGACCGGCAGGCGCAGCGCCACGTACTCCATCAGCTTGTTTGAGAGCATGTTGTCGCACAGCATCCCGACGTACCCGACGTCGAACCGGCTCAGCACCGATGGGAGATCGTCCAGAGGCACCCAGCCGCCGAAGCGGACCCGGTCGGCGACGCCGAGCTGGCGGGCGAGCGTCTCGAGCGTGCGCCGGTACTCGCCCTCGCCGTAGACGGTGACGCGGGCGCCGGGCACCCGTTCGAGGAGGCGCGGCAGCGCCCGGATCAGCACCTGGATGCCGAACCGTTCGAGGATCGTCCCGTGGGTGACGATCTCGAACGTCTCGTCGACTGGCTCCGTCGCGCGTGGCGGTCTCGGCGTGAAGATCGCGTCGTCCGGGCCGTTCAGCACGACCGTCATCTTTTCGCGCGGGACCCCGTGCGCGTGGATCGTCTCGCGGAACGGGTGGTGCGGCACGATCGCCCGGTCGGCGAACGCCGCGCTGATCCGCTCCTCCAGGACGAGCAGCCGCACGGCCGGATGGTTGCGGCCGGCGCCACGGGTGAGCATGAAGATCTCGGACATGCTGTCGAAGAGGTAGAGCACGATCTTCGCGCCCATCAGCTTCGGGACCAGCGCGCTGAACACCAGCACGTCCGGCATGTTGTCGATCTCGATCACCTGGAACCGCTTCTGGAGATGGAGCTTCGTCAGCAGCAGGAACGCCATGCCGATCAGGCGCCCGTACTCCAGGCCGTAGCTGAGAATTGAGCCGCGTCGATGCGCCAGCGGCAGGCGATGCACGTCGATCCCGTTGACGCGCTCGTAGCGCGCCTGGCCGGGCTGCTGCAGGGCGATGACGGTGACGGCGTAGCCTGCGCGCGCCAGCGCTTCGGCGTCGCGGCGAACGTGCCCGTGCTGGGGATAGTAGTAGTGGTGGACGATGCAGACGGCCGGCCGGCCTGATCCGGAGCAGCTACGCGTCAGCATGCCGGGCCCTCGCTCGGTTGGCTCCACTGGCCGCCCGCCGGTACGCCCTCGCGATGCCAGCGGCGATCTGCTCGTGGGAGAACCGCTGCACCTGGAGCCGTCCGTCGGTGCGTCGCGGGTTGCGCAGGACAGGCACCAGTTTCCGCGCGATGTCGGCGGGGTCGCGCTCGGCGAGGGTGCAGCCATCGGTCCCGGCGATCACCTCGGGGACGTCGCCGACCCGCGCCGACACGACGGGCAGGTTGCACGCCATCGCTTCCTTCACCACGTTCGGCGATCCTTCGAGCACCGACGTGAAGACGAGCGCGTCGCAGGCGCTCATGTAGAGCGGAACGACGTCGTGCGGCTTCTTGTTCAGCACGACCAGCTCGGCGTCCGGCAGGTCCAGCTTGACCAGCTCGACGGCCTCGGCCGCCAGCGGGAACCGCTTCTCGGGCCGCCACGGCTCGCCGGCCCAGAGCACGAGCGGCCGGTCCAGCGGCAGGCCAAGCGCGGCGCGAGCCGCGTCACGCGAGGTCGGCCTGAACCGGTCGAGGTCGATCCCGGCCGGCAGGATCCAGCCGTCCTCGTCGTTCAGCGCCTGGCGCATCTCCTCGGACCGGTAGATCACCTCGTCGAACACGGGGTTGATCGCCTTGGCGAGCCAGGTCTGCCAGCGTGGGTACCCGAGCACCTCGCAGCCGTGGTGGGTCAGCACGACGGGGGTGCCCCATTGCAGGCGCGCGACGGCGCCGGTCAGGACGTAGTGGGCGTGGATCACGTCGTACTTCCGCCGGGCAAGCGCCCGCCAGAGGTGAAACAGGCCGCGCAAGTAGCTCCACCTGCTGTCGCGGCCGTTCATCACGAGGACGTCGACGCTCACGCCGGCCGCGCGAAGCGACTTCACCTCGTTGAAGACGAACGTCCCGAAGGCCGGCCACTTCGGCGTCGGGTACATGTTCGTGACGGAGAGCACGCGCAGACGAGGTTCAGCTTCGTGTGGAATGTCGTCTGCATGGCGATCGCTCTTGCCGACAGGACCTACCGGCGATCGAATCGAAGGTATCGAGTCAGTGATTCCTTCGATCAGCACTTTCTCTTCGACACTCATGGTGGTACTCTGCTCCCGTCTTTGATCGTCAGGCCGGCCGGCCACAGGCTCGGTGATCCCAAGGACGGCCGGTTCACGGTCAGCGGCTTCGAACGGCGTCACCCACGCCGGCCTTCGCCTGGACGTGGTCGATCAGCTCGCTCAGCCCCTCGGCGAACGACTTTCGGGCCTCCCAGCCAAGCCGTACCCGCGCGCGGTCGGACGAGATGATGGACGGGAAGATGTCGCCCTGGCGGGCCTCCTCGAACACGATGCGGGTCGGGATGCGGGCGGCGACCATCTCCGCCAGTTGACGGATCGAGACTGACTCCGGCGCGACGAGGTTGAACGCCTCGCCGTGGATGTCGGACTCGCCGGCCAGCAGGAAGCCGCGCGCGATGTCGCTGGTGTGGGTGAACTGGCGGGCCTGCTGGCCGGTCCCCTTGATCGTGATCGGCTTGCCGGCCAGCGCGTTATTGACGAACAGCGAGAAGACCGAGTTCGGCCGCATGTTCGGGCCGTACGCCGTCCCCAGCCGCAGCGCGACGCCCGGCAGCCCCTTCAGCGCATCGTACGAGAGGACGAGCTGCTCGCCGGCCAGCTTGGTGACGTTGTACGGGTGGTCGGGCCGGGCAGGGTGCTGCTCGTCGACCGGCTGGGAGTCCGGATGCCCGTACACCTCCCAGGTCGACGCGTAGACGACCTTCTTGACGTTCTGGCGCAGAGCAGCCTCCAGGACGTTCGCCGTGCCGACGACGTTGACCTGGGCCGCCGTGTACGGCTCGGACATCGCCAGGTAGACGTCGCCGACGGCGCCGAGGTGGAAGACGGCGTCCGCGCCTTCGAGCGCCGACTCGACGCTCTCCAACGAGAGCAGGTCGCCCGGCAGGTGCGGCACCTCGTTGAAACGCGGGGGCACCCGATCGAGGACCGCTACGTCGTGGCCGGCATTCGCGACGAAGCCGGCGACGTACGAGCCAAGGAATCCAGCTCCTCCAGTGACGACGATACGCATCTGTCTCCAATCCTTCCGTTCCGGCGACGCCAGTGGCGTCGCCGATGAGTCACGAGCTTCGATACCGCGGCCGGACCGAATCGCCAGAGCGCCAGTGTTGCCGGCGGGAGGCCAGGTCGGACCTCGGTCTGACCTGTGTTGTGGGGGACTGCGCTAGCTGGGAGACCGTCACCTCCGGTCTTGTCGTACAGATTCCATCATGTCGATCATGCGACGGCATCTCGTGGAAGCTTCTGGAACCAGTACCCAAGCGGCTTGAGCATCAGGCGGGGGAGGGTCGGGTCCAGGCGGTACACCAGGGCGGCGTACAGCAGCACCGCGGCCGAGCCGAGCAGGATCGCCCCCGGTAGCGACTCGCTGGCCGCGCGCCAGCCGGGCGCAACGTACGCCGCCACGACGAGTGCGCACATCGCCGCCGCGCCAGCCAGGTATGGGGCGGCGACGCCGAGCAGCCGCCGGGCCGGATACTCGATGGCCCGGCAGAACACGATCGCCGCGATCGGGACGGCGACCAGCACGATCAGGCTAACGCAGGCAGCAACGCCCTCGATGCCGAAGCGTGCCGAGAGGAAGAGGAGTGGTGCCGAGACGATGCATCGGACGAGGAAGAACTTCCAGAGCAAGTCCGGGCGTCCGCCCGCCTTCGACGCCGGTCCGTAGACCTGGACGACGGCGTTGAGACAGGCGATGGGCGCCAGGATGCGCAGTGTCAGGATGCTCTCGGCCCAGCGTTCCCCCAGCACGACGTGGACGAATGCGGGAGCACCGATGAAGAGCAGGAAGGCGGCCGGCAGCGTCAGCGCCCAGAGGATTCGGTGTGCGTCAGTAAACATCGAGTCGAGCGCTGCACGGTCGTCGCGCAGCCGGGTGAGTGCCGGGAACAGCACCGAGATCGCCACCTGACTGAACGTCGGAACGAGGTGCGCGACCATGAACGCCATGGTGTACAGCCCTAGCGCGTGGGCCCCGAGCAGGTAGCCGATCACCAGGTAGTCGAGATTGCTCGACATGAAGCCGACGATCGAGTGGTAGGCGATGTGCTTTCCGTAGCTGAGGAGGTCGACGGCGACCGTCCACCGGAAGGCCGGGACCGGCCGGACAT
>Ga0209382_10006553_pt1 | contig 14956 bp, 15 predicted proteins | sample SoiMetdeltSBSDD5_FD_187599 | JGI IMG/M metagenome (GOLD analysis project Ga0209382, IMG submission 187599) | Bulk soil microbial communities from a Populus tree surrounding site in Tennessee, USA - Soil MetaG P. deltoides SBSDD5 (SPAdes) (version 2) | ecosystem: Environmental > Terrestrial >... | reverse complement strand
CCGCCGCGCGCGCCGGTGATAGCCGCCGTCGGTGGTCAGCAGGCCGTCGCCCAGCAGCGGGATCAGGTCGCCCAGGCCGCCGTCGCGCCAGCGGAAGTTGGAGGCGTGGGACACCGTGATGTAGTGATTGGCCTCCGGCCCGAGCGCGAACACCACCGGCGCGTACACGAGCCGGATCGAGAAGACGGGTCCGTACTCGTCGTGCAGGCGCAGAAGCAGGGGCAGCGGCTCGCGCTCGAACTCGCGTGTCCGCTTCAGGCTGAACGAGATCTCGCCCGGCGGCCACTGCCCGCGGGCCGCCCGCTGCCAGCGCAGATCGGAGCGCAGCCGCGCGAGCACGCCGCCTGGCACCGGAGGAGGAGGGGCCACTCCCATCGCGCGCGAATCCTAGTCTTGGCGTGTGGACCTCACGAGCATCTGCGCGGCGTTCGGGCTGAGCGCGGCGGCCGGGCTCAACGCCTGGCTGCCCCTGTTCGCGGGCGCCCTGCTCACCCGGCTCGACGCGGTCGACCTGGCGCAGCCGTTCGACGATCTCACGGGCACCGGCACGCTGGCGCTGCTGGCGCTGCTCACGGTGGCCGACTTCGTGGGCGACAAGATCCCGGCGGTCGACCACGTGCTGCACACGATCGGCACCGTGGTTGCCCCGGTGAGCGGCGCGGTGCTGTTCACCGGGCAGACCGGCGTGGAGGACGACCTGCCGACGCTCGTGGCGGCCCTGCTGGGCGCGGGCACGGCAGAGTCGATCCACGCCGGCCGCGCGGCGATCCGGCCGCTCTCGACGGTCGGCACCGGCGGCATCGGCAACCCGGTGCTGTCGCTGCTCGAGGACGCCGGCTCGGCGCTGCTCACCATCGCCGCGTTCGTGGTGCCCGTGCTCGCGCTGCTGCTCGTCGTTGCGCTCGCAGTGGCCATCGTCCTCGCCTGGCGCCGGGCGGGCCGGCGACGGTTGGCGCGCATGGGTTCGTCTCCTTCGGGGTAGCTTCGCCGCCAATGGACTCGGACTCACGGATGCCCGTGGCCCGCTGGGCCTGGCCCGCCGGCGTGGCCGCCGCCGGCCTCGCCTGGTACGCGGCCGACAGCCTGCGCCACCGGCGCGAGGGCGGCCAGGGTTACGAGCTGCGCGGCGACGTCGACGTGGGCAGCGAGCGCTTCCTTCGTGCCACGGAGGTGCTCACCGGCGCGCCGGTGTCGTACGGCAACGACGTCGAGCTGCTGGTCAACGGCGACCAGATCTTCCCGGCCTACCTCGACTCGATCCGCGAGGCCAAGGAGACCGTGAACCTGCTCACCTACGCCTACTGGCGCGGCGAGATCGCCGACCAGGTGGCCCAGGCGCTGCGCGAGCGGGCGCGGGTGGGCGTCGAGTGCAACGTGATCATCGACGCGGTGGGGGCGGCCAAGATGGACCGGAGCCTCGTGAGCGAGATGCGCGAGGACGGCGTCACGGTGTGCTACTTCCGCCCGCCCAAGCCCTACGCGGTGCGGCGCCTCCAGTACCGCACGCACCGGAAGCTCCTGATCGTGGACGGTCGCGTGGGCTTCACCGGCGGAGTGGGGATCGCGGAGGAGTGGACCGGCAACGCCCAGGACCCCGATCACTGGCGCGACACGCACGTGCGAGTGCGCGGCCCCGTGGTGCGCGGACTGCAGGGCGCGTTCGCGGAGAGCTGGCTCGAGTGCACCGGCCACGTGCTCGCCGGGGAGCGCTACCTGCCCGACCTCGGCGAGGTGGACGGCGGGGGCGCCATGCAGGTGATGCGCTCGAGCGCCACCGTCGGGGACTCGAACGCCGAGGCCCTGTACTTCCTGGCGCTGGCCGCCGCGAAGGAGCACGTGGAGCTCACGGCCGCCTACTTCGTGCCGCGACCGCCCTTCACCCAGGCGCTGGTGGAGGCGTCCGAGCGCGGCGCGCGCGTGCGGATCCTCGTGCCCGGCTCGCACATCGACAAGGACTTCGTGCGCACGGCGGGCCGGGCGAGCTACGACGCCCTCATCGAGGCCGGCGTCGAGCTCTACGAGTACTGCCCGACGATGCTCCACGCCAAGTCGCTCGTGATCGACGGCATCTGGTCCTCGGTCGGCTCGGTGAACTTCGACAACCGCTCCTTCCAGTTGCACGACGAGGTGACCCTGTGCGTGCAGAGCGAGCGCTTCGCCACCGAGCTGCGCGAGCAGTTTGAGCGCGACCTCGAGGTCTCGGAGCGGATCGAGCCCGGCGCCTGGAAGGACCGCCCGCGCCACCAGCGGGCGCGCGAGGCCGTCACGAAGTACGCGCGCCGCGAGCTCTAGCGCGGCGGCGGCTCCCCGGCGAAGTGAACGTCCCTGACCACCCCCTATAGCGACCAGTCCGGGACGTTCACTTGGCTGATTACGCGCCCAGCACGACGCTCGCCACCTGGGCCGGGTCGTCCCAGGTCGGGATGTGACCGCAGCCGCGCAGCAGCACGGCGCGCGCGCCCTCGGGGCGCTGCCGCGGAGGCGCCACGAGCCGGTCGAGCTCTCCCCAGGCCAGCGTGACCGGCGCCTCGATCTCGCGCATCCCCGAGAACACCGCCGAGCGCATCGCCGCGTTCGCGCCCTCGAAGCCGGGCGCCGTGACGTACGAGCGCACGAGCCGGGCGGCCGCGCGCGGCGGCACCCGCTCCGGGTGCCCGATCGAGCTCGACAGCAGCGCCCGCCGGCCGCGCACGCTCCGCACGAGCGCCGGCACCAGCGGTAGCAGCGCGCGGCCGAGCCGGCGTATGTCCGGCCCGCCCCGCGTGCCGAGCGGCCGGCCCCAGAAGCCGGCCGGGCACAGCCCGGTGACCGACAGCGCGCGCCCGAGCCTGCCGAGCTCGAGCGCGACCCAGCCGCCGAGCGAGTTGCCCGCCACGTGCACGCGGTCGAGCCCGAGCGAGTCGAGCAGGCGACCGACGGCCGCGGCCAGCGCCTGCGGCGTGGGCTCGGCTCCGCCGGCCAGCGGCGGCGAGGAGCCGAAGCCGGGCAGGTCGACGGCGATCACGTCGCGCTCGGCCGCGAGGCGCTCCATCACCGGCTCCCAGACCACGAGCTCGGCGCCGAGCGGATGGATCAGGATGAGCGGTTCGCCCCGTCCCGCGCGTACATGGTGCAGGAGACTCTCAGCCACGATGAACCTCGAGGGACAGACCGCGCTCGTGACCGGCTCGAACCGCGGCATCGGCCGCGCCGTGACGGAGGAGCTGGCCAAACGGCCGCTCGGCCTGCTGCTCTGCGGCACCCGCGACCCGGAGCGCTTCCCGCCGCTCGACGCGCCTGCCGGCGGCGCGCGCGAGATGCGTCCCGTGCGCGTGGACCTCTCCAGCCGCGAGTCGATCGAGGCGTCCGCCGGCGAGCTGCCGCCGGTCGACCTGCTCGTGAACAACGCCGGCCTCATGACCGGCGGACTGCTCGAGGAGCAGGACACCGAGGCGATCTACGCGATGTTCCAGGTCAACCTCGTGGGTCTCGTGCACCTCACGAAGCTCGTACTGCCCGGCATGGTCGAGCGCGGCCACGGCAAGGTCGTGAACAACGCCAGCATCAGCGGCTACGCCTGGTTCCCCGCGGCTACCACCTACGCCGCGAGCAAGACCGGCGTGGTGGCCTTCAGCGAGGCGCTGCGCCGCGAGCTGAGGGGCACGGGCGTGAGCGTCCTGCACCTCGTGACCCCCGGCGTGGCCACGGACATGCTGGACGCGACCCGCGAGGTGTACGGCCGCCACATGGAGGCGGAGGCCTGGGACGACCAGCGCCCCGAGGATTGGGCGGCCAAGGTCGCGAAGGCGATCGAGGACGACGATCACGTGCTCGGCCCGGGGGGCCGGCTCGCGCTCGCCAAGCTCGCCTCGCGCGGCCCGGCCGCGCTGGTGGACGCGATCGCGGGGCGGATGTTCACGCGCGAGCCGCGGTAGGCCGGCCCGGCGAGCAGCAGCTGCACATCCTCGATGCGGCGCTCGCGGAAGCCGCCTTCCGACCATGCGAAGTAGAAGTCCCAGAGCCGCCGGAAAACTTCGTCGTAGCCGAGCCGGGCGGCCTCCTCGGTCGCCGCCCGCCAGGCGAGCCGCCAGCGCCGGAGCGTCTCGGGGTAGGAGCCGGTGATGTCCTTCACCTCGAGCAGGCGCAGCCTCGTGGCCCGCGCGCATGAGCGTCTGATCACCTCGAGCGAGGGCAGGCACCCGCCAGGGAAGATCAGCTCGTTCGCGAACGAGCGGCCGGCCTTCTCGACCTCGTAGGCGCGGTCGTCGATCGTGATCGCCTGCAGCAGAATCAGGCCGTCGGGGGCGAGCAGGTTCGAGCAGGCGCGGAGGTAGGCGTCGTAGTACTGCCAGCCCACCGCCTCGATCATCTCGATCGACGCGAGCTTCGAGTAGCGCCCGCGCAGCTCGCGGTAGTCGAGCCCGAGCACCTCGACCCGGTCGCCGAGACCCTTAGCCCGCGCGCGCTCCCGCACCGCGGCCCCCTGTTCGCGCGACAGCGTGGTGGTGGTCACCCGGCAGCCGTAGCGCCCGGCCGCGTGCAGCGCGAGCGAGCCCCAGCCGCTGCCGATCTCGAGCAGGTGGTCGTCCGGCCCGAGCCGCAGCGCGCGGCAGACCCGGTCGAGCTTGGCCTCCTGCGCCTCGCGCAGCGTCATGCCGGGCCGCTCGAAGAGCGCGCAGGAGTAGGTCATGGTCTCGTCGAGGAAGAGCCCGAACAGGGTGTTGCCGAGGTCGTAGTGCGCGGCGATGTGGTTGCGGGCCGCGCCCCGGGTGTTGCGCGGCACGCGGGTGAGCGCGGCGCGCAGCGGGGCGAAGGGCGCGCGCAGGCGGTCGATCCTCGGCATCTCGCGGGCGCCGATCCGGACCAGCGTCACGAGGTCGTCGCAGTCCCAGCGCCCCTCGGCGTACGCCTGTCCGATTCCCAGGCTGCCGCCGAGCACGGACCTCCAGAAGCGCGGGTCGCGCACCTGGATGCGGGCCCGCAGCTCGGCGCCGGGCGGGCCGAACGCGCGTATGCGTCCGCCCTCCTCGATTTCGATCCGCCCCTCGGTCAGCCGGCCGAGGGCGGTGCTCACCAGCTTGCGGGCGATCATCGGGCCGGATGGGGATGGTACGGGGCGCCCTTGAGCTTGAGCCGCACCGCCTGCCAGTAGATGCCCGCCACCACCCGCGCGGTCATGAACGGGTAGCGCAGGAGCGGCCAGGGCGAGAGCTCGCGGCGGGTGAGGGCCAGGGTCGCGTCGAATTCCACCCGTCCGTCGCGCACGCTCTGCATGTGCACCCGCAGCTGCTCGCTCGGCGTGGTGAGGCGCACGTGGTACTCGGCGTTCATCGCGAGGAAGGGCGACACGTGCAGCTCCTTCGAGACCGTCGACTCGCGCGGCTCGAGCTCGTACGCGTGGCTCTCGCCCCAGGGCGTGTTGGTCACCTCGGCCACCACCCGCTCGACTCGCTCGCCGTCGCGATCGAAGCAGTAGAAGAGGCTGATCGGGTTGAACAGGTGGCCGAAGGTGCGCACGTGGGTGAGCAGGCGCACCGGGCCGTCGTGCTCGATGTCGAGGTAGTCACGGCGGCGAAAGCGGGCGGGCGCCGGCCGGCGGGCGGACCACAGCGGCACCCTGTCGAGCAGCTCGGGAAGCTCGTCGAGATCGAGGTAGGCCATGAACAGCCGGTAGCGGAACTCGTGCTCGACCGGCTCCATGCGCCGGTGCCTGACCCAGCCCTCGTAGATGGCGCTGGCGCTCACGGCAGCCGCCTCCCGAAGCGCTCGCACACGCGCAGCGCCGACACCACGCCGTCCTCGTGAAAGCCGTAGCCCCAGTAGGCACCGCAATAGTGCGTGTGCCGGACCCCGCTCACCTCGTCGAAGCGGCGCTGCGCGGCCATCCCGGCGGGCGTGTAGACGGGGTGGTGGTAGCGCATCACGCGCAGCACGCTCTCCGGGGCGATCGCCTCCGAGCGGTTGAGCGTGACGCAGAACTCGCGGTCGGCGCGCAGCGTCTGCAGGCGGTTCATGTGGTAGGTGACCGTGGTGCGGGCCGCGGGTCGCTCGAGCAGGTGGAAGTTCCAGCTCGCCCACGCCCGCCGGCGCTTCGGCAGGAGCGAGCTGTCGGTGTGCAGCACGGCCTCGTTGGCCTGGTAGGGGATTGCGCCCAGCACCTCGGCCTCGGAGCGGCTCGGGTCGGCGAGCATCCGCAACGCCTGGTCGGAGTGCACGGCCAGGATCAGCTCGTCGTAGGGCTCGGGCTCGCCGCCGGCGGGAGTGAGCTCGACGCCGTGCTCGGTGCGCTCGATCCGGCGCACGGGTGCGCCCAGTCGCAGCCGCTCGCCCAGCGGGCGCACAAGGGCCTCCACGTAGCGCGCCGAGCCGCCCTTGATCGCGAGCCAGTTGGGTCGCCCCGCGAAGCCGAACATCCCGTGGTTGGCGAAGAACTCGGCCAGCATGCTCGCCGGGAACTCCCACATGCGGCGCGGGTCGGCCGACCAGACGGCCGACGCCTGGGGCACGATCAGCCGCTCGATGAATGCCTGCGAGTACCTGCCGCGGTGGAGGAACTCGCCCAGCGATGGGCCCGATCCGTTCAGCCCTACGAGCGCGGGCGCCTCGCGGTTGAAGCGCAGCAGGTCGAGCACCATCCGGTGAAAAGAAGGCCGAGCGAGGTTGGCGCGCCGCGCGAACAGGCCGTTCGGAGAGGCGCCGTTGTACTCGAAGTTGCGCCCGTCGCTCACAGAGAAGCTCATTTCCGAGGGCTGGGTCTCTACACCCACCCCCGCGAGCACGCGCTGGAAGCGGGGGTAGGTGCGGTCGTTCAGGACGATGAAGCCGGTGTCCACGTGATGGGTCTCATGGGCGGTGTCGACCCGCACCGTGTTGGTGTGGCCGCCCGCGTAGTCGTTCGCCTCGAACACGGTCACGTCGTGGCTCTCGTGGAGCAGGTGGGCGCACACGAGCCCGGACACGCCCGCGCCGACGATCGCGATGCGGGAGCTCACGAGTCGGCCCAGGCAGCCAGCGCCGCGCCGGCCAGGGCGGAGCCGCCCGCGAGGGCCAGCGTGCCCCAGCGGGCGCGACTCGGGATCGAGTCGCCGGCGGCAAGGGTCGCCCCGAGGTCGGCGAGGTCGCCCGCCGCCGTGCCGATCAGCCAGGGGCGGAGGCCCTCGCCGCGGCTCGCCGCCCGCGCGGCGCCCGCGGCGAGCGCGATGTCGCGCGCGCCCAGGCCGCGGAGCGCGATGTGCACAGGGCGCTCCCCAGCCACCGGGCCGAGCCAGCTCTCGCCGACACGACCCGGGGCTGCGAGGAGCGCGATTCCGAACGCCGTACGTCCGGCCGCGAACGCGACGGTGAGCTTGGGCAAAGACGCCATCTCTGGTTGATACGTACGGTGCAGACTGCTCGATCAGTTGGGTAGAGTCGCCGCGACCGCGTTCGAGGAGGCACCGTTGGATTCAGGCCGGTTGAAGTCGATCCCGCTGTTCGAGGACATCGAGGACAGCGAGCTCGCGCAGATCGCCACGTTCGCCCAGGAGGTGTCGGTCGAGGCTGGCCGCAATCTGGTGCGTGAGGGTGACTTCTCCTACGAGTTCATGGTGATCGAAGAGGGTGAGGCGGAGGTCACCCGCGAGGGCCAGCACGTGGCGGATCTCGGCCCCGGCGACTTCTTCGGCGAGATGGGCCTGCTCGAGCGGACCCTCCGCAACGCCACCGTGACGGCGAAGACGCCGATGCTGGTTGTCACGCTCACGGGCTGGGACCTGAAGCGCATGGAGCGCAGCGTGCCGCAGGCGGTCGAGCGCGTGCGCCAGACGCTCGAGTCGCGCCGCCCCAGCTGAGATTGAGATGGCCGCCCGAATCGTCCTCTTCGGCGCCACCGGGTACACCGGCAGGCTCACGGCCGAGGCGATGGTCGAGCGCGGGCTGCGTCCCGTCCTGGCCGCGCGCACGCGCGAGAAGTGCGAGCGGCTGGCGGAGGAGCTCGGCGCCGAGCTCGAGACCGCGCGGGCCGACGTGGCCGACCCGCCCTCGGTCACCGAGCTGGTTGAGCGCGGCGACGTGCTCGTGACCACCGTCGGCCCATTCGTGCGCTTCGGAGCGCCCGCCGCGGCCGCCGCCTCCACCGTCGGCGCCCACTACCTCGACTCGACCGGCGAGCCGCCGTTCGTCCGCGAGGTGTTCGAGCGCTACGGGCCGGTGGCCGAGGGCGGCGGCTGCGGGATGGTCACCGCCTTCGGCTACGACTGGGTGCCCGGCAACCTGGCGGGGGCGCTCGCGCTCGAGCGCGCCGGCGACGCCGCGGTGCGCGTGGACAGCGGCTACTTCATCACCGGCGGCGGCTCGATGAGCGGCGGCACCAAGGCCTCGCTCGTGGGCGCGATCGCAAGCGACAGCTTCGCGTTCCGGGACGGGCGCGTGCGCACGGAGCGCGGAGCCGCCCGGATGCGCACCTTCCCGGTGGGCTCGAAGGAGCTCGGCGCCCTGTCCGTCGGGAGCTCCGAGCACTTCACGCTGCCGAGGATCGCGCCCCAGCTGCGCGAGGTCAACGCCTACCTCGGCTGGTTCGGTCCCGCCTCGCGGGCGATGCAGGTGGTCTCCGCCGGTACGAGCGTGGCGATGAAGCTGCCCGGCGTGGAGGCGCTCTGGAGCGCCGCCGGAGAACGGCTCGTCAAGGGCTCGACGGGCGGACCCGACGCGAACGCCCGGGCGAAGGGCGGCTCGCACATCGTGGCGATCGCCTACGACGACGGCGGGCGTGAGCTGAGCGAGGTGCACGTGACCGGCATCGACGGCTACACGTTCACGGGACGCATCCTGGCGTGGGGCGCGGAGCGCGCGGCCGCCGGCGAGCTGCGCGGCACCGGTGCGCTCGGCCCGGTCGACGGCTTCGGGCTCGAGGCGCTGGTGGAGGGCTGCGCTGCGGCGGGCATCGGGGAGCAGGACGGTGGCAGCCAGACAGTGAGCTCGTCGCCGGACACGGAGCTCGCCGACTCGCCCGCCGGCTGACAGTCAGGCGCGGGCGATGTACGTCTCCTTGGACCCGGCCGCGCGCCGGCGACTGACGGCTCTCGCCGCCGCCGGTGCGGTGGCGCTCCTGATCGGCCTGGTGGTCGGGGCGGGCGCGGGCAACGGCGACGGCGACGGGGGCGCCACGAACGGCGACGGCGGAGCCGGGGCGGACCTGGCCGCCGCCCCGTCGAAGGAGCGCCGCGAGCAGGCGCTGCGCGCGGTCGACCGGCTCAGCCTGCGACAGCAGGTTGGCCAGCTCACGATCTCGAGCTTCGACGGCGGCTCGCGCCCCGACTACATCAGGCGCCGGCTGCGGGCCCGCGAGACCGCTGGGGTGATCCTGTTCGGCCGCAACGGCAGTGGCGCCGCCCACTGGCGCAGGCTCACCCGCTCGCTTCAGGGGCCGGCGCGCGGCAGGGCGCTGGTGATGGTCGACCAGGAGGGAGGCGACATCCGGACGGTCGACCACGTGGGCCCGCCGGCGAGCCAGCCGCTCCAGGGCGGGCCCGCGAACGTCAGACGCGCGGCGCGCAGCGCCGGGCGCGGCCTGCGCGCGGCGGGGGTGAACGTGAACCTCGCGCCGGTGGCCGACGTGCCAGGACCTGGCTCCGTGATGGCCTCGCGCGCCTTTGCGGGCGACCCGGCCGGGATCGGCCGGCGCGTGCAGGCGTCCGTGCGCGGGCTTCGCGACGCGCGCGTGGCCGCCACCGCCAAGCACTTCCCGGGCCTCGGCGACTCGTCGGTGAACACCGACGACGCCCCGGCCACGATCACCGGTGGGGTACGCGAGGACCTCGTGCCCTTCCGCGCCGCGGTCGAGGCGCGGGTCCCCCTCGTGATGCTCTCGCACGCGCTCCATCCGTCCCTCGACGGCCAGGCGATCGCCTCGCAGTCGCGCGCCATCGTCACAGGGCTCCTGCGCCGGCAGCTCGGCTTCGAGGGCGTGGTCGTGACCGACAGCATGGAGGCGCAGGCGGTGATCGGCCGCTCGGACGTGGCCACGGCCGCGGAGCGATCGGTCAGCGCGGGCGCGGACCTCGTGCTCATGACCGGCTCGGCGAGCTGGAACCTGGTGTTCCCGCGCCTGCTGGCCCGGGCGCGCAGCTCGCCGGCCTTCCGCGCACGCGTGCGCGATAGCGCGGCGCGCGTACTCGCGCTGAAGAGCTCGCTACTCGGCTGAGGCGCGCTCGAGCGCGCTCTCCATGAGCTCCCGGTGCACGCTGCGCTTGCCGCCGCGCCGGCGCTCCCAGGTCGAGTCCGGTCGCAGCTCCCAGGCGAAGGTGTCGTCGGCCAGGCAGCGCTCGAGCGTCTCTTCGAGATCGCGGCGAAGCGGCTCGGAGCGGACCGGCACGAGCAGCTCCACGCGCGTGTCGAGATTGCGCGGCATCAGGTCGGCGGAGCCCATCCAGTAGCGGCGCTTGTCGCCGCGGTGGAAGCCGTAGAAGCGCGAGTGCTCCAGGAAGCGCCCAACCACGGACACCACGCGGATGTTCTCGGAGATGCCGGGGACCCCCGGACGCAGGCAGCAGATGCCGCGTACGTTCAGGTCCACCTGCACGCCCGCCTGGGAGGCCTCGTACAGGGCGCGGATGCAGCGCGCGTCCACGAGCGAGTTCATCTTCAGCACGATCCGCGCCTCGCGGCCTTCCCGGTGAGCCTCGATCGTCTTCTGGACCTGGTCGACGAACCATTTGCGCATGTGGTCCGGCGCCACGATCGCTCGCCGGTACTCGGGCGAGCGGGCTGCGCCGGTGAGCGCGTTGAAGAGCTCCGCCACGTCGGCGGCGATCTCGCGGTCGCAGGTGAAGAGCCCGTAGTCCTCGTACAGGCGCGCGGTCTTGGCGTGGTAGTTGCCGGTGCCGATGTGCACGTAGTGGCGCGCGCCGGCGCCCTCGCGGCGCACCACCAGCAGCGCCTTCGCGTGCGTCTTGAGGCCGGGCAGGCCGTGCACCACGTGGGCGCCCGCCTCCTCGAGCGCGCGCGCCCAGCCGATGTTGCGGCGCTCGTCGAAACGCGCCTTCAGCTCCACCAGGCAGACGGCCTGCTTGCCGCGCTCGGCGGCCTCGATCAGGGCGGGCACGAGCGCCGAGTCGTCGGAGGTGCGGTACACGGTGATCTTGATCGCCAGGACGTCGGGGTCGCGCACCGCCTGCTGCACGAAGCGCTCCACGCTGCCGCCGAACGAGTCGTAGGGGTGGTGGACGAGCAGGTCGCCGGCGCGCATCGCGCCGAATATGTCCGCGCGCCCGTCGTCGGGATCGACCAGCAGCGGGTGGACCGTCGGAGTCCAGGAGTCGTCGCGCAGGTCGCGGTGGCCGTCCACGCCGTAGATCTGCCAGAGATCCTCGAAGTCGAGCAGGCCGTCGACGTCGATCACCTGCGTCTCGTCGATCGCGAGCTGCTCGATCAGGTAGCGGCGCATGTCGGGATCCATCGACGAGGACACCTCGAGGCGCACAACCTCGCCGAAGCGCCGCCGCCGCAGCTCGTCCTCGACGGCGCGCAGCAGGTCGTCGGCCTCGTCGGAGACCGTGAAGTCGGCGTCCCGCGTGACCCTGAACTCGTCGTGGCGCAGGATCTCCATGCCGGGGAAGAGCACGTCGAGGTGGCGGGCGATCACCGCCTCGAGCGGCACGAAGGTGTCCTCGCCGATCTCGAGGAAGCGCGGGAGCACCTCCTTCGGCACCTTCACGCGCGCGAAGGTCTCCTGGCCGGACACCGGATCGCGCAGCCAGACCGCGATCGAGAGCGAGAGGTTCGAGATGTAGGGGAACGGCCGCCCGGGGCCAACGGCCAGCGGCGTGAGCACCGGGAAGATCTGCTCCGCGAACCTCCGGTCCACGGCCTCGAGCTCCGGGCCCGAGCATTGCGAGCAGTCGACCACGCGCACCCCGTGGCGCTCGAGCTCGGGCCGCAGCTCGCGCGCCCAGACCCGCGAGTGGCGCTCACCCAGCTCGCGCGTGCGCTCGCCGATGCGCTCGATCGTGGCCGGCGGCGACAGGCCGTCCGGTCCGCGCGCGTCGATGCCCGCCTCAACCTGGTCGTACAGGCCGGCGACCCGGACCATGAAGAACTCGTCGAGGTTCGACGCGTAGATCGCGAGGAACTTCAGCCGCTCGAGCAGCGGCGTGCGCTCATCCTCGGCCAGCTCCAGCACCCGCTCGTTGAACTGCACCCAGGACAGCTCGCGGTTGTAGAAGAGCTCCGGCGAGTCGATCGCCGGCGCCTGCGCTATCGCGGTCGCAGCTTCCATCGTCACCCACTATGGTCGCGCATCGTGATCTGGTTGCTCCGCCACGGTGACGCTGCCGAGGGCTCGCCCGACTCCGAGCGGCCCCTGACGCACAAGGGGCGCGAGCAGGCGCGGGTCGCCGGGGAGGCGCTCGCGGCGCTCGGAGTCGAGCTCCAGATGTGCCTCACGAGCCCCAAGCTGCGCGCGGCGGACACGGCGGCAATCGCCTGCGAGGCGCTCGGCGTGGAGCCGCGCGCCGACGAGCGGCTGGCCGGCGGGCGCTTCCAGCCCGACGAGCTCGCAGCGGGGCATGCAGGCCACGTGCTCCTCGTCGGCCACGAGCCGGACTTCTCGGACGCCCTCCGCTCGTTCACCGGGGCGCGCGCCGACATGAAGAAGGGCGGCCTGGCCGCCATGAAGGACGGGGTGCTCGTGTTGCTGCTGCGCCCGCGCGAGCTGCGGGCGATCGCGTCGGCCGGGCAGGGCTAGGCGCACTAGGCAAGCGCCCGCCCCTCCACCAGCTCGAGAAGGATGCCCTCGCGTAAGCCGCCGCGCGCGATTCGCAGCGGCAGCCCCAGCAGGTCGGAGATCGCCTCGAGGATGAGGATTCCGGCGGGCAGCAGGCGCACGCGTTCCTCGTCGAGCTCGAAGCGCTCCGCCACCTCCGCGATAGGCGTGGAGGAGAGCACGCGGATGCCGCGCTCGAGCGTCTCGTGCGCCAGCTCGGCGCCCACCAGCCGCCGCAGCGAGGTGGCGGTGCCGCCCACAGCCACCGCGCTCTGCGCGGGCGCCGGCTCGAGCCCCTCGAAGGTGCCCGCCACGTGCCGGCGCAGGTTCTCGAGCTCGTCGATCGCGGGTGGGTCGGAGCGCAGGTAGCTGTCGGCCAGGAAGCCCGAGCCGATCCTGAACGACTCTGACCAGGTCATGCCCCCGGCGGCGTCCCCGATCGCGATCTCGCTCGACCCGCCGCCCACGTCGATCACCGCGATCGTGCCCTCGGCCGGCTGGACGAGCGTGCGCGTTGCGCCCACGAACGAGAGCCGGGCTTCCTCCTCGCCCGTGAGCACGCCCAGGGGCGTTCCGGCCGCCTCCGCCACGGCGCCGGCCAGCTCGTCGCGGTTTGGCGCGTTGCGGATCGCGGCGGTGGCCACGGCCACGAGCTCGCCGGCGCCGACCTCGCGCGCCACGGCCGCTTGCGTCCGGACCACCTCGGCGGTCTCGGCGATCTTCTCGGCCGGTATCGAGCCGCCCTCGCCGAGGCTCTTGCCGATGCGGGTGAAGGCGCGCTGGGCCACCAGCTCGCGCAGCTTGCCGTCGCCCGCGTCCGCCACGAGCAGTCGCGTGGTGTTGCTTCCGATGTCGATGCAGGCGCAGATCAAGCGATAGGCGGTGGAGCCAGCTCCGGGTGCGAGGCGTCCTCGAACTCCCGGAACAGGCCCGTTACGACGAACGCGGTCTGTTCGCCGATGTCCACCGCATTGTCGCCGATCCGCTCGACGCAGCGAGCCACCAGCATCATGTGCATCGCCCACTCGCGGCGATCGGCGTCGTCGCCGATCTCCAGCGCGAGCGCGAACGTCTCCCGGTTCAAGCGGTCGATCTCGTCGTCCTGGCGCACCAGATCGTGGGCGAGCCCCACGTCGCGCCGCTCAAAGGCCTGCTTCGCCTGGATGACCTGGCGGCGGGCCTGCTCGCCCATCCGCTGGATGTTGTCGAGGATGCGCTCGTCGGCGGGCGGGTCGTGCCCGGCGAGCGGCACGAGCTTCGCGATGTTCACGCACTGGTCGCCCATGCGCTCGAGGTTCTTGATGATGTGCAGCACCGCGGCCACGAGCCGCAGATCGCCCGCGACGGGTGCCTGGAGGGCGAGCAGCGACAGCACCCCCTGATGCACCTCGAGGTAGCGCCCGTCGATGCGGTCGTCGTCCGCGATCACCATCTGGGCCAGCTCCACATCCTGGTGACGTACCGTCTCGAGCGCGCGATCGAGCGCGCTCACCACCATGTCAAGCCCGCCGAGGGCCTGCCGCTCGAGCGTCAGCAGCTCGTCCTGGAAGTGCGAGCGGGTCGTTTCCGACACGCTAGCCCACCTTTCCGGTCACATAGGCCTCGGTTCGGGGGTCCGACGGGTTCGTGAAGATCGTCGCGGTGTCGTCGAACTCGACGACACGGCCGCTGCGGTGCTCCTGGTCGCCGAGCTCGACGGTGAAGAACGCCGTTCGGTCGGACACGCGGGCGGCCTGCTGCATGTTGTGGGTCACAATGACGATCGAGTACTCCCGCTTGAGGTCGAGCATGAGATCCTCGATCTTGCCCGTGGAGATCGGATCGAGTGCCGAGCAGGGCTCGTCCATCAGGAGCACGTCGGGCTCGACCGCGAGGCAGCGGGCGATGCAGAGACGCTGCTGCTGGCCGCCCGACATGCCGAACGCATTCGTCTTCAGCCGGTCCTTCACCTCGTCCCAGAGGGCGGCGCGCTCGAGCGCGCTCTGCACTATCTGGTCCATGTTGCCCTTCATGCCGAGCACGCGCGGCCCGAAGGCGACGTTGTCGTAGATCGACTTCGGGAACGGGTTGGGCTTCTGGAAGACCATGCCGATCCGCTTGCGCACCTCGACCGCGTCGACCTGCGGCGCGTAGAGGTCCTGGCCGTGATAGGCGACCGTGCCCTCCACGGTGGCGCCGGGGATCAGGTCGTTCATCCGGTTCAGGCAGCGGATCAGTGTCGACTTGCCGCAGCCGGAT
>Ga0209382_10006548_pt1 | contig 14958 bp, 13 predicted proteins | sample SoiMetdeltSBSDD5_FD_187599 | JGI IMG/M metagenome (GOLD analysis project Ga0209382, IMG submission 187599) | Bulk soil microbial communities from a Populus tree surrounding site in Tennessee, USA - Soil MetaG P. deltoides SBSDD5 (SPAdes) (version 2) | ecosystem: Environmental > Terrestrial >... | reverse complement strand
GTCTGCCGCTGCAAAATCAAGCCTGTGATGAAGAACTTCAGATCGATCAGCGGAATACGCGCGCCAAGGTTGTGTAGCGCATCTTCGATGGGCGAGCCCAGCGCCAACTCTTCCACCACCTTTTTGAATTCCATCTTCACCGGGTCGCTCGTCTCGTTGGCGATGGTCTCCAGCCCGGAATGAATCGTATGTCCCGCCTTCATCGAACGTGTGAAGAGATCGATCGCGTCGGGGAACATTTCCTGCAGCTTGTCCAGGCGCGAACGGCGGATGCGCATGACCACGGCCACCGGAATCGTCGCCACTACGACGCCCAACACCAGTTGCAGCATCATCAAATCAAGGCCAAACAATCCAGTCACAAGATAAGTTGCGACAAAGAGGATGAGCGACACCACCATAATGTCGACGGCGCGATACTTCAGGTTGGCCTGATCGATCATTTCCTGAAGCCGGCCCAACACACGGAACCACCCCCTGAAGTCGCCCATGAAGGCGAACGTGCCCCGATTTTCCGTGCGCAACAAATCCGCGCTCGTCGTTTTCCTGGGCGCTCCAGTGCGCGCGCGCAATTCGCGCAGGCGGTTTGAAATCGCGTCAGACTCCTGCTGCTGCGGCACGCTCCAGGCGTAGTAGGCCGCTGCCAGCAGCGCGCCGGTGAAGATCACGAATGCGACCAACACGAACATCGCTAGTCGTGGACCTCCTGCACTTCGCTAAAAATCTCCGGCGAAAGGTGCACGCCATACGCCTTCAGCCGGTTCAAACACTTCGGCTTCACACCCGTGCCCTTAAATCGTCCCACCACGCGCCCACGGGGACTCATGCCATCGCGCTCAAAAACAAAGACGTCCTGCATATCCACCGAGTCGCCATCGGTATCCACGACTTCACAAATGCTGGTCACCTTGCGCGTGCCGTCTTGCAAGCGTGAGCAATGCAGCACGATGTTCACCGCCGACGTCAGCATCTGGCGGATGATGCGGTCGGGAATGTGCTGGCTCGCCATCATTACCATCGTCTCGAGGCGCGAAAACGCGTCGCGCGCCGAGTTGGCGTGCACGGTCGTCATCGAGCCGTCGTGACCGGTGTTCATCGCCTGCATCATGTCGAATGCTTCCGATCCGCGGCATTCGCCAATGATGATGCGGTCCGGCCGCATACGAAGGGCGTTGATCACCAAGTCACGCTGTGAAATTGCTCCTGCGCCTTCGATATTCATCGGGCGCGTCTCTAGCCGCACCAGGTGCGACTGCTGCATCTGCAACTCGGCTGTGTCTTCGATGGTCACCAGGCGCTCGGAATCGGGAATGAACCGCGACATCGTATTGAGCATCGTCGTCTTACCGGAACCAGAACCGCCGCTCACGATGATATTCAGCCTTGCGTCGACGCACCCGCTTAAGAAATCGAGCATCCCCGGCGTGAACGACTCGTTTTTCATCAAGTCGTCCACAGTGAGCAGCTTCCTGCCGAAACGGCGGATCGACATCACCGGGCCGATGAGCGACAGTGGCGGAATTACCGCGCAGATACGCGAGCCATCGGCGAGCCGGGCGTCGACAATGGGTGAACTGTCGTCGATGCGCCGCCCGATGTTGGACACAATGCGGTCGATGATCATTCGCACGTGGTTCTGGTCCTTGAACCGCACGTTGGTTTCGACCATAATCCCGCCTCGCTCCACGTATACATTGTTGTAGCCGTTGACGAGAATATCGGAGATCGTCGGATCCTTCAGCAACGGTTCGAGCGGTCCCAGCCCGAACACCTCATCGAGGATCTCCTCGATCAGCCGCTCGCGCTCAACCGCCGTCATCGGCATCTGTTCCTCGTGAACCAGACGTTCCACCACGGTGCCGATCTGCTCGCGCGCCGCCTCGCGATTCAGTGTCTTCAATTGGTCGGGCGTGAGCGAGTTCAGCAAGCGCCCATGGATGAGCTGCTTGATGGAGAACCATCGTTCCGTGCCGGTACCGGGACGTGCTGTGGGCCGTGAACTCATCAGGCGCTCTTAGTCAATTCCTTCTGCCGGCCTGTCGCCTTGTCCACGAAGCGCCGGAACGTCGCGTCCAACTCACCGGCCGCCTGCCGATCCACGACGAAGGGTCGCGCGCGGTTGATCGCCGCTGGAACCGCCGGCGACGGAGGCAGGCCGAAGAACACGGGCTGATTCAACGTCTGCTGAATCTGGTCGAGCGTCGCGATTTGCCCGCTTGCTTTCTTCTGATACTGATTCACCACAATCTTGATTTGATCTTGCGAGACGCCCAACCGCATCAGGTAGGAGAGATAACGCTGGGCGTTGCGGATCGCCGGGAACTCCTGAGTCATGACGAGCATGATCGAAGAAGATACCTGCAACGCGCCGAAGATCACTTCGTTTTGTACGCTTCTTCCCGCGTCGATGACGATGTGCTCGTACTTCTCCACGAGGAAGTTGGAAAAGTCGCGAAACATCGGCTCGCTGAAATATCCTTGCGTCTCGAGCGAATCCGGCGGCCCGACGAGAAAAAAGCCCACCGGATCGCGCGATACATACCCTTCAAATAGCGCCTGGTCCATGCGCTCGAGGTTCTCTCCCACTTCAATCAACGTATATTGCGGTTGAATACCCAACTGCAGCGCGCAGTCGTCGGCCGTCCAGTCCAGGTCGAGGAGCACCGCCGAATGTTTTCGCTGGGCGAGGACGGCGGCGAAATTCACGGCCATCGTCGTCGTGCCCACGCCTCCCTTCACGCCGAGGAAGGTCCACACTTTGCCCAACCTGCTCTGCGTCTGCCCGTGCTCGCGCTTCGGAGCCCGCTCAAATCGCGCCATTGCGTCTTTGAATTCGAGGCGCCGCAATGGCTGTGTCAGAAAGTCATTGGCGCCCGCCCGGACGGCCGCGATCACGACTTCGCCCTCGGCATGATAGTTCGAAGCGATCACGTACAAATCCGGCACGGCCTGTTTGATCTTCTCGAGCGTCTTCACTGCGTTCTCGGGATCGCTCGCCAGGTCGAAGATCAGCCCGGCGTCAGGGTGGCGCTCCAGATCCTGCAGAACGCGGATATACAGGTTCGACGCCACTTCAGGATATTCGGCGATGATTCGCGCATTGGGCACATTGGCCAAACTATCGCGCACGGTCTCGCGGAAATGTTCATCGCTCGATGCCACCAGCACTGTTTGCGACATGCGCTCCTTCTCGACTCCCTTCACTCACTCCGTGCACGCTTCTTCGTCCGGACTGCACCCGGCGCTCTCCATCGGCATCGATGTCGTGAATGGCGGAATCGACACCGGCGCCAGGCCGAAATAGCTGAATAACCCGCGGTATTGATAATTGCTGATCTGCACGCGCACCAGGTCCGGGACGCACTCGCGAGAGCAGGCACTCCCGTCGCAGCTGTACTCCTCCAACGCTCCCGAGTCGGCGTTGCGACCGAAGTACGAGACTTCGATTTCGGCCTGCCCGTCGCGAAACTGGTCGCGGTCGAACATAATCGGAGTATTTTGTCTCATATAGCTGAGTACGTTCTCGCCGCCCGGCTGCCAGCAGTGCGTAGCAGCGTACTGCGCGCCTTGCCTCGTGAAATCGCTGCCGCTCTGCCATACCCACAATAGGTTCGAGCCATGATAGAGCATCATCGTCAATGGCAGAATGAGTGCCAGGTAAGTGAGAGCGTATTCAACGGTGGATTGTCCCCGGCGTGTGTTGGATCGCATTAAAGCCCCCCATAGGGCACGCGCACTCGAGGCCGGAGGGGAATCGGATCGACATTCAGAAAAGGAATTCGAAACTGGATCGGGTAACCGTCGGTAAGCGACACGACGACATAGTCGGGGGCCACGCCGCCATTGGCTGTGTCGCATCCGGACGACGAGCAGTCGCACTCGATCAGCGCGCCATCGTCGGGCGAGATGCGTTCCAGGCTCAGTTGAATCTGGTCGGCCTGCAGACCCTGGACCGGCGGGGTGGAAGTGTCCTCAAGGCCGCCGCGCACGGCGAAGTTCTTCGCCTCGGTCACAATGGCGTCGTCCTCGGCGCAGAGGTTGGCGCTGACGCTGGTGCCGGCCATGCGCGCAACGGTATATAAGGCCTTCTGCACCGCGTAGTAGGTATAGCTGACGCGCGCCATCTCTACCGTACCTACGAAAAGCATCACGAGAAACGGCACCCACATCGCCGTCTCAATCAATGACGAACCCGAGCGCCCACGCGTCTTTCGCAACCGTGCCAGCCGTCTCATCGGTGAAGGACCACTTTCCCCGGACCAGCCGCGATGGAGCAGCCGGCAACCGCGCCACCGCGAAGCGGCATCTTCGCACCGATATACAACGCGGGAAAGCGGCCGCCGGTGTCGGTCGCGTCCAGCTCCGTTGTATTCAGATTCGGTTCTAACAAGAATTGCCGGAATCCCAGCACGGTCATCTCGGCGCCACTGCCCAGCGTGTCCACGATGGCGGCGGTGATCACACGCCGCCGGTTGCCCGTGTATTCCTCGTACACTTCGTGATCCGCAACGTCGCTATCCGGAGTGGACGCACCGCTGGCGGCATCGACATCGGTGATGTTCTCGCAGCCGGTGGGAACGCCCGCAACGAAGCGCGTCGCTAACCCACACATGAACCCCGTGACTTGACCGGGCACGCGGACGTTTTGGCAGGTCAGGGCCGTCGTGTTCACCCAACCTGCCTCGACGGCGTTCACTTGTACGCAGGAGAGTGTGCTGGTCACGTTCGCCGGCAGACCCTGACTACCGATACGGAATGTCTGGGTGTTCTCATCGAGGAAGACTTGGTCGTTTTCGTTGTACTTGTTGACGAGCAGATAAGGCAAGCGCTGCGTGGTGCCGGGAAGCGGTCCTGGGGCGCCGTTCCCCTGGCAGTTGTAGCCGAGCGTGTAGCGCACGCCGGGTATGAATCCAAAGTCGATCGTGTCGGTCGCGTCCGGCGCCGCGAGCGCGATCGATTCGATCCCGCAGGCTGTGCACAGGGGGGCGCTCACGCCGGCGATTGCCTCGGTGCGCAATGTCACGTTTTGTCCCTGGAGGAACGGCAACATTTTCCAAAACATGAGCGGGGCTTCGGCCGATACTGTTACACGCACATGCTTTGCCGTATCAGAGCCGGCCGCTTCGGAGCCAGCCGTGCTTCCGGCTTCCAGGGCATTGGTGAGCACATCGTAGAATTCGGGCTGAGGCACTTCACCAGCTAAAGTGCCATTGGTCTCCCCAATGAGCAGGCCGCCAAAGTCGTATTTGTTGGCGACTCCGTTAGCTTCAGTGATCGCCAGCCTGTAAGCGGTCGTTGCCGTCTCCTCCGCCGTGCTGGTGCCAATCAACTCCGTCGCCGCAGCAAGGGCCATTGCGTTCGTCGCCGTCTTCAACTCCGCGCGCGCCATGTAGAGGCGGCCCAGATCGACGGCGAAGCCCATGAAGGCGAAGATCACCGGAACCAGCAGCACCAGGACTTGAATCGAGGTGGCGCCGAGTTCCCTACGGTTTCGGCGTTTCGGATTGTGGCGGTTGATGCCCACGTGGTCCCACGAACTCCGGTTCGGTTTTCTTCTTGTCTTTTTTCTTCCTGGCCGCTTCCTTGGCGGCCTTCTGCTCGGCCACGGTCGGCAGATATCCTTCCACGGTATCGGGCAGCTTAACGGGTTCTCCCGGCGGCACTGCCTTCACAAAGCGCGGCGTCACCACCACCAACAGTTCATCGGTTGACTTCCGCGTCGACCGGCTTCGGAATAGGTTGCCGACGATCGGTATATCGCCCAGCCCGCGCACGCGGCTCAACGTCTGCACCACGCGGTTGTCGATCAGGCCGGCGATCGCAAAACTCTCGCCATCCTTCAAAATGACTTCGGTCTCCGCTCGCCGAGTCGAAATCGCGGGAATGAGAAAACCCTGCAGAGTGACTGCGTTGGAATAATCGAGCGAGCTCACCTCCGGCGTTACTTTTAATTGAATCGAACCATTCGGCGTAATCACGGGCATGAATCCAAGCTGCACGCCGAACGGTTGGAACCGCACCGTCACTACTGGCGACACCGAACCGCCCGTTGTCGTCGCTTGAATCGTGGGGAAGGGAAATTGTCCGCCCGCCAGGAAGCTTGCCTCTTTGCCCTCGATCGTAATCAGGTTGGGCTCGGCCAAAATCTGCAGCAGGTTCTGGCTTTGCAACGCCCTGATTGTGGCGCCGATGTTCAGGTCCGGGCGGAAGATGAATAAGTTGAGAAGATCGGCGAAATTGAGGGTCGAGTTGGCGAAGCCTTGATCCTGGAACTGTAGCTGAGAAAAGCGCGGCGCTTGATATTGCTGGGTCGTCACCGAGCCCAGCGTCTTGTCGTTGCGGCTGAAATAGTTGAATCCAAGTTCGTCCAGCCCAACCCGATCAACACTGGCGAACTTCACCTGCAACAAAATCTGCCGTGGTTCAATGTGTGGAATTTCGAGCAGATTCACTACCTTTTTTGCATGTGTGGAAGCAAGCGCCTCGGCGCGCCTGGAAGCGTCGGCATCTTTTACTTGGCCGGTCAGCACCACGGTCTCTTCGTTACCGGAGACGCTCACGTTTTCGTCGCCGAGCGCCTTGAGGATCTCCTGCCGCACGCCATCGAAAATGGATAGATCCTGCCGGACGTCCAACTGATAACGCACGGGAATGGCGCCGGTCTCCCAGATGACAATGGTCGCTTTGCCCACGCCCTTGCCGTTGATCATGACCTCGCGCGGAGATACGACAACGGCATCGGCGACCTTCGGTTCACTCACGGCAACGCGCACGACATCGGCGCCAAATTGCAGCAACTCGCCGCGTCCCACAATGAGAGCCAATTCACGCGGAGGGGCCGTCTGAGCCAAGCCTGCGGCAATCGCGCCGCACAACGCTGCAACCGCCGCCAACAGGCGGCCGGACTTGATCATCGCCAGTTCCCTCATGGAAAGATTTCTTGCACGTGTTTGTCGCCCCGGAACACGTCTACGACCAGCTTCGGTTTCGGCGGTTCCTTTTTCTCCTCCGCCTTCTTCTTTGGCGCGCCCTCACCACCGATCAGGTTCGCCCATTCGCCTTGGTCACGCACATTCACGCCTGGCATACGCACTCCGCCGCGCCGGCCTGACCGCATCAACAGCAGCGGATCAATCTCCTCAATCACCGCTGCCTTGGGTTCATTGCGTATGCTTCGGTCCGACGGGTTCCGTAACGCGAGACTGATTTTGCCCTGATTTTTGCCGAGCTCCAGCTTTTGCGCCTGCTCGGGAGTGACCATCAGTGTCGCCGTTTGCGTCGATGTGCTGGATCGTACGGCCGTCTTCACATTCGCCACGCCCGTCTGCTGCACTTCCGTGTTGCGCCCCACGCTCAACACAACCACGTCTTCGAGCAGCGTCACCGTCATCGCTTCGGTGAGCGATCCCGTTCGCGTAAACAGCACGTCCACATGGGAACGCGGCTGCAGCAGGCCGCTCGCGCCAGTTGCATCCGTGAACGCAACCGAAACCGCCCGCATGCCCGGCTGAATGGTGGCGCTCACGCCCTCGGCTCCACCAAGCGTGCTCAGCTTCGGAGCGGTAATCGGTTCGTTCTGATTCACCGGAAACAGCAGCGCGCGGTTCAAGGCTTCCTGTGGGCCGACAAGCGCCCCACCCGGCTTGTCGCGTTCGGCGATCGTGATCAGCTTCAGGTCCTTCTTACCGATCATCGTGCCGGCGGGAAGGTCGCGTGCGGCAGCCATGATCTTCACGGTCGCCTCCGTCTTGGGACCCTTTGTCTTCGCGTAGAGGAACCACGTCAGCAGCGCCGCCGAAACCCAGGCCACGCCAAAGATCGTGAGTAGTTTCTGCCGGTCCACTCGAAACCTCTTTCTAACACCAGCGCGCGATCAGGGTTGCGTCCAAACCACAACCGTCGAATCGCGATAACTCTCTCGCCAACCCAGTTCGCCGAGTACGCCGTTCAGCGAATAGTCCAGCGGCATAACGGCGTGAGTAAACCCAAACCGCTGCCAGTGCACTCTCCAGCCGGGCCGCACCTGCACCATAGCTATGTAGTCTTTCATGAATGCCGTCCCGTAATAGTCGCTGCGGCCGTCGAAGAACACGCGCCTGCGGCCATCGAAGCGGTAAATCAGGTAGCCGCCGAATTTGTCCGGCGCAAAGAGACGGACCTCTGCCGGCAATTGGCTGAGGTATGTCGAGGCGAGAACGGGAAACTCGCTCTCCGGAAAACCGACGTGCCGCTGCATCCACGGGGAGCACATGAGCGCGTAGGAGGCGGCCAGCGCCGCCGCGCCGCAAATCCACCCGGCAAATGTGCCGTCGATGGCCCTCAAATTCATCCCGTATTGTGGAAAGGTGTTCGGCCAAGGAAGCCTCGACAACGCGCGGCCCGCGTAGGGCAGGGAAGCCAGGGCAAGCAGAGGGAGTCCACGCGCGCTCCGCAGGGCGATTCCGCAGAACAATAGCCCGATCGCCGCCCGCCTGTACTCGCCGCGTTGCAGCAAAATCCCTGCTCCCACGGCGGCTATCAATACGGCCAATAGTATCTGGCCCGCGCCATCGCTGTGGAAGTTGAAAGATTGAAACTCGCCGATCAGCCGCAACAGTTCGCGGTCGGCCAGATACCACGCAACGTGCCTGTGCAGTTCCCAGCCGTAAGGATTCAGGAACGTTCCAACCGCCGATGCCAACAGCGGACGCCATCCCAGCCTGGCCACGAATAGTGCGGCGATCAGTGGCAACAGAAAAAAACTGGCGTGCAGGTTCGCCCATGCGGCGCCCAGCGACATCCAGATCCACCACTCCCGCGCTCGGCCCCGTGCCGCGTCGCGCTCCAGCCACAGCAGCGCCAGCAACAACAGCAACCAACTGAAAACATGCGGACGCGCCAGCCAATGGATGTTCGCGGTCGACAACATTGGCGAAGCCAGGGCGCACGCGATAAGGAAGTTCGTTTCCAGTTGCCATTGCAGTTGAAACCAAAGCCAGGTGCATATCGCAATCGAGGCCATGTAGAGCCAAGCCACCGCGCCCAGCCCGCCCAACCCGTGCAGCGCGCCCATCCACACGTCGGCTCCCCATTCCCAGGCGACCCACTTCCCATCCGGCTTTCCGAATGAGTACGGGTCCGTGCGCGGCAACGTGGATGTGCTCAGAATGCGTTCGCCGGTACGTATGTGCCAGCCGCTGTCGGAGTCGCGGAATAGCCGATGTCCTCCATCGAAGAGCAGTAGAAGGTAGAGAAGCGTAAACAACGCCGCTGTCATGGCCAGATCCGGCACACACCAGCGTTGCCATTGCTTTCCCGTGCTTGTCGTCACGCCAGAGCGCCGCGCTTACTGGCCGGCCGCTCCGATACTCGCCAAACTGTCGGTGATGCTCTGATAGAGGCTCACCACCGCCTGCGACAGCGTGTTCACTGTTGTGATCAGCGCCAAGCCGACGGCTGCCACAATCAAGGCGTATTCCACCAGGTCCTGGCCTTGCTCATCACTCCAAAGCTGAAGCAACATTTGTTTCATGAAGAATCTCTCCCGTTCCTTTCCCCGCTGGCGTAAAAGGTTCATCGCTGTGCCGCCTGCGTCCGGTTTGTTTTCGCCCGGCCTTCACCCGCGCCGAACGTGGTCTTGATTGTCTGAGCTATTCTCGCCCAAGCCGAACTCGAACGCACGCCCTTCGGTTCCAGTACCGCCGGCTGTCCATCGCGTTCGCTCAGCGCCGCCAGATTCCTCATCGCCGGGGAGTTGTTGGGCTCATAACCCAGGGCGACGTTCAATTGCCGCCGCGCTTCCTCGTACCGGCCCTGTTCGATGTACACCGCGGCCAGATTGCTATGTGCGATCGCGGGCCCGCTCACCGATTTCCAATGTGTCAACGCCTGTTCGGCGTCGCCGGAAAGCGCCAGTGCCATTCCAAGATTGTTGCGCCCGGTTTCCATGTGGCGGTCGAGCGCCAAAGCCTGACGGAAGGAAGCCGCCGCTGCCGGGTATTGCTTCTGAAGCTGAAGGTTTTGCCCGAGATTGTTGTGGAGTATTGCGCGGGTACTGGCCGAAGCTCTTCCAGCAAGCGTGATCGCGTCGCGATGGGCCCCTTCGCCCTCAGGAGCGCGATCAAGCTCGTCGAGCAGAATGCCTTTCCAGGCCATGAGCTGCCAGCTGGCGTAGTCGCCGATGCCTTCGTTGACCGCCCCCAGTGCCTCCTCGTCGAGCTCCATCGAGTGGAGCAACCGCACCAGTTCCAGACGCGCTCCCAGTGCATCGCGCTGCCGTCCTAACGCCAGCCGGTAATGCTCGATGGCGAGTTCAGGCTGTCCGGTGCGTTCGTAGTAGGCCGCCAAACGCGTGCGGGCTTCGATGTTGTCCGGCTGGGCCAGCACGCTGCGGCGCAGCGCATCGCCCTCCATGTCGCCGGTGCCGGTCAATTCGGCGTTTCGGGCGACTTGGACCTGACGATTCATGCCACGCTCAACGGCACTTGGCCAAACGACCGCGGGCCGCGCGGTTGACCCCTTGCGCGCCGCGGCGGGTCCGCGAGCACATCCCTGCATTAATAGCCCAGCCACGATTGGGCCGCCAATAACCCATGCCAGTCGTCTCATGCGGAAGCGGAATCCTGTGCTTTCTCCACCCGTTCGACTTCTAACTGATCCCCTACCGCAATGCCGGTTCTGGCCGCCATCCCCGCGGGCAATTCCAGCACCGAGTGAGCGCGCAAACAAATGCTCATCCTTCGTTTGGGCATCTCCGGTTTGATCTTTAGTACGACGTGCTTCTTGCTTAGGTAGACGACATCTATCGGAAACTTCATGCCGAAAGTGTGCACACCTTCACAGGGCACGATGAGCAATCCTTCGCCGTCCTGGAGCGAGTCGTGCTTCAGCAATCCCGTACGGCGCGTCGCGCTCGTATTGGCTAGGATGGCCCGATCGGCCACCAGGGTTTGTTTTGTCAGATTCCGAATCACAAGGGTCAGATACAGGCTCCTATCCAACACGGAAGCTTGGAAAATGTTTCGGCGAGCTCGAAACTTCCCTAGAAACGCAGGGTTTAGGTTATCGTATCAATGATGTTCCCGCAAATGCCCTCGCAGGGGAAGTGGATCCTCACCCTGCTTGTTTCGCTCCTGGCCGCCTCCGGCCTTCTGCCCGCGCAAATCACGCTTTCGAGCGGCGCCGTGTTTGGCGAAGTGGTTTCGCTTGGCGGTACGCCGAGCGACCTAGTTATCGACGAGTACCGCGGCCGAGTCTATGCAGTGAGCTCGGGCGCGGACCGCGTGAACATCTACGACTACGTCAACAACGCGCTTACCGGGACGATCCTGGTGGGTACCGCTCCCTCTTCAGCCTCGATCAGTATGGACGCGCGTTACCTGTATGTTGCTAATACCGGTAGCACGACCCTCAGCGTCATCGATCTCGAGATCGATCGAGTCGTCCAGACGATCAGCCTCCCCGCCAAACCGGAAGGCGTCGCGGCGGGATTCGACGGACGAGTGCTCATCACCACCCAAGGTTCCGGAACACAGAATGCCCAGAACACGCTGCTCGTTTTCGATCCCAGTTTGCAGGCCGGGCAGCAGGTTTTCGCCGTCGCCTCGCCGCCGCCCATCAACACGCCCAATCCTTTGCCCGCCGTTTTCATCGGCCGTCCATCCACACCCTTTCCGGGCAGGCTCATCCGTACCCCCGATGGCCAGTTCATCGTGGGAATGGTCGCTATCAACCAGACAACGACATCGGCGCAAACCACGCTCTTCGTTTATGAAGCGGCCTCCGGTACCGTGCTCCGCAATCGCACCGTGACCGGCCAATCGACCGTGCTCTCCATTTCGCCCGATGGTTCGCGGTTTATGGCCGGTTCGACCCTCTATGACACGGCGACGCTCGCCGTGATCGCGCAAGTGAACTCAGCCAATTTCCCATTTGTGATCTCATCGACGAACACGAACCCTGCGATTCAAATCAACTTCAACTTTGGCGGCAGCTTCTTTTCCCCCGATGGAGCCGACATCTACGCGTCGTTCAATGTAGGCGCGAATTCGGCGACCGTGCGGCCGGTTTCCAACTACCTCCTGACAGGCTCCAGCCGAAACTTGGGAATACGTCTTGGTCTTCGTTTGCAGGAGTCTATCGTCGGCAAAATCGTTGGACCTTCGAGCGGCTCCGAGCTATTTGCCGCCTCCGAGTCCGGTCTCATCCGCTTGCCCATGGGGAAATTGTTCGATTACCCGATTATCCAGCCCGAATCCACCACCGTGTTCCTCGCCAACGACCCCTGCAATAAGGGCATCGCTAGGGCCAATGTACGCGTCAATAATCTCGGACAAGGCAAGCTGACCTATACGGTTCCGGTCGTCACCACGGCCCTCATCGCGCAGGTGGATACCGGTGTGGCCCCCTCCACCATCACCTTCACGATGGAGCCGGGACGTACGGCGGTCGTGCGCCAGGCCGGAACCAACGTTTTCACGGGAGCCACGGGCGGCGGTGGAACGGCCATCAACGTTGTGTTGTCCTCGCGCGAGGCGGTGAATTTCCCGAACGTCATTAGGGCCTTCATGAACTTCCGCCAGTCCGACCAGCGCGGCGTCATCTATCCGCTCCCCACCGGACTTACCACCACCGAGGGATTGCAGGAACTGCTTCTCGATGAACCGCGTGGGCGCATTTACATTGCCAACTCCGGGTTCAATCGCATCGAGATCTTCGACATTCGCCGGCAACGATTCGTCGAGCCAATCGATGTCGGCCAACTCCCGCATTCGATGGCCATGTCACTTGACCGGTCTACTCTTTATGTCGGCAACTCAGGCGGTGAATCGATCTCGATTGTGGACCTGGATCTAAGGCGCGAGATCGGCAATGTCGAATTCCCGCCCATTCCGCGCCCGGGCAATCAAGCGGTCGTTCGGCCTCTGTCGCTGGCAATGACACTATCGGGCCTCCAGTTCGTGATGTCTAACGGAGGGCTGTGGCGCGTGTTTGGCAACCAGGCCACTCCTCGAGCGGCAAGCAACGTGATTAGCCCGAACTCCGCTACATCCACGCTGGGCAACTCCCCTCAACACCAGTTGGCGGCGACGCCCGAAGGCGACTATATGATCGCGCTGTCTGGAGCCACCGGAAACGGCTACCTGTTTGACGCTCAGGCCGACGCCTTCACCGTCGGCCGGACTCTTTTCCAAGCACCCATTCAGAGCTACTTCGGACCTCTCGCTGGTTCCGCGCAAAACTCCTACTTCCTCGCGAATGGCCTCATTCTGAGTCCCTCGCTCGCCATCGTCGGCGGAGCCGAGCGCCCCAGCATCACCGTACCGACTCCCCCCGCAGGCCCAGGGCTGCCGCCGACGCAGACGACCGTGAGCGCTGGCCAGAGGCACATCGCGAGCCTGTATCCAATTGATCAGGACAGTTTCCTTAGGCTCACCCTGCCTGTTCGACAGAATCTGACCGTGGTTACTCGCGACGATCCGCGTCCAACGCTCGAACTGGTGAACGTCCGCACGGGCGCGGAGGCGCTCGTTGCGGTGGCGCCCGAAAACCCACCCTTCGTGATTCTCGGAACGCAGCGCATCGCCGTTCCAGCGCGCCAGATGGCAGTGGACAGCGCGGGCAATGCCTATCAGGTAACCGTCTCCGGCTTGAGTGTGATCACACTCTCGCAGTCGGGTGCCTCACCGAGGCCCTCCATCACCGGCGGTTCCCGTGGCATCGTCAACGCCAACACCGGTACCGCCACCTTCTCGCCCGGATCGTTCATTACCGTTTCCGGCGCCAATCTCGCCGCGCCCGCCGCCACCGACCAGCTTCCGCTACCCACGGTTCTCGGCGGCTCCTGCGTCACGCTGAGCGACATCCCCCTCCCGCTGCTCGAAGCCTCCGGCGGCCAGATGACGGCGCAGATCCCGGATACGCTCCTTCCCGGCCTTTACGTCGCCCAAGTGCGCAGCCTCGCCAACGCCACGCAGAGCGATCCGATCGTCATCACAGTTCAGAAACCGCGCTAGACTTCCTTTGATGACCCGCTGCATCGCGGCAATTGCCGCGCTTTCGCTTTTCCAACTGCAGGCTGCCCAAGATTGGGCAGGTTTGCGGGCTCTAGCGAAGGGTTCTTCACTCGAAGTGCGGCGTGAGGACAAGGAGACGTTCCGCGGAACACTCTCGTCGGTTTCGGAGAACCAGCTCATCCTGGCGACGAATGGTAGGGCGCAGAGGTTCGGACGGTCCACTATTCGAACGGTGAAAGTGAAGTCCGACTCTGGCCTGCGCCGCAATGCCCTCATCGGCTGGCTCATTCCCGGCTACAAAACGGTGTACGAAGCGCCGAAGGGGCCTAAAACCGCCGGGCGCCGCAGGTGACTGTTTCGCAACACAAGAATAGGCCGTACCGGTGGCTTGCCGACCACTACGATACGTTTTTTGACTTTCACCGCGAGTGGTTTCAGTCGGCTCGCAACCGCATCCTGACGCGCATCTGGCCTGAACTCGATTCAGCCTGCGACCTTGCCTGCGGCACGGGCACCGTAGCCCTTACCCTGGTCGCGCGTGGGCTTCGAACCTACGCCGTCGATCTCTCGCCGCGTATGTGCCGGCTGGCGAGGGCAAAGGCGCGCACGGCCGGCGCCTCAATGCGTGTCATTCAGGCCGATATGCGTGAGTTTCAACTCCCCCAGCCCGTGGGATTGGTGTTGTGCAATGGCGATGCGCTGAATCACGTGCCGCGCCGGGCGGACCTGGCGCGGGTGGCGCGCTCGGTAGCGCGGTCATTGCGTCCCGGTGGGTACTTTTTCTTCGACGTCAATAATTGGAAGGCATTTGAGAGAATCTGGCCGCAGACGTTACTGCTCGAAGCGCCCGGGGTTGCCGTGGTCATGCGTGGAAGCTGCGACCGGCCTCGAAGGCGCGGTGTCACCGAAGCGGAATGGTTCTTTCAAGACCCGCGCTCTGCGCTCTGGCAGCGCCATCACGAAC
>Ga0209382_10006547_pt1 | contig 14961 bp, 13 predicted proteins | sample SoiMetdeltSBSDD5_FD_187599 | JGI IMG/M metagenome (GOLD analysis project Ga0209382, IMG submission 187599) | Bulk soil microbial communities from a Populus tree surrounding site in Tennessee, USA - Soil MetaG P. deltoides SBSDD5 (SPAdes) (version 2) | ecosystem: Environmental > Terrestrial >... | reverse complement strand
TTTCTTCTTCCCTGATCTCGATGCGCTTTCCACCCGATATGGAATCGCCAATGCAGCCTACGCCATCAAGCTGACAAAGGAAGCGACGGAGAATGATCTCCTGCCCAGCTTCCGGCGAGATTTGAGCATCGCGAGTGGGCCTGACTGGGAGAACGGACAGCGGATTACGGGGGCGGAAATTCTCGATCAAGTTCAGAGCGAGATGCCCAACTCTAACAATAAACATGGAACGGCCCCTCGAATTTGAGGGGCCATTTTTTTTTGCTTAGCCAAAGACTTTCAGGAGGGGAATTCGCGCCAGCAGAGGTGAGTCCTTTGACTCATCACGACGTGAGGGTGCGAAGATCATCGTGTAAGGATGGGCGAAGTCAATCACTAAATCCGCACCATCCTGTGGGTGCTTGCCCAAATCAGCGGGACGAACCTGCGAATGAGGGGTCGGCGCGAGGCGTTTGTGCGGCCCACTCGCAAGGACGGTGAAATCGACAGGAACCCACTGCTCATCGACATAGACACCCATCACCGAATAGTAGGGTGTTCCGCTCATGAAACCCGCGCGCCAATCGCTGTTGGAACGATAATAGACTGTTGGGTCTTGATAATACATGCCAAATACCGCGACCCGATCTCGCGGCACGCCAAACATGAGCAGCAACGCTGCGGCGGCAAAGCTAGCAGTCATAGGATTCGGGAAGACAAGCGCCTGCCAAGCCCGGTAAAGCTCGGCAATTACTGCCAGCGAGATGGGTGGAACTGGCGTGCCGTAGCGCTGACCGAGAGCGGTCGAAACCTGACCAACTACATCTTTGGCCCTAGCCCTAGCATCCGGGTGAGCAAAGCTAGCCGTCCGATGAACGCGGCGTACTGCATCCCAAATCTTCTGGTCATCATGGATTGGCTGCTGACGCCCAGTGTATTCTTCTCCAAATATACCACGCGCGGTGATGTGCATTGCCGTCGTTGGATTCCATACGCGGTAATACAGCCCTGCTTCGTCCTCAATAGGCCATTGTGCTACAACGTAGCTGTATCGATCTTCGGCAGGGCGAACTAACACAGGGAAATCTAACTCGACTAATCCCTTAGCGTGCAGATAGGCGATGCGCCCGGTATGCAGCGAGTCTTCGAGGAAGCGGCGTGCCAACGCGGTTACCCTTCAGTGCGAAGATAGGTTAGATGTGCGTTCAGAAGATTGAAACACCCTACTTCAATTGTAGCCAGATTGGGGCAGATTCAAAACTAGCTCTGAAGTACTCTCATCTTTATCGTATCAGGCAATAGAAAGGCCCACTATTTCAGGGCGCTCCATAGAGTAGTCGATAAATTTCATAATGCTCGTAGATGCGCTGCACATAGAGTTTTGGCTCGGCTAAAGTAATTGACTCGACAAACAAATCTGGGTCGGCGGCGCTTCCTTCGACCCACTTTGCCGTGTTGCCGGGGCCTGCGTTATAGGCGGTTAGCGCCGCAAATTGATTTCCATCGAAGCGGTTTAGCTCGTCACGCAACAGCCAAGTACCAAAGGCGACACTGACGACCGGGCGTTGAAGATCGCTGGGCTGATAATTGGGCCATTGGAGACGGGCGGCAATATCTTCACCTGTGGGCGGCCAAATCTGCATCAGGCCCTGTGCCGAGGCACTTGAAACAGCAAATCCTTCGAATTGACTTTCCTGCCAGATCAATGCATAGACCCATAAAGGATCAAGATTATATTGCTGTGAATAGCTGGTCACGAGATCGGAGAAGTAAACAGGATTTCGCAGATGGGCAAGGAATCGAGGGGCATCAAGCGGACTCACATTGGCAAGACGCAGTATTCGTGATGCGGCTAAAAGTGACGAGCGATAGAGGCCGATTTCCCGAAAGTATAAAGCAAGCTGGTATGTTGCTAGCGGATCATCTTCATAATCTGTGCGTACTGTTTCGAAGAATACGCGGGCTTCCTGCTGCAAACCCAAATCCCATAACTCGCGGGCGCGCAACATACGAGGATCGGTTGCTAAGTCAGCGCGCAGCGAAGTAGCGAGAGGCGGAGTCTCAGTGAGACTGAATGTCTGGATTAGCCACTGTTCGGCTTCAGCTTGTCCGTCATCAGATGCAAAGGATATGTTCAGAGAACTAGCGGGCGCAAAAGGCGACTGCCCGCTCGTAATGTCCCGTGCGCGTAGGCCATAGTAGGTTGCGCCCCCAGCCGTCATCGCCTGACTGAACGCCGACGCCGCCTGATCCTGCTGCCCCGCCGCCACCAACGCCTTACCCAACCAGAAATAACTGCGGGCTACCTGATCGTTTGCAGGAAGGGTTGACGTGGTGGTGAAAAGAGATTGAGCGGTGGGATACTCGGCGCTAAGGTAAGCGTCTATACCAGCGCGGAAGAGGGCTTCGGAAGCGCGGCTGTCGGCAGGATACTCATTGGAGAGACGCTGATAGTAGGTAATTGCACGGGCGCGGTCGTCAAGTGATTCAGCCAAGAGGGCCGCGTCATACAGAGCATCGGCTGCCTGGGGCAGATCAGGATGGTCGGCTACGAATTGATCGTAGGTGCTGAATGCAGCTTCGTTGTTGCCAAGCTGCGCGTAGGTTTCGGCAATCTCAAGCCAACCGTCGGCCCACACATCGAGGCCATCGGTGATGGTGAATCGCTGATGCATCGCCTGTAACTCAGTCAATGCTGCCTGTGGGTTGCCCAATTTTCGATATGACCTCGCGATATAGAGATGGACATCGGGCGGATAGTTGACTGGGGTTGCAGCCAGATAATTGTAGAATGCCTCCAATGCGGTGTCGTACTGGCCCTGATTGTAATTGACGACTCCCCGTTGAAATTGATCGACATCAATGTTAGCATCCCTCAAGGTGCGGAGCCCAGAAAGAGCCTCAAAACTAGTTGGATACGTCATAAATACGTGTTGAAGCTGATCGTAGGCTTCTTGATTTCGCCCTGCATCCAGATACGTTTGAGCGATGTAGAATTCAATGCTTGCGCGATAGGGATCATTTTGAGCAAACTCTAGAATTGTGCGGTACTGCTCGATTGCGGCATCGATGTTACCGAGCGAACGCTGCACAGATGCAACTTTTTCGCGAAGCTGAAGGTTGCCGACAAAATCTCGATCAGCGTTGAGCGCCTGTGTGTAGCTGGCGACGGTCTGATCGTTCAGGCCAAGTGCAAGCTGTGCATCTGCGATCCGTTCGTAGACGTAACTGTCGATTAAGCCGGGCCGGAGCGCTAGATAAGTGTTGAAATCGTCAATTGCACCTGACCAATCGGAAAGACCCAGCTTGGCGTCGCCGCGCAAAAAATATGCTTGGGCCGCTCTGGGATCATCTGTGTGCTGACTGAGGAACGTGTCGAGGATGGCTTTGGCTGATCCGAAGTCACCGCGCTCCAGTGAAGCACGGGCTAGACCTAATTGAGATGCTGCCTGCTCATCAATAGTGGCTGAAGGGTTAGTGGCAATCTGTTGGAAGGCAAGCATCGCTGCATCCCAATCGCCGTTGTGGAGATCGCGCTCGCCCTGATCGACCACCTGCGCCGGAATAGGGGTCGGGGTAGGGGATGGCGTGGGACTTGGTGTGGAAGTTGCAGTCGCAGTTGGGATCGGTGTCCCCCGATTGATCAGTTGGGGAAGCCGCACTTTCTGAGCAGCATTGCAGCCTGATTCGAGCACAGCCACGAGGAGCAGGATTACTGTTGCGAGTACAGATTTGCGGTTATGAATCATGGTGAGAGATTATCCAGACGCAATAACGGGTTGTCAAACAACCGGGATTAAGATGGATCACAGCAAGGGGCGATGTATTTTGAAAGGAACATCAGATGGCAGCACCTCGGTTTGACGTGTTGAGCTACGGGACTCTGGGAGTTGACAGAATATTGCGAGTTCCACACTTGCCGACTGCTGATCTCAGCACACACTCTACCAGTGAAACGATTTGCCTGGGCGGCAAAGCGACGAATTCCGCGGTGCTATTGGCTCGATGGGGGCTGTCTGTGGCTATCTCTGGAACCGCAATTGGGCATGATGAAACTGGGAAGACGTTTTACCGGATGCTCGAAGAACATCAGGGAGTCAACACTGAGTACGTCGGTAGGCGAAATGGGAAGCCGAGTATGTACTGCTGTATTCTCGTTACTCCCGATGGTGAGCGGGCAATCATTGGTGTCAACGTCGATGAAGGAGAGCCGACACTGCCAACGCCGGAAATGATCGAAGATGCGCACGTCCTTACACTCGATCTTTATGGCGGACAGGAGCGGGTTCATGCTGCGCGGCTCGCCGCAGATGCAGGCCGCCCCGTGATTGTTGGCGACTTACGCGATCCTCAGCACGCGATCCTTGAATCCTGCACGGTTGCCATCGCTTCGGCTGCGGAAGTGCGCTCCTCGCATCCTGGGGTAACCCTAGCCGAGTATGCCGATACTGTACAAGATTCGGGAACCGGGAATGTCATCATTACTGAGGGCGGACAAGGCGTATATGTATTTCCAGAATCTGGGGGATCGCTGCGACTGCAAGCACCAAAGGTGAACGTGGTGGATACTACGGGAGCGGGAGATGCGTTCCGAGCCGGGGTCACATATGGAATCAGAAAAGGGTTGCCATTGGTCGAGTGCGCGGCAATCGGTACTGCGGCAGGGTCCTTAAACGTCCAACGGGTAGGCGCTTCCAGCGACTTGCCATCACTAGCTGAGGGCGAGGAACTTGCGGAAGCTGTACTTCGGACGGCTACTCGCCTTTAAGGTCAGCTTCAAGGCTGCGCATAAAGCCCATCAAGCGCGCACGGTTGGTGAGGAAGCGCAGGCCCTGATAGGCAATATCGCTTGCGCCGCCGAAATCGTCCGCGAGGTCTTGCCAGATAATTACGCGGTACTGATCGTCGGACAGCTTGTTAAGCCACATTTCAAAACCGGGTGTCAACGGGACAAAGGTGAGATTTTCACGGCTAGTCTGCTGGAGGAGCGCTTGCAAATCGGTCACAAGACGCTGCAAGTCACGGCGCGGAATCTGCGCGGTTCGTTTAAGCAAGATTTCTTTTTCGGCGGTCGGGGTACGCTGAATGTATAACGTGGTGCAACAGCCCGCCCATTTTGCCGTAGGGTCTGCTGGTTTACCCTCTTCATCCTCAGATACCAAACTCAACTGGAATTCAACAGGGTAGTCGGGGTGCGCGTTACCATCCTCCGGCCAATTGGCGACGGATAAGAGTTTTGCCATCTCAGTTCCAAAATTGATTAGTCAGATACAAATTAGATTGATCGAACGGATCGGTTATCAACTCACAACCTGATCAAGATTCAGCATCTCGCGAACCTTGGTAATAAGGTCATGATGAAGAATAGGCTTGGACAGATAATCATCAGCGCCCGCATTCATGCCCAGGTCAACAGATTCCGGGTCACCGCGCGCTGATAGTATCAAGATAGGGGTTTCACGTGTGGCGGCAGCCCCGCGGATGTGGCGGCAAAGTTCGATACCATCCATACCGGGCATCATGACATCCAGAATAATGAGATCCGGAGTCTCGGTACGCAATTGGTTGAGGGCTTCGTACGCATCATGGGCTTTGAGCACTTCGAAGCCGCCGCGTTCCAGCATAATGCCGATCAGCGTCAGCGCGCCGACCTCATCATCCACAACCATTATCCGGTGTTTCGCCATGCGATTAGTCGCTCCCTCACCTAGTTCCGCGCATTGAATCACAGGCTGCAAAAATTTGACCCTGACCAGTGTACTCGTCTGCACTGAAAGCGCAACTTGCCGGGGTCTTCAACTAACCACCCAAGCCACGAGAAGTTTGTATGGAATGCGACCTGAGGTGAGCCTGAGTCACTTGATCAGTGAGATTAAGTTTTCAATTTGGGAACATCTCACAACTAGTGTAGCACATTTCATATCACTTAGTCAGGTCGATAGCAGAATGTAATACTTGTACTCAACGGCGCAAACATTAGCTCGCTAATCGCTCACTTGGGTTGGGCTTATGGTTTTCGGGTATTGAATGGCCTGAAGCGGGTGCTGTATAATACCCGCGCTCTTGACCTGCTGCGCTCCCGCCTCCGAAAGCAGGAAGAACAAGGTTATCTATCGAATGGGTCGAACTGTTTTGCGCGCTGGTGCGCTACTGATGACCATATGCTTGGCGGCGTGCCAGACTATTATTCAAACTGTGGAGCCGCAAAACATGCTCCCTAGACAGGCCGCGACTGAATTATTCACACCACTCCCAATTCAGCTAGCGACAGCCACACCCACGTCGCTGCCTCCGGCGGTAGCAGGATACCCCGCCGGGACTGTAATCGTACGGAAGCAGATTAATATGGAATCCGGGGGTGGAGCCGAACAAATTCTTGATTTTGATGCCCCCGCAAACCAGATTATCCGTGCTGACGTGCTTACATCAGGTGGATCACTATCCTATCAGATGCTGCTGCGCGACAAGTTCGGTAACACGTTGGCGGCGGTAACATCCGACCCATCACGTACATCGGAATCGATAGCCGAGTTTATGCTCCCGTTCGAGGGCAGCTACCAACTTGCGATTGTGCCGACAGGAGGAACAGCAACATTACAGGTCACCGTTAGCGCATCGGAGGCCGCGACGGGTGGTGGTTTGAGCGACACTCTGCCGATGGTCGCGAATGGAAAGATGACTAGCGGCGGTGTTTATCATACCTACCAATTCGGATTAGAAGCGGGGCAGACAGTCAGCATTGTGACGATGCCCGATACGCTTGGGTCGCCCCGGCTCCGACTCATGTTGATCACCCCGGATGGCCGCATTGCTCAATCTGCTGACTCATCGAGGGGGCTACCGGGCGGGGAGGTGTCACTGCGTGGAATAGTCGCGCTGCAAACTGGACTGTATGCCGTGATCGTGTCGAACGAGGGTCAATCGACCGGCAATTATTCATTCTCGGTGACGTTAGACACCGATCTGCCAACGCCAGAAGATGCAGCCAGCATCACATATAACAAAACGTATCCGGCAGCCTTCACGGATCAGAGTATTTTGCGCGCTACATTCGATGGTAAGGCGGGAGATGCCCTGCGGGTTGCCCTGACAAACCCATCATCAGAACTTCAGATTGCCATGTACCTCTATAATCCGTATGACGAGGTGATCGCGTACGAGAACACTTCATCAGCCGGACAGGAAGCCGCGCTTAACGAGATACAGCTTCCCTGGAGCGGACGTTATCGGCTCGAACTTCGTCCAACAGGATCGGGGCAGGGAACTATTCTAGTGACTCAGTTGCCCGCCTCGGCGCTGACAGGTGGTGGGGCATTCGGAGACGATGACAGTGGGATGCGGAGCGGAATGTTCCGCTCCCCGGCTGTGTTTCACTATTATCAGTTTAATGGACATCCCGGTGATACGGTCTCGATCTCGCTTGGCGTTGCGAATGATGGGTACGGGATGATCGCGAGTCTTGTGCTGGTTGCTCCGAATGGCGAGCAAATTGCCTTCGACGATGGCGCAACAGGGAGCGCGCCGAGCATTAGCAACTTTGGCCTTTCGCAAGCAGGAACATACACCATCGTTGTGTACTCAGCCAACGGGAAGACCGGATCGTACGATCTCGATTTTCAGCGTGTGCGCTGAATCTGGCTGTGTTATCGGCTCTGGTATGATCAATTCTCCTAGCTTGAAACCAACAGCTTTAATGCTGCTAATCGCCGGACTACTGGTTGGCTGTAGAAATAGTGGGGCAAACCCGACCGAGACCAGCGCAACTGTGTGGCCGACCCTCGCGCCCGTCCTATCTCCAATGCCTGACGGAACAGGTTTACCTGCTGGGGCCACAGGCCCTCAACTGATTGACAAATTCCGTGCCGATGTTACAGACGGCACAATGTCGCTTTACCCATTGGAAGGCTTGGTCGATCAGCCTGTCCGTGTCGAGGTTATTGTTCTTCAAGGTGATCTTGATCCAGTGATCGAGATCAACAACAGCAACGGCGATCAATTGGCTTTGGCTAACAGTGGTGGGCGGGGCGAGCCGGAGGTTATTGGGCAATTTCAATTTCCGATTGATGGGTATTATGAACTTGCAATAGGAGCTTCAGAGGGATCGGGGCAGGTCGGCGTATCGATCTATCGATTAGAGAAGGCTGCCATTGCAGGCGGAGGCGTATTTGGCTCGATTGACGAGGAACTTCAGGGCCGGATGACGCAGCCTGCAAGCTACCATATTTTCCGGTTGGAAGCCGAACGAGGTAAACGTTTCGACATTACAGCGAAGGCTCTAACTCCCGAACTTGACCTCGCCTTCAATCTCTATAATCCTGATGGCGCGCTGGTCGAAGCGCGTGATGACACCGAGGGAAATGATCCCGTGCTGTGGAATTTTATGCCTCGGCAAACAGGAACATATACTATTGCGCTCACTAATGTCGATGAGCATACCGGTGATTACAGCCTCAAGGTTAGCCCATCTGTGAGCGGGGGCGAAGCTGTGATAGGAAGTCGCGGCGATTTGACCCTGAGTGGATCACCGCGCAAAAGTACCTGGCTAACATTCAGTGTGCGCTCAATGGATGTTTTGCGGATTGAGGCGCGCACACTTGATCCTGCCGTAGATATTGAGATGGGATTGTACGATCAATATGGGAACCGCCTCGCATTCGCCAATGAAGGTGGTACGGGAGCAGACGAAACACTTGCCTTTGTCCAGCTTCCTTTTGAGGGGGCTTATCAGGTTGAATTTGAGACGTTGAGCGACAGCGGAGATATTCAGTATGTGATTCGTACGAGCCGCCCTACGACCGATGATCTGGGTGGGCGAATTGCGCCCAGCAACTTCGCCAGGAAAGGCGAGATGCTTGAAACCGGGACAGTGATCTCTTACGATTTCGACCTCAATGCCGGGGATTTGCTCAGTGTGGCGGCACGGGCGGTCGGAGCGGGAAACACTCTTGATCTTGGCTTTGATATTTACGACCCGGATGGATCGCTGCTTTCCACGCACGATGATGATGTGGGGAAGAATCCGGTTATCGACCGCATCGAAGTGTCGCTTTCGGGGCGATATGTCGTTACGCTATGGAATTACGCAGGCACAGTAGGCCCGTTTGAGATTGTGATCGACAGCCCGGAAGCCCCGGAAGTTCCATCGCCCGATAGCGGCGATCCCTAACAGAAGTTTTGCGAATACACCTCAACAAACAAACAGCCGGGCCATTGGCCCGGCTGCGCTGATACGAGAGGATATGAACTATTCCTCTTCCTCTTCTTCTTCCTTGCCCTTCTTGATCACTTCAGGCTCGGCACCAGCCTCCTCAACAGCAACTTCCTCTTCTTCTTCGGGCAGAGCCTGAGCATAATCCAGCTTGGCAACCATTTCTTCGGGGTTTGTCAGAATAGTTACACCCTCTGGAACTTCGAGGTCGCTAACGCTGAGATGCTGGCCGATCTCGGTCAAGCGGCTCACATCGATGTTAATGTGAGCTGGCAGGTCGCCAGGCAGAGACTCAACCTGCACCGTTGTCAATGGATGGATCAAGATCGCATCGCGTCCAATCAAAGGATTGTCACCGACTATAGACAGCGGGATTTCGGCGCGAATCGTGCGATCCATTGCGACGCGGTAGAAATCGACGTGCAAAATATCACCATGAACCGGGTCGCGCTGCACTTCGCGCGCTAGCGTGGTAACAGATGTTCCGTCAACGTTCACCTCAATGAGATGCGTTCCGCCAGCATGCAGCAGTACCTGACGCAGTATCTTTTGATCGATGGCGATGTGCGTCGTCTCGAACTCAGGCCCGTAGATCACAGCCGGGACAATCCCCATGCGGCGCAACTTCTTGACCTTCTTGCCAACCAACTCACGCGGGCTGGCATCTAATGAAAAATTCTGACTCATACTTACTTTTCTCCTGTGGGCTGGGATGTTAGGTTTTCTGACATCTGCAGCACCTAAACTAATCCTCAGTATGGCAAACAAAACGGGCGTTTCGCCTCTACCTGAGCCGCCAGATAGTGCGGGAACGCCCCGCGAGGGATAGATTTTACCGGGCGAGAGGTCGAGCGTCAATAGCACCGTAGGCAAATTCGCCCATGCGATAATGATATGCTAATGGTAACCTACATCGATTCGTGTCTCATACGAGTGGGTTGGTTTATTATGCAAATTGTCGTTAATCAGATCACGATTTTCACAACGGTCTTCCTGGGCATCTTTATCGAGGCAGTGCCATTTTTACTTTTGGGTACTGTCGCATCAGGACTCGTCGAGGTCTTTGTCAGTCGAGAAGACCTTGCGCGGCTTGTGCCAAAAAACCCAATTCTCGCTACGCTGGTGGGTGGGGTGATGGGTTTCGCATTTCCGGTGTGTGAATGCGGCGTCGTTCCACTCACGCGAAGGCTGTTATCGAAGGGGCTGCCTGTATCGGCGGGGATCACATTTTTGCTCGCGGCTCCAATTATCAATCCGGTGGTACTCGCGAGCACATATGCTGCCTATGGATGGGGGCCTGTCTTGTGGGGACGCTTTGGACTAGGGCTGCTCGTCGCGTGCACCGTCGGCGTGATCTTCTCGTTCCATCCCAACCCGATGAGCATGATCCGCCTCACTGCGCTTCCGGCATTTTCGGGCGGCTCGGTTGATGCGGATGTCATCCCTTTGCAGCCGAGTGAACCGCTCAACCTGCGATTTCGGCGCGCATTTCGAATTGCTGCCGATGAGTTTTTTGAGATGGGACAATACCTGATTCTAGGCTCGGTGCTGGCAGCGCTCCTTCAAACGTTCGTGCCACAGAGTACGTTGTTAGCTGTCGGGTCTGGGCCGGTCATTTCGGTGCTGGTGATGCTGATTCTGGCGTATGTGCTGTCTGTGTGTTCGACAGTGGATGCGTTTCTCTCGCTGGCTTTTGCACGGACGTTTACTACTGGCTCGGTTCTCGCCTTCCTGATCTTCGGCCCAATGGTCGATATTAAAAGTACGCTCATGTTCCTAGGTGTCTTCAAGCGCAAGACCGTAGCGTATCTCATCATTCTGCCTTTCCTGCTAGCACTCCTGGTCGGGGTGTTTATCAACTTAAATGTGGCGTGGTGATTCTATGACTCAGCGAACAGCAATTCGGTTAAAGGCTCTCATCCTGATCCTGATGGCAATCTTCTTCGCAGAGAAGTTTGCCAGTGGCAAGCTGTACTACTACATCGGGCCGCGCTTCGCGTGGCTGGCGATTGTAGCGGTCGCATTGCTGATTCTCCTCGCGGGAGCCTATAACCTGATCGGGAAACGGAAAGAGGATCATGACCACGCCGATCACGATCACCACCATGATCCATCGGGCGAACGTGCCTCGATCTGGCCTCTAGTAGTTGTGGCTCTCCCACTGGCGCTCGGCGTGATTGTGCCTGCCCAGCCGCTCGGCGCGAGTGCTGTCTCGACGCGGGGAATATCAACCGACGTGGCTGCTGCGGGTGGGTCAGAAACTCGGTTGACCATTGTGCCTGCCGAGCGGAATGTGCTCGATTGGGTGCGGGCGCTCAACGCGACGACTGATCCAGCAGGGCTGGACGGGCAGGAAGCGGATGTAGTCGGGTTTGTATACCGCGATCCGCGCTTTGCAGACGATCAATTTATGGTTGGACGGTTTACGCTCACATGCTGCGTCGCGGATGCTCTGGCAATTGGATTGGTTGTCAAATCCGATCAGGCGGCTGTACTGAATCAAGATGCGTGGGTGCGAGTCAAAGGGTCATTTCTGGCAGGTGAGTTGGACGGGCAGAAGATGCCCGTGCTGATCGCGGATGAAATAACGCCGGTGCAAGAACCCGAACAGCCGTACCTCTACCCGTAGCAATGACTTCGTTTGACCGTCTCGTACTGGCTGTTGTTGCGGCGATCCTTCTTCTCACTGGCACGATAGTAGCACTCGGCAACAGGGCGGGTGTGCCGATCAAAGGAGTATTGCCTGCCAACGGCAGCACACCGCCGAGCACCACACCAATCGCAATCACCTTCGGGCAGATCATGGATTCGGAGAGCGTCGAGTCGAGGTTTCACATCGAGCCAACGGTCGATGGGAAATTTAGCTGGGATGGCACAACAGTCAGTTTTTTACCTGCATCTCTGCTTGAAGCTGGAAAGACTTATACGGTTCGGTTAGAGGCAGGCGCGGCGACTCAGAATGGGCGGCAAACTCAGCAGGATTTCACATGGTCATTTGCCCCAAGAGAGGCACAGATTGTTTATTTAGGGCCTGTTGATTCGCCTGTACAATCGCTCTGGCGCGTTTCGCCTGATGGAACGAATGCAACTCAACTATTTGCGCCTGAAAATGGAATTTATGATTTCAATGTGAGCAGGTCAGGCGACAAGATTGCTGTCAGCGTTTTTACGAAAGACCTGACCTCGGACATCTGGGTCGTGAATTTGGACGGATCAGATGCTGTGGTGCTGATCAAATGTGCGCCAGATTCCTGTGCCGGGCCAGCATGGTCGCCGGATGGTAAGCTACTGGCCTATGAACGAGAAGAAGGAGCTGTTACCGGTTCAATTGGTGCGAGCCGAGTATGGCTATATGACGTTGAAACGGGTCAGACCGATGCCGTTTATCAGGATAATCAGGTGCTAGGGTTTTCGCCTCGATGGGGTAACGATGGCGCTCGGCTAGCGTTCTTCGATGCTAACACGCATGGGATTCGGGTTGTGCCAGTGGCGGGGGGTGACAGCGCGGTGCTGCCAAGTGAGATGGGAGAAGTCGGCAGCTTTTCACCTGACAGCATAAAGATGGTCTACACAGATATTCGGAACGTGGGACAGCAGTTCTTCCCGCAGTTGTGGCTGGCTGATTTCTCCTCGAACGGGGGAATTCAACCAGTATTGAATGATGCTGAGGAAGATCAGTCTCCGGCATGGTCTCCTGATGGTAAGTGGATTGTGTTTGCACGGCGCAACCTAGACCGAAGTGGTGGCATGGCGAGCCAGATGATGCTCTACGACGTAGAGAATGGCAGCCTTCGGACGCTGACTGATCAGCCGGAAATGAATAATACACGCTTCGTATGGAGTCCAGATGGCAAAGCGATTCTTGTGCAGCGATTTGCTCTGAATGTGACGGGCGGTACATCTGAACTATGGGTCTATCGGATGGATGATGGTTCGATGACCAAGATTGTTGACAACGGTTTTCAGGGAGCATGGCTCCCCTAATGGAGCGGTGCAATGGTTGAAGAAGCACCTGAGCCGCAAAAAGGCTCAATGCTTTGGAAGCTTATGCTCGGCGGGCTGGTCGGCGGTTTGCTCATGGCAGTCGCTGTGATCTTGCTTGGGCCGAGTCGGGGCGGAACCACTGGCGCAACTTTGCCTACTGCTGTGCCTGACAATGTGATCGAAGGGGAGCCAGCGCCGGAGATTGTCGGGAAATCGGCAGATGGCGACGACATAAAGCTGAGCACAAATAGAGGCTCGGTTGTAGCGGTGAATTTCTGGGCAACATGGTGTGCTCCCTGTAAGGTGGAAATGCCTACCCTTCAGAAAGCTTATGAGGCTCATCGACTGGTCGTTCTTGGCGTCAATGCGGGTGATTCACCAGAAGCAGTAAAGAGCTACATGGCAGACCTCAACCTTGACTTTCCTGTTGTGCTTGACCAAGATGGAAGCATTGTCGATTTGTACGGAGTCCATGTATTCCCAACGACGGTGTTTGTAGATGCCGACGGGAAGGTGCTTGCGGAACATTACGGCCCACTCACGCAAGACCTCATCGATCAATATCTCAGCGCCGCATCACAGCCCGCCACCTCCCCGTAATCGATTCGACAGAAAGTGTGAAATCGACGAGGATATAAAGCGGTTGCTCAGAAATCCAACCCGTGCTACGATGAGTGCTGCGAATCCTTCCTCATCCTCAGGGAAATCGGTACTAGATTCATGATGGATCAGAATACCAGCTACGATAATCTGGATACACCTACTCTAACGAGCCTACTTCTGAACGCGGATCAACCCTCGGATGTACACCGAGGAGCACTCTCCGCTCTGGCACGTCGCAGTGCCTACCAGAGAAGCTCCACCATCATGACGATTCTGCGAAGCGTGCTGCACAACCCGGATCGCTACGATCAAGATGTTATGATGGCACTGATCGACATTTTGGCAACGGACCCCGAATCCGATGCAACTGCTTCCATGCTCGAAGTGCTGCCCGAAGTATTAGAGCAAGGCATGGATCCACGCAGCGCCCTGAAACCGGAGTTTCGTGAATACTTCTACACGGCATTAGTCACCCGTCAGCGTGAGGATGATCTTCTTGTCTGGGGGGAGATGCTGCCTGAGCTTGATGCGAAAACACTGGTAGCGGCGCTTATTGATCCTGCTGCTGGTCCGTTGGAAGCGCTGGAGCCGCTCACGTTGATTGATCGCTTGATGGAGCCTCAACGCACGAAGGCCCTGATCAATGTGATTGTCGGCATCGCTCACGTAGGACGCGATCCAAAGATTGTTCAGGATGCGACCACTATGCTGGCACGTTCGGCTGATCCAAATCAGCTTCGGGATGGTGTCAATGCCCTGGGGCAACAGTGGGAAAAGGCAAAGAAAGCCGGGCGAAAAGCGCAGAGTGATCTCCTTGAACAGTCGCTGGCAATTCTTGACGACGAACCGCGTACTGCTGCGGAACGGTTAACCGGAAAGAGGCCCTGGGCACAATGACGGTGCGGGATCAAGCAACATATGATTCCCTAGATAATCAAACGCTATCCAACTTACTGCTTAATCCCAATCAACGTCCAGATGTCCATCGCGCGGCGCTCTCCGCGATGTCCCGTCGCAAACCGAGCGAGCGCACCCACCTTCTTATTGATGTCCTACAAAACCTTGTTCAGAACCCTGATCGGCACGATCAGCATGTGATGTTGCCCCTTATCGACATTCTGGCAACAGACCCTGACGCAGAGGCCACAGAAGCACTGTTGGGGATTCTGCCATCAGTGCTAAAATCC
>Ga0209382_10006546_pt1 | contig 14962 bp, 16 predicted proteins | sample SoiMetdeltSBSDD5_FD_187599 | JGI IMG/M metagenome (GOLD analysis project Ga0209382, IMG submission 187599) | Bulk soil microbial communities from a Populus tree surrounding site in Tennessee, USA - Soil MetaG P. deltoides SBSDD5 (SPAdes) (version 2) | ecosystem: Environmental > Terrestrial >... | reverse complement strand
CGCGAGGAAGCCCGTGCTACACTTCGACAGATCATGCAGCGCGATCTCGACAAAATGCGGCGCCGGCCGTTCTTCTTTCCATTGGTGTTGCCGGTGCTGTTGTTCATCGCCGTCGTCGCGGCAGCCGCGTGGCTGTTCGATGCGCGTGCGACCACGGTCGTGTTCGTCGTGCGACATGCCGAGGTCGAGACGCAGTCCGACGCCGATCCCGACCTGAGCGTGGATGGCCGCGAACGCGCGGCGCGCCTCGCGAAGATGTTGTCGCAGGCGCGGCCCGTCCGTGGCATCGATGCGATCTTCGCGTCCGAGTTCAAGCGCACTCAGCAGACGGCAACGCCGTTGTCCGAAACCGTCGCGCTGCCTGTGAACGTAGTTGCTTCGGCTTCGTGGTCGGAACTGCCGCGTCGGATCACGCGCGACCATCGCGGCGAATACATCCTGGTGGTCGGCAACTCCAACACCGTGCCCGAGATCGTCGAAGCGCTGAGCGGCGAGAAAGTCACGCTGCGCGAAGACGAGTACGACGCGATGTTCGTCGTGTTCGTGCCGCAGATCGCGAAGACGAAAGTGGTTCGACTCAGATTCTAGTAGGCGCGCGGCAGCTCTTCGTGGAGCTGATGGCACATCACCGCCAGGAATCCCGTCAGGCCGAGATACAGCGCGCCATATGAGAAGCGCGTTTCGGCGCTCGCCAGGTAATAGGTCTGTTCCTCTTCGGTCTGCTCGCCGCGCATGGCCTTCCAGGCCTTCCACGCCTGCGGTGCTGCGAGCAATGCCATCAAGATCAGCAATGGACTCGGGCGATAGAAGAACAGGCCGACGAGGATCGGCACGCCGACGAGCCACAACTTCGGCGAGATCACCGCCGTGACCCGACCGCCATCGAAAGGCGAGAGCGGAATCAGATTGAACAGATTGAGGAAGAAGCCGGCATAGGCGAGCGCGAGCAGCAGACGGCTATCGTAGTTGCGCGCGAGATAGAAGCAGACGAGGGCCGCCGCCGTTCCTGCCAGCGGCCCCGCGATACCTACATAGGCTTCCGTCTCGGCGTTGTGCGGCATGTCCTTCAGCTGCACCCACGCGCCCACGAACGGGATGAACGTCGGCGCGCCGACATCGAGACCGCGCTGCCGGGCGGCGATGAAGTGCCCCATCTCGTGCACGAAGATCAGGGCGACGAAGCCGACGGCGTACCACCAGCCAAAGATCCACGAGTACGCGATGACCGACAGCAGCATCGAGCCGCCGCTCAGCAGCACCTTGCCGAGCTTGCCTGCCTTCAGCAGCAGCAGCAGCGTTTTGATCATGCGTTGCTGGCGTTGCGTCCTTTCAGGAACTTCATGACGGCGCCGCCCGCGGCAACCGCGCCAACGATGAACAGCTTGGCGAACTTCGCGACGAACACGCCGATCGCCGCGAGCAGGCCGAGCTTCTTGGCCGCGATGCCGCCGACCAGTGCCGCGAGACCATAAGCCGCGACCTTGTCGGTGGACGCATTGAAGTCGCCGTAGCGCTTGCCTTCGTTGAAGTTCACGGCGGCGAGCAGCTCGTGCGCAGAGGACTTGTCCGTCTCGATGGTCGAAGAAGTCGTGATCAGGTTCAGCGAGACGTAACCCTCGCGGCCGAGCACGTAAGTGTTGTAGTTGACCGTCGGGTCAGGATCCTGACCGCTTTTCTCGCGAGCTTCGGCCGACCACACGAGGCGGTGCGTCTGCGCGTCGTACGCGGGTTTCTCGACCCAGCGCGTGACCTGGATTTCCGAGACGCCGATTTCGCGGCGATGCTCGTTGCCTGCCTCGGTGCCGTCTTTCAGGCTCTGCAGCAGCTCGTCGGCGTCCCAGTCCTTGGCGTCGTCGTCTTTGATGTAACCGGAGGGCTCGTAGTCGATCGTCACGAACCAGTTGGACTCCTCGGCCTGCGGGAAGATCAGGCCGACGAAACGCTCGTCGGTCTGGTTGCCGAGCATGTCCATGACAGCCGCGCCTTCCTTCGGCGGCACGAAGCCGTAGCCGGCCGGCAGCGACATTTGTGCCTGGTCTTTGAGCGGAACGGTATTCGGGCCGTGCACCATCGCGGCGATGGCTGCCTGCCAGATGGCCCTGCCGGGATCGGCGGTGGCTTCGGGCTCGGCGTCTTGTGCGAACGAGTCAGGTGAGAATGAGGCGAAGAACACAGCCGCGACCGCCGCAACTGTGCGGGTCCATTGGCTCCCCAGCATGGCCTGCATGAGAATTCCCCAGTGTCTGTCCGTGGCGGACGCCGCGCACGATGTAGCACAACCGGGTCCGCCGGCAATCGCCCGACGATTTTCGAGCCCGACACTGTGAGCCAGCGCACAACGGGCGATGTGGCAGTGGCCGTTCGGGGGTTTTGGCTCGCTTGCGGCCGCGAAAGCCGATGCTACAATTCGCGGCCTTCCAACGGTGGGGCCGTAGCTCAGCTGGGAGAGCGTCTCGTTCGCAATGAGAAGGTCAGGAGTTCGATCCTCCTCGGCTCCACCATCTTCTGACCTGTCGTGACGCTCTAGTCCGCCGGCGAGAAGAAACCCTCCATATCGACAACCGACGTCGTCTGCACCGACGACATGCTCGCAAGCGTCGTGAGCGTGGTGTCGAACAGCGATTCAAGTGAGATCGGCATCGGGCCGCCGGTTCTGACGGCATCGACGAACGATGCAAGCTGGTTGGCCTGCCCCTTGTCACGCGCAACCCGCACTTTGTCCGCTTTGCTGCGCTCGAAGAACTGGAGCGTTTCGAAGTTGCTGAGCTGCGCCGTGCATCCAGCGCCGAAGACTTCGACGGACTCCTTGGGCACCTTGGCTCCGCCTTGTGTCAGGTACATGAGGTTGCCGACCGAGCCGTTCGCGTACTGGACGGAAACGACCAGGTTCTCGAGGTCGTCCTGCCGGGTCTTGGCTGGTCGCAGGACAGTTGCGCTCACGCGGGCCGCTCGCGAACGCGTCAAGTAGCTCATGACATCGAAGAAGTGCCCTGACTCTCCGAAGAATCGCGATCCTTCCGAGCTGTCGAGGTACCACGATCCGGAATCGAGTTGACCCGCATGCACGCGGTAATGAACCACCATGAGACACTCAGCTTTGTGGAAGCGCTCGGCGACGGCGCGCACCATGGGCGAGAAGCGGCGGTTGAACCCCACCATGAGTCGAGCGTTGCCGCACTTGGCGATAGTGCAACTGATGGCCTGCAGCTCTTCGACGGAGAGTGCGAGCGGCTTTTCGACGAACGTCGCCTTGCCAGCGCTCAATGCTTCACACACCAGTCGTGCATGCGATGAGTGCCGCGTTGCAATCAACACAGCGTCGATTGCGGGGTCGGCAAGGACTTGTTGATAGTCAGTCGTGGCCTGTGCAAACGCGAACTTGCGTCGTGCATTCTCGCTGGACAGGGACGAAGACGTCGCCACCGTGCTCATGACCACCTTGTGGTTGGTCTGAAGGTGAGGCAACAACATGCTGGACGCGTAGTTGCCGGCACCGATCACTCCGAGTCGTACAGCGTCATGCTTGCGCGCGGGCAACGCGCTACGTACCGAAGGAGCGATTGCCTGGTTCGGCAAAGCCTTCTGCACGTCGTATTCGAAGACCGTTGCGATTCCCGCAACCTTCCCCGCAGCCATGTCCTGATACACCTGCTCGGCGTTCGCGAACGGCTGCACCGAGGAGATGATGGCATCCATCTGCACCTTGCCGTCGGCGAGCAGGTCGAGAAACGCGGCAAGATTGCGCCGCTCGGTCCATCGCACGTAGCCGATCGGGTAGTCGATACCGCGTTCCTCGTACTGCGGGTCATAACGGCCCGGGCCGTACGAGCGCGAGAAGCGGACGTCGAGCTCCTTCATGTAATAGTCGTTCCACGGCAAGTCGAGCTTGGTCTTGCCTATGTCGACCACGCGGGCGCGGTCCCGCGCTATCTGCACTGCCAGCTCCGTCGCACCGTTGCTGTCGCCACTGGACGTGATGAAGATGCAATCGGCTCCGAAACCTCCCGTGAGGTGAGCGACGGTTGCAGATAATGAGGGATCGGACGGCGTGAGTGCCGCCTGCGCGCCCAGCGTTCGCGCCAGCTGACATCGCGACTCGACGAGATCCACGCCGATCACGCGGACACCGGCCGCCCGCAGAATCTGTACCAACAGCTGCCCGATCAGACCCAGGCCGATGACGCAGGCTGTCTCGCCCAACTGCATCTGCGCCTGCCGAAAACCCTGCAGAGCGATGCTGCCTATGGTGGCGAACGCAGCGTGCTTCATGGGCACGCCATCCGGAACGGGCACCACCAGATTTTTCGGAACGAAGTTGATCTCGGCGTGATTGCAGTAGCCGACGCCGGCACAAGCGACGCGTTGTCCGATGTGAAAGCCCGCGGTGTCCGCGCCCAGCGCGACGATTTCACCTGAGCCGGCATAGCCGAGGGGAGTCAGCGTGTCGAGCTTGTTCATGACCTTGCGATAGGTCGCAAGCAGGCCCTGTTGCTGAACTGTATCGAGCACCTGCTTCACCTTGTCCGGTCGCGCACGTGCCTTGCCCAGATACGAGAGATTGCCCTCCTTGACCTTCATGCCTTCGGTGCCGGCGGAGATGACGCTGTAGTGCATGCGCACCAGCAGACCGCCGGATTTCAGCGTCGGTACGCTGACTTCCTCGATGGCGATCTTCCCTGTTTTGTAGTTCTGCGATACCTGCTTCATGACGTGGTCCTTCGCGCCCGGCAAGATTCAATCCAGTGGCGCGTAGACAGTTCCACGGCATCGTTGCGTGTAGTTCTTACGTGTGACAGTGCTCCTCTTAGTCTTGAATCCGTGCTGCCGAACTCGCCGTTACGCGACGAGGCCGGGGAAACACATGGCCGCGGTGCCGGCGAAAATTACAGCCACGGTCGCAGCGAATGCCACGCCGGCGAAGGCGTTTTCCACGATGGCGCGCAGGCTGAAGGAACCGATGTGCTTGCTCATGTCTCTTTCCTCGAAGTGGTTAGTGATCGGATGGGGCACATGATGGCGTGCGGCGGCCGGCAGAACTGTCAACCGGATGACATTAGGGAACGGCGCCGGGGGCGCCGGCCGTAGTGCGCAGCGGGGCGTATCTGGCGCTATTACTCATCGGTTGCCTGGCGCAAGCCGCGGACGAGCCGGCGACGCGCACGATCGAGGCCGAAGGCGCGAGCGTTCGTGTCGATTTCCAGTCCATGGATTTCAAGAACGGTACTGCACCGATCGTTACCTGGATCGAGCATTCGATGAGGACCGTGGCGCGTTACTACGGCCAGTTCCCCGCGAAGCAACTGCGAATCCGCGTGCAGGCGCGTGGCGGCAGTCGCGTCCAGATGGGTACGACGTACGGCGCTGCCGTGCCGTTCATCCGGTTGCAGCTGGGTCGAGACGTTACCGCCGATGAGCTGCGTAACGACTGGGTGCTCGTGCACGAGATGGTGCATCTCGCGCTTCCCGAAGTCGGCGACGATGGCGCGTGGTTGAGCGAAGGGCTGTCGACGTATGTGGAGGGCATTGCACGCGTGCACGCCGGCGACCTGCCCGCCGAGCGTGTCTGGGCAGAGCAGATGCGCTCGATGCCGAACGGTCTGCCGAGATCCGGCGACGAGGGTCTCGATCACACTCACACGTGGGGCCGCACTTATTGGGGCGGAGCGCTGTTCTGCCTGCTGGCCGACGTCGAGATTCGCAAGAAAACCGCAAACCGCCTCGGCCTGCGCGATGCGATGCGCGCGGTGCTGCGTGCCAGTGGCGGTATCGCCTTCGAGATGCCGATCGATCGCATCATGAAGATCGGGGACGAGGCAACGGGAACGACCGTGCTGCAGGATCTCTATGCACAGATGAAGGACAAACCGGTGTCGCCGGATCTCGCGGAGCTGTGGCAACAGCTCGGCATCCGCGAGCGCGGCGACAGTGTGGAGTTCCAGGACGACGCGCCGCTGGCTGCGACGCGCAAGGCCATCATGACGCCGTGATCACCGGGCTGCGGGCAAGACGTCGTTGACGATGACCGTGAGCACGTTGCCCGCGAAGGTCGTTGGATTCACTTCCGCGCTGATTCCTTGCCACTGCGTCGTCGCCACGACGACCAGGTCGAGCGACGGAACCACGTACGCGAACTGACCGCCGAAACCCCAAGCGAAAGTCGCGACGGTCGCGGGCGGCTGTGCGACCCACCATAGATATCCATAGGTCGTGCCGCGCTGAGCTCCGTATTGCTCGCGCCAGCTGAACTGTGGCGTCGTGCCGGCGTCGATCCATGATTCAGGCACGACTTGCCGACTTCCCGAGCGACCCCGCTGCAGCAGCAACTGGCCGAAGCGCAGCAGATCGGTCGCGGTCATCTTGATGCCGGAGCCCGCATTGACCATGTTCGGCTCGAGCACTTCCCACTGCACGCTGGTGATGCCGACCGGTTGGAACAGCACTTCCTCCGCGAAAGCCGGCAGAGGTCTGGCAATAGCGTCCTGGAGTACGACGCCGAGCAGATTCACTGCCGCTGAGTTGTATGTGAACGCGCCCGCGGGATCGTTCTGGCGCCGGTCGAGCAGGAACTGCACGTGGTCGTTCGAAAGGACCCAGAGGTTGTAGTCGTCGCCGCTGTTCTCGTTCCATTGATAACGCGAGGTCATTGTCAGCAGCTGGCGCACCGACACGGCGCGATCGTTCGCATCGAGCGCGTACGGCGTGTCGACGTATGCGCCGACGGTGGCATCGATGTTCGGCAGGCTCCCGCTCTGTATTGCGATGCCGGTCAGCACGCTGACTACGCTCTTCGTGACCGAGCGCAAATCGAACACAGTCGAGCGGTCCGCACCGCCGAAGTAGTTCTCGGCTACGAGCTTGCCGTGGCGCGCGACCAGCAAGCTGCGAAAACGCGGCATGGCTGCGGCGTCGCTCGCGGCGCGCCCCAGCATGACTTCGTCCATGTTGGCTTCGGCGGCTGTGGCTGTCGCCCAAGGCTGGGCGATATCGATGATCGTGACGGGTGGAGGCGGGGGCGGCGATCCGGTGGGTGGTGCCGGGGCCTGCGGGGCGGAGGAACCATATCCGCCGCCACCACCACCGCCGCAGGCACAGAGCAAACTTGCGAGCAGGGCGATCAGTATGCGGCGGGCACTCATGCCCGCAGTATACGGCTGCCTTGCGTGCGATTCGGAGCGAACCGCAGCCTATTCGGCCGCTCCAGCGCGTCCTGCGCCCGCGGCATTCGCGCATCCTTGCGCAGCAGCCGCTCCGCCATTACTCATTTGCTCATGCCACGTTCGGGAAGCACATCGCCACGGTGCCAAGCGAGATGAAAGCGATGATTGCGGTGGCGGCGATGCCTGCGAACACTTTCTCGCCGATCGCGCGGATCGAAAGGTTATCGGTGTGCTTGTTCATGTGAGTCTCCTCGGGTCGGTAGCCATCAGGTGAGGCACATGATGGCGATCGCGATCCGCGAAGACTGTCAACGCGAAGACACTAGTCCTTGCGCGTGAGCTCGCGCAGTGCGCGCTCGTCGCCGAGCACGACACTGCCGCGGCCGAGCGTGATCCAGCCTTGCTTCTTCCAGGTCTGCAGATACTTGTTGACGATCTGCCGCGACAGCCCGAGGAACTGCGCGAGGTCTTCCTGCGAGATCTTCAACTGCGCACCGCCCGGCGTCTTGCGGCCGTGTGAGGCCGCGAGACTCAGCAGTCGCTTCGCGAGTCGTGCGGGCACGTTGAGCAGCGAGGAGTCCTCCATCTGCTCGGAGGTCCAGCGCACGCGCTTGCACAGCAACTCGATGAGATGCACCGCGAGCTGCGGCTCGCGCTTCACGAGCGCGAGAAAATCCTCGCGCCGGATGATCATCAGCTCCGTCGGCGCGAGCGTCGTCGCGGCTGCCGTGCGTGGGTGGCCGTCGAGCAACGCGATCTCGCCGAACGCATCGCCGGGCTCCATGATGTTGAGGAACACTTCTTTGCCGCCCGAGCCGCTGGCGCTGATGCGCACGCGCCCCGTGACGACACCGTACAGCGCATCGCCTGGATCGCCGCGCATGAAAACCACGGCATCCGGCTTGTAGGAGCGCCGGGAGGCAAGGGCCGTGATCTGCGCAATGGTCTGTTCGGGCAGCGTGCGGAACAGGCTATTGCGCGCAATGATCGTTGTGGCGTTCAGAGGCAAAGACGCAAATCTCCGACGTCCCAATGCCATTTTGGGGGCTGCCTTTGGGCAGTGGCAGCGTGTGCGGCGCGACTATACCATTGCGCCTTTTCCGCACCGACGATCTCGTCATGGCGCGCGGCCCTGCTATCTCCATCGCGGTATTGCTTGCCTGTTGCGGCCTCGCGCCGCTGGCAGCGCATGCTCAGTACGAAGTCGACGAGCAGGACAGCGTCTGGCTGCGTGCGCTCATCGACGTGCGTGTGGCGCGTGGTCCGGAGTTCCCGAGCTGGACCGACAGCGGCCCCGGCAAACTGCGGTACGGTGGTCGGGCCCGCGACGCAGACTTCGAGCACGTGACACGGGTTGAGCTGGCGAAGCTCGCGCTGCAGTTCGGCGCGTCGCTGCCGTGGGGCATTCGTGCACAGGCTCAAGCGAACGTGCAGCCGGACCTCGCCGACAGCTACGAGCCCTGGCTGGTCGAAGCCTTTCTGCGCAAGGAATGGGGCGACGAGGCGAGCGGCTGGGGACTGCAGGCCGGACTTGCAGGTTCACCGTTCTCCCTCGAGCACACCGGCCCCGCCTGGACGCCCGAGTATTCGATCTCGGCATCGGCACTCGACAACTGGCTCTGGGAGGAAATCAGCGTTGCGGGCGTCGAGGGCGAGTGGTGGCACGCAGGAGAACGCGGTCCGCGCCTGGGCTTCGTCGTCGGCGCTGGCTTCGGCCCGGATCAATTGGGACGTCTGCTGGCGCTGCGCGGTTGGGTGATCGGCGATGGCCTGAGCGGCTTCAACAGTGATCTGCCGCTGCCGAACGGCACGCGCACGGAGATCTTCGACGAGCGCGACGATCGGCCGGCCGCATATGCACTCGTGACACTCAGCGATTCTCGCGAGCGAGGCGCGCTCAAGGTCGGTTATTTCGACAATCGCGGCGATCAGAACGCTGAAGGGTCATGGAACACGCACTTCACGACGATCGGCGCGATCCTGCATCCGCTGTCGAATCTCGACTTGGTCGTCCAGTATCTGGATGGCGAGGCACTCGTGCGCGACACGACTAACGACAGTTCGCTGCGCGCGTTCTACGCACTGCTCTCGTTTCACCATCGATCTCATCGTGCGACGGTCCGCTACGACGAGTTTCGTCTCGAGGACCTCGACGGCGGCAACTCGACCGAAGAGCGAGGCGACGGCATCACGGCCGCGTATGCGTTCGAATGGGGTCTGCGGCATGGGGTTGGCGTCGAGTACACTTGGCTCGACAGCAAGCGCCCGGGCAGCACGCCGAGCGAACGCTCGCACGACGGTTGGCAGCTGAGTTATCGGTTCCGCTACTGATGCAAGCATTCAAAGTCTTTCTGGCGATTCTCGGCACGGCGGCGCTTGCGTCGCCTGCCGCTGCACGGACGGTGTCGGGCCAAGTGTTGGGCCAGGACGGCAAGCCGATCGCGCACGCAGTCGTGTTCGTGCAAGAGCCGGCAGCGCTGTCGCCGGCCGCAGCCGCATCGCCGGCAATCATGGATCAGTTCAACAAGACGTTCGTGCCCGAGATGCTGCCGATCGCAGTGGGCACGCAGGTGCGGTTTCCGAACCGCGACCAGATCCGTCATCACGTGTACTCGTTCTCGCGGCCGAAGCGCTTCGAGTTGCCGCTGTACAAGGGCGAGGACGCGCCGCCGGTGCTGTTCGACAAGCCGGGGGTCGTCAAGATCGGTTGCAACATTCACGACTGGATGTCGGCGATCATTCTGGTGCTGCCGAACGATCGCTTCGCAGTGACCAAGGACGACGGCACGTTCACGCTGCCGGGCCTGGACTCGGGCCAGTACACGATCACGGCATGGCACGCGCACAGCCGCGACAAGACCGAGGACGTCGCGCAACGCGTCGCGATCGTCGACCACGATCCGCAGCTCACCTTCAAGCTCTCGCTCGCACCGGCGCGCTCGCGCCCGGCGACACGCGGCGCGCGGTGGGACGAATGAAGTGGTGGGGTCGCGCTCGCCTACGGACCAAGATCTTCATTGCATTTTCGTCGCTGATCATCGCCGTGCTGCTGGCGACGCTCGGCTTTACGCAGATCGTCGTATCGCGCGAAGTGGAGCGCACGCTGGATCGCGACCTGCTGACGACGGGCGAAGTGTTCGAGATCCTGTTGAACGAGCGCGGCGCCCGGCTCGAGACGAATTCGATCCTGCTGGCGAGCGACTTCGCGCTGAAGAGCGCAGTCGCAACGCATTTCGATCCCTCGACCTACGAGCCGGCGACGCTGGCTTCGGCAGCGCAGAGTTGGCAGCAGCGCATCGGCGTCGACTTGTTCTGGATCACCGACGAGATCGGCGCGGTGCTCGTCGCATCGTCCGGGAAGGATCGCAGCGGCGAGGGGATCGAGGATCTCTCGCCGCTCAAGGAAGCGATCGACACGGAGGAGCCTTCCGCGGGCATCGCTGAGATCGACGGGCGGCTGTTCCAACTGGTCGCCGTGCCCGTGTTCGCGCCGGACGTAATCGGCTTCATGCTGCTCGGCGAAGCGGTCGACGATCGCTTCGCGGGGCGACTCAAGGGGTCGACGGGCACCGACGTGTCGTTTCTCACTCAGGCGCGCGTCTTCGCATCTTCTTGGCCTGAGGACAGGCGGAGCCGCGTCATTCCATCGCCCGAAGCTCGCTCCGCGCTGCTCAGTAGCCGCACGCGCGCGACATCGCCGTTCAGGGCGGAGGACGAGAGATTCCAGTCATTGATCGTGCCGGTCGAGTCGCGCTTGTCGCAGCCGCTCGTCGCGTTGATGCAGCGGTCCTACGACGAAGCACTCGCGCCGTTGCGCGCCCTGCAGCGACGGATTGTGGTCATCGGCACGATCGGTTTGCTCGGCGCATTGCTGATCGGCGTGGGGCTCGCCGGTGGCATCATCGCCCCATTGCAAGGGCTGGTCGCCGGCATGCGCGAGGTCCTGCGCGGCAATCTGCAGTACCGCTCGCGCATCGAGCGGCACGACGAGCTCGGCTTCATCGCGAGGTCGTTCAACGAAATGGTCGACGGCCTCGAAGAGCGCGAGCTGATCCGCGACACCTTCGGCCGCTTCGTTTCGCACGAAGTTGCGGAGGCAGTGCTCACGGGTCGGGTGCCGCTGCAGGGCGAGCGCCGCGACGTGAGCATCCTGTTCCAGGACATACGCGGCTTCACCGGCCTGAGCGAGCGGCTCGATCCGGGCGTGCTGCTGCGGCTGCTCAATCAGTTCTTCACCGAAGTGGTTGCAGCGGTCGAAGCGGAAGGCGGTGTCGTCAAGCAATTCCTGGGCGACGGCGTCATGGCTCTGTTCGGCGCTCCGCAGCCGCATCCCGATCACGCCGAGCGCGCCGTACGCGCGGCGCTCGGGATCGTGAGCCGACTGCAGGGACTGAACGAGACGTTGGTGGAGCAGGGCATCGGGCCGCTCGAGATCGGCATCGGCATTCACAGTGGCGCAGTCGTCGCCGGGCTGATCGGCCCGGACAACCGCGTCGAATACGGCGTAGTGGGGGACGCCGTGAACCTGGCCAGCCGGGTCGAGGCCCTGACCCGCGAAATGCAGGCCACGATCCTGGTTTCCCGCGACATTTCCGCACGGCTCGGGCCGACCTTCGCGCTCGGCCGCACCGCGAGCATGCTCGTCAAAGGCAAATCCCAGCCGATCGAGGTCGTCGAGGTCCTGTCTTTGTGTCAACCGGTTGACAGTTCCGGCCCGCCGTAATCGCCATCCTTTGAGCCGACCCGATGTGTTGGCCTCAAGGAGATGGACATGAAAAAGCCTGATCGTCCGATTGCGGATCGAGCCACGCCAGAGATGGTGGATTGGCTGGAGGCAGTCGATCGTAACGCCCGTCAGCAGACCGTCCTGGCGCGGGCGCGCGAAGCGCACGAAGCCGTGTGGCAGGCGCCGCGGACTCAACAGCTTTTTTCCTCCGTCGCGGGTTCCGGGGCAGCGCGACCGGAGGACTTCTCGTTCTTCTTCTACTCTGCGCCGGGCAATGGGGCCACTGCGGTGGAGGACGATGCGGCGACCCGGCGGTTGCGGCGATTGCAGATGCTGCGGTTGATGCTGCAGCAGGCGCAGCTGGCGAAGGAATTGAAGAAGCGCTGACGGACGCACCTCGGCATGTTCATCTCGGACAAGTCGCGCGGCTTTGGTAGTCTCGGCGCGCATGATTCGTATCCTTCGCAGCGCCGATTACCCCGCGCGACCCTGGAAGAATGGTGGCGGCACGACGCGCGACATCGTCGTGTCGCCGCCGGACGCTTCGCTCGATGACTTCGACTGGCGGCTGAGCCTCGCTCAGGTCGATCGCGACGGACCGTTCTCGCGCTTCGACGACATCGACCGCACGCTCGTGCTGCTCACTGGCGCGATGACGCTGCACGAGGACGATCGTCAGCTCGATCTGGTGCGTCACGAGCCTGTCACGTTCGCAGGCGAGCGTGCGATTCATGCGAGCGTTCCAGGCGGCGCTACGCTCGACTTCAATGTCATGACTCGCCGCGGACGTGTTCGTCACACAGTACGTCGCGAGTCGTTCAGGAAACATGCGAACGTCGCGGCACGCACAGGAAGCACGATCGTGTTGTTCGCGTTGGAAGACGGACTGACCGTCGACGGCGAGCAACTTCGAACCTACGACACCGCCATCATCTCCGCTTCGCAAGTTGTCGTCGTTGTGTCGACAGGAGCAGTTGCTGCACTCGTCGTCGAGCTCGTTGATTTTTATCCGAACGTGCTCTGATCGCGTTGCATCTCGTGTCATCATCCGCACCGGGTGGCGGGCGACAACATTCAACGTAGCGGCTGGGAGAAGTGGCACGACTGGAATGCAGTCGTGTTCGCTGCGATGACGCGCTGGTTCTGCGATGCCAGCGGCGCGGCACCGAAGAAAATCATTCTCGACGCGGCTTGCGGCACCGGACTGCCATCTCTGGCACTCGCCGAGCGCGTGCATCCCAGCGGCAAAGTCGTCGCGATCGATTCCTCGCCGGTGATGCTTGCTGCGGCCATGCGCATCGCACGCTCTGCCGGCGTCGCGAACATCGAGCATCGGCCCATGGACCTGGCCGCCCTGGACTTCGCGGACGCTTCATTCGACGCAGTGACGTGCAAGGAAGGCTTGATGTTCTGCGCCGATCCCGTCAAGGCCGCGAGCGAGCTGCGGCGTGTGCTCAAGCCCGGCGGGCACTTCGCGATGTCAGCGTGGGACGAGCCCGAGAAGAACGCGTTCTTCATGACGATCAACCAGGCAGTCGCGCAGTTCATACCGCGCCCGATACCGCGCGCCGGAGCGCCCGGGCCGTTCCGGCTTGCTCCCGCAGCGGAGTTCGAGTCGGTGCTGCGACAAGCCGGTTTCAGCGAGCTCACGGTCCAGCCGAGCGAGGTCGTCTTCGAGGTCGAGTCGGCGGAGTTGCACTGGCACATCGTCAGCGACATGGCGGCGCCGGTGGAGCAGGCGAAGGCGTCGCTGTCGGTTGCGGATGTGCAGCGTTTGAAGCGGGCGATGGCGGAAGCGATCGAGCCATACCGCGTCGGTCATCGGATTCGTCTGCCGAACACGGCATTGTGCATTTCGGGGCGGCGCTAATATGCTCGCACCGCATGCGCATTACTGTCGCTCACCACAATCCGGGTTCCTGTCAGCGCTGGCGCGACGCGCTGGCGCGCGAGCTGCCTGACGCCGAAGTCGATATCTGGGGCCAAGGTCGCGCAGGAAGCGCTGACTACGCGATCGCCTGGGCCGCGCCCGGCAAGGAATTCTTCGATCAGCACGATCGCCTGAAGGCGTTCTTCTGCACCGGTGCCGGCGTCGAGAAACTGCTCACCAGCGTCGACATGCCGAAGTCCATCCCGGTCATTCGTCTCGAAGACGCCGGCATGGGCGCGCAGATGGCCGACTACTGCGTCTACTCCGTACTCCATTGGTTGCGACGTCGCAGTGAATACGACGAGCAGCAGCGTGCGCACCTGTGGAAGCAGCTGCTGCCGGCGAACGATCCAGCCGACTGGCCCATCGGCGTGTTCGGCTTGGGTGTGCTCGGGCTGCAGGTCGCAGCTGCATTTCGCGCTCTCGGTTTCAATGTGAACGGCTTCGCGCGCTCGGCGCACGAGCATCCCGATATCCGAGCGTTCGCGGAGCAGGGCGGGGCGGGCGACTTCGCCGCGTTCATGCGTGCGTCGCGTGTGCTGGTCATCATCGCGCCGCTGACGGCCGAGACTCAGGACCGGTTCAATCGCGAGACACTCGCGCTGTTGCCGCCAGCGTCGTACGTCATCAACGTGGCGCGTGGCGGCCTGCTGGTGGAAGAAGATTTGCTCGAGTTGCTGAACAGCGGGCACTTGGCCGGCGCAGCGCTGGATGTCTTTCGAGTTGAACCGCTACCGCCAGATCACCCGTTGTGGTCGCACCCAAAAGTGCGGATCACACCGCATGTCTCTGCAATCACCGTGATTGGTCCTTCGGCGCAGCAGGTAGCGGCAAAGATTCGCCGGTTGGAACGCGGCGAGCCGGTCAGCGGTGTCGTGGACCGACGTCGCGGTTATTGAGCGCGACTGAGCGGCGACTTGATCTGCAGGTTGCAGATCTCGGCACGAATCGCGCCCGCCTCGATGAAGAGCTTTGCGATGGCGACCGGCAGCGTAAAGCGCCGCGGGCCGGCACTGCCGGGATTCAGAAATAGAACCCCGTCTTTTTCCGACACCGCCGGCTTGTGCGAGTGGCCCGCGATGATCGCCGCGATGCCATCCGCGACCGGGTCGACATCGAGCTTGGCGATGTCGTGCACGACCGAGAATC
>Ga0209382_10006543_pt1 | contig 14965 bp, 10 predicted proteins | sample SoiMetdeltSBSDD5_FD_187599 | JGI IMG/M metagenome (GOLD analysis project Ga0209382, IMG submission 187599) | Bulk soil microbial communities from a Populus tree surrounding site in Tennessee, USA - Soil MetaG P. deltoides SBSDD5 (SPAdes) (version 2) | ecosystem: Environmental > Terrestrial >... | reverse complement strand
CTTTCGAATGCCCCGTTTGCGGCTCGGACGGCTGTAGGCAAGTGGAGGTTAGGGGTCGCGATGGAGTCACACGGCTGACCCAGGCCTACGAGTGCAGAGGCTGCAGCACCATGTTCCGCGAGCGTGAGCGATTCACCAAGCACCGGCTGCGCGTGATGGGCGCGGATGGCGTGGACTTAAAACCGACGCTTGATAAGCGGCGGTCTGATTGAGGATCGTGCGCAACGCTGGCGGAAGCGCGGCCCGCGATAGGCCGCCTAGGTTTCGCGTATAATCCCACCTGTGCTTAAACCAATCACGCCGCCGGTCCCTCGCTAGCGGGTTTTGTCTTCGGCGATCCGCCGAAGTACTCATCTCGAATCGGCCCTTTCCAAGCCTCGTCAACGCGCGCATCCGCGCAGATGGCGGCAATCAGTTCTTTTGCGCTCGCTTTTTGCGTTTCATCAAAGCGAGTAATCACCCAACAATAGGATTCCATCCAATCAGGCCATCGATGGATGTACTTCATGCCTGCAGCTTTCATGTATTTCGACCCAACGGCGAAAGCCTGCTTCGCCAGCTTTATGGCGCGCTCTGAATTTTTCGGATTTGGCTTTGTTGGATCTTGGGGATCCGGCTGCGCGGCCAGCCAGTAAGCATGGTTCGCTCTGATGTTCGTTATAAGGTCTTCATACTCTTCGTTTGCAAGCCGTTCTAGGTTGTCTGCATATTCGAGTGCGTATTCTGATAACAAAAGTAAGGTGTCTAAGGTTCGTCTTTGTTCCTCGGCTGTCGCTCCTTTGGAAGCTTCATACTGGCGCCAAAAGCCCATGCAGAGTTGTCCAAATGCGAGGCCTCCTGTGCTGTGGCGTAGTATTGACTCTTGATTCCGCATTGACTCTTTGATCTCATTCTCCTGCTTGCGCATTGACTCCTTGATCTCATTCTCCTGCTTGTGCATCGACTCTTTGATTTCGCCCTCCAACTTCTCCCGAAGCATCTTGTAACCTGCCCCGCCGCCAAAAGTTACTGCAAGAACTAGAGCAACAACGAAAGCAGATATTGAGATCTGCAGGGTGAACAATTTCGTAGTTGCGTCTAAAGCTTTCCACCCGCTTTCACCTACCTTGTCCTCTGTTGACTTGGCGCCTGCACTTAGCGTCGTCACACTAGTGGAAAGAAAATCAACAGCCGCTTCCAATTTCTTAATCCTGGCCTCGGCCTGATCTGCTCTCCGCTGTATCTCAGTTGCACGTTGTGCCGCTGTCTGCGCGTAAACGGCTGTCGGAACCGTGCTGAGAATTGCGAGAGCGGAAAATAAGACAAACTTGGTTAACTTAGTTGCCTGATTTTTCATGTCATCCCCCTCATTCCTAGAACGCTCGATACGAGTATCACGGAATTCTAGACGGGACCCTCGTTCAAGGCACCCCGGAGCAACCTGGGGAGAAACGGATGGGTGTGGTTTTGATCTCCCTCAATTAAGGGACCAGCTGGCTAGTCAAAGCGCGGAAAGCGATGAAGACGTTGAAGCATCCTGCCCGGCGGCCGGCAGGTTGAGCCGATCGATGCGCTTGTCGTCGAACTTGAATGTGTGATCCGGATTTCTCTCAGGCATAGCGGCGCTCTCCTAGGCAACGAATTTGGCAACGAATCGATGTGGAAGGATGTTCACTCAAGTTACGTCGAGTGTAGGGTTCACTCTCGGCACAGAGCAAAGTTCATTCAAAAGTATCCCTAATGTTCCGTGATGTTCAACGGATGTTAGGCTTATGAATGAAACAGCGGGAAGCCTGAATCATGATAGCAATCCTCCGGGAAGACGCGCGCGACACGCCGGTGCACGGCGAATACGAAGTGGTCGTGCTCGGTGGAGGGCCGGCGGGCATTGCGGCGGCGGCCGCTGCGGCGCGCACCGGGCGCTCGACCATTCTCCTCGAGAGATATGGATTTCTCGGCGGCGCCGGAACTGCGGCCGGCTTGAGCAATTTTTGCGGGCTGCACGCGAACGTTCGTGGAGAGCACCGCCAGGTCGTGCGCGGGATCGCCTGCGAGATCCAGGACCGGCTGCAAAGTCTCTCGGGGTTGAGCGAGCCGCACCTGATTTTCGGCAACCGGATCCAGGCGCAGGCCTATGACATTTCCGCGTACAAGATCGCGGCCGACGAGCTGCTCGCTGCGGCGGGGGTCAAGACGCTCTTTCACGCGCTCGGCGCGGGCGTCGCGATGGAGTCGGAGCGGAGAATCGCCGCGCTGCTGTTCGAGAGCAAGTCCGGAAGGCGGGCCGTTCGCGGCGGCCTCTTCGTCGACGCTTCGGGGGACGGCGATCTCGCGGCATGGGCCGGCGTGCCGTACGAAGTGGGCGACGGCAAGGGCAACATGCTCTATCCGTCGACGATGTTTCGCATCAATGGCGTCGATCCGGAAAAGGCCGGGCGCGCGTGGGAATCGATCGCGACGCGGATGGACGACGCCGAGCGAACGGGGCGGCGCTTCCCGCGCAAGGGAATCATCGTCCGGCCGCAGAAGAACCCGATCGAGTGGCGGGCGAATGTCACGCAGGTGCGCAACCCCGATGGCACTGCGGTCAGCGGCGTCGACCTCGAGCAGATGAGCTACGGCGAAGTGGAGGGGCGCAGGCAGTGCAAGGAGGTGTTCGAATTCATCCGCGCGTCGGCGCCGGGCTTCGAGCGCTCCTACATCGTCGAGATCGCGCCGCAACTGGGGATCCGCGAGACGCGCCGGATCGCGGGCGAATACGCGCTGAGCGAGGCGGACATCCTCGGCTGCGCGGATTTCAGCGACACGATCGGCGTGCAGGGCTGGCCGGTGGAGCAACACGCAGAAGGACGAGTCGACTGGCGCTGGCAGGAGGCGGGCTCGCGCGGCTACAACCAGTTGCCGTACCGCATGATCGTGCCCACGCGGGTGGACAACCTGCTCGTTGCGGGGCGCTGCGCGTCGATGACGCACGACGGGCAGTCGTCGGCACGTGTATCGGGCCCCTGCTTCGTGATGGGACAGGCGGCCGGGATCGCGGCAGATCTTGCGCTCGCCGCGGGCTGTGCGACCCGAATGGTGGACGTCGCAACGTTGCAACGCAGACTCGCAGCGGACGGCGTCAACGTCTCCGGAGACTGAGGAAGGAATAGACATGGCACTCAAACGCCCGAAAGGCGCGGCCGGCACGTTCGTCGTGCTCGAGCACACGTCGAAAATCCTCAAAGGCAACCCGCTCGGCGACCCGCACGTGCGCAAGCTCGGCGTCTGGCTGCCGCCGCAGTATGACGCCGGCTTCGACGGCCGCGGCAAGCGCTTCCCGGTGCTGTTCGACCTCGTCGGCTTCACCGGATCCGGGCTCGCGCACGCGAACTGGAAGCCGTTCGGCGACAACGTTCCCGAGCGCGCCGCACGCCTGATCCACGCGCAGAAAATGGGACCGGTGATCCTCGTCTTTCCGGATTGCTTCACCGCGCTCGGCGGCAACCAGTATGTCAACTCGTCGGCGCTGGGCAACTACGCCGATTACCTGACGCGCGAGCTGGTGCCGTTCGTCGATCGCGAGTTCCGCACGCTCGCGAGCCGCGAGCATCGCGGCTGCTTCGGCAAGTCGTCGGGCGGCTACGGCTCGACCATGCACGGCATGAAGTACGCCACGACCTGGGGCGCGATCGCCAATCATTCCGGCGATGCGTATTTCGATTTCGTCTACTGGCACGACTGGCCGAACACGCTGAACACGCTAGCCAAGTATCGTCCCCGCAAGCGCAAGCCTGGCGCCGTCGACATGCGGCGCGAGGCGCGCTACCAGGGCGCCGCCGCCGGATACGACGACGGCAGGATCAAGCGCTTCCTTGCGGACGTCTGGAAGAAGGAAAAGCTCGCGATGGCGGAAGGCCATTGCATCATGAACCTCTGCATGGCGGCGACGTACGACCCGGACCCCAGGGCGCCGCTCGGGTTTCGGGTGCCGTTCAACCTCGAGACCGGCGAAGCGCTGCCCGACCGGTGGCGGCAGTGGCGCAGGCATGATCCGATCCACCTCGTGCAAAGGTACCGCGCCAATCTGAAAACGCTGCGCGGCATCTACATCGATTGCGGCTGGCGCGACCAGTTCCACATCCATTACGGCAGCCGCATCCTGTCGCAGCGGCTCGGTGCGGCCAGGATCCGGCACACCTACCAGGAGTTCGACGACGATCACTCCGACGTCGATTACCGGATGGACGTGAGCCTGCCGTTCCTCTACCGCGCGCTGAAGCCGTAGCCGGATCATGACCGATTCGATTCGGATCCGCCCCGCGACTGCAGGCGACGCCGCGGCGTTGATCCAGTTCAACGCTGCGATGGCGCTCGAGACCGAGCGCAAGGTGCTGCTTCCCGAGGTGATCGGCAAAGGCGTCGATCACCTGCTCGGCCATCCAGCGCTGGGTTTCTACGTCATCGCAGAGTGCGGCGGCGAGGTTGCCGGATCGCTGATGGTGACGAACGAGTGGAGCGACTGGCGGAACGGCAACTTCTGGTGGATCCAGAGCGTCTATGTGCGGCCCGAGTTTCGCCGCCTTGGCGTATACCGGCAACTCTACAAGCACCTCCAGGCGCGCGCCGCCGAGGATCGATCGATCTGCGGATTCCGGCTCTATGTCGAGCGCGACAACGTGCGCGCGCAGGAAACCTACCGGAACACCGGCATGCGTGATGCCGGCTATATGGTTTTCGAGGAGCTCAAGCCGGGAATCCGCTTCTACGAGCCGGCCGAGAAATAGGGACGGACCCGATTTTTCAGCTGTTCCACGGGTTCGGCTTCTGCGGATCGAGCTGCAACGCGGCGCACGCCGATTCCAGCTGGGCTCGATCGAACGCGCCTTCCGCCGCGAGCGCGGTGATTGCGGCAAGCGCGATCGAACTGCGGTCCACCTCGAAAAAGCGTCGCAGCGCCGCTCGCGTATCGCTGCGGCCGAAGCCGTCGGTACCGAGCGCGGTATAAGACCGGGGCACCCACGGGCGGATCAGGTCGGCGAGCGCCGAAACGTAGTCGCTCGCTGCGATCACGGGGCCGCGCGTCTGGGCCAGGCGTTGCTCGACGTAGCTGGTCCTGGGCGCGCCCGGGTTCAGCCGGTTCCAGCGCGCAACACTCATTCCGTCGCGGCGCAATTCGGTGAAGCTGGTGACGCTCCAGACATCTGCGCCCACGTTCCATTCCTTCTCGAGCCTTTCGGCGGCTGCGAGCGCTTCGCGCAGGATCGGCCCGCTCGCGAGAAGCTGCACGCGCGCCTGCGCGCTTTCGCGTACCCGGTACAGGCCGCGCCGGATGCCGTCCTCCACGCCCGCGGGCATCGCCGGCTGCAGGTAGTTTTCGTTCGCGACGGTGACGTAATAGAAGACGTCCTCGCGCGCGTGCAGCATGCGCCGGGTGCCGTCCTGCACGATCACGGCGAGCTCGTAGCCGTAGCACGGGTCGTACGAGACGCAGTTCGGGATCGTGAAAGCGACGAGATGGCTCGAGCCGTCCTGGTGCTGCAGTCCTTCTCCGGCGAGCGTCGTGCGCCCCGCAGTCGCGCCCATCAGGAATCCGCGCGCGCGCGAATCGCCCGCCTGCCATGCAAGGTCGCCGACCCGCTGGAAGCCGAACATCGAATAAAACACGTAGAACGGCAGCATCGCCGTGCCGTGCGTGCTGTAGCTCGTCGCAGCGGCGATCCAGGAGGAAATGGCGCCCGCCTCGGTAATGCCTTCTTCGAGGATCTGGCCGTCGCGCGCTTCGCGGTAGTACAGCAGCTCGTCGTGATCTTCGGGGTCGTACAGCTGCCCGACCGAGGAATAGATCCCGACCTGGCGAAACAGCGCCTGCATGCCGAACGTGCGCGCTTCATCCGCGACGATCGGAACGATGCGCTTGCCGATACTTGCGTCGCGCAACAGGTGCGAGAGCAAGGTGACGAAGACGGTGGTGGTCGACTGCTCGCGTCCCTGCGAGCGCTCGAGCATGGCCGCGTACGCAGCGGCGTCGGGCACCTCGAGCGCAGGCGCGTTGGCAACGCGCGCCGGCAGGAAGCCACCAAGCGCTTTCCTGCGCGCCTGCAGGTAGCGCATCTCCTGCGATCCGGCAGCGGGCTTGTGGAATTCCAGCCCGGTGACCTGCGCGTCGCTCAATGGCAGCGCGAAGCGGTCGCGAAATTCCTTCAGCGCCTCGTCGTCGAGCTTCTTCTGCTGGTGCGTGCTCATGCGGCCCTGGCCCCAGAGGCCCATGCCGTAGCCTTTTTTCGTCTGCGCCAGAATCACCGTCGGCTGCCCGCGGTGCGCCGCCGCCGCGGCGTACGCAGCGTAGATCTTCACCGGGTCGTGCCCGCCGCGGCGCAGCCGGTCGATGTCGTCGTCCGAGAGATGCGCGACGATCGCCTGCAGCTCCGGGTACTTGTTGAAGAAGTTCTCGCGGTTGAAGCGCCCGTCGGTCGCGGCGTATTTCTGGAATTCGCCGTCCACCGTCTCGTGCAGCCGCTTGAGGATGACCGCATCGTGGTCGCGCGCGAAGAGCGGATCCCAGTCCGAGCCCCATAGCACCTTGATCACGTTCCATCCCGCTCCCGCGAACAGCCCTTCCAGCTCCTGGATGATCGAGCCGTTGCCGCGCACCGGCCCGTCCAGCCGCTGCAGGTTGCAATTGACGACGAAGATCAGGTTGTCGAGCTCTTCGCGCGCGGCAAGCGAAAGTCCGGCGAGCGACTCGGGCTCGTCCATCTCGCCGTCGCCGACGAACGCCCAGACCTTGCGCGCCGCGGTCGGCAGCAGGCCCCGATTGTCGAGATAGCGCATGAAGCGCGCCTGGTACACCGCGGTCACCGGCCCGAGACCCATCGATCCGGTCGGAAATTGCCAGAACTGCGGCATCAGATACGGATGGCAGTACGAGGTGAGCCCTTTGCCGCCGGTCTCGCGCCGGTAGTGCGCGAGCTGCTCCCCGGTCAGCCGGTCTTCGAGGTACGCGCGCGCGTACACGCCCGGCGCCGAGTGCGGCTGGAAGTACACGAGGTCGCCTTGCTGCCCTGCCCGGAAAAAATGGTTGTAGCCGACCTCGAACAGATCCGCGGCCGACGCGTAGCTCGCGATGTGCCCGCCCAGCTCCGGGTACTCGCGATTCGCACGCACCACCATCGCGAGCGCGTTCCAGCGCACCAGCGCCATCAGACGGTGCTCGATCTCCAGGTTGCCCGGATACTGCGGCTGCTCGGCGAGCGAAATCGTGTTGCAATACGGCGTGTTGAATACGGGCGGCAGCTTCACCCGCCGGGCGCGCGCCTCGTCGAGCAGCTTGCGCAGGATGAACGTCGCGCGCTCCGCGCCTTCCTGGCGTACCAGCGATTCGAACGCGTCGAGCCACTCGCGGGTCTCGGCCGGATCGCGATCCACCGGGATCACGCGCCAGAAAGCAGAAGCGCTATCGGACAGATCGGTCATGGTCGGTTCCTGCCATCGGCGTCCCGCGGTACCTCTCTACTATATACGGATGCTGAGACGCGCCGCGCAGCTTTTGGCCGCTCTGCTCGCGTGCCATGGCGCGCTCGCGCAGCCGCAAATCGCCGTCGTCGACCAGGTGAGCATCACGGCCGCGCATCTTCTCACGCCCCCGGGAAGCACCCATCGGCTCAAGCTCAGTGTCGTGCATCTGGACGGCAGCGGCTGGCAACCCGAACCCGTGCTGCATGCGCTGCGCCAGGCGACTGCGATCCTCAGCCAATGCGACGTCGGTATCGTTGGTGTGGAATGGGTGAGCCTCGCTGCCCCGCGCTATCTGGACTTCTCGACGCCGCTTGCGCGCGAGCTCGTGCGTCTGCACCCGGTCGCGAAGCCCGCGATCTACCTCGTGCGCGACACGGCGAATCGCCGGGCGTTCGACGCTGAGGCGTTCGGCCGCGCGAACAGTCCTACGCGGCCCGAGCTCGCCGACACGGTCTGGGTCGCGGTCGGTGCGCGCGACCTCGGCATCGTTTTCGCCCACGAGCTCGCGCATGTGCTGATGGACAGCGGCGAGCACAGCGACGGGTATGGCAACCTGATGCGCGGCGAGACTTCGCAGGCCAATACCACGCTTTCCATCACGCAATGCGCGCGATTGCGCGAAACGGCGAGCGCCCACGGGCTGCTGCAGCGATGACGCACGCATGCAACTGCGATACCTTCGCCATCTAATAACAGAACGCGAAAAACCTCAGCCGTCATCATCGATCAAGCGCCACCCATTCGCCTCGCAGCGCTCCAACCAAGCGATCATTCCGGCGTTGGCTTCGCGGATGTGCAATGGCGGAGATTGGCCTGCCGCGCGATCATGAGCGGCGCGCCACAATGTCAGGATTGCGTCGCCCTGTTTTGCAGGTATCGAAACGGTATCTACGCGCAGCCTCCCCATCTCTCGCAGCCCGCGCCAAAGTTGAACCTCGAGAGCGCCGAGTGTAGTTCGCTCTGCACCTGGCATTCGCAATTCGAGGATCGTTGCGAGATCTTCGTTGAGAGGCCATTGCGCTTCAGCGGATTCAAGCCGAAACCCAAGAGCCGCCGCCGCGCCGAGCAGGGACAAGGTCTGGGACCATGCGACGAGTGCCCCAGAGGGGGTTGCACTTAGTTCCTTGATGATGCGGTCTCTAAGGCTAGAGCGCAAGAAAGGTTTCCGAAAATCGGGTGAGAGAGTTGTACTCAACGCCAACAAACTGCCTGCTAAACCGCCCGTTCTTGCCCCCGACTGCACCTGATAATCAATCCACTCAGCTGTGGCGATCCGCTGCAAGAAGCGGCGGGTTTCCTCCTCGGTACGCTTGGTGGCGCACCGAAGGACATGAGACAGATGATGAAGGCCGATGACTCTTCGATGCCATTGTTTCAGATCGGCACTGCGAACGAACATCAAGGCGGGCGCTGCTGCCAATTCCGGCCGGCCTGTGGCGGTCGCGAGTTTCTGGAAGCTAACGAAGGCTTCCATAGATCCCTTGACCTGCAACCGATTTCGCTCCCACTCCTCCTCATCTATGTCTACAAGGATGGCGCTCCAGAAATCCTTGGCCGTGTCGGCTGCCAGGACTCGGGTGAGTTGATCAAGAGGGCTACTAGTAAATCGCTCACGCAAGAGGCCACGGTTGGGCTCCTTTCCGAGTTCGGCGGTCAGGGTGGCGAAAACCGTTTTCAATTCTTTTGTTTGCTGCGCATAAACGAAGAAGGTCTGGAGGTCTCCGAGCGACGTGAGCAGGGCGCGCTCAACAAGACGGTCCCTGTGTTGGTCCCTTCCGAGTTCGGCGGTTAGGGTGGCGAAGACCGTTTCTAGTTGTTTTCTTTTCTCTGCATAAGCAAGGAAGGACTGGAGGTCTCCAAGATACGCAAGCAGCGTGCGCCGGGCGAGGCGGCCTAGGTTTTGGTGCTTTGCAAGTTCAGCAGTAAGGATGTTGAAGACTGTATTCAGCTCCTTTGTATTCTCGGTATAGGCCAAGAAGGACTGGAGCTGGTCCAGCGGCGTGAGCAGAGCGCGCTCGGCGAGCCGTAGGCGGTTATTGCTATCCCCCCAGACGCGGCCGATTTCGCTCAGGGGAGCAGCGTTGTGGTGCTGCACCAAACGAAGCGCGCTAAGCGAGCTATTCAGGTTCGGAAGCTCGAGCAGCCGTGTCGGATCCTCCATCAACATGGACAGGATCGCCCGGGCTCGGTCCTGCTGGCCAGCCGCGGCCAGCGCATAGGCGAGAGCGAAGCCAACAGACGGGTCGGCAAGGGCGATCACGCGTTGTTCATTCGCCAGGTCAGTCGGCTCGTAGGCGGCGGCCAAAAGCAGCCGGCCGAGGGCGGCGTGAGCAAGACGATATCGGACGTATTGCCCACGAGCACCGGCGTGTTCTAGGAACACGAGCCCCAATTGACGACTGGCAATGTCGAAGCCCGCCCTCTGGTCTGCCAGCGCCGCCTCGCTCAAGGAAAGATCCCATTCCGCCAGTACGGACAGGCGCATCAAGTTGCGGGTTTCTCCTTCGCTTAGCCTTTTTAGATACGCCTCGCGAATCTCATCGACCGCATCATTCCCGGTAAGGGCCCACATCTGGTTTAAGAGCTCCGGCAGGCGTTTCAGTACAGCGGCACTGAACGCGATCAGGTCGGTAGTCGTGTCCGCAGACGTCGGGTCGCCGCCGAAGGTCATAACCCATCGGTCCAAGACCTCGGCTGGCGGTTCCGCCATGGCAGCCAAGCCGGTCTTACCCCAGACCAAGCGCCTATAGACACCGGCGACCTCGGCTTGGCGCGCCTTCAGTGGCAATGTGGCGATGTCGAGTCCGGCAATAGGGCTGCCGCGCCCGGTGTGCAGCTCTCGCCCCACAAGCAGAAGTCGTGGACGCTGTGAGATGACCAGTTCCTCCCAGGCCACTGCCAGTCGTTTTGCCAAGCGTTCGTCAAGATGAATGTTGTCAAGAATGAACAGCGCACGAGGATGGCCGAAGCGGATCATGTCGTCCTCAAGGCCGTTGCCCGCTTCGACGGCCCTGTCACCAAGCCGGGCCAAGTCCAGGTAATAGGCTGGCAACCCCTCACGGGCGGTGTCCAAGGCGAGTAACCAAGCCAATACGGTCTTACCCGAAGCACCCACCCCCCGCACCAAAGCTCTACCTTCCCTCTCCAGATGACCTAGGACCCGGTCGGCATCCAATGGACGGTGAACCCGCGCGCGCGCATAGTCGTCGGGCGTGGGAATGAATTCCGCCCGCGGGCTGTCGGGCGGTACATCCAGCCGGACCAGTTCAAACCAAGCTGGCAGGTCAGTGAGCCCCAAGACCTCGACTCGGGTTCGGGCAAATTCGGGGCGGGCCAATTCCTGAACCAGCCGACCCCCGAACACTAAATCGACACGCCTCAACTCAAGACCGGCTTTCTCCGCGAACCGTTGTCGCCAGCGGTTCAACTCGTCGTCGTCGGGCTGAATCTCGGGGTGGCCGGAGACAAAGATGAACCCAGACAGCTTCGGTCTCAGTTTGCGAGCCTTGACCACGTCTTTCGCGAGATGCTTCCAGATCTTGGAGCTGTTCTTATCGATCGTGGCCTCAACTCCGTCGACCCGTCCATTGAGGACGATGTAAGCGTCGGGCCATCCAGCGCGCGATTTGCCTTCAGGACTTAAGGCCCGGAAATCAAAGCGTGGAAAGCGATCGGGAAAACGAAGGCGAGCATAGTCCTCGGCCAATCGCTGCATATCCTCAGGCGTTAGGGTTTTTAGCCTTTGAGCGATTCGCGTTTCCAGATCCTTGCGTGAACTCAACCGGTGCTCCAATGAGGAAATATCATCCAGTCATTGCTAGGTTCAACATACGTTAGCGCAGGTGCCCAGCCGATTTCTATTCTTTCCCTGTTCGTATCCGCCGATATCCGGCAGTGCGAATCCGAGGGCAGAAGTATCCCCAGTCCTCATAGCGTGTGCCAGTTTCCCGTTTAGAGCTTCAATGAGAACCTCATCGCGAATCGGTCGCACCTGATCCACAGATGAGAAGTTCTTCGTGTACGCCTTCGAGCTGTAGTGTTTCAGCACCTGCTTGCACTTTGTGGCGAGCTTGGGGAACGTGATACTTGCCGTGAGATAGCAGGCATCCGCTCCCGCCACGCGCTTGCCGAATGCGTCATCGTCCGGAACACCTTCCAGTTTTGCGAGAAGATCCCGGTAGAAGTCCACGTCGAAGACGGCGAGCGTAGAGTCCTGGTTCACCACCAACTGCTTTGACACCGTGGTGGGATCCACGTTACGTGCTTGGACGCTGTGGAGCTTTCTCGGATTGACAGTGTTCAGCGTGACCTTGAGACCAAAGTCAGGCTCCAGTTTGCCGCGGTGGATAGCCGCGAAGCCGTACCCAAATGTAGCCGAAAAAATCCTGCCCTTCACCTTGATCAGTAGAACAAACGAACTACTGTGATTCAGCGGCCGCTTATTCTCGGGGATATTACAGTAGGGGTCGACGAAGGATAGCCAGTCCGGCGTCGTCGGATGGTTCGCCTGCAGATACGCCTCGGCTTCGAACGGAACCGCCTTACTCAGAGGGATCTTCTCGTAGCCGCTTTTGGGAGGGCTGCCACCATCCCTCCACAACCTGGTCAAAGGACATAACGGACTTCCGAAACAGGTAGTACGTGAGGTTGCGGTAGGCGATCAGCGCCGGCACCGCGCACCCTGGTATCCCCCGATTAAAGCGCTCATCGTGCAGGAGGAACTACATCTCAATCCACATCAAAGTGGGCCTACTTCGCATTCTGGGCAAGTGCTGCTGAACGTGGGTGTGCAGATTACCCGGAAGACGCCCGTACCCTGTATACTCGCGGACTTTTTTGCCCCGCCCATGCGCGCCATCCGCAACATAGCGATCATCGCCCACGTCGACCACGGCAAGACGACGCTGGTCGACAAGCTGCTGCGCCAGTCCGGCACGTTCGCCGCGCACCAGCACCTGGTCGAGCGCGTGATGGATTCGAACGATCTCGAGCGCGAGCGCGGCATCACGATCCTGGCGAAGAACTGCGCCGTCACCTACCAGGGCACGCACATCAACATCGTCGACACCCCGGGACACGCGGATTTCGGCGGCGAAGTGGAGCGCGTGCTGTCGATGGTCGACGGCGTGCTGCTGCTGGTCGATGCAGTCGAGGGCCCGATGCCGCAGACGCGCTTCGTCACGCGCAAGGCGCTCGCGCTCGGACTGAAGCCGATCGTCGTCGTCAACAAGATCGACCGGCCGGGCGCGCGCGCGGAGTGGGTCGTCAACCAGACCTTCAACCTGTTCGACAAGCTCGGCGCGACCGAAGCGCAGCTCGACTTTCCGGTCGTATACGCCTCTGCACTCGAGGGATGGGCGACTACGGAGCTGGCGGTCAGGACCGACGACCTGCAGCCGCTGTTCCAGGCCATCCTGGACAACGTGCCGGTGCGTGTCGATGATCCCGACGGCCCGCTGCAGCTGCAGGTCTGCTCGCTCGACTACTCGAGCTACGTCGGCAAGATCGGCATCGGGCGCGTCAACCGCGGCCGCATCCGGCCCGGCCAGCTCGTCGCGGTGCTGCACGGACCGAGCGAGGAAGCCGGCGATCCTGTGATCGCGAAGGTGAACCAGGTGCTGGTGTTCAAGGGCCTGGAGCGCGCGCTCGCGGAAGAGGCGCAGGCGGGCGACATCGTGCTCGTCAACGGCATCGAGCAGGTCGGCATCGGCGTGACGCTCGCCGACCCCGAGCATCCTGAAGCGCTGCCGCTGCTGAAGGTCGACGAGCCGACGCTCAACATGACGTTCCAGGTGAACACTTCGCCGTTCGCCGGGCGCGAGGGAAAGTTCGTCACCAGCCGCCAGCTGCGCGAGCGCCTGCTGCGCGAGACGATGAGCAACGTGGCGCTGCGCGTAGAGGAAACCGCCGACGCCGACGTGTTTCTGGTGTCGGGCCGCGGCGAGCTGCATCTCGCGATCCTGCTCGAGAACATGCGCCGCGAAGGCTACGAGCTCGCGGTCTCCCGCCCGCAGGTCGTGATCCGCGAGATCGACGGCGTGCGCTGCGAGCCGTACGAGATGCTGGCGGTCGACGTGGAAGAGGCGCACCAGGGGATGACGATGGAAGCGCTCGGGGCGCGCCGCGGCGAGCTGGTCGACATGCAGCCGGACGCGACCGGCAACAACTCGGGCCGCGTGCGGCTCGATTACCGCATTCCCGCGCGCGGGCTGATCGGCTTCCAGTCGGAATTCCTCACGATGACTCGCGGCACGGGCGTGATGAGCCACGTGTTCGACGACTACGGCCCGGTCAAGCCGGACCTCGCCGAGCGCCGCAACGGTGTATTGGTGTCGGCGGAAGAGGGCGTGGCGGTTGCGTACGCGCTATGGAAGCTGCAGGAGCGCGGGCGGATGTTCGTCAGTCCCGGCGAGCCGCTCTACGAAGGCATGGTGATCGGACTGCACAGCCGCGAGAACGATCTCGTCGTCAATCCGGTGCGGACCAAGCATCTGACCAACATCCGCGCCGCCGGCAAGGACGAGGCGATCCTTCTCACGCCGCCGATCCTGCACACGCTCGAATCGGCGATCGAATTCATCGGCCCGGACGAGCTGGTCGAGATCACCCCGAAGTCGATCCGCATCCGCAAGCGCCTGCTCCTCGAGCACGAGCGCAAGAGGGCCGCGCGGGCAGCCTAGCGTTACCAGGCGTTGCGCAGCTCGCGCAGCTTCAAGAACACGGTGCGCGGATCGGGGTTCTCCGGCAGGTCGGAAAACGATTCGCGCAGCTTCGCGATCACCGTCGGGCTGGTGAGCCGGAAGAACGTGTTGATCTCGCGCTCGACTTCGAGCGTCGAAACGTACGCCTGGCTCGGATCCTGGCCGGCCAGCGCGGCGAGCATCTCGGCCGCGCGCGCGTTGTCGGGCTCGCGGTTGAGCGTAAAGCGCAGATTGTTCTCGATGTAGTCGTGGCCCGGATAGATCCGCGTCGCCGCCGGCAACCGCGCGAGCTGCTCGGCGAACGTCTTGTAGAGCTGCGCGGGATGGCCGCCGTTGTGGCAGTTCCCGGCCCCGGCGTTGAACAGCGTATCGCCGCAAAAGAGCGCCGGCTGGTCGGTGTGCGAAAGCAGGCACACGTGGCTCATCGTGTGCCCCGGCGTGTCCAGGGCCTCGAGTTCGACCGTCTTGCCCACGCTGACGATATCGCCCGCCCCAAGGCCGCGCGCCATGCCGGCGATCCGGTCCCCGGCATTCTGGTGCGCGATGATCTCGGCCCCCGTCTTTCGCACCATCTGCTCGTTGCCGCCGGTGTGGTCGCGGTGCTCGTGCGTGTTGAGGATCTGTGTGATCGTCCAGCCCGCGTCCTTCGCCGCCTTCAGGCACTTCTCGTGGTCGAGCGGATCGATCGCAAGCGCATCCCCGGTCTCCGGGCAGGCGATTAAGTAATTGAAATTACGGTAGGAGTTGCCGGTCCAGATCTGCTTGACGATCATTAGCCTGTTCTCAGG
>Ga0209382_10006542_pt1 | contig 14966 bp, 13 predicted proteins | sample SoiMetdeltSBSDD5_FD_187599 | JGI IMG/M metagenome (GOLD analysis project Ga0209382, IMG submission 187599) | Bulk soil microbial communities from a Populus tree surrounding site in Tennessee, USA - Soil MetaG P. deltoides SBSDD5 (SPAdes) (version 2) | ecosystem: Environmental > Terrestrial >... | reverse complement strand
CGTCGACAAGGTCGACCTCGACTCGATCGCCGCCCGCGAGCGCGTGACCCGGCATGACGTGAAGGCGCGGATCGAGGAGTTCAACGCGCTAGCCGCGCAGGAGCAGGTCCACAAGGGCATGACGTCTCGCGACCTCACCGACAACGTCGAGCAGTTGCAGGTGCGCGACTCACTGCGGCTGGTACGCGACCACGCCGTCGCGGCCCTCGCCCGGCTCGCCGCGCTGGCGGCGGAGCATCGCGAGCTCCCGATCTCGGGTCGTAGTCACAACGTTCCGGGGCAGGTGACGACGCTCGGCAAGCGGTTCGCGACGGCGGCCGACGAGCTGTTGGTGGCATTCGAGCGGCTCGAGGAACTGATCGAGCGCTATCCGTTGCGCGGGATCAAGGGACCGATGGGGACGGGTCAAGACCAGCTCGACCTGCTCGGCGACTCCGACCGGCTCGCCGATCTCGAGCGCCGGATCGCGGAGCATCTTGGCTTCGCTCGGGTGCTCGACAGCGTCGGTCAGATCTATCCGCGCTCCCTGGACATCGATGTCGCCAGCGCGCTCGCCCAGCTCGTCGCGGCGCCGTCGAACCTGGCGACCAGCATCCGGCTCATGGCCGGTGCCGAACTCGTCACCGAGGGCTTCCAGCCTGGCCAGGTCGGTTCGTCGGCGATGCCGCACAAGATGAACACCCGGTCCTGCGAGCGGATCAACGGCCTGGCCGTCGTCGTGCGTGGCAATCTCACGATGCTCGGCGAGTTGGCGGGCGACCAGTGGAATGAGGGCGATGTCTCCGACTCGGTGGTACGCCGGGTCGCCCTGCCCGACGCGTTCTTCGCCGCCGACGGAGTCTTCGAGACGCTGCTGACGGTGCTGGCCGATTTCGGTGTCTTTCCGGCCGTCGTCGATCGAGAGCTGCGCCGATACCTGCCATATCTGGCGACGACCAAGATCTTGATGGCCGCGGTCCGGGGCGGCGTCGGCCGGGAGCAGGCGCACGAGGCGATCAAGGAGCACGCGGTTGCGGTGGCGCTGGCGACTCGGGAGGTCGATGCCGCCGATGCCGACCTGCTCGACCGTCTCGCCGGTGATCCACGCCTCGGGTTGGACCGAGCGCAGTTGGCGTCGGTGGTCGACGATCCGATGGCGTTCACCGGCGCCGCGAGGGATCAGGTCGACGCCGTCGTAGGCCGGGTCGAGTCGGTCGTGGCGCGCCATCCGGCGGCGACGGCCTATCGCCCCGACGACATCCTCTAGCCGCGGACGGTTTGCGCCCGGACGCACGGCCGGAGGTGTCCGAGACGGTTGGTACGGGCGCAAGACCGAGGGGGTGAGCCGGCCGGATTCGGGGTAGGCGAGGGGCATGACTCTCATCACGGCTCTCCGTACATCACGAACACGTTCACGTACATCGGCGGCTCGAAGTGGCAGTCCGGCGCCGGCAACATCTACTACGACGAGGCCAACCACGGGGACATCACGTATTACAACTGCGGCGGCTGCTGACGACACCTCCCGGCGGGTCCGAGTCGATCTGGCAGCATGTCGGTCGTGGCACTGACGATCGACAACGCGACGCATCTGCACTCCGGCAAGGTCCGCGACCTCTACGAGCTGTCCGACGGCAACCTGCTCATGGTCGCCTCCGACCGGATCTCGGCCTACGACTACGTCCTCGAACCGGGCATCCCCGACAAGGGGGAGGTCCTGACCCGGCTGTCCCTGTGGTGGTTCGACCAGCTGACCGACCTCGTGCCGAACCACCTGGTCTCGGCCGAGGTTCCCGACGAGGTGCGCGGCCGCGCGATCCTCGTCGAGCCGCTCGACATGTATCCCGTCGAGTGCGTGGCCCGCGGTTACCTGACCGGCTCAGGTCTTTCGGAGTACAACCGCTCCGGCACCGTGTGCGGCATCCCGCTGCCGCCCGGACTTCGCGACGGCGACCGGCTCTCCGAGCCGATCTTCACCCCGACGACGAAGGCCCCAGTCGGCGAGCACGATGAGGCGATGACGTACGACGAGGTCGTGGAGTCGGTCGGCGAGGAGCTCGCGGCGCAACTTCGCGCCCTGACCCTTCAGGTGTACGGCCGGGGCGAGTCGATCGCCCGCGAACGCGGCATCATCCTGGCCGACACGAAGTTCGAGTTCGGCGCGCGTACCAACGGCACGGTCGTCCTCGCCGACGAGGTGCTGACGCCGGACTCGTCACGGTTCTGGCCCGCCGACCAGTGGACGCCGGGGCGCGCCCAGCCGTCGTTCGATAAGCAGTTCGTCCGCGACTGGCTGACCTCGGCCGAGAGCGGTTGGTCCAAGAGCTCCGGCGAGCCGCCGCCCGACCTGCCCGACGCGATCGTCGACAAGACCCGGGCGCGTTACGTCGAGGCGTACGAACGGATCACCGGCGAGAGCTTCTAGCCCGCCGCCAGGCAGGCAGTGTTGGCGCGAAACTGCAGGTCTCGCCGAGTGTTGGCGTGACATTGCGCCAACACCGCCCGACCTCGGGGTCTCCCGCCGGGCCGCGAGATGTGCTCGGATAAGGGGCGAATGCACCGTCCCCGATTCGTGGAGGTCCGCCGTGCTCAATCTGTCCGTGATGCTCGAAGACAGCGCTCGTACGGTGCCGGACCGAGATGCGGTGGTGCTCGGTGACACCCGGCTCACCTACGCCCAGGTCGACGCCGCCGCCAACCAGGTCGCGAACCTTCTCGTCGGGAGAGGCATCGAGCCGGGCGACAAGGTGGCCCTGACCTGCCCGAACCTGCCGTACTTCCCGATCGTCTACTTCGGCATCCTCAAGGCCGGTGCCGTCGTCGTGCCGCTCAACGTGCTCCTCAAGGGTCGCGAGATCGCGTACCACCTCGACGACTCCGACGCGAAGGCGTACTTCTGCTTCGAAGGCACCGCCGAGCTCCCGATGGGGACCGAGGGCTGGCAGGCCTACGGCGACACCGACGGCTGTGAGCACTTCTTCCTGATCACGGCGGATCCGGCGGCGGTATCGCCGATCGAGGGCGCCGAGACGTTCGGCGCCACGGTCGCGAGCCAGCCGCCGACGTTCGACTCCATCGTGACCAGCGAGTCGGACACGGCGGTCATCCTCTATACGTCGGGCACGACCGGCCGGCCGAAGGGAGCCGAGCTCACCCACTCCAACATGGCGCTGCAGTGCTTCTGCAACGAGCGGCTCTTCGGGCGGCATCCGGACGGCTATGACATCTATCTGCTCGTGCTGCCGCTGTTCCACTCGTTCGGTCAGACGGTCATCATGAACACTGGCTTCGGTCTCGGCGGCACGCTCGTCATGCTGCCCCGGTTCGACGCGCAGCAGGCGCTGGCCCTCATGCAGCGCGAGGGCGTCACGTTCTTCGCCGGCGTCCCGACGATGTACTGGGGACTGCTGAGCGCGCTCGACGAATCGGTCGACGTCGATCTGCTCGCGAAGAACCTCCGGATGGCGGTGGCGGGCGGCTCCTCGCTCCCGGTCGAGATCATCAAGGACTTCAAGGAGCGCTTCCACGTCCAGATCAAGGAGGGGTACGGCCTGTCCGAGACGTCTCCGGTCGCGACGTTCAGCCCGCCCGGATCCGAGCCGCGACCGGGCTCGATCGGTACGCCGATCTGGGGTGTCCAGTGCAAGCTGATCGACCCGGAGTGGAAGGAGATCACCGAGACCGACGAGGTCGGCGAGATCGCCATCAAGGGTCACAACATCATGAAGGGCTACTACAACCGGCCGGAGGAGACCGCGGCGGTGATGCGGGACGGCTGGTTCCGCAGTGGCGACCTGGCCCGCAAGGACGCCGACGGCTATTACTACATCGTCGACCGGGCCAAGGACCTGATCATCCGGGGCGGCTTCAACGTCTATCCCCGCGAGGTCGAAGAGGTCTTGATGACCCATCCGGCGGTCTCGCTCGTCGCGGTCATCGGCGTGGCGCACGAGTCGCTCGGCGAGGAGATCAAGGCGCTCGTCATCAAGAACGAGGGCGACGCCACGACCGAGGACGAGCTGGTCGACTGGGCCAAGGAGCAGATGGCGGCATTCAAGTATCCTCGCGTCCTCGAGTTCCGTGACAGCCTGCCCATGACCGCCACCGGCAAGATTCTCAAGCGCGAGCTTCGCTGACCCCCTGTCGCGCCGAGATTGCGCGTCTTCTCCACCTGTGAGGTAAGACGCGCAAGATCGGCGGGAAGAAGTGAGGCAGTCGCGCAATCTCGGCGCAAGAGGGTGACTGGTGCGGCTCTAGACTGGCGGCGTCGGAATCGCCGTACTCCTGGAGCCGCACCGTGGCCCGTGTCGTGGTCGATGTCATGCCGAAGCCCGAGATCCTCGACCCGCAGGGCAAGGCCGTACACGGAGCGCTACCGAGGCTCGGCTTCGAGGGCGTCACCGACGTGCGCCAGGGCAAGCGGTTCGAGCTCGAGATCGAGGGCGAGCTGACCGACGACCGACTGGCGCAAGTACGCGAGATCGCGTCGACCCTGCTCTCCAACCCCGTCATCGAGGACTTCGACGTACGCGTCGACGAGGACGCCGCGCGATGAGGATCGGGGTCGTCACGTTCCCCGGCTCGCTCGACGACGTCGACGCGGCCCGGGCTGTCACGGCCGTCGGCGGTGAGGCCGTCACGCTGTGGCATGGCGACCACGACCTGCGTGGCGTCGATGCCGTGGTGTTGCCGGGTGGCTTCTCCTACGGCGACTACCTGCGCTGCGGCGCGATCGCCCGGTTCGCCCCGGTGATGACCGAGGTGGTCACCGCCGCCCACGGCGGCCTGCCGGTCCTCGGCATCTGCAACGGCTTCCAGATCCTCTGCGAGTCGCACCTGCTGCCGGGGGCCCTGATCCGCAACGATGTTCGCCGCTTCGTGTGCCGTGACCAGCGGCTGCGCATCGCCAACGCGACGACCGTGTGGACGTCGTCGTACGAGCCCGGCCGGGAGTTGGTCATCCCGCTGAAGAGCGGCGAGGGCGGCTACGTCGCAGACCCGGCGACCCTCGACCGACTCGAAGCCGAGGACCGCGTCGTCGCCCGCTACCTCGACGACAACCCGAACGGCTCGATGCGCGACATCGCCGGCATCACCAACGAGCGCGGCAACGTCGTCGGCCTGATGCCGCACCCTGAGCACGCCATCGACGAGCTCTGCGGCTCGGGCGTCGACGGGCTCGGCTTCTTCCGGTCGGTGCTGTCCGGCGCCGTCGGCTGATCCGCCGATGCGCGCGTCGGAGCCGTCGCCTGTGGAAGGCGATCTGCCCTACGTCGACGAGCACCGCGTGCTCGTATCGGCTCCGGCCCCGGCGGTCTGGCGAGCGCTCGCCGATCATCTCGCTCATCCTCGCCGCCCGGCCGGAGCCTATGCGCACCTGGTGGCCGCCGACCCGCGCCGAACGTCGGGACAGCTCCTCGACGAGGGTGCGACCGTTCCTGGCTTCGCGGTGGCCGACGTCGTGCCGGAGCAGTCGGTACGGCTTGCCGGGCGGCATCTGTTCTCGCGATACGCGCTCGTCCTGACCCTGGAGGCGCAGCCGGACGGAACGCTGCTCAGCGCCCGGACGTACGCGGAGTTCCCCGGTCTCCACGGCCGGGCCTACCGAGTGCTGGTCATCGGCTCCGGGGCGCATCGCGTCATGGTCGGCCGGATCCTTCGCGACGTCCGCCGCCGGGCCGAGTCCTGAAGACGTCAGCCGGACGCGACGAGTCCCACCGCGATGCCGGCGAAGCCCAGTCCGACGCCCTGCCAGCGCGTGATGTGCTCGTGCAGGACGAGTGCCGCAAGCAGCACCGTGGTGGCGGGATAGAGCGACGTGAGCACGCTGGCGACGGTCAACAGGCCGGACTGGGTCGCGAGCAGGAAGAGAACGGTCGCGGACGCGCCGAGACCGCCAGCGAGCGCGGCGTACCCCGTGATCGGAGCGGGCAGCCGAAGCGGCTGATGAAGCGCCAGGGCGGCGGCGGCGAGGATGATGACCGCCGCCACGTCCATGACCGCCAACGGCGCGAGGCCGGCGTCGTCCGGCACCTGACCGAGGGCCACGAACAGCAGCCCGAAGCCGGCACCGGCGGAGAGTCCGTCGATGACGTCCTGCGACTGCGGACGACAGTCCTGCCTCGCCTCCCCCAGCACCTCGTCGTGCTCGCTGCCGCGAGCGACCAGCCAGATCGCCGGAAACGCGATGATCACCCCGACCCAGGTCGCCGTGGACGGGCGCTCGCCGGTCGCGATGCCGACCGCGACCGGGAGCAACGCGGCACCGACGGCGGACAGTGGCGCCACGACGCTCATCCGGCCGCCGCCGAGACCGCGATAGAGCATGCCGGTGCCCGCCCCGGCGCCGATGCCCGCGAGCACGCCCCATGCCAGGTCGCCGAGAGACGGTGACCCGCCGACGACGACGGCAGCCGCGCCGATGCCGACGGCGGCGACGAGCTGCGAGATTGCCGCGATCGACCAGGCGCTGGCGCGTCGCGAGGCCAGGCCACCGACGAAGTCGGACAGGCCATAGGCCAGCGACGCGGTGAGGGCGAAGATGACGGTCACCCACCGGACCCTAGGCCAAGGCGGTGACTCAGCCGCTCTGGGATCGGGAGTCAGATCTCGTACGAGGCTCAGGCGAGCCACAACCGCGCCGGTCCGACGCCCGTCGGTAGCCTTTGGACGTGACCGATGCGACCGCCGACGGCGATCCGCCCGTCGACACCGTCCAGCAGGCGGCCGCCACGCCCGACAAGCCGCAGCCGTGGGCCGAGCTCGGGTTGAAGGCCGACGAGTACGAACGAATCCGCGACATCCTCGGCCGCCGGCCGACCAGCAGCGAGCTCGCGATGTACTCCGTGATGTGGAGCGAGCACTGCTCGTACAAGTCCAGCAAGGTCCACCTGCGTCGCTTCGGCGAGCTGCCCGACGAGACCCCGGTCGGCAAGCTCCTCGCCGGCATCGGTGAGAACGCCGGCGTCGTCGACATCGGGCAGGGGTACGCCGTCACGTTCAAGATCGAGTCGCACAACCACCCGAGCTACGTCGAGCCCTACCAGGGCGCGGCCACCGGCGTCGGTGGGATCGTCCGCGACATCCTCGCGATGGGCGCCCGCCCGGTCGCGGTCATGGATCCGCTGCGGTTCGGCCCGCTCGAGGCCACCGACACCAGGCGGGTGCTGCCCGGTGTGGTCGCCGGGATCGGCGGCTATGGCAACTGCCTGGGGCTGCCGACCATCGGCGGTGAGGTCGTGTTCGACGAGTCGTACGCCGGCAACCCGCTCGTCAACGCGCTGTGCGTCGGGACCCTGCGGCACGAGCAACTGCATCTGGCCAAGGCGTCCGGCGAAGGCAACCGGGTGATCCTGTACGGCGCCCGCACCGGCGGGGACGGCATCGGCGGCGTATCCGTACTCGCCAGCGAGACGTTCGACGCGGACGGTCCGGCCAAGCGGCCGAGCGTCCAGGTCGGCGACCCGTTCATGGAGAAGCTGCTCATCGAGTGCACCCTCGAACTGTTCGCCGAGGGCCTGGTCACCGGTATCCAGGACCTCGGCGGCGCCGGACTGTCCTGTGCGACGTCGGAGCTGTCCAGCGCCGGTGACGGTGGCATGCACGTCGAGCTCGACCGGGTGCCGCTACGCGACTCCACGCTCACTCCGGAGGAGATCCTGATGAGCGAGTCGCAGGAGCGCATGATGGCCGTGGCCCGACCGGACGATGTCGAGCGGTTCCTCGAGATCTGCGCCAGGTGGGACGTCGAGGCGCATGTCGTCGGCGAGGTCACCGACACGCAGCGGCTGGTGGTCGACTGGCACGGCGAGACCATCGTCGACGTGCCGCCGCGTACGGTCGCGCACGAGGGGCCGGTCTACGAGCGGCCGTACTCACGTCCGGTCGGCCTGGACCTGATCCGGTCCAACCGGGCCGAGGACCTGCCGCGACCGGCGACCGGCGACGAGCTTCGCGAGACCTTGTTGCTGCTGGCGGCCTCGCCGAACCTCGCCGACAAGTCCTGGGTCACCGGCCAGTACGACCACTACGTGCGCGGCAACACCGTGCTCGCCCAGCCTGACGACGCCGGCCTCATCCGGGTCGACGAACGGACGGGGCTGGGCGTCGCGGTCGCGACCGACGGCAACGCCCGGTTCGTCGCGCTCGACCCGTACGCCGGCGCGCAGCTCGCCCTCGCGGAGGCCTACCGCAACGTCGCGGTCGCGGGCGCCCGTCCGGTCGCCGTCACCGACTGCCTCAACTTCGGCTCGCCAGAGGACCCGGCCGTGATGTGGCAGTTCGCCCAGGCCACCGAGGGTCTCGCCGACGCCTGCCGGTCGCTCGGCATCCCCGTCACCGGCGGCAACGTATCCTTCTACAACCAGACCGGCGAGGCGGCGATCCTGCCCACGCCGATCGTCGGTGTGCTCGGTGTGCTCGACGATGTGGCGGCGCGGGCTCCGATCGGCTTCCGGTCGTCCGGCGACGCCATCTACCTGTTGGGTACGACCCGGCCGGAGCTGTCCGGCTCGGAGTGGGCGTACGTCCGGCATCACCATCTCGGCGGCGTACCTCCCGTGGTCGAACTGGCCGCCGAGCAGCGACTGGCCGAGGTGATGGTCGACGCGGCTCGATCGGGTCTCGTGGCGTCGGCGCACGACCTGTCCGGCGGTGGTCTCGGCCAGGCACTCGTCGAGTCCTGCCTCCGGCACGGCTACGGCGCTCGCGTCGACCTGGCCGGGGATGCCTTCATCGAGCTCTTCAGCGAGTCGACGGCGCGGGCGATCGTCTCGGTGCCGGTGGACAGGCGGCCCGAGCTCGAGGCCCGGTGCGACGCGCAGGCTCTGCCGCGCACCCGGATCGGTGTCGTCCGCGAGGCAGGCCCGGACGCGGTGCTCGAAGTATCGGGTCAGTTCACCGTCCCGCTCGCCGAGCTGCGGTCGGCCTGGACGGCGACCATCCCGGCCGCGATGGACAGCTAGCTCCGACCTGAGACTTGGTGTTGTGGTCGCCAGGACGACCACAACTCCAAATCTCTCGTGGCGGCTCAGTGCTCGCCTCTGAGCACGACGCGTTCGCAACCGGTGGCGACGTCCTCGCGGTCCTGGGTGAAGACGTAGACGAGCCGGTCCTCACCGCGTCCACACATGATGGTGTCCACGCGATCGTCGTCGTGGACGACGACCTGGTCGTCACCGCGACCGGCGTCGAGCACGTCTCTGCCGGATCCGCCCTTCAGCCGGTCGGATCCCCGTCCGCTGGTGACCTGGTCTCGACCGTCGCCGTCGTCTACCGTGTCGCCGCCGGCGCGGCCGAGCAGCTCGTCGTCGCCGGCCAGGCCGCGGATCGTGTTCACGTCGCGGGTGCCGACCAACCGGTCGTCGTGCAACGTGCCGATGATCGATACCCGCTCACAGCCGCTGTATCGATCCAGGGTCGACCGATCGAACTCGAAGATGAGGTCGTCGCGTCCTGGCCCACATCGAATGGTGTCGACACGTGCATCCGAGTTCACGAGGACCGCGTCCGCGCCGGGTCCGGCGTTGTAGAAGTCGCGTCCGAGGTCGAAGCTGCCGAGGAAGTCCGGCCCGGGGCCGCCACGGAGGACGTCGTTCCCGTAGCTCCCGACCAGAATGTCGAAGCCGCGGCCGCCGGCCATGACATGGTCACCGGCCTGGGCCTCGAATCGGTCTTCGCCAGGCCCGCCGGCGGCGCGGTCGTCGCCGACTCCGGACCAGATCTCGTCCGCGCCCGCGCGGCCGAGGATCTCGTCGTCGCCGGCCAGGCCGCGGATCGTGTCGGCGCCCAGAGTCCCGACGAGCGAGTCGTCGCCGTCGGTTCCGACGATGTCGCGCGCCGGGGCTCCGACGGCTGCCGTCATCGGCGCGGCGACGACAAGGCTGGTCAGCATGGACAGGGCGATGGCGGTCGAGCGCATGGAGTTCCCTTCCTCGGCGAGCATGGCCGTTCACTGAAAGGGAACGCCTCAGGCGGTCCGTTCGGTTGGCTCGGTGCGTCGACCTGAGACTTGGAGTTGTGGTCGCCAGGACGACCACATCCGGATCTCTAGTAGCCGCTCAGCCCTTGATGGTGACGACCGAGATCTCCTCGCAGCCCGTCAGGTCGTCACGGCGGTCGCGGTGGTCGATGTAGGTGATCCGGTCGTGGCCGGGTCCGCACTTGATCCGGTCGCGGACGCTGTCCCGCGTGACGTCGTGAGGAAGTCGTTGCCCGCCACGATCCGGTCCTTGCCGGAAGACGGTGCCGTCGGGCGATGGTTGGGTGCCCCGGACGAGTTTTCTGGCTAGATTCTCGTCGTGCCTGCCAGCCTTCGTCGTCTCGCTCCGGACGAGTACGCCGCCGTGCGACGCCGACTCAGTGCGGCGCCGACGCCGGCCGATCGGAAGGCGATGACCAAACACCTGCTGGCCGTCCTCGCCGAACAGGCCCCGGGCAACAGCGTCGAGGTCCGCGTGCCACCGTATGCCGCCGTGCAGTGCATCCCCGGCGTACGCCACACCCGCGGCACGCCGCCGGCCGTCGTCGAGACCGACCCCGAGACGTGGATCGCGCTGGCCACCGGCGACCTCGCCTGGATCGCCGCGGTGGACTCCGGTCGCGTCCGGGCCTCCGGCGAGCGGTCCGACCTGTCGTCGTGGCTGCCCGTCACGAGCGATTAGCCTTCCGCCCATGAGCCCTGATCTCACCGCCGCCGTCCGTGCGGTCATGCCGCGCGTCCGCGGCGATCTCGAAGACCTCGTCCGCATCCCGTCTGTCTCGGCCGACCCGGAGCGTGCCGGCGACGTCCAGCGCAGTGCCGAGGCGGTGGCCGGACTGCTGACCGATGCCGGCTTCCCCGACGTGCGGATCGTGTCCGAGGGCGGAGCGCCGGCCGTGATCGCCCGCTACCCGGCACCGGAGGGTGCCCCAACGGTGCTGCTCTACGCCCATCACGACGTCCAGCCGTCGGGCGACGTCGCCGAGTGGGACACCGACCCCTTCGAGCCCACCGAACGGGGCGATCGGTTGTACGGCCGGGGCGCCGCCGACGACAAGGCCGGGATCGCGGCTCATCTCGCGGCATTCCTGGCACACGGCGGTGCGCCGCCCGTGGGTGTGACGGTGTTCGCCGAGGGTGAGGAGGAGGTCGGATCCGACTCGCTGTCCGCGATCCTGCGTGAGCATCGCGACCTGCTGGCGTCCGACGTGATCGTGATCGCCGACTCCGGCAACTGGGACATCGGCGCCCCGGCGCTGACCACGTCGTTGCGCGGCATCGCCGAGGTGATCGTCGAGGTCCGTACTCTCGAGCACGCCGTGCACCAGGGCATGTTCGGCGGCGCGATTCCCGACGCACTGATGGTGCTGATCCGTACTCTCGCGAGCCTGCACGACGACCAGGGTGAAGCGGCCATCGAGGGACTGCGTCGCGGTCCGGCCGCCGACCTCCACTACCCGGAGGACCGGCTGCGGGCCGAGGCGAGCACGGTCGACGGTGTGGAGTTCGTTGGTCGCGGCTCCCTCGTCGAACGGATGTGGACCCGGCCGTCGGTCACCGTGCTCGCGATCGACGCGCCGGCCGTCGACCGGTCGTCGAACACGCTGGTGCCGGTGGCGCGGGCCAAGGTCAGCCTCCGCGTCGCGCCCGGCGAGGACGCCGTCGAGGCGCAGCAGAAGCTGTGCCGGCACCTGGAGGAGCACGTCCCGTGGGGTGCCCAGGTGACGGTGAAGCCGGACAAGCTCGGTCAGCCGTTCGCCATCGACGCCAACGGACCCGCCTACGACGCCGCCCGGTCGGCCTTCAAGGACGCCTGGGACGGCGTCGAGCCGGTCGACGTCGGCGTCGGAGGCTCGATCCCGTTCATCGCGGAGTTCGCCGAGACCTATCCGGACGCGGCGATCCTGGTCACCGGTGTCGAGGATCCCGACACCCGGGCGCACGGGCCCAACGAGGGGCTGCACTTGGCGGAGTTCGAGCGGGTATGCGTCGCCGAGGCACTGCTCCTGGAGCGGCTCGGGGCGCTCTGACCTGCGTCGAAGCTCGATTGGCGTGGCGCGACGGTGCGGCGCCGGATTGCCTGCGCCGACCCGTACACTGAGCGAGTGGCTCGCGTAGATGGTCGGCTCGGCGACCACCCGCACGACGACATCGCACGGGACGCCTGTGGCGTCTTCGGCGTCTGGGCTCCCGGTGAGCACGTCGGGAAGCTGACCTACTTCGGGATCTATGCCCTCCAGCATCGCGGCCAGGAGTCGGCCGGCATCGCGGTCAGCAACGGCGAGCAGATCCTCGTCTACAAGGACATGGGGCTGGTGTCCCAGGTCTTCGACGAGCCCGCACTCAACTCGCTGCACGGCCATCTCGCGATCGGTCACACCCGCTACTCCACGACCGGTGCCAGCGTCTGGGAGAACGCGCAACCCACCTTCCGGCCGACGTCGAGTGGTTCGATCGCGCTGGCCCACAACGGCAACCTCACCAACACCTACGAGCTGGCCGAGCTGGCCGAGCGCCGGGTCGCCGAAGCCGGGGAGCTGGAGCTCGGGCAGCGACCGCACGACGCGGTGACGACCGACACTGGCGTGATGACCGCCCTGATGGCGTCCTACACCGACCGGAGTCTCGAGGACGCCGCCGTCGACGTTCTCCGGCAACTGCGCGGCGCGTTCTGCCTCGTCTTCATGGACCAAGGCACCCTCTACGCCGCCCGCGACCCGCAGGGCATCCACCCGCTCGTCCTCGGGCGTCTCGGCGACGGCTGGCTGGTCGCGAGTGAGACGGCTGCGCTCGACATCGTGGGTGGTGAGTACGTTCGCGAGGTCGCGCCCGGTGAGCTGATCGCTGTGGACGAGCACGGGCTGCGCAGCCGGCACTTCGCGGCGGCGGACCCCAAGGGGTGCCTGTTCGAATTCGTCTATCTCGCCCGGCCCGACACCCGGATCAGCGACCAGCGCGTCCACTCGGTCCGGGTCGACATCGGCCGCCGGCTGGCGCGCCAGCACCCGGTCGAGGCCGACCTCGTGATCCCCGTTCCCGAGTCGGGCACGCCCGCCGCGATCGGGTACGCCGAAGAGAGCGGCATCCCGTACGGCCAGGGCTTCGTCAAGAACTCGTACGTCGGGCGCACCTTCATCCAGCCGAGCCAGACCATCCGGCAGCTCGGCATCAAGCTCAAGCTCAATCCGCTGCGCGACGTGATCGAAGGCAAGCGGCTCGTTGTCGTCGACGACACCATCGTGCGCGGCAACACGCAGCAGGCGCTGGTCCGGATGCTGCGAGAGGCCGGCGCCGCCGAGGTGCACGTCCGGATCTCCTCGCCGCCGGTCAAGTGGCCGTGCTTCTACGGCATCGACTTCGCCACTCGCGAGGAGCTGGTCGCGAGCAACGCGTCGGTCGACGAGATCCGCCGCTCGATCGGGGCCGACTCGCTGGGCTACGTCTCGCTCGACGAGTTGGTCGCGGCGACGCAGCAGCCGGCCCGTCGGCTGTGTCACGCCTGCTTCGACGGGGTCTACCCGGTGCCGCTGCCCCAGGAGAGCCGGCTGGGCAAGGACGTCCTCGAAGTCGCCATGCTCGACGACCCGCTGGTCACCACGTGACCCCCATCTCGCGCCGAGATTGCGCGTCTTCCCCGGTAGTCGGTGAAGATGCGCAAACCCAGCGCGACAAGGTGGGGAAGACGCGCAATCTCGGCGCCAATGGTGGAGGAGCCGCCCGGTGAGTCGCGCCAGCTACGCGTCGGCCGGCGTCTCCCTCGAGGCCGGCGACCGAGCCGTCGAGCTGATGCGGGCCTGGGTCGACAAGGCCCGTCGGCCCGAGGTGGTCGGCGGCATCGGCGGCTTCGCCGGGCTGTTCGACGCGTCGGCGCTGCGAGAATTCGACCGGCCGCTGCTCGCCACGTCGGCCGACGGCGTCGGCACCAAGGTCGCGATCGCCCAGGCGATGGACCGCCATGACACGATCGGCTTCGACCTGGTCGGCATGCTGGTCGACGACCTGGTCGTCGTCGGCGCCGAGCCGCTCTTCCTCACCGACTACATCGCCTGCGGACAGGTCGTACCCGAGCGGATCGCGGCCATCGTCAGCGGCATCGCTCGGGCCTGCGCCGACGTCGGATGTGCGTTGCTCGGCGGCGAGACGGCGGAGCATCCGGGCCTGCTCGAGCCGCACGAGTACGACGTCGCCGGATCGACCACCGGTGTCGTCGAGGCGGCTGACGTACTCGGTCCCGACCGGGTGCGCGCCGGTGACCTGATCGTCGCGATGGGCTCGTCGGGGCTGCACTCCAATGGCTACTCCCTCGTGCGGCAGGTGTTCTTCGAACGAGCCGGTTGGCAGCTCGACCGTGCCGTGCCGGAGCTCGGCCGCACGCTCGGCGAGGAGCTCCTCGAGCCGACCCGGCTCTATGCCCGGCCCTGCCTGGCCGCGGCGCGTGACCAGCTCGTCCATGCGTTCGCGCACGTCACCGGAGGTGGGTTGGCGGCTAACCTGGCCCGGGTGCTGCCGCCGAGCGTCTCGGTGACGATCGACCGATCGACCTGGCAGCCGCAGCCGATCTTCGACCTGATCGGTCAGGTGGGCGGCGTGGCGGAAGCCGACCTGGAGCAGACCTTCAACCAGGGCGTCGGAATGGTCGCACTGGCGCCGGCCGACGCGGTCGATCGCCTCCTGCTGACCCTACGTGACCACGAGCTCGATGCCTGGGTCTGCGGCGAGATAGGTGACGAACCCGGCGGAACGGTCAGCCTGACCGGCAATCACACTTGACCTGCGGAAGCGTCCGACGCATCGGCGGTCGATCCCGGCGCCACCCGTACGCGCCGAGCGAAAATCTCGGGTATCGATGTGCGTTTCTCGGTAAGAGGCAGGTACCGTTGGACCCACGACAAAGTGACTGACACGACCGGGGGTCCGTCACGGGCCACCCGGTTCAACCTGTGCGAGGGGGTCGTCCCCATGGGCCGCGGCCGAGCTAAGGCTAAGCAGACGAAGGTCGCTCGGGAGT
>Ga0209382_10006541_pt1 | contig 14971 bp, 9 predicted proteins | sample SoiMetdeltSBSDD5_FD_187599 | JGI IMG/M metagenome (GOLD analysis project Ga0209382, IMG submission 187599) | Bulk soil microbial communities from a Populus tree surrounding site in Tennessee, USA - Soil MetaG P. deltoides SBSDD5 (SPAdes) (version 2) | ecosystem: Environmental > Terrestrial >... | reverse complement strand
CAACGTGAACAACTCGAACGCCATTGCCCAGGTCTCGTCTGTCCTCTACGGGAACCCCGCATATCAGCGGCCTGCGTCGGTGTTGCAGGCGAGGATGATTAGGCTCGGCGTTCAGTTGAAGTGGTAAGCAGGTTCATTTCGGCGCGCGTCTGGCCGTCTCCAGGTTTCGTCGCGCGTCGACGAAACCCGGCTTGATCCGCAGCGCGTCCTCGAATTGAGCGATCGCCTCCGGCAGCTTTCCTTGCGAGCCGAGTGCGATGCCAAGGTTGTTGTGCGCTTCGGCGTAGTCGGTCCTGTTCCGCAGCACAGCCTCGAAGACCATGACCGCTTCGTCCAGTCTGCGTGCTTCGAGCAGCAGCGTTCCGAGGTCGTATCCACTCTCAGCATCGGATGGCTCGATCTCAACCGCGCGGCGAAGATGGGACAGCGCGTCGTCGACGTGTCCCTGTGAGGCGAGAACGTTCCCGAGGTTGCGGTGCGCTTTTGCCGAGCGAGGATCGAGAGCAACAGCCTGGCGCAGTTCGGACGCGGCTTCCTCGAGCCGACCCTTGTCGGCGAGCGCCTTCCCCAAATTGTTGTGCACGCCTGCCGAGGTCGGAAGCGTTCGAGCCGCAATCAGCAGGTGAGCCGTCGCCTCATCTCCCCGGTTCTGCTCCATGAGCGCGTTTGCGAGGTTGTAGTGCGCGTCGGCGTAGTCGGGCATCGTCTCGATGGCACGTTGATACGCAGCAACCGCCTCGTCCACGTGCCCTTTCGCCCGCAACGCGGTTCCCATGTTGTTGTACGCCGGCGCGTAATCGGATGTGATCGCGATCGCTCGGCGGTAATGGTCGATTGCGGCGTCGAGGCGGCCGTCCTCCTGTAGCGCCGCAGCGACGTTGGTCTCTGTCACCGCGCGCATCAACGAAGGAGAGAGCACCGGCCAGTTCGCAAAGATCGCGGCGGTCACAGCCGTGACGGCGAGCGCCACGCGGCCGACCGGTGAGCTCGCGCGGACGAACGCGGCCCCCCGAACGATGCCAGCCGACGCAAACAGCATGAGAAACGGCACGAGCGGAAATCGGTAACGCGCGAAAACGTAGAAGACGATGACACTCGCGGCGTAGGCGATGGCCATCGCGTGGAAGATCCACAAACGTCGGCGCTCGCGCCACGTCGCGATGACCCCGACGACCGCCAGCGGGACGAGCAGACCAAAATGCCCGAACCATGCGCCGACGCGGAGCAGCGTCGACGACTCGGCGTGTGTCTCCTGGCTTTCCGTATCGAGCATCTCATCGGCATTCCAGATCAACAGGAACTTCCGTCCTAGAAGCGTGATCCAGGCTTCGGGCCGGGAGGTAATGAAGTCGAGCGCCCGATCAGTCCAGTAACTCGAGACTTCAGCAGGCGTGAGCGATCGTCCGAGCGCATGCTCGGCAAGCTCGGTCGCATCTTGACGCTCGTACTCGGGCGCGCCGCGTCCCGGCCGCAACGGCGCATACGTCCCATCGGATCGCGCATTGTTCCCGATGTAGAAGTTTGGTCCGAACTGCGACGTCGTCAGATAGAAGCCGCCCCCGACGGCATAGTTGCGAACGGCGACCGGGACGAGCACGAAAGCAAGGCCGAAGACGAACGCCGCGGCTTCGGCTCGTCGTCTTCTCGTAGGGTGCGTCTCGTTCCTTACACGCGCCGCTCTCTGGCGCAACGCGATCCACGCGAGCACGACCGCGGCCAGCACGAGCGCGTTTTCTCGTGTCAGCGTGAGGCCACCGATCGCCAAGCCAAGCCCCAGCCAGACGCGAGCGGACGCAGGCGACTCGATGAGACGACTGAGAATCCACATCGTCAGGCACACGAAGAACACATCCAGCACGGTTTTCTGGATGAGCGCATCGAAGAAAATCGCCGGCGCGTAGAGTGCGAGGCCCAGCCCCGCGACCCACCCGGCGCGCCTCGACCACAAACGCTCGGCAGCCAGGCCGAGAAGTAGGCACGCGACTGCGCCAATGATGGCCTGGACGATTCGGGCGGCCAGAAGGCTGTGACCGAGCGTCGTGTAAACCGCCCCGAGAAAGTAGGGATAAAGCGGAGCCTGATAGAAGACGTCCGTGCCGAGCCAGTCCCCAGTGGCAATCCGCCGCGCCCACTCGTCGTAGCCGCGCGCGTCTCCCATCAGCACGGAAAAGACGGGCGCCCGACGCATCTGCCACAGATGCACCAAGCGCACGGTCAGCGCGACGACGAGGACCACGGCCGCCATGCTGAGGATTCCGGCCGTATGCTAGCATCCCGCCGAAGAGCGCTCCGTACGATGCTTCGATACGTCTCAGCCGCTCTGGTTGCCGGCGCTCTGGTCGGCACAACTGCTTACAGCGCGAGCGGAATTCGCCTGCAAACGGTGGACGGCGTGCTGATCGACCCTTTCCAGACGCCGTCGGGTACGAAGGCGGTCGTGTTGACATTCGTCAGCGTCGACTGCCCGATCTCGAACCGGTACGCGCCGGAGCTTCGGCGACTGTACGATCGGTTTGCCTCCCAGGGAGTGCTCTTTCGACTGATCTATCCGAACCCCGCCGAATCAATCGACACGATTCGTCGTCATCTCAAAGAGTATGGGTATCGGGGGCAAGCGCTTCGCGATCCCCGACATGAGCTGGTCAAGATCGCGAACGCGACGGTGACACCCGAAGCTGCGGTCTATGCGACGTCCGGACAGCTCGTCTATCGCGGACGAATCGATGATCGCTATGTGAATCCCGGACTGCAGCGAGCGCAACCCACACGTCGTGATCTCGAGGACGCGCTGTCGGCCATGCTGGCTGGAAAGCCAGTGTCCCATGCAACCGTGCCCGCGGTTGGCTGTTTCATCAGCGACTTTCTGCGATGACGTTCGAGACCTCGCGCTACATTGGCACCGGTGGGCCGGGCAGGACAAGACCCGCCCTACAAGTAATTTCGTGGGTCGTTCTGACGATCGCAGCGAGTGCCCGCGTGACGAGCGCTCAGGGCGTCCCGACCTTCAACAAGGACGTCGCGCCGATCGTGTTCGCGCGATGCGGCACCTGTCATCATCCAGGCGGCCCGGCTCCCTTCAGCCTGCTGACGTATGGCGAATCGAGACAACGCGCCACCTTGATGGCGCAGGTCACGAAGAGCCGCTTCATGCCGCCATGGAAAGCTTCGCCGGGCTCTGGACCCTTCGTCGGCCAGAACCCCCTGACGGCGGACGAGATCGAGCTGATTCAACGATGGTCTACCAGCGGCGCGCCCGAGGGCGACTCTCACGACCTCCCTCGCGTTCCGCAGTTTCACGAAGGCTGGCAGCTCGGGACTCCTGATCTGATCGTTACGCCTTCCCGGCCTTTCACGCTTCAAGCCGGCGGCACCGACGTGTTTCGTATCTTCGTGATCCCGGTTCCGACCAGCACTGTGCGCTTCGTGCGAGGCTTGGAATTCCTCCCAGGCAATCCGAAGGTTGTCCATCACGCGAACATCCGTCTCGATCGAACAGTCGCGTCGCGTCGCTATGACGACGCCGATCCAGCGCCCGGTTACGAAGGGCTGATCGCACACTCAGCGACGTACCCTGATGGTCACTTCCTCGGCTGGACGCCCGGACAGATCGCGCCGCTCCTTCCAAAGGGAATGGCGTGGCGCCTCGATCCCGGCACCGACCTCGTCGTCGAGATCCACATGCAGCCGAGCGGAAAAACTGAAACGGTAGCGCCGTCGATCGGCATCTACTTGGGAAGCGACCCACCCGAGAGGACACCGGTGATGCTCAGGCTCGGGCGTCAAACCATCGACATCGCGCCAGGGGATGCGAGTTACACGATCACCGATTCATTCGTGTTGCCCGTCGACGTCGAGGTGCAGGCCGTGCAGCCTCACGCTCATCAGCGCGCACGCACGATCAGCGGTGTCGCGACGTTACCTGATGGGACGACGAAGACGCTGATCGAAATCGGCGAGTGGGATTTCAGGTGGCAGCACGTGTATCGATATGTGGCGCCCTTGAGGCTTCCGAAGGACACCACGCTTGCGATGCGATACGCGTTCGACAACTCGGCGACGAACCCACGCAATCCGGTGCTGCCGCCGCGTCGCGTTTTCTGGGGTCAGCGTTCAGCCGATGAGATGGGCGATCTCTGGATTCAAGTGCTGACCAGGGACTCGAGTGATCGCAGAACGCTCGTCGACCGATTTCGACCGAAGGTTCTTGCGGAGGATGCCATCGGCTACGAGCGCGTGATTCAGTCGGACCCAAACAGTATCGCCTTGCATGACGATGTGGCGCAGATTTATCTCGAGTTGGGCCGCGCAGACGAGGCGGCGACTCACTTCGCGACATCGGCGAAGCTGAAGCCGGACTCTGCCGCCGCTCACTTCAATCTCGGCACCTCGCTCGCGGTCTCGGGTCGTGTGGACGAAGCCATGAGCGAGCTGCGTCTCGCGCTGAAGATCCAGCCGGACTACGCTCGCGCCCGCAACAATCTCGGCGGCCTTCTTTTGCAGCGCGGACGCGCCAACGAGGCGCTCGATCACATACGGGAAGCGGTGCGACTGGAGCCCGCCAACATCGAAGCTCGCACCAATCTCGCCGCAGCGCATGCCGTCCTTGGTCAATTCAACCTGGCCGTCGAAGCGATCGAGACGGCCTTACGGTTGAATCCGACGGAGTCGGTCGCCGGCCTCTTGCGCCTCCGTCGGGAGGCGTACAAGCAGGGCGTGCTGCCAGCCCGTTGAGGACTGCTGAGAGTCACGCGTTGTCACCCCGCCAGCGAGAGTGCTATCCTCACCGACCGAACGGTCGGTCGGTAGCTTTTTTTTGGGTAGCGGCGGGGGACACCTGGCTGAAGGGAGTTCGGCATGAAGAGTGCGCTCGCTTCGCGAATTGGCGTGGTCCTGGTTTTCCTGGTTGTGCCCGTCGTCGCATGGGCACAGACGAGCAGCATCACGGGCACGGTCCGCGACCCGTCCGGGGCCGTACTCCCCGGCGTGACCGTCGAGGCGGCCAGCCCGGTCCTCATCGAGAAGGTGCGGATGGGCGTCTCGGACGCCTCCGGGGTCTACCGGGTGGAGAGCCTCCGTCCCGGCACCTACGTGGTGACCTTCACCCTGCCGGGCTTCGCCACCGTCAGACGCGAAGGCATCGAGCTGACGTCGGACTTCACGGCGACGGTCAACGCTGAGTTGAAAGTCGGGGCGATCGAAGAAACAGTCACCGTCACCGGTGAATCGCCGATCGTGGATACTCAGAGCATCACGACGCGTACGGTCATGACGCGCGACGTGATGGACGCGCTGCCGACGGGGCGGAACATCCAGGCCATGGGCATCATGATTCCCGGTACGACCCTCGCTGTGGGTGGCGGCGGCGCGCTGTCGCGCGACGTCGGCGGATCCGGACAGCTGCAGCAGTCGCCGCTCCAGTACCGCGGCTCCGCAGATACCGTGCAGACCATCGAAGGCCTGCGTCTCAATAATCTCGAGGCGCAAGGGGCTTATAGCGGCGTGTACTGGAACGACGCCAGCTTCGAGGAGTGGAGCTACATCACGGGCGCCGACTCCGCCGACATGGGCCAGGGCGGCATCCGCGTCAATATGGTGCCGCGCGACGGCGGCAACACGTTCCGCGGCCAGGCCTTTGGCAACTTTACCGACGCCCCGTGGGCATCGGACAACTGCAAATCGCCCGGTATCGGCCGGCCGTGCACCCGCTCGAATCTGACCGGCAGCACCACGTTCAACCAGAACAACCTGCTGACGAACGTGGCCGAGATTCAGCGGATCTGGGACTTCAATCCCTCAATCGGCGGTCCAGTGCTCCGGGACAAGCTCTGGTTTCACTACACCTTCCGTCACTGGGGAGTTGAGAAGACCGTCGCCGACAGTTACTTCGACAGCGATCCGTCGCCGTTCGTCTACCAGGCAGACACCAACCGCAAGGGCATCGACGACGGACACATCGTTAGCAACGCGGGACGCGTGTCGTGGCAGGCGACCAGCAAGGACAAGGTGTCGGTCTATCACGACAACCAGCGTAAATACCGGAACCATTGGGGCATCAGCGCGACCGTGCCTCCTGAGGCTGCCGGAGTACAAGTCACGCCAACGAGCTTCGTCAACGTCACCAAGTGGACGCGTACGCACACAAGCCGGCTGCTGCTCGAAGGTGGGCTCGGCTACTACAACCAGGAATACACCGAGCTCTATCAGCCGTCCGTGACGGGTCTCGCCGATAAGGTCTGGGACCCGGCCGCCATCAGCAATTCACGCGTGTACACGGTACTCGACCAGTCGAGCGGCAAGATCGCCAACGCGTGGAACGCGCCGTCGGATCATTTCTCGATCCTGCGGACGTATATGGGCGCAGCGTCCTACGTCACCGGGTCGCACTCGTTCCGGGTTGGCGCCACGGTGAGCGAGGGCGACTGGCGGGTCCTCGACCAGTGGACCGGCGACATGCAGCCGATCACCTACAACGCCGGGCGCCCCGTGCAGGTGACGCTGCGCCTGCCACTCGATCGCCGCAACGGGATCAAGGCCGACACTGGCATCTTCCTCCAGGATCGTTGGACGATGAGCCGCGTGACGTGGAGTCTAGGTGTCCGCTACGACTGGTTCATCGGAGAGACCCAGCCGAGCGAGGTCACACCCAGCCGCTTCAACAGCGGCATCAAGTTCGGGAGGTGCCCCGACGGCAAGAACGACTCGAGAGTCGGGTGCGTGGGTACGGTGCAGGACTGGAAGGACATCTCGCCTCGCGTCGGCGTGGCGATCGACGTCTTCGGCGATGGGCGGACGGCTCTGAAAGCGAGCGCCGCCCGCTACGTGGCCGGACAGCAGATTGCGGTCGCCAATCAGAACAATCCCGTCACCGTGCTCGGCCTGACGGACACGCGCGGGTGGACCGACCTCGACGTAAACGGCCTGCCGCTCGATGCGAACGGCAACATCCAGTTCAACGAGCTGGCGCCTTCCCCGCAGACGCCGACATTCGGTCGAAACGTCTCGACCACGACCACCGATCCCGGCGTGCTGAACGGCTGGGGCAAGCGCGGTTACAACCTGGAGTACTCAGTCGCCGCGCAGCATCAGCTGGCCGATCGAATCTCAGTGAACGGCGGCTACTATCGCCGGACGTTCGGCAACCAGACGTTCACCGACGACCTGCGCTACGACGCGACCAGCTACGATTCGTTCTGCCTCCCAGCACCAGTTGATCCGAGCCTCCCTGGTGGCGGCGGCTACCAGGTGTGTGGCGTGCAGGATCTGAAACCCTCCGTGTTCGCGCTTGGTCTCCCGGCAAACAACCTGATTCGGTTCTCGGACGACTTCGGCGGTGAGACGAACCTGTATCAGGGCTACGACGTCAACCTCGAGGCGCGCTTCAGCAACGGCGCCTTCCTGAAGGCTGGCGTTGCCGCGACGGCACGCACGTTCGACAACTGCAACCTTCTCGCCGCAGGTCTCGACGCCGTCATAGGGCCAAATCTCATAGCGCCGACCTTCCAGGGCACCGAGATCTACGCCGACGGCACGAGGACTTGCGATCGCGAGTATCCCTACCGACCGGACGTGAAAGTCTCGGGCTCCTACACGCTGCCGTTCGACATCCTGATCGCCGGCACCTATCAGTTCACCCGCGGCGTACAGACCGGTGGCGCCGGACCCAGCATCCAGGCGAACTGGGCAGTGACGAGCGCCGTCGCGAACCCAATCATCGGACGCAACTGGACCGGCACGGCCTCCCGAACGATCCAGTTGATCCGCGAAGGACAGGAGTATGGCGAACACAATCTCAATCAGATCGACCTCCGGGCGTCAAAGCGAGTCGGGTTCGGTCGGTATCGCCTTCGTGTGGACTTCGACGTCTACAATGTGCTGAACAGCAGCTGGCCGTACACCGTGAGCTCCACGTATTCGACGTCGCCGACAACGAGCACGTGGCTTCGGCCCACGAACGTGCTGCAGAGCCGCTTCTTCAAGCTCGGTGCGCAGTTCAGCTTCTAGAACGCAGTGTCCGCCCTCAGGCGGACCTGGCAAGTGGAAGAAGTGGAAAGAGTGGAAGAAGTGAAAGTGCTTAAGTACCTAAGTCGGAAAGTAACGATGGCTGTTGGCGGGGCAGCCATCGTCGTTTTCGTCGCAACCAGCGTCGGCGCCCAGGATGCCGCGAAAGTTGACGTGACCGGCAAGTGGGTATTCACGGTGGAGACGTCGGCGGGATCGGGGACGCCGACCGTGACGCTCAAGCAGGATGGCGAGAAGCTCACGGGGCACTACTCGTCGATGCAGCTCGGTGAGGCCGATCTCACCGGCTCGGTCAAGGGGAAGGAGATCGCGTTCACCTTCATGGCCAACGTCCTCGACATGCAGATTCCGGTCTCGTACACCGGGACCATCGAGAGCAAGGACGCGCTGAAAGGCAAGATCGTGATCACCGGGCTCGGCGACGGGACTTTCACCGGCAAACGACAATGAAGGAATCAGGAATCAGGAATCGGGAAACAGGAGGTCTCAGGCTCGGGGAATCAGGCGTGCTGCTGCTCGCAGTTTGCCTGTTGTCCGTAGTGTCCGGCCTCAGCCGGACCGTCTGGGCGCAGACCACGCCGCAAGCGGCGCCTGTTGCACCTGCTGCCCAACCGAATGACTACGGCGACGGCAAAAACTGGCTGTGTCGTCCCGGCCGTCAGGACGCCTGTGCCGCCGACCTCGCGTCGACCGTGGTCAAAGCGGATGGCTCGTTGTCGCGCGAAGCGTGGACGGTCGACCCGAAGGCATCGATCGATTGCTTCTACGTCTATCCCACGGTCTCGACGGATCCGACGCCGAACAGCGACATGACCGCCGATCCGGCGGAGCTGAATGTGATCCGCCAGCAGTTCGCGCGCTTTGGTTCGAGCTGCCGGCCCTATGCGCCGCTCTATCGTCAGGTCACGCTCGCGGGGCTGCGACGCATCCTCGGCGGCGGCGCGTCGGGAGGGCTGTCGACCGGTCTTGGCTATGACGATGTCCGCGATGCGTGGAATTACTACGTGACGCACGACAACGGCGGCCGCGGCGTCGTGCTCGTCGGGCATTCGCAGGGCTCGTACGTTCTCACCGAGCTGGTTCGCCGTGAGATCGACGGCAAGCCGATCCAATCTCGTCTCGTGTCGGCGCTGCTGATCGGTGCGACGATCCCGGTCGCGCGCGGGAAAGATGTCGGCGGTGCGTTCCAGCACATTGGGCTGTGCCACACGGCGTCGCAGACGGGATGCCTGATCGCGTACAGCTCGTTCCGTTCGACGTCGCCGCCGCCAGCCAACTCGCGATTCGGCAAAGTCACAGATCCCAATCAGGAAGCCGCCTGCGCGAACCCTGCTGCGCTCGGTGGCGGCAGCGGCACGCTGCACGCGTATCTTTCGACGGGCGGCAGCACCATCACGTCGCCGCAGCCGCCGAAGCCATGGGTCGTGCCAGAGAAGCCGATCGCCACGCCATGGGTCAGCGTGCCGGGGCTGCTGAGCGCGCAGTGCAAGTCAAACGAGTACGCGACCTATCTCGAGATCACCGTCAACGCCACCCCTACCGATCCCCGCACCGACGACATCGTCGGCGACCTGGTCACCAACGGCCAGGTGCTGAAGGACTGGGGTCTGCACCTCATCGACGTCAACCTCACGATGGGCAACCTCGTCGAGATCGTCGGCAAACAGGCGAAGGCGTGGCGCTCGAAGTAGGGGCCGCCTTCAGGCGGCCCTGGCCTGATTCCTGATTCCTGAATCCTGATTCCTTCTGCATTGAACCAGCCGTAGACGCTCTACGTCTAAGGCCGTAGACTGTCTACGACTATGGCCAAGCCACACGATCCGCAGCGCCTGGAGCTGCTCCAGGGGACCCTCGACATGCTCATCCTGCGCACCCTGCAGTGGGGGCCGCAGCACGGCCATGGCATCGGCCAGGCGATTCGTGCGCGCTCCGACGAGCTGCTCAAAGTCGAAACGGGCTCGCTCTATCCCGCCCTGCACCGCCTGGTGAAGCAGGGATGGCTCAAAGCGGAATGGGGCATCAGCGAGGCGAACCAGCGCGCCCGCTATTACCGCCTGACCCCGGCGGGGAAGGCGCAGCTGTCGCGCGAGCAGAACCGGTGGTCGCAGCTCGTCGACGCCATCGGCCGGGTGATGAACCCGTCGCCGGCGAGCGAGGAGTAATTCGATGGGAGGTTCGATGCGGCCCGACGAGGACGAGCTCGACGAGGAGATCCGCGGCCATCTCGCGCTCGAGATGAAAGCACGTCTCGAGCGCGGCGAGGATCCCGACGCGGCCCGGCTGGCGGCGATCAAGGAATTCGGCAACCTGACGCTGACGCGCGACGCGATCCGTGGCGTCTGGCGCCATCGCTGGTGGGACTCAGCCGAAGCGCTTGCACGCGACATCAAGCTGGCGTTCCGTACGCTCCGCCGTGCCAAGGGCCTGGCGGCGACCGTCGTCGTGACGCTGGCGCTCGGCATCGGCGCAAACGCGGCGATCTTCAGCGTCGTTCGCGGCGTGTTGCTGCGGCCGCTCGTCAATCGCGACGAAGACCGCGTGATCTACATCCGACAGACCGCGCCCGGCCTCGGTGCCGAGAACATGACCTTCTCGGTGCCCGAAATCAACGACTTCAAGACGCGCGCGAACAGCGTCACGGCGTTTGGTGACTTTTCGACGGTCGATTTCACCTTCATCGGCCTCGGGCTCGAGCCACGAACCGTGAAAGCCGGCGTGGTCGGCGGATCGTTCTTCGAGGTGATGGGGCTTCGGCCAGTGCTCGGCCGACTGCTGAACGCTCAGGACGATGGGCCGAATGCGCCGGGCGCCGCCGTGCTCACGCACCGATTCTGGACCACCGCGCTCGAGGGCGATTCGACCGTCATCGGTCAGACCATCCGGCTCGGCCCGCGCACGGCGACGGTGGTCGGCGTCCTGGAGCCATCGGTGCCGTATCCGGCTGACACCGAGATCATCGCCAACGTGGTGACGAGCCCGCACCACCTTGGCGCGACGATGGTGACGAGCCGCGTGCACCGGATGACCGAGCTGTTCGCCCGCCTCGCGCCAGGCGCGACGCTCGACACGGCGCGCGCCGAGCTGAGCGCCCTGCACACCGCGATCGTGCGCGAGCATCCAGAGGCCTACCTGCAGCGAGCGGACGTCCAGCTGCGCGTCACGAAGCTGCGCGACCAGATCGCCTCGCCCGCGCGCACGATGCTGCTGGTCCTCCTCGGCGCCGCCGCGATCGTGTTCGTGATCGCGTGTTCGAACGTCGCCAACTTGATTCTCGCTCGCTCGGTGCGACGCGAAGGAGAGCTCGCGGTGCGTGCGGCGCTCGGCGCTGGTTCAGGGGCGCTGCGTCGAACGCTGCTGGCAGAGAGCCTGGTGCTGTGCGGCGCTGGTGCCGTGTTGGGTGTCGTCCTCGCGCGCCCCGCCGTCACGGTCGTGGCGCGGTATGCGTCGCGCTTCTCGGTCCGCGCGCTCGACGTCACTGTCGATCCGAGCGTGCTGTGGGTCGGCGCCGGCCTCGCGCTCATCGCTGCTGTCCTGCTCGCGTATGTGCCGCGCCTCCCATCGTCGAACGCGCCGGCGGGGCTCGGCTTGACGAACGGGAGCGTTCGGATCACGCCGAGCACCAATCGTCGACTGCGGATGTTTGCCACGGCGCAGATTGCGTTTTCGTTCGTGCTGCTCGCCGGCGCCGGCATGCTGCTCGCCGCGCTCGCCGCGTTGCAGGCGGCGAACACCGGCGTCAACATGCGCCAGGTGATTGCGTTCGACATCCCGACGTCGGTGAGCGGCCTCGGCGACCCGAGTGCAATCAACTTCTACCAGGAGGCGACGCGGCGCGTCAGCGAGCTGCCGGGCGTCGAGGGCGTTGCCGTCGGCAACTTCGTGCCGTGGCGCGACGCCGGCTCCTACGGAGTCGGCTTCCAGTTCACCGTCGAGGGCTACACGCCGGCAAACGGAGAGGAGAACCCGCTTGGACGCATGCGGATGGTGGCGCCGCGATTCTTCGCGGTGCTCGGCGTCCCGCTGATCGCCGGCCGTGACTTCACCGACGCCGATCGGCGCGGCGGCGAACAGGTCGTGATCGTCAGCCAGAGCGTTGCGCAACGACTGTTCCCGAACGGTGACGCGGTGAATCGCCATCTGACCTGGACCGATCCGGTGTTCCTGATCTACGGGAAACCAACGCCGTCCCGCATTGTCGGCGTGGTCGCGGACGTTGACGATGAGAACGTCGTTCCCGGGCCGGCGATGACGATCTATCAGCCGGTGTGGCAGCTGGGTGTGGCGGGCCGTCTGTTCGTGCACGCGGCGGGCGATCCGTATGCCCTGGTACCGGCCGTCACGCGCGTCATTCGCAACCTGTCGGCGGATCAACCGGTCGAGCGTGCCGCGACGCTCCAAGACGTTCGCGCCGCAGTGATGTCGCCGGATCGCGTGAACGCCTTCGTGATGTCGGGGTTTGCCGGCATCGCGCTGCTCATCGCCGTCGTCGGAGTGGCGGGTGTGCTGGCATTTTCAGTCAGTGCGCGCACCGGCGAATTCGGCGTCCGTCTCGCTGTCGGCGCGAGCCGCGCGCACGTCCTCGCTGGCGTGCTTTCCGAAGGCGTGTGGATCGCGTCGATGGGAATCGGAGCCGGCGCTGCCAGCGGCTACGCACTGGCCATCGTGGCGACGCGATTCTTTTCGAACGTCCAGCTGCCGGGCGTGCTGCCGTTGACAGGTGCGGCGGCGGTGCTCGTCACCGCCGGTGTCATCGCGTCGTTGATTCCGGCTGCCCGTGCGTCGCGGGTCGACGTACTGCAGGCGCTGCGATACGAGTAGGTATCAAGAAGAGCGAATGAAGGAGATCAGGTCGTGACCTCTCAACACCCGATCCGTCTGTGGCCTGGCGTCGTTGCGGGCGGTGTGCTCGTCCTGTGTACGTCGGTCGTACCGCTGATTGTGTCCGAAGGCTTCATCGGCCTCTTTGGGGCGTTCATCGCCGCGTTCGCGATCGTCGTCTGGTGGCTGTTCTTCAGTCGCGCGCCGTGGATCGACCGTCTGGGTGCGATCGTTGCAATGGTCGTCGCGCTCCCGGCCACACGGCCCCTCCTCGACAAATCGATCGCAACCGGGGCGATGGGTGGGCTCCCCTTTGTTCTCGGGATCCCGGTGCTGTGCCTGGCACTCGTGATCTGGGCGATGGCGTTCGGCAACAGAGCACCTGGGTTCCGACGGGTGATGCTGGTTGTGACGATGCTGATCGCGAGCGGGTCGTTCGGGCTGCTTCGCACCGATGGCATCTCGAGTGACGGGTTCCAGCTCAAATGGCGATGGACGCCAACCGCCGAGGAGCGTCTTCTCGCCAGTGCGGCGCGCGAGCCTGTTGTTCCATCGACGAGTACTCCGTCGACCGTAGAGAAGGCGCCCGTCGAAAACGCTCCGACCCCTGCCGCGAGCGCGGCGCCGACTGCTGCGCCGGAGAAGCCAGGCGCCGACGAAGGTGCTGAAAGCGCTCCGCGCGCGACGATCGTGGCGAAGTCCGCGGACTGGCCGGGCTTTCGCGGTGCTGATCGCGACGGTGTCGTTCACGGCGTACGCATCGAGACCGACTGGGCGAAGTCCCCTCCAGTCGTCATGTGGCGCCGGCCGATCGGACCCGGGTGGTCATCCTTCGCGGTCGATGGCGATCTGCTCTACACGCAAGAACAGCGCGGTGAAGAAGAGCTCGTCGCTGCGTACAAAGTGAGCACGGGCGAGCCGGTGTGGCGTCACAGCGATCCGGTTCGATTCTGGGAGTCGAACGGTGGCGCCGGTCCGCGCGGCACACCCACGCTCAGCAACGGTCGCGTCTACGCGTTTGGTGGGACCGGGATCCTGAACGCCCTCGACGCGAAAACCGGCGCCCCGATCTGGTCGCGCAACGTCGCCAAGGAGAGTGGCACCGAGATCCCGATGTGGGGCTTCTCGAGCTCGCCGTTGATCGTTGACGACATCGTCGTCATCGCCGCGAGCGGCAAGCTTGCGGCATACGAGGCTGCCAGCGGCAAACCACGTTGGTTCGGACCGGCCGGCGGCTCCGGCTACAGCTCGCCCCATCGCGTGACGATCGACGGCGTGCCGCAGGTCCTGCTCCTCAATGGAAGCGGCGCCACGGCGGTGTCGCCGCGCGACGGCAAGGTGCTCTGGTCGCACAAGTGGCCAGGCAGCGCCATCGTCCAGCCGGCTGTGGCCGGCGACGGTCAGGTGTTGATCCACAGCCTCTCGGCGACTGGCGGAGCCGGCATTCGTCGGCTCGCCGTGACGCACAGCGCGGCCGGATCGTGGAGCGTCGACGAGCGATGGACGTCGACCGGGCTGAAGCCCTATTACGACGACTTCGTGGTGCACAACGGCTACGCCTTCGGCGCCGACGGCAGCATTCTCGCGTGCATCGATCTTGCCGACGGTTCGCGCAAGTGGAAGGGCGGACGTTACGGCGGCGGGCAGGTGCTGTTGTTGCCGGAGCAGGATCTGCTGCTCGTGCTCGCTGAAGAAGGTGATATCGCACTCGTGTCGGCGACGGCCGATCAATTCAAGGAGATCGCGCGAGTGCCCGGGATCGAAGGCAAGACGTGGAATCACCCCGTGCTCGTTCGCGATGTGCTGCTCGTGCGCAACGGAGAGGAGATGGCCGCGTTCCGGCTGCCAACCCAAAAGTGATTGCATCCGTGCAATTGGTCTGACGCGTGTCGGTGCGATTCGGCTGCCGCCGTCGGTCCGTGCGAGTGACCTGACGCACATCGGTGCGAGAGTGCTATCGATTGTCGGTGCGATCGGGTTCTGACGAAAGTCGGTACGAGGAGACTGACGGGTCCGACATCAACATACTGTGCCAAACGCGAAGCCGCGCTCGCGCAGCATCGGAATGAGTCGCGATGTCGCCTCCACGGTGTGCGGCTGGGGTTTGCCGGGCGCGCGCGCGTCGTCGTCGTGC
>Ga0209382_10006540_pt1 | contig 14971 bp, 9 predicted proteins | sample SoiMetdeltSBSDD5_FD_187599 | JGI IMG/M metagenome (GOLD analysis project Ga0209382, IMG submission 187599) | Bulk soil microbial communities from a Populus tree surrounding site in Tennessee, USA - Soil MetaG P. deltoides SBSDD5 (SPAdes) (version 2) | ecosystem: Environmental > Terrestrial >... | reverse complement strand
CGAATGGACGTTCGCGGCCAACTACCTCGGACATTTCCTCCTGACCAACCTGCTCCTCGACTTGCTGCGGCGAGGCGCCCCGTCCCGGATAGTCAACGTATCGAGCGTCGGCCATCGGCAAGGGACCATCGATTTCGACAACCTTCAATTCGAACACGGCGGCTACAAGATCATGGGCGCGTATGGCCGGTCGAAACTGGCGCAAATCCTTTTCACGCGCGAGCTGGCGCGCCGGCTGCAGGGAAGCGGAGTGACCGTCAACGCGCTGCATCCGGGCGCGGTCGCCACCGGAATCTGGACCAGGGAAACGCTCCCGTGGTACGCGCGTGCGCCCATCGCTCTCGCGAAGCGGCTCTTCATGAGCACGCCATCCGAAGGTGCCGACCGCATCCTCTACCTGGCCACGAGTCCTGATGTCGAAGGCGCGACCGGAGGGTATTACGAAAAAGATCGACTGGTGCAGCCATCACCGGCGGCTCGCGACGAGGAACTGACTGTGCGGCTCTGGAATGAGAGCATGCGGCTCGCCGGGCTCGCGTAGACCGGGGCCGAAGCGCAAACCTTGCGCGCCTCTGGCGCTCCTTGACTCGCCCGACGGCCGACCTCCCGGAATGCCCCATGCAACACGTTGATGCATAGCCGGTCATCCCACGTCATCCACACTGGAATCGACCAGGACCGTCATCTTCGTGACGGAAGCGTCACTCTGGTCGGTATGGATTCGCGGGCGGTCCCGGGAACGACAAACATCGTGGTAGAAGTCGCGCGTTCGTGGAGGCTGAATTCTGATATGGCGAGCTTCCGACCTGTCACTACGCTCGTGAAGAAGGCGCGGGACGCGCATTCCCGGCATCGCGATCGCCACCGGCCGACAGGTTTTGGCTTCGCACTGGCGGATCGGGTCGACTATCTGGATGGGCTTGCGTGGGACAGTCTGACCGCCCAGGATTCGGTCTTCCTTTCACGCCGGTATCTCCGTGTGCTCGAAGATTGCGGTCCGCGAAACGTGCGGCAGCGTTATGCGCTCGTCTTCCGTGGTCGCGACGCGGTGGCGGCTGTTGCGGCGCAGGCGGTCAGCGCCTCGGCGGCGCGTCTGCCGAAAGAAGCGCCATCACAAGTCGTGTCGTCGGCGCTGAAGCATGTGGATCAGCAGATTCTGGTCTGCGGCAACCTGCTGTCGTGGGGCTTTCACGGAGTGGCATTCGCACCAGGCGTGGATCGCCGCGAGATCTGGGCCGCCGTGGCGGACGCTCTCTACCGGATCCGTCGCGCGGACCGGCTGTTCGGCGATACCGATCTCGTCCTCGTGAAAGACGTCACTGACCCCCATGCCGCCGATGCGGAGGAATTGCAGCGATACTCCTATCGTCCGCTCGAAACGGAACCGAACATGGTCCTCGATATCCGGCCGTCCTGGCGAGGCTATGACGACTACCTGGCCGGGCTCACCGCGAACTATCGAAAGGCGGCGCGGAACATCGCGCGGGATACTGCCGCAGCCGGGTACGTCGTCGAACGCCTGTCGAACGTCGAGGGCCATGCAAAAGTCCTCCATGACCTCTACCTTCAGGTTCACGAACGCCAGAAATTCCGTGTCGTCACGCTCGCACCGGAGTTCGTGCCAGCACTCGCGGACGCATTCCCGGCGGATTTCCGCGTGACCGTCGCGCGGCGCGATTCCGAAATTGCAGGTTTTGTGACGACGCTGCGCGATGGCGACACGGCGGTCGGCTACTACATTGGTTTTGACAGCGCGGCCAACGCCGGCACTCCCCTGTATCTGCGGCTGCTGCACGCCGTGGTTCAGGATGGCATCGAGATGGGATGCCGTAGAGTGTCACTCGGCCGGACCGCCCTGGAACCAAAGGCGCGCCTCGGAGCTCGTCCGGCGCCGATGCGCGTCTGGGTGCGCCATCGCGTGCCGGCGCTCAACGTAGTCGTTCGCGGCCTGCTGCGGACGATCTCGCATGAGGACGCGCCGGACCGAAACCCTTTCAAGTAGAACTCGCGCCAAACTGGTGCCGGGCGGCATCGGTCACTGTAGTTTTCCCGCTCGTGTGCAGCATAATCCTCCGCAAGCAGGGCAGCATTGTGCCTGTTCGGCAGCCTCACGATGCCCGGGGGGACTGATGCGTACTCTCATGGTTGGTCTTGCGCTGGTCGCAGTTGCAATCGCAGGCCCCGCCGCGCAGCGATCGCAACGGCCAAACATCGTCATGATCATCATGGACGACCTTGGCTACGGTGACGTCGGCAGCTACGGCGCACCGGACGCGAAGACTCCGAATATCGATCGGCTGGCCCGTGAGGGCGTCAAGCTGACTGACTTCTACGCCAATCACGCCAACTGCTCGCCGACGCGGACGGGATTCATCACCGGCCGATACCAGCAGCGCTCCGGGATTGAGTCGCCGCTGCGCGCGATCGACGACCCGCGGCAACTGCTTCCTTCCGATACGTCACTCCCAAGGCTGTTGAAAGACGCCGGGTATGCGACCGGTCTCATCGGGAAGTGGCATCTCGGCGCGCGCGCCGAAGCGGGCCCCAATCGACATGGGTTCGATGAATTCTGGGGGTTTCGCAGCGGCGCCGTGGACTATTACACCCACAACGTGGCCACGTCCCCTGGCGTGAAACTGCCGGCCCCGATTCACGACCTGTATCACAACGAGGAGCCAACCAGCGCCGCCGGATATCTGACGGACGAAATCACGGCACGCAGCGAGGCATTCATCCAGCAGCACAGTGCGGCGCCGTTCTTCCTCGAGGTCGCGTACAACGCGACTCATTGGCCATATCAGGGCCCGGACCTGCCTGATGACAAGCGCGCCTGGACCAACTCGATCGAAAGCGGCACCCGCGCCGACTACATTGCGATGCTGGAACGCGCCGATCAGGGCATTGGCCGCATCCTTCGGCTCCTCGATGGGCTGAAGCTCACTGCGAACACCCTGGTGATATTCACGAGCGACAACGGCGGCGAGTGGCTCTCGCGCAATGCCCCGCTGTTCCATCGCAAATCGACGTTGTGGGAAGGCGGCATTCGTGTTCCGCTGCTGATGCGGTGGCCGGTCCACCTCAAGCCGGGCATCACGTCGTCTCAGGTAGGCATCACGATGGATCTGACCGCGTCGATTCTGGCAGCCGCAGGGATCACGCCACCCGCAAGCTACCGTCCGGAGGGTATCGATCTCATCGGCCCGCTGCAGAAAGGCGCGATCGTCGATCGCACGCTGTTCTGGAGACTGCCGGCGCCGCCGAATGCCCCAGGTCCCTCGGCCCAGCGCGCAGTGCGGCGCGGCAACTGGAAGTATCTTCAGGACCGCGGGCAGAACTTCCTCTACGACCTCCGAGCCGACCCGGGTGAACGGCACGACGTGGCCCAATCGCGCATCGCGCTCTGGCAGGAGCTTCGTGGGCTGGCCGACAAATGGGAATCGGATGTTGATGCCGAGGCCAGGCAGCGCGCGATACCGACGGCATCCGCCGCCTCCGACAGGCGCATGCGGCAGGACTGAGGACCCGACGGACAGACCCAGATCCCGCGGCCTCCCTTTGCCCTCGTCTGCGCGCTTCTCATACGAATCCCTGCGGATCCGAACCCGCAAACCTTTGTGCGCCTGTGGCGTCTAAGTGCCATCATGCACACGCTCTGGCAGGACGTCCGCTACGGGATCCGCGGCATCTGGAATCGTCCAGGATTTGCGTTTCTGGGAATCCTGACGCTTGGCCTGGGGATGGGGGCGACCACGACCATCTTCAGCGCCATCCAGAACATCCTGCTGGATCCGTTTCCATACACCGATGCCCGCCGTGTCGCCGCCATCCAGATCCATGACCTGACGTCCGGCCGTCCTGGCGGCAGGGGCGCCTTTCAGGTCCCCGAGTTTCTCGACTACCAGGAACAGAATCACGTCTTCGAGGAGGTCATCGGCGGCACCGGCGAGGATGTCCTCCTGACGACGGCAGAAGGCACCGAGCAATACGACGGTGGCGTCGTCACCGCCAACATGTTCACGTTCCTCGGCGTACCGGCCGTCCTTGGACGCACCCTCACGAACGACGATGCAAAACCCGACGCGCCTCGGGTCTTCGTGATGGCCGACAAGATGTGGGCGAAGAAGTTCAGCCGCGATCCGGCCATTCTCGGCCAGACCTTCGTGCTGAATGGCGTGCCGATGACGCTCGTCGGGATCATGCCGCCACGATTCACGAAGCTGGCGGCGGATTTGTGGCGGCCGGTCAGGCTGGATCGGGCCAACAAGGAGATGAGCCGGCAGTACTTCATGTTCCAGGCGCGGTTGAAGCCCGGCGTCACGCTCGAACAGGCCGCTGCCGACATGGATGTCATCGCGCATCGCCTCGCATCGATCTACCCCGACCAATATCCAAAGCAGTTCACCGTCAATGCCGTCAGCTGGGTGGACAGCATCGTTGGACAGTTCAAGACCACGCTCTACACGCTCGCCGCCGCGGTAGGACTGCTGCTGCTGATTGCGTGCAGCAACGTGGCCAACATGCTGCTGGCGCGGGCGACGACGCGCGAAAAGGAGATGGCGATTCGGGTCTCGCTCGGGGCGAGCCGGGGCCGCCTGGTCCGGCAGCTGCTCATCGAGAGCCTGCTGCTCGCGGCTGGCGGCGCCGTCCTCGGCTGTCTGTTCGCGTACGGCGGCGTCAAGGCCGTGTCGACGCTGATTCCCGACGGCTTCATCCCACGCGAAGCGCGCATCAGGCTCAACACCCCTGTCCTGATGTTCAGCCTGACCGTCGCCATGCTCACGACCCTGTTGTTCGGGCTCGTTCCCGCGCTGCAAACGGCGAGACGCGACATGGTCGAGCCGCTGAAGGATGCCGGGAAAGGCGTCAGCGGCGGCTTCCGCCGTGGCAAACTCCGGAGCGCGCTGGTGGTCGCGGAAGTGGCGCTGTCGCTGCTGCTCCTCGTGGGGGCGGGGCTGCTGATCCGAAGCTTCGTCCTTTTGCAGACCGTCGATCTGGGCTTCAATCCCGACAAGATACTGGTGGCGCGCGTGCCGCTGCCGCGGGGTCAGTACACCACCGCGGCGGAAAAGCAGCGGTTCTTCAGGGCCCTTCTCGATCGCATCCACGCGTTGCCTGGCGTCGTGGTCGCCACGGAAACCACCACGCTGCCGCCGTATGGTGGCATCGGCACAGACATCGAGATCACGGGAAAAACCCATACGGAAAAGTGGCGCGCGATTTTCCAGTTGTGCAGCGAAGGCTACTTTCAGACCCTCGGCCTTCGCCTGGCCAGGGGCCGCACGTTCACCGCCGCCGAGGTCAACGACGCGCGCAAGGTGGCCGTCGTCAATCAGACGCTGGTCACGCGCTATTTCGGCCAGGAGGATCCGATCGGGCAGCGCATCAAGCTCTCGATGCTCGAAACGTTTCGCGAGAGCCCGGTCGCCGACCCGGTGTTCGAGATTATCGGCGTGACCTCGGACGCGAAGAACCAGGGTGTCGAGGAGCCCGTGTCGCCCGAGGTGTTCGTTCCCTACACGCTGACGGGCGGCTTCGAGCGCGGTGTCCTGGTCCGGACGCATGGCGACCCGGAGGCGCTCATCGGCAGCGTACGCCGCGAGATCTGGGCCCTCGACCGCAACGTCGCCTTGACGCTCACGGGCTCGCTGACCGGCTATCTGCGGCAGTTCTCGTACGCCGGGCCGCGTTTCTTCCTGCTGCTGCTCGTCGTCTTTGCGTCCGTCGGCCTGGTGCTGGTCGCGATCGGCGTCTACAGCGTGATCGCGTACACCGTCTCCAGGCAGACCCACGAGATCGGGATTCGCATGGCGCTCGGCGCCAGCCGCTCGAGCGTGCTTCAGATGGTCGCGTTGATGGGTCTCAAGCTCGTGGGGATCGGCGGGGCGATCGGGTTTCTCGCCAGCCTCGCCGCGACAAAGGTCCTTGCGGCGCAGCTCACGAACGTCTCCCGGTTCGATCCTCTCACCCTGGTGTGCGTCGTCGGGCTGATGGCGGTCGTCGGACTGGCCGCGTGCTATTTCCCGGCGCGCAAGGCGATGCGGCTGGATCCGATGGTGGCGCTGCGAGAGGGCTGAGGGCTGACGGTTATTCGGTCACTGAGCGGGCTGCGACGTCGGCGCGCGCGTCTTGAACAGCCTTCCGCTCGGCGGGGGAAAGGTACCGGGCTCGCGAGTCGTCGAACCGGTCGAGTTGCTCCATCAATGTCAGCTTACCGTCAGGCGGGGCATCCGCAATGATAGCGGGCCGAGCGGGGATACTGGCTCGAGAACCAGCGGCAGGCGCTCCGGTCGGCCGCGCCTGCCGCTGCTGGCAACTACTCGGAACCTGCGCGGGCCCCAGATTTGTTCACGGTCAGGGTTGCGGTGGTTGACCGCGCGCCCGCCCCGAAGGTCCCCGTGAACGTGATGGTGTAAGTGCCGACCGGCGCGTTATTGGGAAGCGTCACGGTCGCCTTCGCTGTCGTCGGTCCTCCTCCAAGGCTCACTGAGGAGGGGTTGAACGAACAGGTCGCGTTCGCCGGACCGCCGGTGCAGGTCAGCGGCAACGTGCCGTTCGAGCCGCTGACGGGCGTGATCGTGACCGTGAAGGTCGCCTTCTTCGTCGTGGTCGCTTGCGCTGCCGGCGATGCCGCCAGACTGAACTCCGCGACCTGCACCGTGACCGGCGCGGATGTGCTCGAGTTCACCTGGTTGTTGCCGACGAACGTCGCCGTGATCGTGCGGTCCCTGGCGGTTGTGAAGGCGAGCGTGCAGTATCCAGCCATGACGCTCGCGCCGCAACTCTCGCCCGTGCTCGCTTGTACTACGACCGGGCCGGCCGGCGTATAGGTGCTCCCAGCTTCAGCACGGACCTCGAAGAACACCGCCACTTGCTGGTTGACGAGCAACCGGGCAGCGGTAATCGATTCGATCCGCGTGATCGTATTGACCGGTTTGCCCTCGCCCTGCAGTGACACGCTCTGGACGGCGCCGATGACACCGCCGCTGTCGTCGACGAAGCTGAGTGTCCCACCGTTTGGTCCCAGGGCGCTCGGCGCAGAGGCGACGCTCTCCGAACAGCTTCCCCCCGGCGCGATGGGAGACGCCGACACGCAGTTTTGGGTCGTCGTGAACTGACCCATCACATTGACGTTCGTGACGTGCAACGGAGCAGTACCGGAGTTCGTCATGGTCACGGTTTTCGGGCTGCTGGTGGTCGCGATGCTTTGCGGAGCAAAGGTCAGGCTCGACGGGGACACCACCGCCTTCGCTGCCGTGGCGCTGCCGGTGAAGACGTACGCGACACCTCGCATCAGATTCGCGTCCACTTCCTTGGCGAACGCCCCGATGACTGCAACGCTGCCGTCGCCGCTGAGCGTCACCGCGTTTCCGAACCAGTCTTCCTGTAGCGCGTCCCACGGCAGTACCTTGGCGCTCTCGGTAGCCGTCGACCACCCCGCGGCCGGCTTCGCGAAGAAGTACGCCGCCGTCTGGCCAACCGGTTCTCCGGCACCAGGACCGGACCCAGCTACAATCGTGCGTCCGTCGCGGCTGATATCGACCGAGACCCCGAGTCCCGTGATGAGCGGGATGCTATCGCTCGCCAGGAGCATGGCCCTTTCGGTGGTCGTAAAGCTCGGCACACCCCAACCGCCCGAGGGTCGCACGTAGACGAAGGCGGCTCCGAATGCCGTGGCCGACGGAGTTTGATAGCTTCCAACCACGACAGTGGCTCCGACACCGTCGGCGCTGACGGCCCACGCGAACCTGTCGTTGTAGCTGGCATCCGAAGGGATCAGCGCGGCGACTGCCGCGTAGGAGTCGGATGACCCGCTGGTCGAACGTCGAGCGAGCACGTGTGCCGCTCCAGGTACTGAGGGAGTTGCGTCAGGATTGCCCGGTGCCGCGACGACGAGCACGTTGGCATCATCGCTCAACGCGGTGGCATGGCCGTATTCCGAACCAGCGATTCCCGTCAGCCTCTGTGTTTCAAAGGCGCTGGCCCAGCCAGTCGCCGGTTTCAGGAACACATAGGTGGCGCCGCGGCGAACGGAATCGATTTCGAGCCCTGGCGCTCCGACGGCGATCGTCGCCCCGTCACCACTGATAGCCACCGATGAACCGATGAAAAAACTGCGCTCGTTACTGCGCGGGACCGCGGTCAGTCTGGCGCTTTGAGTTTGAGTGGCGACGCTTCCCCATCCCGATGCCGGTCGCAGATACACGTACCCGCCAACACCGCGTCCGCCGACCACCACGGTGCCGCCATCTCGGCTGATATCGACGGAAACGCCGAATGTCAAGAACGTCGTGAGGTTTTCTGACGCGAGCAGCTTCGTCGCGAAGTAGTTGGGACCCCAACCGCCGCTCCAGCCTCCCTGGTAATCGGGCGGCTTGACGAACACGTAGGCGACGCCCCTCTGGATGGACGTGTTGTTGAAGTACTTGCCCGGAGCTCCAACGACAACCGTGCTCGCGTCGGCGCTGATGCTGACCGCATAACCAAATTGCGTATACGGTGCACCGTCATCGCAGACGCCGCTCGGGTCGCATGGCTTCGCGGTGTCCAGGGCAGGAGCCTGCACGTACGGATCGATCGTCAACGGGTATAGCGCTCCGGCATCGTCCACGCGGATGCGCAGCTCGCGACCGTCGACCTCGAGCCAAGCGGGCAGCTCACGTCCGCTGGCGTCCCACGACGACAGCGCCGCGTACCGCAGCACCGTAACGCCGCCGTTGGCCAGCGCGAGTCCACGTCCGTCGCGTCCGACCGAAGGAGTCAGATTGCCCTCGATCGCGAGCGCCACCGTCAATGGTTCACCGCTCGAACGTCCCGGCGGTTCCGCGAAGGTGAACCCCTGCTCGATTCCGAGCGGCCCGTTCACGTACCACTCCGTTACGATGCCCCGTCGGTACTCGACCCGATTCGCCGCCGCCGTAGTCGGACTCGAACGATCACCGCGCTGTAACCTGTTCCCGTAGCCATGGCCGCGCACGGTCAGGCTCCAGCGGCTGGCGGCCAGTGCGAACTCGACGCCGGCCGCAGAGAAGTTGGCCGACACGCCCTGCCGCGGGTTCCGAAGCTGCACCCCCCCCGGGTATAAGCGTACGTGGTAGTCGGGATCGTCCTCGCCGATCGCTGCTGAGATCCGGGCATGCGCCGCCGGAGACAATGGGCTGTTGCGGCGTTCGGCGGCTGCTGGGTGCGTCGCCGGGGCTGTTTGTGACGTGGCCGGATCATCGGCACATGCGATTGACGCCGGCGTCCCGGGCAACGCTCCGGCCGTCACCAGCACGGCCGCGACGAGTACGGTCCAGTACCGGGACCGGGTATATGCAGTCATGATCTTCCTCCTTCGAACGGCGGCTCCGCGGCCAGCGCCGGCGTTGTGCCGTCGTTGTCCTTTCATCTGGAAGATCGCGAAAAGGGGGGAGAAAGACGACACCGGGCTCCCGGCGGATTGGCCCGGTTCCCATCCCGGTCATCTCGATGGCCGGAAAGCCGACGCGGAAATGCTCATGCCCGCATGTGTGTGGAGGCGAGAATCGTGGCGACAGAGAACAACGTTCAACTGGTGAAGCGGCTCTACGATGCGATGGCTCGAGGCGACATGGTCGCCGTCCTCGCGTTGATGAGCGACGATGTGACCGTGGTCGTGCCGGGCCCCGCCGGTTTGGGCGCAGGCGGCACCTGGCACGGACACGAGGGCGTTCAGCAGTGCTTTCGCAAGCTGCGCGAGTTGCAGCGCAATGAGAGGCTCGAGATCGAGGACTTCGTGGCTGAGGCAGACCGCGTCGTTGTCCTGCTGCACGTCGCCGCGACGGTGCTTTCGACCGGCAAGATGTTCGAGTCGGACATCATCCACTTCTTCACCGTGAAGGACGGAAAGATCGTCAGCCTCCGCGACTTCTTTGATACCGCCGCAGTCGTCGAAGCGACTCGCTCATGATCGGGACCAGTCACTATCGGACCAGTTCTGCGGACGACTGCAGAGGGCGCAATCACCGCGCGGCCCGGGCGAGCCATCGTGACAATTGCTTCCGGGACTGCTACTCCCGCAATGCGGCCGCCGGGCTGACCCGTGTCATCGCGTTCACGGGACGGTAGACGGCCAACACGCAGCAGAGGCAGAGCACCGAGGCGGCGATGGCGCGGGTCATCACGTCGTCTCCGCTGACGCCGCTCAGTTCTCGCGCCATCAGGCGCCCCAGCATCAGGCTCGCCCACCAGCCGATCAGCAGGCCGCAGCTCACCGACAGCGCCGTGCCGGTCACGAGAGCGAGCGTGACCTGTGCGCGACTCGCGCCAAGGGCCAGCCGGATCGCCGATTCGCGGCGACGGAGCCCCGCCATCCACGCGCTCACCGCGTACAGACCGACGACCGCCCCGAGCGCCGCAAGAGTGGCAAAAATGCCAAGCAGGGTCGCGACGAAACGAGGCCGGGCTCCTTGTCGCCCGATCAACGCTTCCAGCGGTTCGGCACCGTTCAAGGGCAGGTCGCGAGAGACCAGGCCGACCGTTCGGCTCACCGCCCTCACGACATCGGCGGCCGGAACCCCGTCGTGGCCGCGGACCTGGAGCGTCAGATCCCGCAGGGGCGCCTGAGCGAGTGGGATGTAGACCTCGGGAACCGCCTCGCGGCGCAGCGACCGTCTCACGTCCGCCGTGACGCCGACGATGCGATCGGTGGTGCGGACCGGAGGCCCGACCTCGACACCGCCATGCATCGGGCGCAAGGCCGTCGTCGTGATCGTGCGACCGACCGCGTCCCCGGACGGGAACAACGGGCTGGCGAGCGACGCGCTAATCACCGCGACCGGTTCGAACCCGCGCGATTCAGCCATCGACAGCGGCCTGCCCGCAATTACGCGAAGCCGAACGGCATTGAAATAGTCGTGGCTCACGCCGATCAGAACCGCGCTTGCCGCGCCACGTTCGGACCCTGCGTCGCGAAAAACGGGACGCGGAAAACGGATCCCGAAAGCCGGTACGGTCATCAGGCCGGCCGCCTCGATCTCCGCCGAGCCTTCGAGCGCGTCGAGCAAGCGCGTGACTCCTGTGCGCTTCGCCATCTCGTCGGCAAAGGCCGGTGGCCCGACGACCAGCGCACCCGTGATCACGCCCCCCGGTTCGAAGCCGAGGTCCACCTGACTCAAGTGCCACGCCGTCCTCATCGCCAGCGATGCCCCGACGAGCAGCGTCAGCGTTGCGGCCACCTGCAGGACCGTCAAACCATGGCGCAAGCGCGCGCGGCGCGGCGTCTCCGTGCCGGCTCCGTGTGTGCGGAGCGTCGGCCCGCTGGACCGCACGCGAACACCGGCGACAACCCCGAAGACGACCGTGCACAGCAGCGACGCCACCGCCACGATCGTCACCACGCGAGCGCTGAGCGCCGTCGGGAGGACGCCTGGCACAAGTCGTCCGATGTACGCTTCGACCGCGGGGAGCAGTGCGCCAAGGAGGAGGTTGGCGATGAGCAGGCCGACGACGACGGCCGCACCTCCGAGCAGCAGGTTCTCGGCGAGCAACTGCGTCATCAGGCGGCCTCGTCCGGCCCCGAGCGCCGACCTGATTGCCATCTCCTGCTCACGCCCCAGCGCCCGCATCGTCTGCAAGGTCATCACGTTCGAACACCCGATGAGTAACAGCATCGCCACGGCCAGGGTCACGGCGGAGAGCAGCGGACGCACTGGAGCGACGTGCTCCTCCTGGAGGCTCCGCACGTCCGCTCGCCACGCCGGATCGATGTCCGGGTTCATCGCCGCGACCAGTTCGGTCAGGCGCGACGAGGCCCGCTCGATCCCGATGCCCTGCTTCAAACGAAAGAACAACACGTCCTCGCCCGGCTCCTTCACCGGCACGAGCACGGCGGTGCGTGCGTCGAGGTGCCAGAACCGTGGCGGCAGGACACCAATCACCGTGAACACCGTGCGGTCGTCGGCGCGTTCGACGGCGCGGAGCGTCAGCGTTCGTCCGACGATCGATGGATCGGCGCCGTACCGTTCGGTCCACAACGAGTGACTGATGAGAGCGACCGCGCTGCCGGCGTCGACTTCCGCCGCCGTGAACGTCCGGCCGAGCACCGGCCGGACGTCGAGCGCGGTAAACAGATCCGTGGTCGTCCACAGACCGAGCACGGTCGTCGGCGTTGTCCCGTCGATGATGCTGAAGCCGTCGACGTCGCCCGTCACGGCGAGGTCGGCGACTTCCGCGAGCAGTCCGTCGCGCTCGAGCGCGGCCAGGTTACCGGGCGTACGGGCTCGCGGAGGACCCTCTGCGCGCGCCATGCTCACCAGTCGGTCGGCGGAGGGATATGGCAGCGGCCTCCAGAGATACGCGTCCGCAACTGCCAGCACGGTCGCTGAGGTTCCCAGGCTCGCGCCGAGCACCGCTACGAGAATCAGCGCAAACCGGGGACGGCGGCGAAGCGCTCGCCACGCGGATACGAGATCGGCCTGTAGTCGAGTCATGACGGTTCCGGGAGATGGCGGATGGAGGACCAGGACGCGGAGCGTCCGGGCAAGAACGACCTGAAGGACCTGCGATCGGTACCACCAGCGAGCCCCGCCGGGGGAGTCGGCGTGGCGTCGGCAGAACTCCTCGGTCAGATCCCCGGCGAGATGCTCACGCCAACGCGGCGGGGCCGCCCATCCCAGAATCGCGGCCGCAATCCGCGGGACCCGCGGCGGATTCACCACTGGAAGCGCCTGCCGAGTCCGGCGGTCAGCGCATGCAGCGCGTTCAGCGATTCGCGAACCGTGCGTTGGCCTGCCGCATTGACGCGAAAGTACCGCTTGCGCTTCCCACCACGCTCGGCAGAGGGTTCACCGAGGCTCGATTCCAGGTAGCCCTTGGTTTCGAGGCGATCGAGCGTGGTATAGACGGTCGCCATGGCGAGGTCCCGGCCCGCTTTCTCGCGCAGGATTTTCGCGATGGTGACGCCGTATGCGTCGTCGCCGAGCTGCAGGATCGCCAGCAGCACGAGCTGTTCGAGGTCTCCGAGCGGCATATTTATCGACATAGTAGATAAAATAATCAGACGTTCGTCAATGATCTCCGTGGTACCGGGTTGACGCGACCCGCGCGCACGGGGCCAGTGATAGCATTCGCCGCCACAGGAGGCGTGGCATGCAGCGACGCGAGTTCAATAAGGCGCTCGTCGGCGGAGCCTTGGGCAGTGGTCTGACAGCGCCTGTCGACAGGCAGCCCGCATCCTTACAGCCAGGTTCGTCGGAGCGTGTGACGCCACGGAAGAACACACTGATGCACGTTGGCGCCGACTATCACTACATCGCTGGTGGACCGGGCGCCGAGATCACTGGCAAGGCGAACCTGGCGTTCAACACGCGACTTGGCGTTCGGCACCTCACGGCGCAAGTCAGCGGCGTCGGCGTCGACGGCTCCTGGGATCTCGACGAGTTGAAACGGATGCGCGACAACTGCGATACGGCCGGCGTTGTCTTCGAGGCCATCAGGATGGATTCGCAGTACATCATGCTGGCCCCTGGAGCGGCGCGTGACCGGCGGCTCGATGCGATCCTGGGCAACATCGAGAAGGCTGCGCAGGTGGGTGTCAAGGTGATCACCTATCACTGGACCGTCATCCCGATCCGACGGAACGGCGAACGATCCGGCCGCGGGGGATCGACCTACGTCACATTCAAATTGGAGCCGGACTGGAAGGATTTACCGTCTGGCAAAGCGGGGCGGGTGACGCACGACGATTACTGGGAGCGGATCGCGCATTTCCTCGAACGAGTGATTCCCGTAGCGAAGCAGCACGACATGCGGATGGCCGCGCACCCATACGATCCGCCGGGATTGCCGTTCGGTTATCAAGGCGCGGATAACTGGGACTCTCCCTCGATCTTCGACGCATACAAACGCTACGAGTCAATCGTGGACAGCCCGTACAACGGCTTTCAGTTGTGTCTGGGCACGACCGCCGAAGGGCTCGAGGACGCGAGGAACGAAATCGTTCCAATCGTGAGATATCTGGCCGAGCGCGGCAAAGTTCACCAGGTGCATATGAGGAACATCCGCGGTGGCCTGCACGACTTCGCGGAAGTCTATCCGGATGAGGGCGACATCGATTTTTTTCCGATCATGCGCATTCTGCGCGATAGTCAGTTCGCCTTCTCAATCTGCGCCGATCACATGCCAAGCCATCCGGACGATCCTGGCAAGCTGCAGGCGTTCGCATACGGCAACGGTTATATCCGTGCGCTCATTCATGCGGTGAACGCGGAGATAGCGGCCTAAGCGGAAAGAGACGGACCTCCGGCCTCACTCGATCCGTCTACTCCCTGTGGGGCCCAATGAAGATGTTGCCATTGCTCCTGCTTTCACTGGCCTTGGCGCCGGAGCGTCAACAGTCGCCGTCAACAGCCGAGCTTCAAGTCGGCGCCGTGTCGGTCACCGGGGTGAGCCGGTATACCCCGGCCGAGGTTACGAGGCTGAGCGCCCTCAAAGCGGGCCAGCCGGTCAGGCTGTCTGATCTGGACAACACCCTGAAGCAGATGTCGTCCACGGGCCTCTTTGCGAGCCTGAAATACCGCTACGCCACGTCCGGCAACCGCCTGGATGTCACGTTCGACGTCGAGGAGCCGCCGTGGTCGATGCCCGTTGTCTTCGATAACTTCATCTGGCTGCGGGACGAGGAACTGCTCGCCGCCGTCAAGCAGGACGTGCCGACGTTCGACGGCACGTTGCCGGTCAACTCGGAAGTGACGTCGTACATGACCCGTGTGCTGCAGCACCTCCTCGACGAACGCCAAATCCGAGGTCGGGTCGAGTTCGCGCTCCACAACAGCCAGGTGACGGGTAAGAGCCAGTATCTGTTCAGCGTGAAAGGCACCGGTTTGGGTGTCTGCGCCCTGCGCGTGACCGGCGCGTCGGTGATTCCGGAGAGCCAGCTCGTCGAGGCCGCGGCGGAGCTCACGCGCCGCGACTACTCGCGTCTGTATCTGACGGAGCTCGCCAACGGCACGCT
>Ga0209382_10006536_pt1 | contig 14975 bp, 15 predicted proteins | sample SoiMetdeltSBSDD5_FD_187599 | JGI IMG/M metagenome (GOLD analysis project Ga0209382, IMG submission 187599) | Bulk soil microbial communities from a Populus tree surrounding site in Tennessee, USA - Soil MetaG P. deltoides SBSDD5 (SPAdes) (version 2) | ecosystem: Environmental > Terrestrial >... | reverse complement strand
GGGCGATGCCGAAGTTGAGGCAGATCGACTTGGCGTGCCCGATGTGCAGGTAGCCGTTGGGTTCCGGCGGGAACCGCGTCACCACCGTCTTGTGCCTGCCGGACGCGAGGTCCGCCTTGACGATGTCGCGGATGAAGTCCTGCCCCGGCTCACGGGCTGCCGTCTCGAGGCCTCGGGTCTTGGTGTCGGTGCTCGCCATCGTCGCCACCTTGAATTCGCGGTGCTGGTCTTCTGCCAAATCCGCCCGCGCCGGCCAAGCTGCGATTGCGCGCGGCGGCAAACGCCGTTGGTCTGGCAAACGCTTTGTCGGAGAGGAGCGCGCGAGGGGTTGGCGGGCGGCCGGCCGCTCGCGCCTATTGCCGGCGTTGTCGAGCAGCTCGAGCTTGCAGCGCACGGCACTGTCGACCCTGCGCCGCCTTTGCCGCGCTCAGATTCTCGCAGAAATGTGCCGTCAACGTTTCCATGATGGTCGAAGTCATACCGTGTGGCGGCGATCAAGGCAACACGCAGGGTATCGCCTGTCGGCCGTTCCGGCGGTAGACGCGAATATCAGCGTCCGTGGTTATGACGACGGGCTCCCGCAGCAGCTCCGTCATGCGGACGAGGCAAGCATCGGCCAGACTCATGGGTACGTCGGCGTACTTGTCCATAAGCTCGAGCACCGGCTCCTGATGCTCGGTGAAGCTGAACGAGACCTCCAGCAACCCACGCCCCAGGAGCGTCGAGATAACGGGCAGCCCGCGCCTGCCGAGGAGGAACAGCGCCTCCGTCAGGACCGCCTCGCAACAATGCCACGGGCGGCGGAGCTCTGCGGCCTGCTTCACCGCCCAAGCGCGATGCGCATCGCGCCGCCGGAACAGGGCTGCAAGAAAGCCCGTGTCAACGAGAACGGTTGCGGCCAAAGCCGTACACCCGCAGATAGTGTTTCTTGCGCGCGCTGAGGTCCGCCGGCAGGTCGTCGTCTATCGAGCCGATCAGGTCCGCAATATCCTCCAGCTGAGGCGGAAGCTTCGCATCCTCCTGCGCGCGCTCCAGGCGCTCGCGAACGACGTCGGACTTCGAGACGCCGCGCCTGCGCGACTCGGTCTCGATCTCGTCCGCCAGTGCTTCCGGAAGGCGTACCGTGATGGTTTTGCTGCGTGACGTGATCGTTGACATGGACGCCATGTAATACAATGGTGCGCGCGGTGCAATACATGAGTGGCGGTCCCGGCAGGGCTTGAACCCGCAACCTCCGCGTTCGAAGCGCGGCACTCTATCCAGTTGAGCTACGGGACCGGCTGGCCCTCACCCTGAGCAGTCGGAACGGCAAAAATCAAGTCCTCGGTGTCGCCACGCGGGTCTCTGTTCACGCAGCGGCCGATCGGATGTGCGCCTTGCGCCCTATAGAAGGCAATCGCTGCGGCGTTGACGGTCACCACGTCGAGCTTCGCCTCCAGGATGCCGCGCCCGTGCAGGAACCGGAGCAGCCGCGAGAACATGGCTTTGCCGATCCCCCGGCGGCGATAGGACGATAGCAGATAGAGCGCGTCGATCCAGTCCGCCCAGGCGTGCCCCAGGCCGACGATCGCACCCCCGTCGCACGCCACCAGCAGCAGGCCCTCGCCCTCCAGCGCCCGCCGCCACCGCTCCTCGGATTCGGCAATGGTCAGCCGATAGGCTTCGGCGCCGAACAGCGGGAAATAGGTATCCCAGTCCGCATTCACGTGGACTTGCGCGATGGCCGGGATGTCCTGGACGGTCGCCTCGCGAATCTCGAACATTCGATTATCCGATTGGAAAGGGCGGTCTGCGCGCTGTCCAACGAGGTGAGACACGTCAACTCGTCATGTGATACATGGCCCCGGACCTGGAACAAACAGCTCAGGCTTTAGCCGCCCAGATGACCAAGACCGTCGTCACCCGCTTCGCGCCGTCCCCGACGGGCTACCTCCACATCGGCGGGGCGCGCACGGCGCTCTTCAACTGGCTCTACGCCCGCCACACCGGCGGCAGGTATCTCCTGCGCATCGAGGACACCGACCGCGAGCGTTCCACCCAGGCAGCCACGGACGCCCTCCTCGACTCGCTCCACTGGCTCGGCCTGGAGTGGGACGGGGAGCCGCTCTCCCAGTTCGCGCGCGCCGAGCGCCATCGCCGGGTGGCCCAGGGGCTGTTGGCGGCAGGCAACGCCTACCGCTGCTATCTGACGCCGGCCGAGCTCGAGGCCATGCATCGGGCCATCGAGGCCGAGCGCAAGCTGGCGAAGGAGGAGAAGCGCGCGCCGCGGGGCCCGCAGGCGATCCAGAGCCCGTGGCGCGACCGCGACCCTAAGGAGGCGCCGGCCGGCGTCGCGCCGGTGCTGCGCCTCAGGGCGCAGCGCGAAGGCGAGACGGTCGTCGAGGACGTCGTGCAGGGCCGTGTCGTGGTGCCCAACACCCAGCTCGACGACATGATCATCCTGCGCAGCGACGGCTCGCCCGTCTACAACTTCGCCGTCGTCGTCGACGACCACGACATGGGCATCACGCACGTGATCCGCGGCGTGGACCACCTCACCAATGCCGCGCGCCAGGTGCAGATCTACAAGGCGCTGGGTTGGGAGGTGCCGGTGTTCGCGCACGTCCCGCTGATCCTCGGCGCCGACGGCAAGAAGCTCTCCAAGCGCCACGGCGCGCCGGGGCTCGAGACCTTCCGCGCCATGGGATATCTGCCGGCGGGGCTGCGCAACTACCTCGCCCGCCTCGGCTGGAGCCACGGCGACGACGAGATCTTCTCCACCGGGCAGATGATCGAATGGTTCGACATCGCCGACATCAACAAGGCCCCGGCGCGGCTGGACTTCGCCAAGCTCAGCGACGTGAACGGCCACTACATCCGCCAGGCGGGCGAGCCCGAGCTCATGGCCAGCATCCAGGCGTTTCTGTCCGAGGCCGAGGGCGGCGCGGCGCGGGCCCAAGCCTTTGCCAGGATCGGCTGGGACAGGCTCGAGGCGGCGCTGCCCTCGCTCAAGGGGCGTGCCAAGACGCTGAACGAGCTGGTCGACGCCGCCGGCTGGCTGATCGCTCAGCGGCCCTTGGGCCTCGACGAGAAGGCCGCCAAGGCGCTCGATGCCGGTGCCGGCTCCGTGCTGGCGCGGCTGCTGCCTCGCCTCGAGACGGCCCCTGCGTGGGATGCGGCCACCCTGGAGGGCCTCGTGCGCGCCTTCGGCGAGGCCGAGGGCGTCAAGCTGGGCGCCATCGCCCAGCCCCTCAGGGCGGCCCTGACGGGCACGGCGGTGTCGCCCCCGGTGTTCGACGTTCTGGCGGCTCTGGGGCGCGAGGAGGCCCTGGCGCGCATTCGCGACCAGGCCCGCTAGAGCCCGCCAGACAGCCACCGTTGGCGGGCTCGCGCAAGGCCCCCGAGCGCAGGTCTGGCTTCGCCCTTCGCCTAGCTTGCCGCACTGCAAAATGTATAATAGGCACATATCCTGCCTAACCCCCTTACCCTGGTAAGCCGGGCGCTTCAGGAGCGCCCTGCGGGGGGCGGACGGAGGACGAGCCCCATGAATGCAAAGGATGACGCCGGCAAGAGCGCTACGATCTCTCTGGGCAGCAACCGGCAGGCGCACCTGCCGGTCAGAGCCGGCACCATCGGCCCCGACGTGATCGACGTCGGCCGCCTGTATCGGGATACTGGCTGTTTCACCTACGACCCCGGCTTCACGTCGACCGCCAACTGCTCCTCCAGGATCACCTACATCGACGGCGACCGGGGCGTGCTGCTCTATCGCGGCTACCCGATCGAGCAGCTGGCGAAGAACTCCAACTTCGTCGAGGTCTGCCATCTGCTCCTCAACGGGGAGCTGCCGAACAAGGCCCAGTTCGAGGCGTTCCGCAACACCATCACGCGCCACACCATGGTGCACGAGCAGATGACGCGCTTCTTCACGGGCTTCCGCCGCGACGCGCACCCGATGGCGGTCATGTGCGGGTCGGTGGGCGCGCTCTCGGCCTTCTACCACGACTCCACCGACATCAACGATCCGCACCAGCGCATGGTGGCGAGCCACCGCCTGGTGGCGAAGATGCCGACGCTCGCCGCCATGGCCTACAAGTATTCGATCGGCCAGCCCTTCATCTATCCGCGCAACGACCTCGACTACACCGCCAACTTCCTGCAGATGTGCTTCGCGGTGCCGTGCGAGCCCTACGTGGTGAACCCGGTCGTCTCGCGCGCGCTCGACCGCATCCTGACGCTGCACGCCGACCACGAGCAGAACGCCTCGACCTCCACGGTGCGGCTGGCCGGCTCCTCCGGCGCCAACCCGTTCGCCTGCATCGCCGCGGGCATCGCCTGCCTGTGGGGCCCGGCGCACGGCGGCGCCAACGAGGCAGCACTCAGGATGCTCGAGGAGATCGGCACGGTGGACCGCGTGCCGGAGTACGTGAAGCGGGCCAAGGATCCCAACGACGACTATCGCCTGATGGGCTTCGGCCACCGCGTCTACAAGAACTACGACCCGCGCGCCAGGGTGATGCAGGAGACCTGCCACGAGGTGCTGGACTCGCTGGGCATCAAGGACCAGCACATCCTGAAGGTCGCCATGGAGCTGGAGCGCATCGCGCTGCAGGACGACTATTTCGTGGAGAAGAAGCTCTATCCCAACATCGACTTCTACTCGGGCATCACGCTGAGGGCGATCGGCTTTCCGCTGTCGATGTTCACGGTGCTGTTCGCGGTGGCACGCACGGTCGGCTGGATCGCCCAGTGGAAGGAGATGATCGAGGATCCCGAGCAGAAGATCGGCCGCCCCCGCCAGCTCTACATCGGCCCCACCGAGCGGCCCTACGTGCCGATCGAGCGCCGCGCGTGAGCGAGCGTGCCACTCTCCGCACCCGTCATCCCGGACGGAACGACGCGAGCCGCAGGCGAGCGGCGGTCCGATCCGGGACCTCGTGAGGCAGGCACGGCCCTGCTCCGGGAGGTCCCGGACAGTTTCGGGCGGCGCCCTCAGCTTCCGGGATGACGGGTGGACATGGCTACATCGCCCATAGACGCGTTCGGCCGTAGCGTTCCGGAATACGTGAGCGGCCGGCCGGATTACCCCGAGGCGCTGCTCGCCGACCTGCCCGGCGCGGCTGATATCGTCGAGCTGGGTGCCGGCACGGGCAAGTTCACCCGCCTCCTGGCCCGGACGGGCGCGCGCATCGTCGCGGTCGAGCCGCAGCCGGCGATGGCGGCCCGCATCCGGGCGGCGCCCAACGTCGAGGTCCTCGCGGGAACGGCCGAGCAGATTCCGCTGCCGGACGACAGCGCCGACCTCGTCTGCTGCGCGACGTGCTTCCACTGGTTCGATTACGCCAGGGCGACGGTGGAGATCCTGCGCATCGCCCGGCCAGGCGCCCATCTGGCGCTGATCTGGAACCTGCGTGACGAGCGCGCGCCCTGGGTTGCGGACGTGGGGCGGCTGCTCGATGACTGCCGCGGTACGCCGCATCACTCCCGCGCCGGCCAATGGCGCGCGATCCTCAGCGATGCGCGCTTCCGGCTCGTGCGCGAGAGCGAGCACCGGTTCGTGCACCGCATGCCGCCCCAGGGCATCGTCGATCGCGTGCTCTCCTCGAGCTTCATCGCCGCCCTTGCCCAGGCCGAGCAGGACGCGGTGCGCCAGAGGGTGCTCGACATCGTCGCCGCGCACCCCGAGCTGGCGGGTGCCGGCGAGATCGGCTTCCCCTATGTCTCGAAGCTCTACCTGCTGCGCTGCCTGCAGTGAGCTCGGCGCACTCGGGTGCTGGCGCGCCGAGCGAGGCGCGGCCGGTGCTTCCCGTGTCTGGCGCTGAAGGGCGCCTGCGGCGCTGCCATGAGAATTTCTTGCATCGCTTGTGAGAAATTCCCGTTTGCCGCGCCGGGGTGATCTCCTCACCTAATGCAACGAGTTCGCATCAATCGCGGCGCACGTCGTCCCCGCGCCCAATCCCACACAAACCGGAGGAGAGAGCAAATGAACCCCAGCAGCGCGACAAAGGAAGCCGTCCTGCCCTGGGTCAGGGCCGAGCTGAACTATCTCGCGCCGACCGCGGAGCGGCCGCGCACCTACACCTATCTGCCGCCTGAGGGCACGCCGCCGAGCACGGTGGTGCCCGAGCCGCACACGATGGTGGTGAGCGACCTGCGTCCGATCCTCGCCGAGGTGTCCCTCGACCGGGACGGCTTCGACCTGGTGCACCACAGGAGCGCCGTGCGCGACTTTCACGACGCGGAGGAGGTGAAGCGCGTCTACTATCCCGAGGTGGAGCAGCTCCTGAAGGAGGTGACCGGGGCCGGCCGTGTGCTCGTCTTCGACGCCACGGTGCGGCGGCGCGTGCCGGGCGTGCTTGACCGCACCGGCGGCGGGCCGCGCCAGCCGGTTCCGCGCGTGCACGTCGACCACACCGAGAGGTCCGGGCCGCAGCGGGTGCGCGACCTCCTGCCCGACGAGGCGGACGAGCTGTTGCGCGGTCGGGTGCAGATCATCAACGTGTGGCGTCCGATCCGCGGGCCCTTGAAGGATACGCCGCTGGCGGTGTGCGATGCGCAGACCGTGAAACCGGAGCAACTGATCCCGTCAGACCTCGTCTACAAGCACCGCGTCGGCGAGACTTATAGCGTGACCTTCGATCCGCGGCACCGCTGGTTCTACGCCCCCGACATGGAGGTGGACGAGGCCCTGCTCCTCAAGTGCTACGACTCCGAGACCGACGGCCGCGCCCGCTTCGCCCCCCACACCGCCTTCACCGATCCGACCACCCCGCCCGACGCGCCCCCACGCGAGAGCATCGAGATCCGCGCTTTGGTGTTCCATCCGGCGTAGGGTCAGACCCTGCGGGTCTGACCCCATGGGCACCCGGCGTTGCCATCGCCGTTCACCTGATCACGCCTCTTCGACGCGGCGCTCGCGGATTGCAGAGGGCACGGCATGGGGTCAGACCCGCAGGGTCTGACCCCCTTCTGACGCCTACTCCTTGTTCAACCGCGCAATCAGGCTCGAGGTGTCCCAGCGCTTGCCGCCCATCGCCTGCACCTCGGCGTAGTAGCCGTCGACGATGACGCTCACCGGCAGGCTGGCGCCGTTGCGCCTGGCCTCGTCCATGCAGATGGCGAGGTCCTTGCGCATCCAGTCGACGGCGAAGCCGAAGTCGAACTTGCCCTCGGCCATGGTCTTCCAGCGGTTCTCCATCTGCCAGGATTGGGCCGCCCCCTTGGAGATGGTGTCCATCACCTTCTGGAGGTCGAGGCCCGATTTCTGTGCGAAGTGGATGCCCTCCGACAGCGCCTGCACCAACCCAGCTATGCAGATCTGGTTCACCATCTTGGTGAGCTGGCCCGACCCCGCAGGGCCGATCAGGTTGACCATGCGCGCGTAGCTGGCGATCACCGGCTGGGCGCGGTCGAAGGCGGCCTGGTCGCCGCCCACCATGACGGTCAGGACGCCGTTCTGGGCGCCGGCCTGGCCGCCCGACACCGGCGCATCGAGAAAGTCGAAGCCCTTGGCCTTGGCGGCGGCGTAGAGCTCGCGCGCGACGTTGGCGGAGGCTGTCGTGTTGTCGATGAAGACGGCGCCCTTCCTGACGCCGTTGAAGGCGCCCTGGGGCCCCAGCGTCACCTCGCGCAAGTCGTTGTCGTTGCCCACGCAGCAGAAGACGAAGTCGGCGCTTTTTGCAGCCTCGGCGGGCGTCGGGGCGGTCCTGCCGCCGTATTCCTTTGCCCAGGCCTCGGCCTTGGCGGCGTTGCGATTGTAGACGGTTAGCTCGTGCCCGCCCTTCTTGCGGATGTGCCCCGCCATGGGGTAGCCCATCACGCCCAGCCCGATCCAAGCTACCTGCGCCATGTCGCCTCTCCTCCAGGGATTCCGTGGTGGGCGACTCTTAACCAAGGCGGCGGCGGTTGTCAGGGGTGACCGGGGTCAGACCCCTCGCCTCGACGGCCGAGATGAGAACGAGCCGGCGGCGCGAGGGGTCTGACCCCGTACGACTGGGTCCTCAGAACTGCAGGCACTGTGCGACGTTCAGGCACAGGCGTACGCCGCTGTCGCCCGAGGGGACGGCCACCAGCACCGCACCGATCAGCGCGGCTGCCGCGGTGACCGCCAGGACGACCAGCTTGAAGACCCACCGTGCGTGTTCTGGCGTCATCATTGGGATGGGGCTATGCAAGGCTCGGGATTCTGCCGCGACTCCGACGAGCGGTCCTGCAGAATACCCGTACATGCTGTGCCGAACCTGAACGCAGCGTTTATCTGGCGTTCAGAAATGTATGGAGTTTCAGTGCGTTGAGCTTTCAGCCTGACATGACCCCGAAAACAGCAGGTTGCGCCGCGGGGGCGTTCCGCGCCCGGGCGCGGCGAGTGTGAGCGCATGGCCGCACCGAAGGCAAAGCCGGCGAGCCCTGCGCCCATCACGCTCGACGACATCGAGGCGGCCCGCGACCGGCTGCGCGGTTCCATCGCCGATACCGATTGCGACTTCAGCCGCACGCTTTCCGACATCGTGGGCTGCAAGGTCTGGCTCAAGTTCGAGAACCTGCAGTTCACCGCCTCGTTCAAGGAGCGCGGGGCGCTGAACCGCCTCTCGGCCCTGACCTCCGAGGAGCGGACGCAGGGCGTGATCGCCATGTCCGCCGGCAACCACGCCCAGGGCGTCGCCTATCACGCGCGCCGCGTGGGGGTGCCCGCCACCATCGTCATGCCCGTGCACACGCCCACGGTGAAGGTCGTGAACACCCGCCGGCACGGCGCCGAGGTCATCCTGCGCGGAGAGACGGTGGAGGAGGCCGCGGCTTTCGCGCGCAAGCACGGGCGCGAGCGCGGGCTCACCTTCATTCACCCCTACGACGACCCGCTGGTAATCGCCGGCCAGGGCACCGTTGCGCTGGAGATGCTGGGCGCCACACCCCAGATCGACACCCTGGTGGTGCCGATCGGCGGCGGCGGCCTGATCTCGGGCATGGCGATTGCCGCCAAGGCCCTGAAGCCCGACCTGCAGGTGATCGGTGTGCAGGCCGCGCTCTATCCGTCCATGTACAACGCCGTCAAGGGTGCCGGCCTGCCGATGCGCGGCGATACGCTGGCCGAGGGCATCGCCGTGAAGGCGCCTGGCAGGATCACCGAGCCCATCGTGCGCCACCTCGTCGACGACATCGTGCTCGTCTCCGAGCAGCAGATCGAGGCCGGCCTCAGCCTGCTCATCACCATCGAGAAGACGGTGGTGGAGGGCGCGGGCGCGGTGGGGCTCGCCGCGGTATGCGCCGACCGCGCACGCTTCGCCGGCCGCAACGTGGGCCTGGTGCTCAGCGGCGGCAGCATCGACACGCGCCTGCTCGCCGGCGTGCTCACCCGCGAGCTTGCCCGCGACGGCCGCCTGAGCCGCCTCTCCATCGATCTCGCCGACCGTCCGGGCCAGCTCGCCAAGGTCGCCAACCTGCTCGGCGAGGCGGGCGCCAACATCGTCGAGGTCCACCACCAGCGCGTGTTCACCGACCTGCCGGCGAAGGGTGCGCTGCTCGAGGTCGTGATCGAGACGCGCGACCGCGAGCATCTCCGGGAGGCCGTCGGGCGGCTCAGGGCCGCGGGCCTCGAGGTGGAGACGAGCGGCAACTCGGGAGGACCGCACTGATGGAAGGGGCGCGCATGATCCCGCGGGACGCCTCGACCCTGGATCTCCTGCGCCAGCTCGAGCGCAAGGTCCTGTGGCTCTCCACCTACATGATCCACCACGCCAACCACGAGGTGGACCGCGGCGACGGCCTCAAGGTCGGCGGACACCAGGCCTCCTCGGCCTCGCTCGTCACGCTGATGACGGCCCTCTACTTCCATATTCTGCGGCCGGAGGACCGCGTGGCGGTGAAGCCGCACGCGAGCCCGGTGTTCCACGCCATCCAGTACCTGCTCGGCAACCAGACGCTCGACAAGCTGCAGAATTTCCGCGCCTTCGGTGGCGCCCAGTCCTATCCCTCGCGCACCAAGGACACCGACGACGTGGACTTCTCCACAGGCTCGGTGGGCCTCGGCGTCGCCGCCACCGGATTCGCCAGCCTGGTGCAGGACTACGTGCACGCGAAGGGCTGGAGCGCGGACTCTTCACAGGTCTGGCCCAAGGGCCGCATGGTGGCACTCGTTGGCGACGCCGAGCTCGACGAGGGCAACGTGCACGAGGCGCTGCTGGAATACTGGAAGCATGGCCTCGACAACTGCTGGTGGGTGATCGACTACAACCGCCAGAGCCTCGACTCGGTGGTCTCCGACCGCCTGTTCATGAAGATGGCCGGCCTGTTCGAGAACCTCGGCTGGAAGGTGGTCCTCATCAAGTACGGCAAGCTGCTGCAGAGCGCGTTCGCGGAGCCCGGCGGCCAGCGCCTGAAGCAGTGGATCGACGACTGCCCCAACATGCTCTACTCCGCCCTGGTGTTCCAGGGCGGCGCGGCGTGGCGCAGGCAACTCGAGGAGGACCTCGCCATCCACCCCGATGCCCTCGACATCGTGCGCCGCCACGACGATGCCGAGCTGGCGCGCCTCATGACCAACCTCGGCGGCCACGACATGCAGGCGATCCTCGAGGCCTTCACCGGCGCGCCCTCGGGGCAGCCCGTGTGCTTCATCGCCTACACCATCAAGGGCCTCGGCCTGCCGTTCCAGGGCCACAAGGACAACCACGCCGGGCTCATGACCAGGGCGCAGCTCGAGGAGCTGAGGATCCGCGAAGGCATCAACCAGGGCGAGGAATGGGAGAGGTACGCGGGCCTGGATCTGCCCCAGTCCGAGGTCGAGGCGTTTCTGGACAGCGTGCCCTTCGCAGGCAAGGGCCGGCGCCGGCTGCAGGCGCCGCGCATCCCGGTCGGGCCCTTTCCCCGCATCGAGGCCAAGGGCCGGGTGTCGACGCAGGCCGGCTTCGGGCGCATCCTCGACGAGATCGCGCGCGCCGGCGGCCCGCTCGCCGAGCGCATCGTCACCACCTCGCCCGACGTGACGGTTTCGACCAACCTCGGAGGCTGGGTGAACCGGCGCGGGCTCTTCTCCATGCAGAGCCACGAGGACGTGTTCAAGCTGCGCGGGCTGATGTCGCCGCAGCGCTGGGAGATGAGCCCCAAGGGCCAGCACATCGAGCTCGGCATCGCCGAGATGAACCTGTTCCTGCTGCTCTCCGCGCTGGGGCTGTCGCATTCCTTCTTCGGCGAGCGCCTGCTGCCGGTGGGGACGCTCTACGACCCCTTCGTCTGCCGCGGCCTCGATGCGCTCAACTACGCCTGCTACCAGGATGCGCGCTTCATCGTCGCCGGCACGCCGGCGGGGCTGGCGCTGGCGCCCGAAGGCGGGGCGCACCAGTCGATCGGCACGCCCCTGATCGGCATGGCCCAGGACGGGCTTGCCGCCTTCGAGCCGGCGTACGTGGACGAGCTCGCCGTCATCATGGAGTGGGCGTTCGACTACCTGCAGCGCGAGGCGCCGGAGGAGAGCGAGGAGCGCTGGCACCGCGACGAGAAGGGCGGCTCGGTCTATCTGCGGCTGACGACCCGGCCGTTGGAGCAGCCGTTGCGCACCCTCGGGCCGGCGCTGCGCGAGGCCATCATCGACGGCGGCTATTGGCTGCGCCGGCCCGACCCGGCGGCGGATCTCGCCATCGTCTATACGGGGGCGGTTGCCCAGGAGGCCATCGAGGCGGCGGGGCTCCTCGGCGAGGACAAGCGCGGCGTCGGCGTGCTGGCGGTCACCTCAGCGGATCGGCTGTCGGCCGGCTGGCACGCAGTGCAGCGCGCGCGCGAGGGAGGGGCACGCGCGGCGCGCGCGCATATCGAGGTCCTGCTGGCGGAGCTGCCCCGCGATGCCGCCATCGTGACCATCACCGATGCGCACCCGGAGGCGCTCTCCTGGCTCGGCGGCGTGTGCGGCCATCGCGTGCGCGCGCTGGGCGTCGAGCACTTCGGCCAGTCGGGCTCCATCCCCGAGCTCTACGGCCACTACGGCCTCGACGTGAACGCCATCCTGGCCTCCGCCGAGGGCATCACCGGCCGCCCCGTGCGCTATCGGTGGCTCCAGAAGTGAGATATGGTCGTGGCTGAGGAGCACTCCCGATGACCAGACAATTCACGGCGATCATCGAGCGCGAGGACGATGGCTTTGTAGCCCTTTGCCCGGAGCTCGATATTGCCAGTCAAGGCGACACGATCGAGGCGGCGCGAGCCAATCTTCGCGAGGCCCTCGAGCTGTTCTTGGAGACGGCTTCCCCAGAGGAGATCAGCAAGCGACTGCGTGAAGAAATCTACGTCACGCAAGTCGAGGTTACCGTTGGGTAGGCTGCGGGTCCTGTCCGGCCGCGAAGCGTGCAACATCCTCTCTCGGCACGGCTTCTCCGAAGTTCGTCGCCGCGGCAGCCACATCGTTATGCAGAAGAAGCTGGGCGCGGGCACGATTACAGTGCCGGTTCCCGACCACGATGAGCTCCGCATCGGCACTCTCCGCGCCATCATCCGCCAGAGCGGTGTGGCGCGCACGGAGTTCGAGGAATAGCGCCGGCATCGTCGGCCGTGACGGGGTCAGACCTGGTCCGACCCCTCGCCGCGCACCTCGAGGCTCAACAGGAAGGTTCTCGCGAGGGGTCTGACCCCACCAACGGCCCCATTACAACGGCCGGTCGGTGACGGGGTCAGACCCCTCGCCTCCGCCATCGGAGATTCTGTATAATGGTCGAGGCGAGGGGTCTGACCCCATTGCCTCGGGCGATGGGTCTGACACGTTGACGCCGCGGGGAGGCAGTCAATGCCGCGTAAGCGTCGTGTCGACCATGAAGGTGCGTGGCACCATGTCATGAACCGTGGCATCGATCACGCGCGCATTTTCGATGATGTCTCCACCAGAATATTTCTGCTGGAGCTGCGCGACGCGTGTATTCAGCATCGTGTCCAGGTGCACGGCTACTGCATCTTGCCGAACCACTACCACCTTCTGCTGCATACTCCCGACGCCAGCCTCTCCGCCGCGATGCAGCGGCTGTCGAGCAGGTTCACCCAGGGCGTGAACCGATACCGCGAGCGCGACGGACCGTTGTTCGAGGGTCGCTTCCACTCGGTTGCTATCAAGGACGACGCGCACTTGGCCAAGGTCAGCCAGTATATTCACCTCAACCCCGTTGATGCGGGGCTGGCCGCGAAGCCTGAGGATTGGGCATGGTCGAGCGCCGGAGCCTACCTTGGTCTGGCCGACAAGCCGGAGTGGCTGCATACCAGCGCACTGTTCGAGATGCTCGGGTCTACAGACCCCCGGGGCGCCTACGCCCAATACTTGCGCGATGGGAGGGCGTATCGGGGGTCAGACACCTCGCGGTGATGGGGTCAGACCCCTCGCGAGAACCTTCGCGCTGAACCTCGACGTCGGAGGCGAGGGGTCTGACCCCGCTACGCCGAGGGGTCTGACCCCACCACGGGCTGGTCCGGGAACGCGAGCTGCTCGCGCGCGCGCCACTCGCTGGTCACGTAGTTGACGATCACCGACTTGCGCACGCCCTCGATCCGGCGCTGCTCGAAACCGTGGTACGTGATGCCGGATGGCACGAACACCATCGCCGCGCCGGGCTCGAACGGCGACCGGCCCACGTGCCGCTTGTCCCCCTCGTAGATGTCGGTGCCGAGCGTGACATGCTGCGCATCGCGCGACAGGTAGAGCAGCAAGGTGAAGGCCTTGACGCCGAGGTCGGTGTGCGGCTCCAGCCAGAAGCCGTCGGTGTCCTGCGCCAGCTCGACCCGCAGATAGGTGCCGGCCAGCCTGGCGCCGAAGTGCTCGGCGATTCTGGCGGTCAGGCGCTCGTCCTGGAAGGCCTGGCAGAAGCCCTCGCAGATCGGGAACCGCGCACGGTTCTCGGCATCGAAATACTTGCGTGTGGCGTTGTGCAGCTCGCGCTTGCCCGAGACGCCTGCGAGGCTCGGGGCCGGGAATGGCAGCGCCAGGAGCCGATTGACGGCCTCGTCGGGCAGGCAGCTGCGGAGGAGCCAGTGGGGGTAGGGGGTGTCGCTGCGTCTCGCGGCGGCGATGGCATGTGCGAGCGCCAGGACGATGGCTTCCCTGGTGATCAAGGACTCTACCAGCCGCGATCGTCGTCGTCGGCGAGGCCCGCTGGCATCGAGGTCCACGCCCGCGGCGGGCGTCGCATGGCGTTGCGATTCAGTCCGGCGCATCCCCTTGCTCCTCTCCGAATCGTCGAGGGAGGAGCGTGCGCCGCTCGCTTTCACAGGAGAATGGAGGAGGTAGCCACTTCGCGCAATAGTTGTGGAAACGCGAGAGTTCGCCAACGGCTAACCTGCGACTGCTATAGCGCGCGGAGCGATGTCGCAGCGGCAGAAACAGGTGGGGGCAAGGCCCGCCGGTCAGGTCCGCCGCTCCCCTTGGGGAGCTCCTGGCTTGCGCCTGAACTCAGAGGAGTGCGGTGGTCCGTCGAGCCTTGCCCCTGCACCATGGGCGAAGGGTCAAATCGGATCATGGCGGTTCTGTGTCAGTCGCCGGGAGCCTGTGGACGCCCGTGTGGACGCCCCGGCCACCGGCGGCTCGGATGCCCGGTCGTTGCCGCAACACGCGCATTCGTCTAGCCTCGCCGCTTCGCTCGTCGAGGCCCGTGCTCAGGAACGCGAGAATGATCGATCTCTACACTTGGTCGACGCCCAACGGCCGCAAAGTATCCATCATGCTGGAGGAGTGCGCCCTCCCTTACACCGCGCACGCCATCGATATCGGCAAGGGCGATCAGTTCAAGCCGGAGTTCCTGAAGATCAGCCCGAACAACCGCATCCCCGCCATCGTCGACCGCGACAACGGCCGCTCCGTCTTCGAGTCCGGCGCCATCCTGATGTACCTCGCCGAGAAGACGGGCAAGTTCTGGCCCAAGGACGCGGACGCCCATTGGCGCACGGTCGAGTGGCTGATGTGGCAGATGGGCGGCGTCGGACCGATGTTCGGCCAGGTCCACCACTTCGTGAAGTACAACAAGGGCAAGGCG
>Ga0209382_10006532_pt1 | contig 14980 bp, 13 predicted proteins | sample SoiMetdeltSBSDD5_FD_187599 | JGI IMG/M metagenome (GOLD analysis project Ga0209382, IMG submission 187599) | Bulk soil microbial communities from a Populus tree surrounding site in Tennessee, USA - Soil MetaG P. deltoides SBSDD5 (SPAdes) (version 2) | ecosystem: Environmental > Terrestrial >... | reverse complement strand
CGGACGCATCGAAGGAAGAGATTGAGGCCATCGTTGCGCAGTCGCAGAAGCGCTCCGCCGTGTACGACGTCATCACCAATCCCGTAAACGTGACCGTCGAGGTAGCCTAGCCTCGCCCGACATACGCGGGGTGCCACTGAAGCGGAGCATCACTATCGAACAGATCACCACGGTCGTCATCGGGGCCGGGCATTCGGGTCTTGCGGCGAGCCGATGTCTGACCGCCCGCTCCATCGACCACGTCGTGCTCGAGCGCGGAGAGACTGCGAATTCCTGGCGCCGGGAGCGCTGGGATTCGCTTCGTCTGCTGACGCCCAACTGGCAGAGCCGGCTGCCCGGCTATCAGTACGACGGCGGTGATCCGGACGGCTACATGAGCATGCGCGAAGTGGTGGAGTTCATCTCGCGCTACGCGGTGGTGGCCGCCGCTCCCGTGCGCACCCACACCACCGTCACCTCTGTCACACCTACAGACGTCGGGTACACCGTCACGACGAATACGGGCGTGCTCCGGTGCCGCGCCGTGGTGCTGGCGAGCGGCGCCTGCAACGTCCCCAGTGTGCCGTCGCTCGCTCAGGCGCTGCCGCCGGACGTCCAGTCCGTGACGCCGTTCGATTACCGCAATCCGGGCCATCTGCCGGACGGCGGTGTGATGGTCGTGGGGGCGTCGGCAACGGGCGTGCAGCTCGCCGACGAGATCGCCCGGTCGGGCCGAGCTGTCGTCCTTTCGGTCGGGGAGCACGTGCGCCTGCCGAGGACCTATCGAGGTCGCGACGTACTGTGGTGGATGGATGCCTCCGGTGTGTGGAACCAGCGGTACGACGAGGTCGACGACCTGATGCGCGCGCGACGACTCCCCTCGCCGCAGCTCGTCGGCACGCCGGAGCGCCGGACGCTGGATCTCAACGCCTTGACCGCCGCCGGCGTCGAGCTCGTCGGGCGGCTTGCCGGGGTCCGTGACGGACAGGCATTGTTTTCAGGTGGGTTGCGGAATCAGTTCGCGCTGGCGGACCTCAAGATGAACCGGCTGCTGACCACGTTCGACGACTGGGCGCGAGTCCACGGGCGGGACGGCGACGTCGATTTGCCGGAACGCCTTGAACCAACACGCGCGCCGAGCTCGTCACGACTGAATCTCGACCTGCGGAAGGGAGAGATCCGCTCAATCATCTGGGCGACGGGGTTTCGCCCGGACTACAGCTGGCTCGACGTGCCGGTTGTCGATCACAAAGGATACCTTCGGCACGACGGGGGCGTCGTCGACGCGCCGGGACTTTACGTCTTGGGGCTACCAGTCCTCAGACGTCGTAAATCGAGCTTCATTCACGGTGCCGAGGACGACGCGCGCGAGCTCGTGGATCACCTCATCACATATCTGTCGACGACGGCGTACCTGGCGACTTGACGAAGGGCGCGGTTGTGGATGCCCGATCGCGGCAGGTGGGCTCAGCGTCCAGTCCGACACCCGACCGCCCAGTTGACGCTCGTCGTTCACACGAGTGACGCACCGGAATCGGACTCCGCCTGCTGGCGGGCGTGGTCGAGCAGGTCCACATCGACCGTTTCTTTCTTCAGTTCCTCGCTGAGCGCCCGATGCAGCTGCTGGGCCTTGGGAAGGTCCCAGTCGAAGGACGCCACGGCGTCTGTCACGTCGAAGAGCCGCGACGCCCGCTTGTCGCGGGCGATCTGATAGCCGGCGAGCGCGCTCTCTTCGCCCACGGCCGCCGCTTTCGCGAGCAGCTCGGCATCGATCAGCGCGTCGGTGATGCCGTGGGCTGTCAGCGGGTCCTTGAAATACCCCGCGTCGCCAACCAGAGCCCAGCCGGGGCCCGTCGATTGCCGGAAGTATCCTACCTCTCCCCCGAACCCTCGGTATTTCTCGACCCGATTCGCGCCTTCCACGACGTCCGCCAAATCCGGCCCGCATTCACGCAACAACTGGCGGTACGCATCGCCGGTCCCGACGCGGAGCGCCTCATGGAAACGGCCTTGCGGAATCGAGACGAAGATACACGCGAGCCCCTCGTTGGTCGGGATCACGCCGGCGCTCACGCCTGGGCGGTAGTACCAGTGGTATCCGTCGAACCCCGTGCCGGACCAGTAGCTGAAGATGACGCCCGTGGCATGACGACCGGTCCGGTAGTGTTCCGCGCCGGCGAGACGAGCGACCGTCGAGCGTACGCCGTCGGCGCCGATCACGAGATCGGCGGTGATCTGAACCTCGCGGCCGTCGCCGCGTCTGACACGTACGCCGCGCACGCGCCCGTCACTGCGAACGAGGTCAACGAGCTGCGTTGAGAATTCGATCTCGGCACCGGCCAGTCGAGCGCGGTCGACCAGCAGCGGGTCGATAACGGTCCGCCGAGGCGCGTAGAGACCCTCGACGCCGTTCTGAGGCTTGATGGGCACGTCCACGATCTCGTCGCCGTAGTGAAACGACGTCAATCGAACGGCAGGAGTGCCGGCCGACTTGATGCCGTCGAGAACGCCCCACCGATGCAGCTGCAGGACACCCGCTCGCATGAGCGCATGCGTCGACAGCGTATCGGTTCCGTAGTGCGCCCGCTCGACGACCAGCACACGAAGCCCCCGTCTGGCAAGAAGCATGGCGGTGGCAGCGCCGGCGCACCGGGCCCCGACGATGACGGCGTCGTAATCAGCCGATGAGGCGAAATGGGCCGTCACGCGGCCCGCACGCCTGCCGTGGAGACTCTCTGGCCCATTTCGTGGGTCAGCTTACTACCAAAGGGGTGCGATTGCTCGACGATCGACGCGGGGCCGGCGAGGCGCCGACCCCTGACGACGCTAAGATGTAAAGGACCGAACGACGACGGAGGTTTCCCGATCGGAGGCGTATGAGCAGCGGTGTGGACAAGGTCTGGCCTCGCGGAGTTCCGAGCGTCGGGCAGGTAGCGGAGCGCTCGCGCAAGGTGGACCCCAAGGACATACAGCGATTTACTGAGATCAGCGGAGACAGGAACCCGCTGCACTACGACGAGGCAGCGGCGAAAGCGAGCCGGTTCGGCGAGATCGTCGTGCAGGGCGGCGTGACGAGCGCGATCCTCAACGCCGTCGTAGCCGAGGACCTCCCCGGACCGGGGACGGTGTTCCTCCAGGTGAACTGGAGTTTCAAGGCACCGGTTCGGCCCGGCGATACGATCACGGGCCGGGCCGAGGTGCTGGAAGTGCGGCGGGACAAGCCGATCACGAAGCTCAAGACCAGCGTGATCCGAGACGACGGGACGCTCGTCCTCGACGGCGACGCCGTCTGCTACACCATGCCGTTGAACCCCGGCTGATTTTCCTGTGGCTACCAGAAACGCGTCTTGGGTCCGATCACTGAGTCGTAGTCCTTTGGACGCTACGGGCACGGTAGTAATAGTTCAGCACGCCACCAATCCGTTGGTGGCGGCGAACACGTCCTTGGCCATCCGCTCGCCCGAGCGGCTGAATCAAACTCGTTACCGATGCCTTGATGATTCACAAACTGGAAATTGGCTCGCCGCACTGGACGATTTCCGCAACTGGTTAGCCCTGGGCTTGCAGCCCGCGAAAGGCCATGAAAATCAGGTTGCCGGTCAGAATGGCACCGGCGGGAGCGGCGAGATCGAATCGAGCCAGTGGAGCCGTTGAGGCCGAGCAACTGTTTGATCTGGAGCGTGCGTGATTGATCGAATAATTGAGCATCGTTCGGTGCTTGTGTGACATCCGACGACAGCTCGCGACCCTGACTGATGCGACAAGGCACGCTCTCCGCTCCCCCAGGAGAGGCCGATGGCATACCTGATCGCGGGAATTGACGTCCACAAAAGGATGTTGGCCGTTGTGGTGGCTGACGTCGAGGTCGATCAAGAGTACCAATTCGAGCGCGTGAAGATTGGGACGAGCCCCAACGAGTTGCGCGCGCTTGCCGACTGGCTCGTCGAGCGCCAGGTCGAAGAAGTCGTCATGGAATCCACCGCGCAGTATTGGCGACCCGTCTGGGAGGCGCTGGAGCTGCACTGGAGGCCACAGCGCCGGAGCCGCGACGGCGCGACCCCGGTGTCGGGGACGCTCCACCTTGCCCAAGCGCAATCGAATCGTGGCGCCGGCGGTCGGAAGAAGGACTTTCCTGACGCTGAACGGCTCGTCAAGCGCTTAGTCGCCCAAGAGCTCACCTTGAGTTTTGTGCCCGACCCTGAGCAACGGCTTTGGCGGACCGTGATGCGCCGCAAGTATCAGGTCACCCGCAATCGCGTCCAGCTCCACAGCCGACTGGAGTCGCTGCTCGAAGAAGCGCACATCAAGCTCTCGAGTGTTGTCTCCGATTTGCTGGGCACCAGTGCACGCCGCATGCTGCAGGCCCTCGCCGACGGCGAGACCGATCCGGCGACGCTGGCCGCACTGGCGGACCAACGCTTGCGCGCGACGCCAGCCCAGTTACGCAACGCCTTCGGTGCGTGCGCAGGTCTCCATCCCGTGTATCGGCGACTGGTGAAGCTGACGCTCGAGGAACTGCAAATGATCGAGGAGCACCTCGGACAACTCGATCAAGAGATGGCCACGCTACTCAGTCATCATCACGCTGCGGTCCGCCGACTCGCCGAGGTGCCGGGCTTGGGAGTCGACTCCGCGCAGCAGATCATCGCGGAGGTCGGCGCCACCGCGGCCACCTTCCCGTCAGCCAAGCATCTCGCGTCCTGGATGGGCGCGTGTCCCGGCACCGAGGAGAGCGCGGGCAAGAACTACAGTCACCGCTGCCCCAAGGGCAACCGCCAGATGCGACGCGTCCTGAATCAAGCGGCCAACGCCGCCGTGAAGGCCAAGGGCACCATCTTCGCGATCGTGTATCGACGAATCGTCCCGCGGCTTGGCCACGCGCAAGCCATCGGGGCGATCACCCACCGGCTTTGTCGATTGATCTGGAAGATTCTTCACCAAGCCGTCCGTTATGAGGAGCGCGGGCCCGCCGTCAGCGAAGAGGCCAAGAAGGTGCGAGCGCGCAAGATGATCCGCGAACTCCGAAGTCTCGGCTACCGCGTCGAACTTCTCCAAGCTCCATCGAGCAGCCCGGCATGATCGAGAGAGTTTTTCGACCCTGGCTCATCCGGGACGCCGCGTAAAAGGGGTGTCCTTCGTTAAATCGAAGTGGGCGGAGTCCGTTCGGGCCACAGCTACACTCGGTGCCATGCATGCATTCGTCGACCCCATCGATCGTGGCCGCTAGAGACATCGCGCCAGCGCGTCGTTCCGCGTCGATCCGGATCAGCGACCAGGTCTGGATTCACCAGATTGAGATCGAGGAACGGTTCGTGCGTGCCTCAGGTCCGGGCGGCCAGCACGTGAACAAAGTGTCGACCGCAGTCGAACTGCGCGTCGATATCGCTCGATCCTCCCTACCCGCAGACGTCAAGGAACGCCTTGCGACGCTGGCCGGCAGCCGGATGACGGGCAATGGTGTGCTGGTGCTCGATAGCCGCGAGCATCGGACGCAGTCGGCCAATCGAGACGCCGCGCGCAAGCGACTGCGCCAACTGCTCGCGCAGGCCTCAGTGCATCTGAAGAGACGGCGCAAGACAAAACCGACGACTGGCTCGAACGAGCGTCGGATTACTGCCAAGGTGAAACGGGGAGAGACGAAGCGAGCACGCTGCGATCGGGGAGATGGGTAACGTCACGAAACCGAAGCGAGCGCGCGGATGGTCTGTGACGGCAGAGTGGATTGAGTCCGGCGCACGCGTTGCTCGCCAGTAAGCGATTGATCGCTATCTATCGCCTCTATCGCTGACCTCAGAACCAAATCGACGGGATCTCACTCCTCCCGAAGAGCAATCACCGGACTGACTGTTGCGGCTCGCCGCGCCGGGACCACAGTGGCAGTGATCGCCGTGAGAACCATGAGTCCTGTTACCGATGCATACACAACGGGATCGATTGGACTTACCTCATAGAGCCGGGCAGCAAGTAGCCGCGCGGCTGCCATGGCGGCTGCCAGCCCGGCGGCGATTCCGAGCGCCACAGGCAGCAACCCTTGTTTTGCGACCACGAGCTCGATCACCTGCCTCGGTTGGGCTCCTACCGCGACCCGAATAGCCACTTCACGACGACGCTGATTGACGACGTAGGACAGCACGCCGTAGAGGCCGGTCGCGGCGAGAAGTAGCGCGGCCAAGCCGAAAAATACCATCAACTGCATGGACAGCCGCTGTCTCGCCAACGAATCGGACACGCGCTGCTCCATCGTGACAGGGCGCGTCAACGGAAGGAACGGATCGAGCTGGGCCAGTTCATGCCGGATGGCGGGAATCGTGGCGAGCGGGTCGGTCGCTGTCTTTACCGTAAACGTCATCGCATTGCCCGCTCTCTGAGTTGCCGCGTGATAGACGGACATCTCCGGTGCGGTGGACGGATCGCGGCGCTTCACCGCTCCAACCACTCCGACAATCGTGGCGGTCACACCCGGCTCGCCGCCCGTGATCTGACTGCCAATCGGGTCTTCGCCGTCGGGAAAGAACCTGCGTGCCGCGGCCTCGTCGATGATCGCCACGGGAGTGGTGCCCACGGTATCGCCGGAGGTGAACGCGCGCCCCCGACGCAGGGGCATGCCGAGCGATTCGAAATAGCCTGGCAGAATTCGGGCGGGGCGCACCTGCGGCTGAGGCGCGTCGGGATCGACCGGCCGACCGACGACTCGAAGCCCCTGTCCACCCTGGGGTCCAAAGGGAATCCGATCGGAGGCCGCAGCGGAAACAACACCGGGAATGGCCTGAAGACGCGCCTGGAAAGCTTCGTAAAAGGCGATCCTCCGTTCGGGCTCGCCATAATGAGCCACAGGCAAGAGGAGTTCGAATGTCAGCACATTGCTGGCGTCGAATCCTGGGTCGGCCTGCTGCACGCGAAGAAAGCTTCGCGTCAGGAGACCGGCGCAGATAAGCAGCACGAGCGATGCCGCCACCTGAAGCGCCACCATCGATTGGCGGAATCGACGTCGTCCGCCGGTCGCCCCGCGCGCGGACTCCCTGAGGACATCATTGAGACCGGCGGTGGTCGTCAGCGCTGGAATCAGACCAAAGACAATGCTCGCGACGAATGAGACGCCGATCGCGAACGCCACTACCCAGGCGTTGATGCCGACGCCCGCGACAGGCACCAGACCGCTGGGCCCATGCAGTTCGAACAGCTTCACAAAGACGGACGCCAGCGCAACGCCGAGGACCCCCGCAATGCCTGCGATCACCAGGCTTTCGGTCATGAGCTGGCCGACCACCCGGCCTCGGGCGGCGCCAAGGGCGGCTCGGATGCTCATCTCCTTCCTCCGCGCGGAGGCGCGAGCAATCAGCAGATTGGACACGTTGGCGCACGCGATCAACATCAACACGCCGACGGCCGCAAGGAGAAACAGCAATGCCTGCCGAAGATTGCCCGTAACCATCGACGCGAGCGCGGCGGCGTCGAGGGAGAACCCGACGCGCGCGGAATAGGCTTCCGGATAGAGCGCGGACAGCCTAGACGTCACGGCCGCAAGGTCCTGCGTCGCGGCAGCGAGCGTGACGCCAGGCTTGAGACGCCCGACTACGTCCACGCCCTTGTTACCGCGGGTGGTGGGCGCCTTCTCGGCAGGCTGAAAACTCAGGGGCACCCACAGGTCCCACGCAGTGGGGATATGGTCCAGGAACTGGCGCGAGACGGCGGCGATGCGATAGCTCTCTCGATTGATGTCGATCGACGTGCCGACGATGTTTGGGTCGGCGCCGAATCGGCGCCTCCAGAGGCCTTCGGAGATGACCACGACGCGATGCTTGCCATACTCCTCGTCCTCGGTCCGAAAGGGACTGCCCAGGATCGGCTTCACATCCAGCATGGGAAAAATGCTCGCCGAAACCCGAAGGCCCGGTACGGCTTCGGCCGCCCCCCTCGCGGTGAGGGCGAAGTCGCCGCGGCGGATACCGGCAATGTGCGAGAACGAGCGCGCCAGCGCGCGAACGTCGTCCAGCTCCAGGGCAGCGAGTTGCATCCCGGTGATGTCGAACTGCTTATAACTCTCGGTGATCCTGACGAGCTGCTCCGGATCGCGGTACGGCAGGGGGCGGAGCACGAGCGCGTCGAACACGGAGAAAATCGCTGTGCTCGCGCCGATCGCGATCGCAAGGGTCAGGATGGCGGTGGCCGCGAAGCCGGGCCTCTTCCTTAGGGCTCGCAGACTGTATCGAAAATCCTGGACGAAGGTTTCCATGAATGCGTACCTCCACGAATCGAGCGTTCGTTCCCTGACCAAAGCGACGTTACCGAACTGGCGTCGAGCCTGCATACGGGCCTCGGCTGGGGGAACACCTGAATCGATCAGGCGTTGTTGTAACGACATCAAGTGGAACTGCAACTCTTCATCGGTACGCGCGTGGAGCTTCTGGCGGCCGAACAGCGCGGCGAGGCGCACACGGATGTCGATCCACCACTGCTGAACCATCACGGCGTCACCGGATCGATGACACGATTGACGGCTTCTACAAGCCGCCGCCAGTTGGAGATCTCGACAGCGACCTGTTTGCGTCCGCGTGGCGTAAGCTTGTAAAACCGCGCTCGACGGTTGTTCTCAGAGGTCCGCCACTCCGAGTCAACGAATCCGTGCGACTCCAATCGGTGAAGCGCCGGATAGAGCGACCCCTCTTCTACGTGCAAGACGTCAGAGACTTGATGCAGGTAATCGGCGATGCCGAAACCATGCATGGCCCCCTGAGCGAGCCGCGACAGAATGAGCAGGTCCAACGTTCCCAGCGCGTCTTTCGCCGGCCTCTGCGGTCGTCCCATAGATTATTGATATGAGAGTGTGGCGCCGCGGGCAGGAGATTGTCAAACCCGAGCCGGCGTCAATGCCGCGCGCAGTGAACTTCGCCAGCCACCGTAACGGAAACGCCGCATCCGTTCATCGCTCATCGATTTAAGATCCGAACCATGAGCGACGCACACAGCCGACCGTCAGGCGACGCATCGGAGCCGCTGTACGACGTAAACGTTCCGACACCCACGCACGCGGAGCGCGCACGCACCTTGGTCTCGCAAATCTCGACCGGGACGCTGTGCACCGTCGCCATCGAGCCGGCGGGCTACCCCTACGGCTCGTTTGTGACCGTCGCCTTTGAGAAGGAAAACCCGATCTTCCTTATCAGCGCACTCGCCGAACACACCAAGAATCTGGAACAGGATCCCCGCGCATCTCTGCTCGTAGCCGAGAGCGGCTCCGCGGATCCGCTCGCCAACGGCCGCGTCACGATGCTCGGTCCGTGCACGCGCGTCGAAGGAGACGAGGGCAGCGCTCGCGCCGCATTCCTTGCCGCGCATCCGACCTCTGCGTACTACGCCGACTTTCGCGACTTCGGGTTTTGGAAGCTGCATGTGGATTCGGTCCGCTATATCGGGGGCTACGGACGGATGTCGTGGATTGGCAAGGCGGAGTGGCAGATCGCCGAGCCAGATCCCTTAGGCCCCTCAGCGGCCGGCATCATTGCTCACATGAACGGCGACCACGCGGACGCGATGGTGCTCTACTGCAAAGCCTTCTCGAAGGCGACCGAGATCACCTCCGCGACCATGACGGGCATCGACCGGTACGGGTTCGAAATGTCGGCGAAGACCAACGAGGGACCTCGACCGATCCGCCTGGCATTTGCCGGGCCGGTCAGCACGCCGGGGGACGCGCGCGCCGCCCTGATCTCGATGCTGAAAGACGCCAGGATCAAGCTGGGCTGACGGACGAGTTCGAGGAAGAGTCACCAGACGAATCAATTGGTTGGTCTGCTGGAATTGCAGGACGCAGGTCCACAACGAAGCTGCCAATGCGAGCATCCGGTGCTCCTAGGTACCGAAGAAAAACCCGCATGAAATGGGATCGGAAAAGGGCAACGTGAAGATCGGACGAAAGATCGCTTGTCCGATCGCTTCGAAGGGCGCGCCGACCTCCGCACATCGCTCCATCGGATCCTCAGTCGCGTCGAGTAGGCTCTGCACTCAATGTGCTGAACAGCCGCGTGCCGGGCCGGAACTGCGACCACGCGAACCAGAACTCCGGGATCAGGATCAGCGGCTTCAACTGCGTTCCCTTGAGCGGCCCTTTCACCGCCAAGCCGTACGCGTTCCATGTCGAGTGGGTCTCGCGATCCGTGACGAACGTGACGCCTGCATTGGCCGCGTCGAACCGCAAGCCCCGATCCTTGACGCGCGTGTCGTAGGCGGTCGTCGTTTCGGACGCCGACTGGTGAATCACGACGATGGGCACCCCGCCGAGGCGTTCGTTGACGACGGGTGTCGTGCGGAGGGCGGCGATCTGGAACGCCATCGTCTCGTTACCGACGGCGAGGCCCGCCACGAGTTCGCGCGGACGCAGCCGATCGTCTTTGCTGAACGACCCATCCGGCGCCGCGTCCTCGCCGTTTCGCGACCGCGCCACGCGCGCTCGCAACTGGTCGAACCGCTCCAGGTATCCCGGCATCGGCTTCATCAGTTGCGTGCCGGGATAACGGGTGCGCCACTCCTTCCAGGTGGTCAACACGAACGGATAGAGTTCGAGCTTGCTGCCCGTCAAGGGGCCGGAGATCGCCTCGCCCGTGGACTGCTGCCAGCGGCTCCCCGTCTCGACGTCCTTATGGACCTCGTTCGCGTTCACCATGCTGTCGTATTCGAAGTGCAGGCGCCGCCCCTTGATCTCGGCGCGGAAGACGGCTCCGGTACCACAGGTGCTGCACCAGGTGACCTGGATCGGCCCGTCCGGCATCTCATCGTCGTTGTGCCTGTGCTCCCGCCCTTCGCCCATGGGGGGGATGCAGCTCGATCAGCAACGCGTCGAAATCGGCCAGCGAGCCGGTCAAGGTGTGACGGGCCAGCTCCCAAGCATGTCAGGCCCTCGGCGCAGCGCCGTTGGACCCTTTCGGCACCACCATGAACGCGAGCACTCGCGCCAGCGAGCCCTCGACCGAGCCCCACGTGGACTAGGCGGACGTCGGAGAAGTCCAGCTAAAGCCGGACACGACGTAGCCGCCCGGAGAGAGCCGCGCCGGCGATTGTGGCCAGCGGACCGAGGACGAGAAGCGACCCCTCGTACCAGAGCGGGGCGCGCCCGGTGCTGTTCGCCAGCATCGCGCATGTCGTGGCAAACACGAGGAAGGCGAGCAGTCGCGCCGCCCCGAGACGGATTGACGCGGCGACGTACCCGCAGGCGGCCACTGCGGCGACGAAGGAGAGAAGCATGATGACGTCGTGCGCAAAACTCGACGTCGTCATCGGCCACAGCGCGGACTGGAGCACGAGCACAATGAGGACTGCGGCGATGTAACTGGCGACGGCGGTGACGACAGAGACGAGCCACGCGCCGCGCCGCATCGAAGCCCACAGCAAGACTGGCACGGACGAGGCGAGCTGCCTCCAGTACCAGCCGGCGACGCTGACGTGAGATCCCGCCTGCAGCCGCAGCTCCTCGAGCAGGTCTCCGATCAGGGCTTCCGCCTGCGCGGGCGGCATCAGCCGCGCGAGAATCCATTGCGAGACGGCGAGCGTCGAGAGACTCATGCGCGCTTCCAGCGGCGGCTGAGGCCTTCGGACATGTTCTTGAGCGCGTTTTGTGACGCGTTGAGGGCCCGGTGTCCGGCGGCTTCGATTTCGAAGTGCCGTTTCGCCCGTCCACCCCGTTCCGCCGTTGGTTCGCCGGTAAAGGAGCTGACGTAGCCCTTGGCTTCGAGCCGCTCGAGCGTTGCATACACCGCGCCGATGGAAATCTCCCGGCCCGTCCGCTCTTCAATCTCGCGGCGAACCGTCATCCCGTACGCATCGGCGCCCAGCCGCATGACGGCGAGCATCACGATCTGCTCGAGCGAGCCGAGAAGGTCTCCGCGAGGCATTTGTTTTACAGAATAAGACATACGGGCCGGCGCTTGTCAAGCTTCCTTTCTTGTTCGCGTTTGCCTTGACATCCGATCTGGTTATATGTTTTCTTGTGCAGAACATATAAGAGGTCTCTCGATGATCAAAGGAGAGTTGATGAAGAACCCATTACTCATGGCGGCGGCAACGCTGCTCACACTCGGATTGGCTCACACGGGATCCGCCCAGGGACAGCAAGGGCAGGGCGCGCCGCCGGCAGCGCCGACCATCACGACGCTTGCGGGAGATGTGCAGGCGGACTGGGCCATACACAAGGAGTGGCTCGTGAACGCGGCCGACGCGATGCCGGCCGACAAGTTCGGCTACAAGTCCACGCCGGCGCAGCGGAGCTACGGCGAACAGATCATGCACGTCGTGGGGGTCAACCAGCAGGTGGTGGGGATGCTCGGCGGCAAAACCCCGGCGCCCGCTATCAACCTGAAGGCCGCCACGAAGGCCGAAGTGATGACCGCACTGCGCCAGTCGATGGACTACTGGGAGGTCGTGCTGAAGGAGTTCACTGACCAGCAGCTGAACGAGCGCGTGGCGACGCCGCCCCCCTCCTTCATAGGGCCGTCTGCCAGCCGCCTGCGCCTGGTCTACCTCTCCATCACGCACAGCTTGGACATCTACGGGCAGATGGTGGTGTACCTCCGCCTCAACGGCATTGTGCCGCCGGCCAGCCGCCGCGGCGGAATCTAAGCGGGCAGAGCTCGGATCGACCGCGCAAGCGCAAGAACGCCCGGGCCCAACCGACGCCGCGGTCGAGTGGTCTAGACAGCAATGATGTCCCTGGGCATGTTTGTGCGTTCGCGTCCGTTGTCCGTAACGAGCAGCCTGAAGGCCGGATCGAAAGAATGGCAGCTCGCGAGATCCGCAACCATGGCCGCTGTAGGACTACGTCCCGGCGTCGCGCTGCACTAGCAACATGGAACGCGGGCGGTCCCAGGTTGAACAAAAGAAGAAAGTTGTCTTGTTCCAAACTGCCTCCAGGAGGGCTATAGCATGAAGAAGACGATTTCGCTGATTGCAGGTGCATTGTTGCTGGCGACGGGCACCACAGCACAAGTGCCGCGGGTGCTGGGGATCTGGGAACTGGACCTCAAGTCTTCCGTGTTGCCGGCAACGTTTCCGCTGGCCTCCGAAACCCGCAGCTATGACCTTCGCACCGATGGCTATCTCGTCAACCTGGTCACTCGAAAGTTCACCAATGGCCATCCGGACTTCATCCAGGTGGTGTCGAAGAGCGACGGCAAGGATTATCCGCAATACCAATCGGTACCACTGGCCAATTTCCAGATCGACGGGACCAAGACGCCGGTTACTTACTCGGAAACCGTCATCGATGATCATGCGGTCAACGTCATTGCCAAGGTGAATGGCCAAATCAACAACAAGGGTGTCAGACGGATAGACGCAGACGGCAACACCATGACCATCGACGTGGTCGCGATCGACCAAAGTGGCAAGGAGACTCCCATCAAGTTGGTGTTCAAACGCGTTGCCGGTAAGTAGCGGGTAGCCCAATCGAAGCAGGAGAGCGAACTCTAGTTGCTGGCTGGATACACATGCCCGGTCTCCGGATTGCGTTGCACGATGCGTTGTGCGAGCGCCGGGTGGACGGCGCGCTCCATTCGATCGGCGTCATCGCGTTACTCAATTCAGACGGGTGTATGACGCATTCAGATTCACGCCGTGCTCGTTCCTACGAAGGCCGTTACGCCGCCAGACTACGACGATTTGATGTGGTGGTCTGGTAATCCGTACTCTTCCTGGGTCGGTGCTATTCGTTCCAACCTGCCAATGTATGGATCGAGCCGCCGCTCAGCGGCTTCAGCTCCAAGACGATTCAACGCAGCGAGCAACTCGTGTTTGCGCGCGGCTGAGAGAGGTCCCGTCTTGATCCTCAGTCGCGTCGAGCGGGCTCTGCAGGCGATGTGCTGAACAGTCGCGTGCCGGGCCGGAACTGCGACCACGCGAACCAGAACTCCGGGATCAGGATCAGCGGCTTCAACTGCGTCCCCTTGAGCGGCCCTTTCACCGCCAGGCCGTACGCGTTCCACGTCGAGTGGGTCTCGCGATCCGTGACGAACGTGGCGCCTGCATTGGCCGCATCGAACCGCAAGCCCCGATCCTTGACGCGCGTGTCGTAGGCGGTCGTCGTCTCGGACGCCGGCTGGTGAATCACGACGATGGGCACCCCGCCAAGGCGTTCGTTGACGACAGGTGTCGTGCGGAGGGCGGCGATCTGGAACGCCATCGTCTCGTTACCGACGGCGAGGCCCGCCACGAGTTCGCGCGGACGCAGCCGATCGTCCTTGCTGAACGACCCATCCGGCGCCGCGCCCTCGCCGTTTCGCGACCGCGCCACGCGTGACCGCAACAGGTCGAACCGCTCCAGGTATCCCGGCATCGGCTTCATCACCTGCGTGTTCGGGTAGCGCGTGCGCCATTCCTTCCACGTCGTCAGCACGAAGTCGTAGAGCGTGAGCGTGCTCCCTTTCAGCGGGCCGTCGATCGCCTCGCCGGTGGACTGCTGCCAGCGGCTCCCCGTCTCAACGTCCCTGTGCACCTCGTTCGCGTTCACCATGCTGTCGTATTCGAAGTGCAGGCGCCGCCCTTTGAGCTCGGCGCGGAAGACGGCTCCGGTACCACAGGTGCTGCACCAGGTGACCTCGATCGGCCCGTCCGGCATCTCGTCGTCCACGGACCCGTGCTGCTGCAGGTCGAGCGCGTGGTACGCCTTGGCGACCTTGCCCCTGGCGACACCAATGACGAAATCGCCGTCCTGGACGAATGACGCCGCCGATGCGGGCACGAACACCGGATCGTGCACCGCGACGTACGGCATCCTCGGCGGACCAGGCGCCGCGGACTGCGCCGCGACGCCTGCCCCCATCAGCGCAACTGCCAGTGCCACCAGCGTCGGTCGCCCAGGCATATCAGGCCCTCGGGGCAGCGCCGTTGGTCGCTTTCGGTACCACCATGAACACGATCACTCGCGCCGGCGCGCCCTCGACCGAGCCGAACGTGGAGTGCAGGGCGCCGGTCTCCTCGAAGAAGGTCTCGCCCGCGCCATAGATCCGCGCGGGTT
>Ga0209382_10006531_pt1 | contig 14982 bp, 11 predicted proteins | sample SoiMetdeltSBSDD5_FD_187599 | JGI IMG/M metagenome (GOLD analysis project Ga0209382, IMG submission 187599) | Bulk soil microbial communities from a Populus tree surrounding site in Tennessee, USA - Soil MetaG P. deltoides SBSDD5 (SPAdes) (version 2) | ecosystem: Environmental > Terrestrial >... | reverse complement strand
AGACGCCCTTGCCCGGCTCCAGCACGACGGCTGTCATTCCGAGCTGTGCCGCGCCGATCTGGAACGACGATCTTGTGCGCAGCGAAGGGTTGAAGAACAAGAGCGCGATAGTCCTGCCCTGCAAACGCGGCTGGATCGGGTCGCGCTTAAGCCTCGCAGCCTCGGCGAGCAGCGCCTGCAATTCGTCGCTGCTCCAATCCTGGGTATTGATGAAATGTCTCACGGGACCATCCCGAAGGAAGTCAGACATACCGCTGCTGTCTTACAGCATTGTCGACCTACGCCCGGGCGAGCACCGCACTCAGCCTATAGATGTACATTCTGCGCCGTTGCCGTATACGCGTTCATGACGTCACCGCCATTCTCGCCAATGCAGCCGCCGGCAGCCATCTCTTCGACCGCGGGCCCGGTTGATCAGGCTGACTGCGAAGCCGAGTGCGACGCCGAGCCCGATTCCGGCAATCGAGAGGAGCGTGCGCCCGCCTCGACCCGCGAACCTCGCACTCAGCGTGGCGAACAGGCGCAGCAAGCCATCGATCCATGGCCGCACGCTACCAGAACAGGCTTCGATACGCCCGATCGGCGCTGCCGCTGCCCGGGGAAAGGTTCTACTGCTTGAACGACTTGCCGACGCGCTCCCCAGATGGCTCGGGGGGGCGTTGGCCCGAGCGGTGCTGGGACCTCAGCCCGAACCAATCGACGCGCCTTTGCCGCGCCAGAAGGTGCTCGAGCTGCCGCAGGCGATGACTCTTGATCTGCGCGAGCTCCGCAGGAGCCCCTGTCCGTGACAAATGTCTCATACGGCACCAAGGTGCTGGTACCTCGGGACCTCCCGTAAGGGCGTGGAAAAGGTCATTATCGCGCCACTTTCTCGGGGGGAGCCTGCAGGAATCCCACCGCCGAATAACGCATGAACACGAACGAGGGCGGTCATGGCACAGCGCGCGCCGGATAGCGACGGAAAGAAAATCTCGCGGCAGGCGCGGGTCGCATCAACCGGGGGCCCGCAAAGTAACGGGCCCTCCACTAGGACAAACCACCCAGAACTCTCGCGATATCATCAACGTACAATTCGATCCGTAACTATCGCCTCTTTGATGGGAGAGCCAACATGAAACTGCGTCACAAGGTATGCCGACTCGGGGCGGCGGCTCTGCTACTGATGCAAGGATGCAGGACTGTTGAATTTGATCCGAACGAGCTGGAGCCTACTGGCGCTGGTCCAAAAAAGCAGGCTGCTACTACTACGACTACGACGCCTACTCCGACTCCGACGCCGACGCCGACTCCGACTCCGACGCCGACTCCGACTCCGACGCCGACTCCGACTCCGACTCCGACGCCGACTCCGACGCCTACTCCGACTCCGACGCCTACTCCTACGGGCGCAATCACTCCGTCCCTCGTGCCGTCTCGCACCTCCGGCGTGGCGCCATTGGCGGTGTTCTTCGACGCCACCGGCACGACCGGCGCTACCAACCCGTTCCACACGCTCGGGTACCAGTGGAATTTCGGCGATGCTCTTGCAACGTGGGATACAACGGGCGCGTCAAAGAATCTAGCTTCCGGTCCGGTTGCCGCGCACGTCTTCGAGTCACCCGGAACCTACACGGTCACGTTGACGGTCACGAACGGAGTCGACAACCCCACGCGCACGGCGACCATCACCGTACAAGACCCAAACACCGTATTTTCAGGGACGAATACGGTCTGTGTTGCTGCAACCGCGCTTCCGGTCGCGGGTGCTGGCGGCTGTCCAGCCGGTGCAGCCGCAGTGCTATCAGGCGACTGGCCATCGATTGTCAACACCGTCGCCCTGACAGGAAAGCGTGTGCTGCTCAAGCGGGGCGAAATCTTCACCGGCGCAGCAAATTCCGCGCTTCTCAACAAGGCAGGTCCGGGCATCATCGGTGCATACGGCACGGGTGCGAAGCCCGTGATCCGCACGACGGGCATAACGAACAGCTCGAACATCCTTCGCGTCTCCGGCATTTCGGACGACTGGCGCTTGGTGGACCTCGACATTGATGGAGAGTCGGACGTTCATCGCAATTTTCTGAGCGCAAGCGGCGCCTTCACCCTTACCCGGCTACTGATGCTGCGCATCGACGCGCATGACCTTGGCGGTGGCATCATAATCTTCACCGGCGCGAACACGCCCGCAGTACCCGATCAGGTTTTCCTCGTTGATTCGACGATCAGCCGAATCAAGGCGGAGCTCGGGTCGGCGGGAGTGGAAGCATCCTTCTGGTCCGGTCGACGAATGGGCGTGCTCGGCAACACGTTTGACGACACCACGCAGGGCGCGGCCGAGCACCTGATCCGCGTTCAGTATGCCGACCGCGCCGTATTCAGCCACAACGTGTTGCGAAAGGCGCACAGCGGCAAGGAAATGTTCGCGCTACGGGCGCCATGCGCGACGGGAGCGTGCGGCCCTTTTGGCACAGGAGATCCAGCAGCGACCAAGTTCGTGGTCGTGTCGCGCAACAAGATCGAAACGAACACGTACATTGGCATTCAGGTGGACACGGCAGCGATAAACAATTTGCCGGATGCGATCATTCGGGATGTACTGTTCGAGGGCAACTGGTATCCAACTCAGACCGGAGGAGGCCCGTGCATGAAGATCAGGGCGGTACGAGTCACCGTGAGGAACGAAATCTGTGACCTTACCAATGCCCCCGGTATGACCGGCTTCCAAGTGTACGGCCCCACTACTGGGGGGGCGTACGGCTCGAGCGACGTATGGCTCTACAACAACACGGTCTATTCAGGCGGCGCGCAGGCCAACATGATTCTGACGTCGATTTCGAACCCCCCTGTCAACAACCTGGTGATTCGTAACAATATAGTGCACGGAGTGAAAGCTACGACTACCTACATCGTCACCGGCGGAACGGGAAGTACCTTTGCCCAGGATAATAACGGTATTGGGAATCCGAACTTTGTCTCCACCCCGGCCACGAGCCCCACCGATTTGGGGCTGAACTCAGGCAGCTACGCGATAGGTGCGGGCGCCGCTGTGCCAGTGTTCACGGATTTCTTCGGCAAGCTCAGGCAAGCCGGGTCCCCGCTGGACGTAGGGGCCGTAATACCTCGCTAACGAAGAGGAGCGGCCGAAACGCCTGGGCGATCAAACCACCGGCGATTTCCTGAGGGCGAAAGCCCGGCGAAGGCGCATGGCGAACTGCGATCGGCAGGCGATGGCGCGTCGCTCGAATGCATGCCAAGTTGTATAGCCGACAGCCACGGTGGTGACGAAGGCAACCAGCATGGACGTCCAGAAGTCCGGAATCAAAAGGATAGAGAACTGCTGGATCGGCCAGGCGAAGATGTACATGCCGTAAGACGCATCTCCGCCGGCCGAGAACCGGCTCATTGCCTTCGAGCTTCCGAGTCCGATCACGCCCAACGCCAGAGTGAATGGCTGCAGAAGAGTGTCCATCGGAAGAAAGGCGCGCAGGAGCATGAGTACTGGCAGCGCAGCAAGCCCGAGCAAGACGGCGCGCGGCTCGAGGAATCGCCAAGCGAATGCAAGCAACGTGCCTGAGAAGAAAAAGCTGCCGAGCCGCGAGAACTGGAAGCTGTCGAGGCCGACGATCGGGATACGGACGCTCTCGTCGACTGAGGTGAGCCCCCAGATTAGGCTGAACACGACGGCAAGAAGCAGCAAGCGCCACAGGGCGAGCCGCGCGCCCAGCGCGAACGCCACGAACAGAAGTACGTAGGCCCACAGTTCGTGCGGCAAGCTCCAAAGGGGGCCATTCACCGCGTGCTTGAGCGTGTCCGTAAATACGCCAGGGATCTCGTATGCAACGCCGTTCAGGAACATGAGCAGGTTTCGCGCGACGTATTTCACGTGCGGCCAGGCGTTAGCGTAGTTAGCATAATAGACAAGGGTGACGCTCGACGTGACGATAAGCGCGAACGCCAAGTTGGGTAGGATTCGCAGCACGCGCGCCGACACAAACTCCGCCCAGTCGTCCGATCGCTGCAGCGAGCGACAGATAAGAAAGCCGCTCAGGCAGAAGAACACCTCGACCCCCAGCTTGCCGAAGTCTTCGCCGTAAGCGGGTACGGGTGGCTCCGCGAGGCCCGACAGCGCGAAGTGGTGGCTGAAGAGCACGGCGGAGGCCGCGAGGAAACGCACGAAATCGTAGCTGTTTCCGTAGCGTACCCGCATCTTCAACGAGCGCCACCGGGGTGATGCCAGATCGAGCGCGAGGTTGGGCGGCGGCAATTCATTGGATCTGTGCGGACGACCATTCCGGCAGATAACCGATCCTGGTCAAAAAACGATCCGCTTCGAGGAGCGTCTCCAAGTGCCATTTTCCTTCGGGTTTGTCGGGGTTGAAGAAGCCGTGCGTGGCGCCATCGTATCCGACGAGTTGACACTGATTCCCAAGCTTTCTGGCTTCCGTGCAATAACGATCGACGTCCGTGTATGGCACGGTTGTGTCGGCTTTCCCATGAAGGATGAGCGTCGGCGGTAGGCCAGCCGCCAGGTGGTGAACAGGCGACCCATGTCGACCGCGGTTACCGAACCGCTTCTTAAATAGCGCGGTGTCGTGCGTGGTATCGACAGCGGGCGCGAACAGCACAAGCGCATTCGGCTTCGAACTGACCGTCTTGTCCTCACCTGCCTCATCGAACTTGTCAAAGACCGCTGCACTTAGCGCGATGTGCCCGCCGGACGAGGCTCCAGCCGCCGCGACGCGATTGGGATCGACTCCCAGTTGCGCGGCGTTGGCGCGCACCCATCGCACCGCCGACTTGCCATCCGTCATCGCTTCGAAGGGACTCGTGCCGTGACGGCTGAAGACACGATAATCAGCCACTATCGCAACCATGCCGCGTCGAGCCAGGTGCAAGGCTTGGGGCACGAGCTGTGCAACAGACCCACCGGCCCAGCCGCCGCCAAAGAAAAACACAATGGCCGGCCTCGGAGCGATGGTACTGCGGTTGCCAGGGCTGAATACATGCAGCTGCAACTGGTCCCCACCGATCGACTTGTACACGTACGCGGTCGCCCCGCTGATGGATCGCGATTGAGGCGGAACAGCGGTTTGCGCAAATGTCAGCAGGGGGACCAGCAGCATCGGCGCGAGTACATAACACTTGGCGAAAATTGCACTCATGCAATATCTCCGCTTCGACGACGGCGTACCGCTTAGATCGGTTCCCGCACTTACCAGTCGCAAGACCAGCAGTCGGCAGTACCAGGGACGGACTCCCAGAAATGGGGTCCGCCCAGGTCCGCCCCTTTTTCTTGCTTGTCCTGGCCTTTTCGCGTACCAGTGCGTTAGTGAGGAATTATGGCCCCCTTGTCGAGCGCGGACCCGAATTGCCTGGGTTGGCCGAAGAAGTCCGTGAACACGGGGACGGCGGCGCCCGTACCGAGCGCGTAGCTGCCCGAGGTCAGCCTCAAATCGCTGGGCTGCGTGACGGGAACGACGGCAAAGCTCGGATTGGTAGTACCGTTGGTACCTTGGACAACGGTACTTCCGGAGGTCCCGGTAGCGACGTAGCTAATGACCGATTTCACCCCGTACACTAGGTTGTTACGGATCACCAGGTTGTTAACGGGGGGAGCCTTCAGCAACGCCACAATCATGTTGGACTGCGGGCCACCCGAGTAGATCGTATTGTTGTAGAGCCACACGTCGCTCGAGCCAAGAGCGGCACCCGTGACAGCGGGAGGGCCATACACCTCGATGCCGGTCCCAATGTAGCCAGTTTGCAGGCTAAGGTCGCAGACATTGTTTTTCACGGAGACTCGTGCTGCCCGGATCCTGATGCAAGGGCCTCCCCCGGGTTGAGTTGCAAACCAGTTGCCCTCGAACAGCAGATCCCGAACGATCGAGTTTGACGAATTGCTTATCGCTGCAGTGTCCGCCTGAATCCCCATGTAGGTGTTCGTTTCGATGTTGTTCCTTGACAGCACCACGAACTGCGTCGCCCCACCGACCCCAAACGGGCCGCACGTACCATCCGAGCAGGACGCTCGTAGCGCGAACATTTCCTTGCCGCTGTGCGCCTTTCGCAGCAGGTTGTGGCTGAATACGGCGCGGTCGGCGTGCTGAACGCGGATCAGGTGCTGGGCCGCGCCGAGCGTGGTGTCTTCGATCACATTGCCGAGAACGCCTAGTCGTCGCCCCTGCCAGAACGTTCCTTGCGAAATCCCCGTCGTATCCGTGTTGATCCGCTTGATCGTCGAATCGACGAGGAAGATTTGATCGGCTAGAACGGGCGTCGCCGGCCCGGCGGAGATCTGGAGGCCACCGCCAAGGTCATGCGCGTCGATACGCAGCAGCAGCAACCGGCTGAGGGTGTAGTTACTGGCTGCGTTCAAGAAATTGCGATTGAGAGCCGATTGACCGTCAATGTCCAGATCCATCAAACGCCAGTCAGCCGAAGTGCCGCCGTTGGAGGGGAGTTTTAGGATGTTCGACTGGGCCGTGGTACCCGTGGTGCGAATCACGGGCTTCGCCCCCACGCCGTATGCGCCGATGATTCCAGGGCCTGTCTTGTTGAGAACGGCAGTCGCGGGACCGGAGTAGACCTCTCCTCGCTTGAGCAGCACGCGCTTCCCCGGCTGGGCGTAGGTGTTGACGATCGTCGGCCAGTCGCCCGATAGCTTTACGGTCGCACCGCCCGGACAGCCGCCAACACCTGCGACCGGGAGCGCCGTTGCAGAAACACAAATCGTACTCGCCCCGGGAAAAACAGTGTTTGGATCGCTCACGGTGATGGTCACCGTGGCCGTGACGTTGTTGACTCCATCCGTGACAGTCAAGGTGACCGGGTAGGTTCCGGGTGACTCAAAAACGTGCGCGGCAACCCCACCGGAAGCCAAATTCTTTGACGCTCCCGTTATGGCCCAGGTTGCAGGAGCATCGTTGAAATTCCACTGGTACCCCAGTTCGTGGAACGGACGAGTAGTGCCCGTGCTTGTCGTGCCGGTGGCGTCGAAGAACACCGCCAATGGCGCTACCCCGGAGGTCCGGGACGGCACAACGGCCGGAGTGATTGCACCAGCAGAAGCAGTCGTAGCAAGCAATGCTACGGCTATCAGATGCCGAATTCTTTTCATGGTCCCCTCTCACAAGGACCCCTGCGGCTGTGCGCGCGAGCACGGCGCTGTGGGTGTTATCCCCACTTGCCCATATCGGCTCGAGCGCGGGCGGATAGTCTCCTTAATTGCGACGCAATGCAACAACTACTGCAGCACCTGCGGGACAGAACGCGCGTTCGATGAGGCGGGCGTCCTTCGCACGCCTACGGCTCAAGAGCGCCCTGGCCCGCGTTGTGGCAAAGCGAACGGGATCAGCCGTGGGATGTCTTACCCGCTCCTGGGGAAAGGTCGAGCACTGGCGACGATAAAGCTCGGTCACAGGCGCTTGATTTCCCGGGAGGAGACCATGCGTTGGCGGGAACAGATAACAGGAGCGGAAGCAGCCTGAGAACGGCGCTACCAGATCGGACTGCGATACGCCCAATCCGCTCACGCTGCCGGAGAAAGGCCTCTAGTGCTTGAACGACTTGCCAACGCGCTCCCCAGATGGCTCGGGGGGGCGTTGGCCCGAGCGGTGCTGGGACCTCAGCCCGAACCAATCGACGCGTCTTTGCCGCGCCAGAAGGTGCTCGAGCTGCCGCAGGCGATGACTCTTGATCTGCGCGAGCTCCGCAGCGCACGAGCGCACCATGGCGTCGCGGGCGTGCGTCGCGGTGTCACTATAGAAGCTCTCTGCCCGCCGCTCTGCGGCAAGCGCGAGTTGCAGGGCTTCGCGCTCATCGTGCGGCTGCACGCGTGGCGTGGACTCAAGCGCGTCGGGTGCATAGGTCAGGCGCCAGACGTATTCCCACGGCGACAGTTCGGGTAGCTTCCGACCCTGCACACCCGCCTTGAGCGCCCTGCTTTCCTGCTCCTCCAGCCTTTCCATTTCCGTGAATGCGTCAGCAATATCGTGAGCGCCCATGTCGCGCGTCAGGCGCGCGTATTCGCCGTAGCGCGCGCCGAGCCCTTCCTCGAGCACGAGCGCATGGACACACAGTTCGGGCAGTGTCATCGGCAATAGTTTGGAGCCCATAGTCACTTGATCCTTTGCAAGCTCTGCCAGCAGCTCACGCAAGTCGTGTGCCATTCGAATTCGCGCCCGATTCGATGGCGATTCGTCGCCTTTCCGCGACAGTACGACGCCTCGAAAGAAGAGAAAACAGCGTTGCCAGCTAGAATTCCGTCCCGATCCAACAACCCTATCGAACGAAGCCGAATGGCCAAGCCTGCGCACACGCCTCAGCCGCCCTCCACCAGCAATTTCATCCGGCAAGTGGTCGACGCGGACCTCGCCGCAGGCAAGTACGCCGAGCGGCGTTGGGGGGGCCGGCCTGGACCGGCAAGGCTCCATGCCGGCGCGGCGCCCGACGCGGCCACGATCCGTACGCGCTTTCCGCCGGAGCCGAACGGGTACCTGCATTTTGGCCACGCCAAGTCGATCTGCCTCAACTTCGGGCTGGCGCAACAGTACGGCGGGATCTGCCACCTGCGATTCGACGACACCAACCCGACGAAGGAGGAGCAGGAATACGTCGACTCCATCAAGGAGGCGGTCCGCTGGCTGGGCTTCGATTGGGGACCGCACGAGTTCTACGCGTCGGATTACTTCGAGCACCTGTATCAGTTCGCCGAGCGGCTGGTGCAGCGCGGACTTGCCTATGTGGACAGCCTCTCTGCCGAAGAGATGCGGGCGCACCGCGGCACGTTGATCGACGCCGGCACGCACAGTCCCTACCGCGACCGGACGGTCGATGAAAACCTGCGGCTGCTGCGCGAGATGCGCGACGGCAAGCATCCCGACGGCGCGCACGTTCTGCGCGCCAAGATCGACATGGCAAGCGGCAACATCAATTTGCGCGATCCGGCGATGTACCGGATCCGGCACGCAACGCACCATCGCACCGGCGACCGGTGGTGCCTCTACCCGACGTACGACTGGGCGCACGGCGTCTCGGATGCGCTCGAGAACGTCACGCACTCCCTCTGCACGCTCGAATTCGAGGACCACAGGCCGCTCTACAACTGGTTCAACGAGCGCCTCGCCGAGGAATGGACGGATACGGAACACGTGCGGCACCCGGGCCTGCTGCAGCTGCCGCTCCCGCAACAGCTCGAGTTCGCGCGCCTCAACCTGACGTACGTCGTGCTCTCGAAGAGAAAGCTGATCCAGCTCGTCGAGGAAGGACACGTCGAGGGCTGGGACGATCCGCGGATGCCGACGCTGGTCGGCGCGCGGCGGCGCGGCTACACCGCGGAGGGATTTCGACGGCTCGCCGAGCGGATCGGCGTGGCCAAAGCGCCTCAGCTGATCGAATTCAGCGAGCTCGAGGACCGCATGCGCGAGCACCTCAACGAGATCGCGCTGCGTCGCATGGCGGTGCTCGATCCGCTGAAGCTGGTGATCGAGAACTATTCGGAAGGGGCCGAGGAGCTCTGCGAGGTTCCCAACCATCCGCAAAAGCCTGATTGGGGGAAGCGCGAGGTCCCGTTCTCGCGCGAGCTGTGGATCGAGCGAGACGATTTCATGGAGAAGCCGGCGCACGGCTACTTCCGCCTTTTTCCCGGCAACCGTGTGCGGCTGCGCTACGGCTACGTCGTCGAATGCATCGGCTACGATGCTGCGAGCGACACGGTGCGATGCACTTACGATGCCGATACGAAGTCGGGCACACCAGGGGCGTCCAAGGTCAAGGTGAAGGGCAATATCCACTGGGTCAGCGTGAAGCACGCATATGCCGCCGAGCTGAGGCTCTACGACCGCTTGTTCAGGGTGCCGAATCCCGCGGGCGTCGAGGATCTGAATCCTCACTCCAAAAAGACGCTCACGGCCCAGCTCGAGCCTGCGCTGCGCGCCGCCAAGCCCGAGGAGTGCTTCCAGTTCGAGCGCAAGGGCTACTTTGTCGCCGACCGCGTGGACTCGCAACCCGGCGCGCCGAAATTCAACCGTGCGGTAGCGTTGGAAGACTCCTGGGCGGCGGGCAAAAAGGGCTGACGAAAGGCGCCGCGGCTGAAGATCGGGCAGTCCGCGTTATAAAATGACTGTGTTGAAGGATCAAAGGCGAGACTACATTGGCGAGTGCGCACGAAGATTTCTCCAGGAGCCAGCCTGTCAAAGGCTCGAGCAATCGTGCATTTGGGGTGGTATTCACCGCGGTATTCCTGATCGTCGCGTTGTGGCCGCTCCTATCCGGCCACTCGCCGCGCATGTGGGCCCTTGCCGTCAGCGGATTGCTGCTGCTGATCACGATTGCCACGCCGGGATTGCTGACGGTTCCAAACCGGTTGTGGATGAAGTTCGGGCTGTTGCTGCACCGGGTGATCAGCCCCGTTGTGCTCGCAATCCTGTTCTACGTTGTGGTCACGCCGATGGGCCTGATCATGCGTGCGTTCGGCAAGGACCCGTTGCGGTTGAAGCGTGAATCGGATCCAAGCTACTGGATCGCGCGGGAGCCGCCGGGCCCGCAGCCCGACAGCATGTCGGATCAGTTCTAGGAGAAGGCGATGTCGTTTATCAAGGAAGTGTGGCGCTACATGCGGGTGCGCAAGAAATTCTGGCTGCTGCCGCTTTTTCTGGTGATGATATTGCTTGGCGGCCTGATCGTGCTAACGCAGGGCTCGGCCATCGCCCCATTCATCTACACGCTTTTCTGAGCGCGCATAGATCATGCGCATACTCGGGATTTCGGCTTTCTATCACGACAGCGCAGCAGCGTTGATCGTCGACGGCGAAATCACTGCGGCAGCGCAGGAAGAGCGGTTCTCGCGCAAGAAGCACGACGCTCGTTATCCGACCCACGCGATCGAGTACTGCCTCGCGGAAGGCAAGACCACTCTCGACCAGGTCGATCTCGTCGCGTTCTACGACAAGCCGTTTCTCAAGTTCGAGCGGCTGCTGGAGACCTATCTCGCGTTTGCACCCCGGGGTTTCGAATCGTTCCGGATGGCGATCCCGATCTGGCTGCGCGAGAAGCTGTTTCTGAAGAACTACCTGCAAGGCGAGCTGAAAAAGCACGGACCCGGCTTCGACTGGGAGAACCGGCTCGTATTCAGCGAGCATCACCTCAGCCACGCAGCCAGCGCGTTCTTTCCGTCGCCGTTTGCCTCGGCCGCGGTCCTGACGCTCGACGGCGTCGGCGAGTGGGCGACGAGCTCGGTTTCGCTTGGGCATGACAACGAGCTCAAGGTCATCAAGGAAATTCACTTCCCGCACTCCATCGGGCTGCTGTACTCCGCGTTCACCTACTACACCGGGTTCAAGGTCAACTCGGGCGAGTACAAGCTGATGGGGCTTGCGCCCTACGGGGAACCGCGGTACGCCGGCGTCATCCTCGAGCATCTGATCGACCTCAAGGTCGACGGGTCCTTCAGGCTCAACCTCGACTACTTCAATTACTGCGTCGGCCTGACCATGACCAACAGCAAGTTCGACGGTCTGTTCGGCCAGCCCCCACGCACGCCGGAGCAGCTGCTGACGCCTTTTCACATGGACCTTGCGGCCTCGATCCAGCAGGTCACCGAAGAGATCCTGCTGCGGATGACGCGGGCGCTGGCAAAGGAAACCGGGCAGCGCAACCTGTGCCTGGCGGGCGGCGTTGCGCTGAATTGCGTCGCGAACGGCAAGGTGCTGCGTGACCGCAGTTTCGAGAACATCTGGATCCAGCCGGCGGCCGGCGATGCCGGAGGTGCGGTCGGGGCGGCACTGTGCGCCTATCACCTGTATCGCAGGCAACCGCGTCGCCCACATGGCGGTCTTGACGGCATGCGGGGTTCTTATCTCGGCCCCGAGTTCAGCCAAAGCGATATCGAGAAACGGCTGCTCGCCGCGGGCGCCAAGTTCAGCGTGCAGGACGATGCCGGGATCATCGCGCAGACTGCGGATGCGCTGGCCGCGCAGAAAGCAGTCGGCTGGTTCCAGGGGCGCATGGAATTCGGACCTCGGGCCCTCGGCGCCCGGTCGATCATCGGCGATCCGCGTTCGCCGACCATGCAGAAAACGCTCAACCTGAAGGTGAAATACCGCGAATCGTTCCGGCCGTTCGCGCCGGCGGTGCTGCGTGAAGACGTAAGCGATTGGTTCGAGCTGGACTACGACTCGCCCTATATGCTGCTGGTCGCCGGTGTCCGCGCCGCACGCCGCCGCGTGATGACCCATGAGGAAAAAAAGCTGTTCGGCATCGACAAGCTCAACGTGCCGCGCTCCGAGATTCCCGCGGTGACCCATATCGATTATTCCGCGCGCGTCCAGACGGTTCACCGCGAAACCAACCCGCGCTTTCACGCTCTGCTTGCCGCGTTCAAGCAGAAGACCGGCTGCCCGGTGCTGGTCAATACCAGCTTCAACGTGCGCGGCGAGCCGATCGTCTGCACTCCGGAAGATGCGTTTCGCTGCTTCATGGGCTCCGAGATCGAGACGCTGGTGATCGGCAACTGCGTGCTGCACAAAGAGCAGCAGAACCCCAGCCTCAAGCTCGATTACAAGAACGCGTTCGAGCTCGATTAGGCCGGCGTGGACGGCGAGCAAACGGCAGGCCCGCGCTCAGGCAGGCAGCTCCTTGGCAATCTGGTGCTGGCGCTGTTCGTGCTCGCCTGCGCATTGGCCGCCGCTGAATTCGCGGTCCGGATGCTCTACAAGAACAAGACCGTACTGTTTCCCCGCTACCACACGGACTATCGCTACGGCGACTACACCATCCGTGGCATCCGTCCGAACGCAGAGTTCTGGCATACCAGCGTGGACGGCACCTGGAAGTTCGTCACCAACAGCAGGGGATTTCGCAACAAGCGGGAGTTCACTTATGCCAAGCCGGCGAACACGCTTCGGGTTCTGAGCCTCGGCGATTCGCACACCCAAGGATACGAGGTGCACCAGGACCTCACGTTTAGCGCCGTTCTGGAGCGTTATCTGAAAAACCACAAGATCAACGCCGAAGCGATCAATACCGGCGTCTCGGGCTTCAGCACCGCGGAGGAGCTCGTGCTGTTGGAAAACGAGGGCGTCAAGTACAACCCGGACGTCGTGGTCCTGGGATTTTTCGCCAACGATTTCGAGGACAACCTCAAGGCAGGACTGTTCGGCCTCGACGCTCAGAACCGGCTGGTCGACAAGAAATACGAGCACGTTCCAGGCGTAGGCGTCCAGAACTTCATTTACGCGATCCCGGGCGTGCCATGGCTGAGCGAGAACTCGTATTTCTACTCGCTGCTGTTCAACAATGTATGGAACTATTTCAAGCAGCTGCTCGCGGAATCCGCGCGCAAGCAAGCGGGCTCAAAGGAGGAACCTTCGACGACGGCGCCTTTCGAGTACGCAGTGCCGACCGGCGCGCCGATTTCCGACTCCCAGATCGCCCTCACCGCGGCGCTCATCGAGCGGATGCACAAGTTCTGCGAAGATCGGGGAATCCGGTTCATTCTCGTTGATATTCCCACTGTACAGGCGCCCTATCGTTACCAATCATCACTGCCGCCAGCGCTGATCGAGAGATTGAACAAGGCACGCATCGAGTACATCAGCAGCCAAGTGCTGCTGAAGGACTTCGACGGAACTGCTCAGATCCATCGCCTTCGCGGCGATCATCACATCACGGAGTTCACTCATACGTTGCTAGGGGCCGAGATCGGAAAGCGTCTGATCACGACCGGGGCTGCCAAAGCACTCTAGAGTGAGCGCGCATGTTATCTAGAAATAATTGCCGCGCGGTGGTAGCGACGGCGATCGTTGCCGGAGTTGTTCTCGCAATGCTCGAAATCGGCGTCCGCGTGATTACGACGTTCAATCCCGATACCGGGATGGCGTTGATCGGTAAGGTTCCGCTCTTACCCTACCGTCCGGATGCCGAATCTGCACGCGCGTCATGGGACAAGGCCGCTAGGTCCACGTACGTCATTCGCGACAACGACTTAGGCTGGGCCATCAATGCAAACGGCATGGCGAGGTCTGGCGAGTACACGGCAAACTCTCACGGATTCAGAGGCGCCAGGAACTGGGCGACGACGTCCGCGATTCCCAGGGGAAAGGTGCGGATTTCTGTTTATGGCGACTCGTTCACGCATGGTGACGGGGTGCCACTCGAACACACCTGGGCCGACCAACTCCAAAATCTACGTGCGGATTTGCAGGTCCTGAACTTCGGGGTCCCCGCGTACGGCACTGATCAAGCCTTCCTGCGCTTCCGTCGGGACGGCCGCAAGTTCGATGCGCAGGTCCATATCCTGGGTATTTGGCCTGAAGACCTTATCCGGAATATCAGCGTAATTCGTTTTTATTTAGCCCCGAGCGAGAATCTCGGCGCCTCCAAACCTCGATTCATTTTGACCTCCGGAAAGCTTGCAGTCGTCAATTCACCCGTCTTGTCCGAGCAGGCCTTCCTGGATACGGTGCTTCAAAGGGATGTCTCCCCGGTGGTTGAGCACGATTACTGGTACAGAAAAAATGAACAGCGATTCCCACCTTACTATCACTGGCGAACGGTGCGGGCGGCGCTCAGTGTGTACAACGCGTACGAGCGCCGGGAAACGCGAAAGCGGCTGTACTTCGACCAGGAAGGCGAGGCCTTAAGGGTGACCGCCGCGATCGCTGAAGCGTTCAAGAACGACGTAGAACACCTCGGCTCCCGAGCGTACGTCCTCATAATTCCTATGCGGGAGCTTTTGGACGCGCACAGAGCTGGCGCTTTCCCTCTCGTGGAAATGTTGAAGGCGCGATCAATAAGCGTGCTCGACACCGGGCCAGCATTTTCAGCCAAAGCCAGGGAGGTCGGCGTCGATCCGCTCTATCTTCCCGATGGCCATCTGACGGCGCTCGGCAATCGAGTCGTTGCAGAAGAGATCAACAGGGCGTTGTCGCGCGAGTTCGACCGTGCACTAAGGTGATGTCGGTCCTCGTGCCGCATGGCCGTTGCGCAAGCGTGGCAAAACCGTCTCGA
>Ga0209382_10006524_pt1 | contig 14988 bp, 16 predicted proteins | sample SoiMetdeltSBSDD5_FD_187599 | JGI IMG/M metagenome (GOLD analysis project Ga0209382, IMG submission 187599) | Bulk soil microbial communities from a Populus tree surrounding site in Tennessee, USA - Soil MetaG P. deltoides SBSDD5 (SPAdes) (version 2) | ecosystem: Environmental > Terrestrial >... | reverse complement strand
CGTTCGGGTAGGCGACGAAGCCGTCCTCGTTGGCGTCCGGATGGGTCGGGTCGAAGACCATGCGGGGCTCTTCCTGATCCTGGACGATCCCCTTGACCTCGACGCCGCCGCTGGCAGCGCCGTTGGTGATCGAGGTGGAGGACGAGGAGAGCTTGTTGAGCGAGTCTCGAAGGGCCGGCCCAAAGACGACGCGCTCGCGCTTGTAGGGGCCGCCATCTGGCGTGCTGGTAGCCTCGGAGTTCGCCAGGTTGCTGGCGATGACGTCCATCCGCAGTCGCTGTGCGGTGAGCGCCGAGCCGGCGGTCTCGAGGGTTTCGAGCATGGGATCTGGCTCCTGGACGAAGTCCTGTAAAAGACTACGCTCAGGATACGGATGGCCCAGGCAGGTCATGCAGGGCTGAACCTACCGGTCCCGGCAGTCTTTGGTACGGGCCGCGGGCAGCCGGAGGTACTGAGGTCTGTCCGAGTGAGGAGACAGAAGCGAACATGTGGCCGTATGAAACGAGCCCCCTGGTCCGCGCGGACCAGGGGGCTCGATGCTGAGTGCGCAGGAGCTGGAATGGGTTGCCGCCCCTCCTGTCTCCTCTCTCCTGTCTCCTGTCTCCTGTCTCCTCGTTCAGTGCCCCTCAACCTCCAGGAACTCGTACATGCGGTTGAAGATGTTCCACTTCGGGACGAAGTCGCCGGCCGCGTTCTTCGGCATCCCCTTGATCCACGGCTTCAGCAGTCCGATGTTGTACGGATGGTAGACGAAGATGGCGGCGCCGTCCTCCAGCATGATCTTGTCGGCGTCGTTGTACATCTGCATCCGCTTCTTCTCGTCAGTGACGCCCCGAGCCTCGTTCACCAGCTTGTCGAAGTCGGCGTTCTTCCAGACCTGGCGGCGGCCGGAGGTGTGCCCGCCGTAGAAGACCTGCCACTGCATGTTGTTCGGGTCTGGATAGTCGGCGTACCAGCGGATCCACATCAACTGGATCTCGCCCTTGTACATCCGCTCGTACGTCTCCTTCGGCTCGCCGACGACGTGCTCGATCGGCATGCCGAGGTTCTGCTTGAGCATGCCGATGACGGTCGCGGCGGCGTTCTTCGGGCCGTCGCCCTCCTCGCGATGGGTCAGCGTGATCTTGGGCCAGTTCTTGCCGCCCTCGTACGGGGTGCCCTTCAGCATCTCCATCGCCAGCTTCGGGTCGTACTTGGTGAGCTCCTCGTATTTGTTCGGGTTGTAGCCGGGGAAGCCGGGCGGGTTGAACGTGTAGGCCGGCTGTCCGATGCCCTGGAGGATGCTCTTGACGATCGTCTCACGGTCGACGGCATGGGCCATCGCCAGGCGGACCTGCTTGTTGTCGAACGGCGCCATCTCGACGTGCGGTACGAGGTACCAGGTGCCGGTCAAGGAGTAGGTAATGACCTCCTTGCTCAGCTTCGGGTCACCCTGGATGCGCTTCAGCTCGCCAATCGGCGCCCGGTCCAGCCAGTCGATCTCGTCGTTCTCGTAGGCGAGCAGGTTGCTCTGGGTGCCGATGATCGGCCGGATGACCTTGTTGACCTTGATGTTCTTGGCGTTCCAGTAGTTGTCGTTCTTCTCCAGCACGAAATGGCGGTCGTGCTCCCATTCCGTGAGCTTGTACGGGCCGTTCCAGACGCCGTTCGCCGCCTCCGTCCACTTGTTGCCGTGCTTCTCGACGGACGGTCGGTGGGCCGGCATTGCGGCATGGTACGCGACCAGAGCCGGGAAGTAGCCGCGCGGCCCTTCGAGCGTCGCCACCAGGGTCGTTTCGTTGGTGGCCTTGATGCCGACCTGATCGGCCGTGATGCCGTCCTGGCCCTTGTTGAACTTCTCGCCGTTCTTCAGGTCGTAGAGGAAGCCGGCGTACGGCGCCTTGGTGGCAGGGTCAAGCTGCCGCTTGAAGGACCATTCGAAGTCCATCGCCGTGACCGGGTCGCCGTTGCTCCACTTGGTGTCCTTGCGGATGGTGAAGGTCCAGACGGAGCCGTCAGCGTTCGACTCCCACTTCTCGGCCATGTCGGCGACGGGCTTCAGCTCGGGGTCGAACTTGAGCAGCGCACCCAGCACCGCCTGGTCGGCCTGGCAGTAGAGATCGAGGTTGTAGTCGAAGTGGAGCGGCTCGCGCTCGATGTTCATCCGCAGGATGCCGGGGCCACCCTGGAACCGGGTGGCTGCCGCCGCGGCCGGCTTCGCAGCTTCGGCTGGCTTGGCGGCAGCCGCCGGGGCCGGGGCGGTGGTCGCCGCGGCGGCCGGTGCGGCCGGGGCGCTGGTTGCTGCTGGCGCGGCCGGCTTGGCGGGCTCGGCCGGCTTGGCGGGTGCGGCCGTCGGCTGGGCCGGGGCCTGCGGGGCGCAGGCCGCCGCGACGACGCTCACCGCTACGCCACCAGCGGCTGCCGCCATCCGCATCATCTGTCGTCGTCCGATCTTGATCGCCGCCAGGCGCGCTTCGAAATGCCCGAGCTGCTCGGGGTCTTCCCACCAGTTCTTGAAGCTCATCGGTTCCCTCGCCCCTCTGTCACTCATCGCGGCCTGGCTCGAGACCAGTCCGCCGATCACGGCACGCCGCTCGTCCGACTCTCCCTCCGGATTGGTGGTAGGTGGCTCCCCGGCCCGCGATCAATCGCGCGTCCGGGGATCGAGCGCGTCTCTGAGGCCGTCGCCCAGGAACGTGAACGACAGCATGGTGAAGGCGATAGCGAGCGCCGGAAAGGTGGCCAGGTGCCAGTTGGAGCGGAGGTACTGCTGATACTCGCCGACCATCTGGCCCCAGCTCGGCATCGGCGGGTTGATGCCGACGCCGATGAAGCTCAAGGCCGCCTCGGCGAAGATGATCTGCGGAATGCCGAACGTGACCGCCACGACGATCGGGGTCAGGGCGTTCGGCAGCATGTGGCGGATGATGATCCGGGACGCGCTCGCGCCGATGGCCCGCGAGGCCAGCACGAAGTCCTTCTCGCGCAAGCTGAGCATCTGGGCGCGGGTCTGGCGCGCGAGCGTCAGCCAGCTCGTCAGGATGATGGCGATGAACAGGTTCTCCAGGCCGCGCCCCAGGACGCCCATGATCAGGATCGCGAGCAGCAGCTGGGGGATGGCGTAGAAGATGTCCACGATCCGCATCAGGAAGGTGTCGGTCCAGCCACCATAGTAGCCAGCGATGGCCCCAAGCGGGATGGCGATCATCAGGACGACGACCTGCGAGATCAACGCGACGGACATCGAGACGCGGGCACCGTAGATCATCCGGCTGAGCATGTCTCGGCCGACGAGGTCGGTGCCGAGCGGGAACTCGGCGCTCGGTGGCTCGGCGATGTTGCCGAAATTCTGGTAGTCGTAGTCGTACGGCATGATCCAGCTGGCGGTGATCGTCAGGAACAGCAGGAGGGTGATGCCGAACAGGCCGCACATCGCCAGCTTGTTCCGGATCAGGCGCCGCCAGGCGTCTCCCCAGAGGCTGCGGTGCCGGCGGATCGGCTGTCCGCCCCCCTCGACCGAACCGACGTCGAGCGCGGGCGCGGCGACGGCCGCCGCTGGCGGAGGGCTGTCCTGGGATGTGCCAACCATGCTCATGCTGTGCTGCCCCTGCCCTCAGCCGTCAAGCCGGATCCTGGGATCGACGATGCCGTAGAGGACGTCCACGACCAGGTTCATCGCCTGAAGGAAGACGCCGTAGAAGAGGAAGACGGCCATGATGACCGGGTAGTCTCGGGCCAGCACACTCTCGATGAAGTAGCGGCCCATCCCCGGCACGCGGAAGATGATCTCCACGAACGGCGAGCCGGTCGCGACGGCGGCGACCAGCGGCCCCATGATCGTCAGCGGCGGGATCAGGGCGTTCTTGAGGACGTGGTACAGCATGACGCGCCGCTCGCTGTTGCCCTTCGCCCGGGCAGTCCTGACGTAGTCCGAGCTGATCGCCTCGATCATGCTGGAGCGGGTGTACCGCGCGATGATGGCGAGCGGGGCGAGCGAAAGGACCAGCGTCGGCATGATCCAGTCGACCGGGCTCTCCCACCCGCCGGTGTACGGGATGACCTTGAGCCCCATGACGAACACGATGATGAAGACGATCGCCATCACGAAGTTCGGCACCGAGACGCCGATCATCGCGATAAACGTACAGAGGTAGTCGAACCCGCCGTTCCGATGGGTCGCGGCGAGGACGCCGAGCGTGACGCCGACGACGATCGCGATGGTGAGCGCCATGAGCCCAAGATGGAGGGAGACCGGGAGGGTCGGCCCCAGAATTTCGGTAACGCTCCGTGTCTTGTACAGATACGACATGCCGAAGTCGAGCTGGAACGCCTTCCAGACGTAGACGAGGTACTGCTCGATGATCGGCTTGTCCAGCCCCCACTCCTTCGCCAGCGCTTCCTGCGCTTCCGGGCTGAGCGGATTGGCATTCGGCGCGATGGGCTGCAGCGGACTCCCAGGCGTGAGCCGCATCAGGACGAACAGGACCAGCGACAGCACGACGATGGTCGGGATCATGACCACCAGCCGGCCGGCCAGATAGCGACTCATTCAGGAGCCTCCAGGAGCCTCATCGTCGAGGCTGAGGGGCACTGCCAGCCCGTCCGCCGCACGATGCCCACGGTGGCACGGTCGGAGATCGGCCGGAGAGCCCGATATCGGCGAGGTTGGGTTGCCCGCATGCCCTTCCCAGGTGCGACCACGAGAAGACGGAACCTATGCCGAGTGGGGCCATTATAGCCAGCGACGTGAAGACGTCAAGACTTTTTAAGAGGAGGCGGGGGCAGGGGTGGGGTCAGACGGCTTCGGCGCGGACGATCAGCCGGTGCGAGTAGATCCCGTCCGGCACACAGGTGATCATCGTCACCATCGCCTTGTCCGTCGGGTCCAGCACGTCCACCGCGTCCGGGGTGACCGTCTTCGTCTCGACGACCACGTACAGGTTGATACGGGTTCGGGAGCATCGCCCACTCCTTCGGGCGGGTCCGAGAGCATCCATGCCACGGCCCGATTGTTCATTTCGCCGCTCGCGGTGGATGTGTCCGCCTTCCCGCGGCCCCACCCTCGCGATCACGCGCGGCTGCTGAGGGAATAATCGGCACTGTGCGACGTTCGTGAAGGGCTCGACGTGGTCTGAACGGGTGATTTGGTGGACGCCGCCTGGGCCGTTCGTTCAGGCTTTTGGGGACGGCCGGTCGGGCCGTCGGCCCCCGGGCACGGATCGCGGGCGTCTCAGACGCCGATCGTGCCGGGGCTTCCGAGGTCAGGATGCGTCGAACATTCACGATGGTGCTGTCGTTAGTGAGCTTTGGTCTGCTGGTGCTGCTGCTGGCGGTGCGCCTGGGATCGTGGACGCCCTGGTGGTGGCTCGAAGTGCTGGACACGTTCGCCCTGTATGCGTTCGCTCCGTTCGTCGGCACGATCGGCCTGGGTGCCATGGCGCTGTTCGTTCAGCAGTTCGGCGGCCAGGCCGTGAGCGCGGTGAGCCTGTCCAGCTCGGCGGCGGCGTCCGTCCCGTCCGTCAAGCCCCAGGTCCGCGTGCTGACGCTGAACACGCGTGGAGCGTCCGTCGAGCGCGAGACGCTGATCGACCTGCTCGAGACCTGGCAGCCGGATGTCGTCATGCTCCAGGAGATGACGCCCGGGTTCGCCGAGACCGTTCGGCCGGCGATCGCCGACACGTATCCGTACAGAGTGGCGGTCGGGCTGGACCATCGGTACAAGGGGAGCGTGACCTGGAGTCGGCTGCCCCTTGGCGAGGCGGAGCAGCTCGACATGGGCGACGCTGCCAACGTCCTGCACCGGGTCGCCGTTTCGACGGCGATCGGCGAGGTCTGGCTGTACAACGTCCACCTGGCGAACCCGACGGGCACCGCGCGCTTCGAGGGACGTGTGGCGGCGGCCCGACAGTTTCAGAGCGACCAGCGCGACCGGGAGCTCGAGCGACTGGTGGAGCAGACGTCACGCGCCGCCGCGCCGTTCATCGTGGCCGGCGACTTCAACCTGGCAGCCGACACCAGTGCGTACCGCGCGTTCCCGGTGGACTGGCGTGACGCCTTCGCCGAAGCAGGGCGTGGGTTTGGCCATACGTATCCGGCGGTCGGGCATGACCGGTCGCGGTGGTTCAGGATCCCGCTGCCGCTCATTCGGATCGATTACATCGTGACGAGCCCGAGCCTGCGCCCGCGTGGAGCGTGGACGCAGCAGGTTCCGGGCTCAGACCATCTCGCCGTGATCGCGGATCTCGAGCTGGAGGGCGCACCGTGACCTGGAGAATCGGGCCGTTCAGCCGATCATTAAGTATGTGGGTACGCGAACGCGTCGGATGGCCGGCGGGTTCTGCCTGTGTCCGTGATTCCGGCTTCTTCGGAGGTGGGCTGTGGCCACCGACGTCTCTGAGCGCGTCCGTGCACCAGCGGTGATCCCTGTCCACCACGCGGAGGGTCAGCCGACGGTACGTCCGTACCGGGTCTCGGTCGTGATTCCGACCAGGAACCGGAGCGCGCTGCTGGCCGAGGCGGTTCGGAGCGTCCAGGCGCTCGACGGCCCTGATCTAGACCTGGAGATCATCGTCGTCGACAACGGGTCGACGGACGATACGGAGCAGGTGGCGAAGGCGCTCGGGACGCGTTAGGACGGGCACCCGCTGGCCGCGCCGTACCCGCCCGGCCTGCCCGAAGACGGTGATGCGTTCCAGGCGTTTCTGGGGGACTTTCCGCAGATCGGGTCGCTGGTGGTGCGGACGTCGGTGCGCGAGACGGTCGGGTACCAGGACGACAAGCACATCTGGGGCGAGGACTGGGACTGGTTCCTGCGGATCGCGTTGAAGCACCGGGTCGGCCATGTGGCGGTGCCGGCGATCCTCTTCCGGGCGCGGGCGGTCGCCACGAAGTCGGAAGACGACACGCACCGGATCCGGGTCTGGACGACGCGACGGGCCTACTGGCGGAACGTCTGGCGCGGGCGCCACCGGCGGCTCTCGCCGGCCTTTGTGCTGCGGCGGGCGCTCCAGATCGACGGGATCTTTGCCGGGTACTTCCTGATGAGCGGCGCCGCGCACGCTGCCGCCGGAGAACAGCGAGATGCGTTGCGGTCATTGATTCGGGCGCTCTGGATCTCGCCGCTGCACGTCGGGTGGGCGGCGCTGCGCCAGCCCGCGAGTCTGGGCTGGGTCCCATCGACGCTGCTACGGCTGTTGGTCGCACGGTCGCCTGGAGTAGGCCGTTGACCGGCAGGGCGTATACTGTGCCGTGTGAGCAGCGGCATGAACGTCGAGGGTCGTCTGCCGACGACAGAACAGGCTGTTAAGTCACTGAGACAGGGGATGCTGGATGATCGCATCCTGTACCTCAGCGACGAGGAGCTGCGCGACGCGCTGGCTGCCGATCGTAGCGCAACTCCGAAGGTCGACGAGCCTGAGTGTAGCCGGGGACGTATCATAGTCACATGCGTGACGTACGCTGGCGATAGGAGCGTTGGATGAGTGTGCCGCGATCTTTACCAGCTGAGCTCGTGGCCTCACCGACGTGGAATGGTCAGGCGCCGGCCTGGTTTGGACCGACGCTACGGTCACTTCAAGAAGCGCTGCAACTCCCTCAGAATTGGAACTCGTACGGTGCACGGCCGGTCGACCCGGATCTTGCCGTGACTGCCCTCAAGCTCCTGATCAAGTCTGCACCGAGCGATGCGCCACAGCCAATCGTCGTTCCGACGATGCAAGGCGGCATCCTTCTCGAGTGGCATATGCAAGGCATCGATCTGGAGGTCGAGACGCTCGGGGTGGAGCGGTTCCACGTCTTCTATGCGGATGAGCGAGAGGGCCGTGAGTGGGAAGGCGACCTTACAGTTGGCGACGAAGCGCCGATCGTCGAATTCCTGACGACGCTCTCGCGTCGCGCAGCGTAGGTGTGTGCGCCCTCTGGCATGCTTGACGGTCAGACACTGGATGATCCGTCCATTCCCGACGACGCCGAGCTCTGGCGACGGATTCCACCCTGGCATTTCTATTTCGACGGGAAGCTCGGCCGGATCCGCCCGTCGAAGGCTGCCTTCGAGGACGACGGAGATGGCAGCCCGATGTCCGTCATCCTGGCCGCTGAGGCCGGGCAACCCGAGCGAGCGCTCGAAGGACACGAGGGGTACGCTCTGGCGGTGATCACGGCTGGTCTGGCCCGGAGTTGTGGTCAGCAGATCGTACGTGATCCGACCGCGGAGGAGCCGGCCCATGCCGTCGTGATTGGACTGAAGACCGACAGCATCAAGCGACGGTTCGCTCGTGAGGCCCGGTGGGCCGTGCTCCCACCCGACCCGTAGCGCCCGCAACAGGCAGTGGGCATGCAGGTTCGGGCTGGAGGTTAGCCTTCGAGGTCCAGGTGGGCCAGGCCGTGGATCGTCGCCTGACCTCGTTGCCGGTACACGTTCAGGGCGCCTCGGCCGCGATGGACCTCGCGCAGGTCCTTCGCCGTTCGTTCCAGGCTCTCACGGGCGATGCTGATGAGGCGCTGGTCGAGCGCGCCGACCTGCTGGATCAGCTCGCGGTCCTGGGGCTGGGTGTCGGCCGCCGTGTACCCGCTGAGCGCGGCGACGAGCTGCTCACGCTCGGCGTCCAGGCCGTCCAGGCTGTCGAAGTCCTCGGCATTTAGTGCTTCGGCCTGTCTCTGGAGCACGGTACGTAGCTGGGAGAGCACGACTCCGAGCGGTTCGCGTGCCGCTTCGCGGTGCTGCGTCATCAGACGGCCCTCGAAATCGGGAGCTGCCCGGGCACGCCAACCCCGTTCTGGCTCTGCGCCTGGCGTTGCTGCGCGGCGATCTCCTGCCAGACGGTCCCGAGGTCTCGCAGGATGCCGACGACCTCATGGGCGGGCGCTGCGTCTTTCTTGACGTTGGCGGTCACCAGCCGGCGAAAGCAGTAGTCGTACAGGTTTGCGAGCTGGACGGCGATCGGGCCGCCGTCCTCGTGGTTGAGCGAGCCGCGCAGCTCCACGATGATGTCCTGAGCGCGGACCAGGTTGGTGTGCGTCGCGCCGGGGTCCTGATGCTCGATCGCCGCGATGGCGAGGCGAAGGAACCAGACGGCCCCTTGATAGAGCATCACCACGAGGTCGACGGAGCCGGCCGTCTCGACCTTCGTGGCCTTGTACTGCTGGTACGGATTCAGTGGCACAGCCTCTGCCTCGCGGACGAACTTGGGGACGCTGGAGCCGCGCGTGGCGACCCGTCACCGCGCTCGCCCCGGAGAACGGCGCGCGGCTGAAATGGGGGACGGCCCTGCCCGCCCGAGATCAGCCGGCGCTGGCGTTCAGGCCGGCGAGCTGCGACAGCAGCGAGCTGCTCTGTGCCTGCATCCTGGAGAGCGTGACCTCGAGGGCTGTGTACTTCTTCTCTAGAGCAGCCTGCTTCCGTTCGAGACGATCTTCCATCACCCCGATCCGGTCCGTGAAGCCCTTCGTGATCGCGTCGTCTCCCTCTTTGCGGTCGGCGAAGTAGCCCTCGCGGTCGGTCAGGGTAAGCAGATAGTCGTTCAACGTCACGCCGACGCCTCGGTTGGTCACCGAGACGGTGAAGGTGTCCTCGGCATCGGCGGTGAAGGAAGCCGCGGCGGTGATCTTCAGGCCGGGGATGACGTCGATGTTCGCCTGGCCGGCCGTCATCGTCCCGCTCTTGCTCCAGAGCGTCTGGCCGCCGGTCGTGACGAACTTGGCCTCGTAGGCGCCAGTGGTGGCGTTGGTGACCTTGATCTTGTAGGCGCCATCCTTGTGCACCTGTGGGGTTCCGCTCACGCCCGTGACGTTCGTGCCGGTCGGCGCCCCGGTGCTCGCCGCGAAGCCGGCCAGCAGCGACTCCACGGCCTGGGGATTGTCTGAGAGCGCCTTCGAGAGCTTCGCTTCGTCGAGCGTCAGACGGTTGGTGGATCCGGCGACGGCGCCGACCGCGCCAAAGCTGACGCCGATCGTCGACAGGGTGTGGTAGATACCCGTTGCGCCGATCGCCGCGCCGCTGACCGTCTGGCGGAGCTGCCGCTGGATGTCCCGGAGGACCGCGTCACCGGTCAGGTCCGATGCCTTCTTGGTGGACAGGTCGTACTTCGTCAGGTCTTCGATCTTCTGGAGGACGTTGTTGAACTGCGTGACGAAGTCCTTGACGGTCTTCACCGTTGCCTGGGCGTCCTGCGTGACGGTCACTGTGACTGGCGTCGTCGGGTTGGCCGACTTGAACGTCAGGCTGACGCCCGGGATGTAGTCGGCGACGTTGTTGGTGGCGCTGGTGAGATCGGCCCCGCCGTTGACGGTGTCGATGTTGAAGACCGCGTTCTCGCCGAGCGTCTGGGTGGCGTTGAGCACACCGGTGGCGGCCAGGAAGTTGCCCTGGGTGTCCTCGAGCGTCATGGTGCTGGCGCCGGTCTGCGAGGCGGTCAGCCGAAGCCGATCCTGGACCGGATCGTAGAAGGCCGCGACGCCGGCCGACGAGGCGTTGATCCGGTTGATGATGGTGGTCATCGAGTCAGTCGTCTTGTAACTGATCTCGACGTCGTTGATCCTGAACTTGCCATCACCGGAGATCGGCGTGACGAGCCGGGCGCTGCTCAGCGAGGCGCCGACGTTCGTCACGCCGAGGTTCGTCGAGCTCTCGACGACGTTGCCGTTGATGACGGCATCCGAGAGGTTCAAGAGGCGCAACGCGTTCGAGGTGTCGCTGAGGGAGCCGAGCTGAATAGAGTGGCCTGGCTCGGCCCCGATCCTGATCCGGTTGTTCGACCGCCCGTCCGCGTCGGCGACCAGCGTGGCGTTCAATCCGTCGATAGCGTCGATGTCCGCGACGAGATCGTTGAGGGTCGTGGTTTCGTCGACGGTGATCGCTTCGCCGTTGATCCGGAAGGTCCCGTAACTCGGGATGAAGCGAAACCGGCGTTCGCCAGGGTGGCGTTCGCGTCGATCGGGCTGCCGATCGCGGTACCGCTGCTCACGCGCGTCGAGGTGGCGAGCTGCTTGACGGTCACCTTGAAGGAGCCGTTGATCGCGTCGGCGCCAGCACTCGCGGTCAGCACGGTCGGCGAAGTACTCGGCGTGTCGGTGACGGCCGACTTAGCGTTCATCTTCGAGCGTTCGGTGAGCCCCTTGGCGGCGGTCTGGAGCGATGTGATCAGATCCTTGACCGCCCCGATCGAGGTCATCCGCCCGGCGTGGGCCGACTGCTTCGCCTTCAGGTTGTTGAGCGGCACCCGCTCAAGCGTCATGAGCTGCTCGATGATCGACGCCGTGTCCATGCCGGATGAGATGCCGCCCAGCGAAATCCCTCTAGACATAGCGATCCACTCCTCCGCCGGGAGCTTTCTCGGCACCGGCCGGCCGCTTCCCGACCGAGCCTCGGCGCGCGAGCGACTGGAGGTCCTCGACGATGCGCTGCACCTGCTCCGGCGGGATCTCGCGGATCACCTCGTCGGTCAGCGCATCCACGATCTTGATGCTCAGCTTCTGGGTCTTGGCGTCGATTGAGAAGCGGGCATACGACGTCGGAAAGGTGGCGTCGCTGCCGCTATCGCTCGTGCGCGTCCGCCCGTCGGTCTCGACCGGCGTTCCTGCCGTTCCGGTCTCGGCCGCTACCAGCCCGCGCGGGACGGGGGCTGGACGAGCAGCATCGACCTGGCCGGCGGCTGCCTGCCTGCTCGACCACGTGACGACGTCTGGCCCGGACACCCGGGTCACCTGAGTCTCGTTCATCTCGCGCGTCTCGTTTCCGATCGCAGCCCGCGGGGAGCAGGCGCCGCACCAGAGTCTTGTGTCCATCTCCATCATCGGCGGCGGCGCCAGAAAGTTGAGGGCAGCTGCCGGGACATTCCGCTCCCCGAGCAAAGAACGTTCTCAGGCAAGCCGACGGGATGGGAGAGTAAGGACACCACGATTACGCGCGACGCGCGCGCGAGGTACCGCGCGTCTGAGCAGCGTGCGGCGGATCGTGGCCGGCCCGGAACGAGTTTTCACGACTTCGCGGAATTGGTCGTTCCAGGCCCTAAACATCTCGCCAACGCTGCCGATGATGAACACGGACGGTGCGGTGCGGATAACCGCGGGGACTGACCTAAGGATGGGTCTTCCACTTCACGACGCACCAACACACATGGAGGTACTCCCGTGCGGATCAACACGAACCTGGCTGCGATCAACACGCAGCGCAACCTGAACAGCGTGCAGTCCTCGCTCTCCAAGAGCGTCGAGCGACTGTCCAGCGGCCTCCGGGTGAACCGTGCTGGCGACGACGCGGCTGGCCTGACGATCAGCGAGAAGCTGCGTGGTCAGGTCCGCGGCCTGAACCAGGCGATGCGGAACGCCCAGGACGGCATCTCGATGATCCAGACCGCTGAAGGTGGTCTGAACGAGTCGCATGCGATCGTCCAGCGCATGCGCGAGCTGGCGGTGCAGGGCGCCAACGACACTCTGACCTCCGAGGACCAGACGGCGATCGGCGAGGAGCTGACGGCGCTGCGCGACGAGCTGAACCGGATCTCGGAGACGACCGAGTTCAACACCAAGACGCTCCTCGACGGCTCGATCCGCAGCACCGTCAACACCGTCACAAGCGGTCTGTTGGAAGGTGAGACGATTGCGGTCGGCGCGGGCTCAGTCACAGTGTCGAAGCTGGACGTCTCGAACGCCAAGGCCGGCGCGACCTTCACCTTTGCCGCGGGCAGCGCGGCCGACAAGCTCCTGGCGACGAATGCGGCGACTGGCGAGTCCCAGGAGGTCACGATCACGGACATGACCGCGACCGCGACCAGCACGCAGGAGCTCAACTTCGGCAACCTGGGCGTCTCGATCACGCTGAGCGGTTTCAATGCTGCCAACACCGCTGCTGCGATCCGCACCGCAATGGTCGCGCAGACCAACGTCATCACCCAGGGCACGGGTGCCGCGGCCTTCCAGGTCGGCGCGAACTCGAACCAGGTCGTCAACCTGAGCATCAGCAGCGCTCGCTCGGACGCGACCGGCTTCGGCAACGGCGGTGGCTACACCACGCTGTCGGCGGCGGTCGCCGACTTCGCGGGTGCCCCGACGTCGACGAAGGCGCAGAACCTGATCGACTCGCTCGACGACGCTCTGGCGGACATCTCGCAGAACCGCTCCAACCTTGGTGCGATTCAGAACCGCCTCGAGCACACGATCGAGAACCTGGCGGTCGCCTCGGAGAACCTGTCGGCTTCCGAGAGCCGGATCCGCGACGCGGACATGGCGAAGGAAATGGTCGGGTTCACCCGTTCGAACATCCTCCAGCAGGCTGGCACCTCGATCCTGGCGCAGGCGAACCAGCTGCCGCAGGGTGTGCTGTCCCTCCTCCGCTAGTTTTGGCCCTGGCCGCTTCGGCGGCCGTTCACGAAGAGGCGCCCCCGCGCACGCGGGGGCGCCTCTTCGCTTTGTCTCGCGGGTGGTTTGTGGCGCGGGTGGGGCTTGCCCCGCACCTACCGCGTGACCGAGCCCTCGTTCGAGCCGGTCAGGCCTGGCGTCGGCCATCGCTGGTCGTCGACCTCGCTGGCGCGGACGCTCAGCATCACCCGCTCGCCGTCGACGGTCCGGACGGCGCTGAATGGCACGAAGAGGTCGCGCCCCGTCGGGCGGTCGACGTGGAAGTCGGTGCCGTGGACGGATTTGACGGTGCCGACCGGCGCACCGTCCGAGCCGACGACGTCCATCGTCTCGCGGATCTGCCAACGGTTCCCGTGCTGGGACGGACCGGCCCCGGCGCCAGCGCCGGGCTCGCCCGGCCCGGAGCGCGTGCTGATGCCGGAGGTGACGGCAACGCCGACGCCGTAGGCCGGGACGCCGCTCTCGCGGAAGCCGCCCCGGTCGTCGGCGAAGGTGCCGCTGTCGACCATCGCCTCGGAGTCGCGCGTGCCGTAGCGCGTCTGACGGCTCACCCGCAGCTCGTTCTGCACGTCCTGGACGCCCGGGATCTCCTCGACGAGCTCCTCGGCAAGCCGGCGGGTCCGGCCGCTGTCAACCGTGCCGCGCAAAATGACGGTGGAGCCGTGCACCTCGACGTCCATCTCGCGGGCGTCGATCTCGCCGTGGCGCGTCAGCAACTCGCAGGCGTCCTCATGGATGCGCTCATCCGAGCGACGGTAGCCGCGCGGCCCGTGACCGGTGAACTGGCCACGGGGCTGGCCCCAGCCCATGTCGATTCTGGCGCCGTATCGGCGCCAGAACTGGCTGGCGGGCGGCGTGCCGTACTGCTGAGAGCCAGAGACGCTCATGCCAGGATTGCCCATGCCGGTGTCGCCGCCGTACCAGGAGCCGATGTCGCCCTCGTCGTATGGGCTGGCGGCGCGGCCGTAGGACGGCTGGCCGTAGCGCTCGGTCCGGCCGCCGTGGCCCTCAGGCTCGAACGGCCGGCCGCTGAACCGCCGCCCCTGACCGTAGTAGCCTCCCTGCCAGCGGTCGTCTCGACGGCGGTAGCCCGAGAACCGGTCCTGCTGGCCCGGCGGCTGCTCCCAATCGAAGCCGTACGGATCGCCTGCGTACGACTGGTCGAACGATTGGAACCGATCCTCGCGCCGGCGACGGTCGTCCCGCACGTTCTCACGGCCGCCGGGACGGCCGAACTCCGGCTCGTAGCCGGGGCGGTTGTACGGGCGGTCGTCGTGCATGCGCCGGGGCAGATCGTCCTCGGCGTAGGCGCGACGGTACTCGCGGCTCCAGGGATCCTCTTCGTTGCCGTACCGCTCCCGGGGATCGTCTCTCGGGTCATCGTCCCTTCGGTAGCGCCGTCTTGGATCGTCACGCTCGAAGTCTCGGTGCATGGTCTGCCTCCCTGGGAGAGTGACCTCTCAAGAGGCTGGAGGCGCAAAAGGCGTGCCGGTCGACGAGTAGGCAGAGGGCAGAGGGCGGAGGGCAGTAGGAGCGTAACTGCCTGCTGCCCTCTACCTACTAGAGTCGCTGCACAATAGGTGTTCTGTCTGGTAGTGTAGCGGGCATGATTGCCCGCTACCTTCGTCTCCGGCGGCATCCGGCCGCGTTTCGTGC
>Ga0209382_10006523_pt1 | contig 14990 bp, 13 predicted proteins | sample SoiMetdeltSBSDD5_FD_187599 | JGI IMG/M metagenome (GOLD analysis project Ga0209382, IMG submission 187599) | Bulk soil microbial communities from a Populus tree surrounding site in Tennessee, USA - Soil MetaG P. deltoides SBSDD5 (SPAdes) (version 2) | ecosystem: Environmental > Terrestrial >... | reverse complement strand
CCCATGGCGTGTTCCTCCGGTGGCCGCCCTGCAAGGCGGCGCGTTGGTCGTGCACTTCACCAACCGGAAGAATGCGCCACTTCTCTTTTCCACCAGACCCGGGACACGACCTCCGCCCGAAACAAGACAGTAGATGGACACTCTCGACGTTCTACTTACGGTCCAGAGCGAGATTCAATGCGAGCACATTCACGCGTGGCTCGCCGAGGAAGCCCAGCTGCCGGCTCTCGGTGTTGCGCTCGACGAGCTCGCGGACGACGGCGGGGTCGAGCTTGCGAGCCTTGGCCACGCGGTTGACCTGGTACAGCGCCGCCGCCGGCGAGATGTGTGGATCGAGGCCGCTGCCGGAGGCGGTGACGAGATCCACGGGCACGGGGGCCTTGTTGTCGGGATCGGCCGCCCGCAGGACGTCCACGCGGTCCTGGACATTCTTGATCTGAGCAGGATTGGTCGGGCTCAGGTTCGAGCCGGACGAGGACGCCGCGTTATAGGGAAACGGCGACGTCGCCGACGGCCGACCCCAGAAATACTTCGCACCGTCGAACGGCTGGCCGATCAGCGACGAGCCGACGACCTTTCCGTCCTTGACGATCAGGCTGCCGTTGGCCTGATGAGGGAACACGACCTGGGCGATCACCGTCACGATCACCGGATAGATGACACCCGTCACGACCGTCAACACGACGAGCAGGATCAGCGCGGGGCGCAGATGCGTCATTGCATCTCTCCTCTACACCAGACCGAGAGCCACCAGGATCATGTCGACGATCTTGATGCCGGGGAACGGGATGATGATGCCGCCCACGCCGTAGATCCACACGTGACGGCGTAGGACGGCGGCGGCGCCGAGAGCGCGATAGCGTACGCCCTTCAGGGCGAGCGGAATCAGGGCGATGATGATCAGCGCGTTGAAGATGACCGCGGATAGGATCGCGCTCTCCGGCGTCGCCAGCCGCATGATGTTGAGCGCGTTCAGCGCGGGATAGGTCGTCGCGAACGCGGCAGGAATGATCGCGAAATACTTCGCGACGTCGTTGGCGATGCTGAACGTCGTGAGCGCACCGCGCGTCATCAGCATCTGCTTGCCCGTCTCGACCACCTCGAGCAGCTTCGTCGGGTTGCTGTCGAGGTCGATCATGTTGCCGGCCTCTTTCGCGGCCTGCGTGCCCGAGTTCATCGCGACGGCCACGTCGGCCTGAGCCAGCGCAGGCGCATCGTTGGTGCCGTCACCGGTCATGGCCACCAGCCGGCCCTCTGCCTGGAGATCGCGAATCAGCTTCAGCTTGGTCTCCGGCGTGGCCTGCGCGAGGAAGTCGTCGATGCCGGCCTCGGCGCTGATCGCCGCCGCGGTCAGCGGGTTGTCGCCAGTGATCATGACGGTCTTGATGCCCATGCGGCGCAGCTCGCCGAACCGCTCGCGGATGCCGCCCTTGACGATGTCCTTGAGCTGCACGCAGCCCAAGACCCGCGCGCCATCGGACACGACGAGCGGGGTCGCGCCGGCCTTTGCGATCGAATCGACGGCGCTTCGGATCTCGTCGGGAACCGTGCCGCCGAGAGCCTTGATGTGAGCCTCGATGGCGTCAGTGGCGCCCTTGCGGACCTGGCGGCCATTAAGGTTCACGCCGCTCATGCGCGTCTGCGCGGTGAACGGCACGAACGTCGCGCCGAGCTTCTCGACGTCTCGCTCGCGGATGCCGTACTTCTCCTTGGCGAGCACGACGATGCTTCGGCCTTCGGGAGTCTCGTCGGCGAGCGAGGCCAGCTGGGAAGCATCGGCGAGGTCGCGCTCGGCAACGCCCGGTGCCGGGACGAATTGTGTCGCCTGCCGGTTTCCCAGTGTGATCGTGCCGGTCTTGTCGAGCAGCAGCACGTCCACGTCGCCCGCGGCCTCGACCGCACGACCCGACATGGCGATGACGTTCTTCTGGATCATCCGGTCCATGCCCGCGATACCGATGGCCGAAAGCAATGCGCCGATGGTCGTCGGAATGAGACACACGAGGAGCGCGACGAGCACGGTGACCGTGACGGGCGTGCCCTTGCCGGCCGAGTCGACGGCGTAGATCGAGAACGGCAGCAGCGTCGCAGTCGCGAGCAGGAAGATGATCGTCATCGCCGCCAGCAGAATGTCCAGGGCGATCTCGTTGGGCGTCTTCTGACGCTTGGCGCCTTCCACGAGCGCGATCATCCGGTCGAGGAAGGCCTCACCGGGGTTGGCGGTGACCTCCATGATGAGCCAGTCGGAGAGCACTTGCGTACCGCCGGTCACGGCGCTGCGGTCGCCTCCGCTTTCGCGGATGACCGGCGCGCTCTCGCCGGTGATCGCGGCCTCGTTGACAGACGCCACGCCCTCGACAACCGTTCCATCGACGGGAATGAAATCGCCCGATTCAACGAGAACGTACTGACCCTTCCGCAGCGACGTGGCCGAGACGATCTCGAACTGAGCGGTGCGTTGCGGCCGCACAAGCCGCTTGGCCTGCAGTTCGCGGCGGGCTTTCTTCAAGGATGCCGCCTGCGCCTTGCCCCGGCCTTCGGCCATCGCCTCGGCGAAGTTGGCGAAGAGGACGGTGAACCACAGCCACACCGAGACCGAGAAGATGAACCACGCCGGCGCTTCGCCCTTGCCCGCGATGGCCTGAATCCACAGCAGCGTCGTGAGGATCGAGCCGACGTAGACGACGAACATGACGGGGTTGCGCACCTGGCGTCGCGGCGTCAGCTTGCGAAACGAGTCGACGATCGCCTGCCCAACGATCTTGGGCTCGAACAGAGCGCGCGCCTTTACCGTGCCAGCCATGGCTCTTCTGTCCTCACTTCGCGGCGACGAGGGTGAGATGCTCGACGACGGGTCCGAGCGCCAATGCCGGAACGTACGTCAAGGCTCCGACCAGGATGACGACACCCACCAGCAGCCCGACGAAGAGTGGGGTGTGCGTTGGCAGCGTCCCGCCGCCCGTCGGGACGATCTTCTTTCGCGCCAGCGAGCCCGCGATGGCGAGGACGGGTACAGCGAGCCAGAAGCGACCGAAGAGCATCGCGAAGCCCAGGGCCGTGTTGTAGAAGGGCGTATTCGCCGACAGACCAGCGAAGGCGCTTCCGTTGTTGTTCGAGGCCGACGAGAACGCGTAGAGGACCTCGCTGAACCCGTGAATGCCCGGGTTCGCCATCCCCGCCTTGCCCGCCGCGGTCACCACGCCGATCGACGTGCCGATCAGCACGAGCGCCGGGGTGATGAGGATGACGAGCGACGACATCTTCATCTCGTACGCTTCGATCTTCTTGCCGAGATACTCCGGCGTGCGCCCGACCATGAGCCCGGCGACGAACACGGCCACCACGGCGAACATAAGCATGCCGTAGAGTCCGGAGCCGACTCCGCCGAAGACCACTTCGCCGAGCTGGATCAGCCACATCGGGACCAGCCCGCCGATCGGCGTGAAGGAGTCGTGCATCGAGTTCACGGACCCGTTGGACGCGCTCGTCGTCGCGGTCGCCCACAGCGCGGAGTTTGCGATTCCGAAGCGGACTTCCTTGCCCTCCATGTTGCCGCCGGACGACAGCGCGCTGGCCGTATGGTCGACGCCCTGCTTGACGAACACCGCGCCGTTCTGCTCGCCGACGTAACAGACGACGAGCAACCCGACGAAGATCACCGTCATGGCGGCCAGCACGGCCCAGCCCTGGCGTGTGTCGCCGACCATGACCCCGAATGTGTAGCAGAGCGCGCCAGAGACGACGAGAATCGACAGCACCTCGAGGAAGTTCGAGAGTGGCGTCGCGTTCTCGAACGGATGCGCGGAGTTCACGTTGAAGAAGCCGCCGCCGTTGGTGCCGAGCTGCTTGATAGCGATCTGCGAGGCGGCCGGACCCACCGCGATGACCTGCTCGCTGAGCTTCGACTTCTTGGTCGTCGGCTGGCCCTTGGCGTCCAGAACCGGCTTGCCGTCCTTGTCCACGACCGGCTCGTCGTACTCCGTCGGCTGCAGCACCGTGGCCGTCGGGTACGGCTTGAAGGTCTGAACGACGCCTTGCGAAACGAGAACGAGCGCCAGGACGAACGACAGCGGCAGCAGGATGTAGATCGTGCTGCGCGTGAGATCTACCCAGAAGTTTCCGATCGTCTGCGCCGTCCGGCGTGCAAAACCGCGGATCAGGGCGATGAGCACCGCCATCCCCGTCGCTGCGGAGACGAAGTTCTGGACGGTGAGCGCCAGCATCTGCGTGAGATAGGACATCGTCGACTCGCCGCCGTAGCCCTGCCAGTTGGTGTTCGTCGCGAAGCTGACCGCGGTGTTGAAGGAAGAGTCAGGGGAGACGGCGCTGAAGCCCTGCGGGTTCAGCGGCAGGATACCTTGCAGGCGCTGAAGCAGATACACCGCCAGCAGGCCGACGAGGTTGAAGATCAGCATCGTCGCCGCATACGTCTTCCAGCCCATCTCGTCGCTCTCGCGGACACCGGCCAGCCGGTACACCAGGCGCTCGAGCCAGCCGAGCGCTGCCTTGTGGAGCCCGTCCTGGCCTTCGTAGACACGGGCCATGTAGGCCCCGAGCGGCTTGGCGAGCGCGAGCAACACGACGACGTAGACGACGATTTGAACGATCCCGTTCGCCGTCATCTCACAGCCCTCTGAGCGCGCGGAGGAACAGTCCAAACATGATGAGGAACGGCACCATGACGGCGGCGAACGCCGGCCAGCTCAGTCGCGGACGCTCGGGCGCGTTCACGCGAACATCTCCGGCTTCAGCAGCGCGAGGACCAGATACACGAGGAGGCCAAGGGAGACGATGCCGCCGACGATGTAAAGGAATGGCATGAGGGCCTCCTAGACCCGCTCACACAGCTTCACGAGGAGCCAGGTCAGCGCAAAGAACCCTATGGCAAGGCCGACGTAGACGACGTCCATACCGACTATCCTCCGAGCTCATTTTGTAGCTATAGCTCTGGTCAAAAATCCGTTAAGAGACGCGGTATTCGAATCACGACCGCGTCAACGCCCGCAGACTCGCGCCGAGTGTGCGATCCGGGATGTCAATTTAATCGGCCGCTTGTGACGGGTGCATGCTCGTTTGTCCTGTCTATTGGATGCGCGGTTGCCGACGGTCGTTATGAAGTCGTGACCGGGCCCGTATTTTTTCCACTTTTTGAGGGCCTTCTTGTTTTTGAGGCCTTCTTGATGGAGACGCGTGCGGATTGTTACTTCAGCGCAAGGTGCTCGACTATCGGACCGAGCGCGAGTACCGGCAGGTAGCTGAGCGCGCCGACGACGAGAATCGTCGCGGTCACCAGCCCGGCGAAGAGCAGGCTCTCCGTCGGCAGAGTGCCATCGGTCGCCAGCTTGCGCTGCTGCTGGGCAAACCGGCCCGCGAGCGCCAGCGCTGGGATGGCGAGACCGAAGCGGCCGGCCATCATCGCCACCGCGGTCGTGATGTTGTAGAAGGGCGTGTTGGCGGAGAGGCTCGCGAAGGTCAGCCCGTTGTTGGCCATCGAGCTCGCGTACGCGGTCAAAATCTCGCTCAGCCCGTGCGGGCCCGTGTTCGTGGTGAGTCCTGCGAGCCCGGCGTGGGTGACGAGCGCCAGCGCGGTCAGCGGAAGCACGAAGATCGGCGCGACCACGGCGTAGAGCCCGATCAGCTTCATTTCCCCGGCCCCGAGTTGCTTACCGAGATACTCGGGTGTGCGGCCGATCATGAGTCCTGCCGCGAACACGGCGACGAGCGCAATCATCACCAAGCTGTAGAGGCCGCCGCCCAGCCCGCCGAAAATCACCTCGCCGAGCAACATATTGACGATTGTCACCATGCCCCCGACCGGCGTGTAGCTGTCGTGCATCGAGTTGTAAGAGCCGGTGGAGGTGTTCGAGATCGTCACACCGGTCAGCACCGAGCCGCCGATGCCGAATCGTGTTTCCTTACCCTCCATGTTGCCCCCGCCCTGCCCGGCGCTCGCTTCGTGGTCGACGCCCTGGCGAACCAGCACGTGGCCGCGCTGTTCCGCGCTGTGGCACACGAGCAGGCCGCCGACGAAGAGCGCCGCCATGACACCGAACAGCACCCAGCCCTGCCTCGAGCGAGCAGTCATCCGGCCGAACGTATACGTAAGCGACGCCGGCAGCACCACGATGCCGAGTAACTGGAGGAGATTCGTCAGAGGCGTCGGGTTCGCGAACGGATGAGCGCCATTGACGTTGAAGAATCCGCCACCGTTCGTGCCGAGGTTTTTGATCGGCTCCAGCGCGGCAACGGGACCCATCGCGATGATCTGCTCGGTCAGTCTTGCCTTCTTCGTGGCCGGCTGGCCGTTGGCGTCGAGTACAGGCTTGCCGTCGAGATCGACGATCGGTTCGTCGTACTCGACCGGTTGCGCGATGGAGACGCTGAGGTACCGAGAGAAGTTCATCGGGACGCCCTGCGACACGAGGACCGTCGCGCTCGCGAGTGAGAGCGGCAGCAGAACCCACAGCACCGCGCGCGTCACGTCCACCCAGAAGTTTCCGAGCAGGTTCGTTCGCTGGCGGGCCACGCCGCGGATGAACGCGATCCCCACCGCCAGACCGGCCGCGCCGGCGAGGAAGTTCTGCGCCGTGAGCCCGAACGCCTGGCTGAAGTAGCTCAGGGTCGTCTCTCCGCTATACGCCTGCCACGTCGTGGTGGTTGCAAAGCTGATCGCTGTGTTCATGGCGAGGTCGGGAGCGACGGGTCCAGGCCGGTACGCCGGGTCGAAGCCGTGAAAGATCGGCTGAAGACGCAGCACCGTGTAGAGCAGCAACGTGCCGCCGAGGCCGAGCGCGACGAAGGATGACGCATATCGCTTCCAGTCCATCTCGGCTTCCGGATGGACTCCGGCAAGACGGTAGATGACGCGTTCGAGAGGGCGCAATACGGGGTCGAACCACGTGGGTTCACCGCCGAAGACGCGCGCGAGATAGCCGCCGACCGGTTTGACGAGCAGCGTGACGATCAGCAGGAATACGGCGTATTGAAGCACGCTCGCCGTCGTCATGGCCTTCCCTCGCGATATGGCCGGCTACTCGGCCCCACCCTACTACATGTCACGGTCCCCCGTGCGTGGCGAGACAGTCAGCCGTCGTCGGGCGCGCAGAAGTACCAGGTCAGCATAAGCACCAGCACAACGCAGGATCCGGAAGCGACAAGGGCCTTGGCGCGCGCATGACCTGGGCGGCCTTCATGTCCTACGTACCCTGCCCCTCAGCCTCTGAGCACGCGCAGCATGAGTCCGAGCATGATGAGGAACGGCACCATGATGGCGGCGAACGCCGCCCAGCTGAGTCGCCGGGCGGTTGGCCCGCTCAGGCGAGCAGCCCCGCCTCGTACCCCGCGCTCGCTCCACATCAGAATTCCCGTCAGGGTGAAGAACGCGAGGCTGGCGCCGACGAACAGCACATCCACCAGCAGCTCCATCAGCGATCCTCAGTGAGAGCGTAGGCGCCGTCACGAAAAGAGCGCGTTAAGAATCGCCGGCGGACGTAAACGTCCTGTCAACGGTCGGATCGCTACATTCCGTTGATATCCCGAGGCCATGGTTTGATGTCCGTTTTATCGACCAAGCGATTGAATGGGTGTGGGCACACACGCCCGTAAGGAGGAGCAACGTGAGCGTGAAGAATGGGCGGTTGTCGAGGCGCAACCGTGCGAAACATCGCCGGCGGGCCCGAGCGGCCGGGGAGGTACTTGCGGCGTCGCGGTACCCGCGCCCCGTTCCGCCGATCGTGTTCATGGCAATTCCGGCGCCGGTGACGCCGACGATTCTGGGTGAAGATCCCGACGGTCACCGGCCTTCAGGGCGGAGTGCGGCATGAGCGGCGAGCCTCCACAACGCCGTCCCGCGTGGCGATGGCTCTGGGTGGCCGTCATCGCAGCCATCGGGACGCTCGTCGTGGCTGAAGCCACCGTCCTGCCGGCCGGGATTCGCAGCGCCGTCGAGTTCGCCGCCGCCCTCGCAGCGATCACCTCCGCGCTGGTCTGGGTGCACGCCAACCGTGAGGCACTCACACGTGCCGACCTTCGTGGATGAGACACTCGTTCGCGTCACCGTCCTGGGCGGCGCCGTCGTCATGTTCCTACTGTCGCTGGTGGTGTACGCGCGCCGCTCTTTAGTAGAGCCGCCGCAACCACACCGGCCCGACCACAGTCGTGAGGATGATCATCAAAACCACAGCGGCGTAGAGCTCGGCGCTGATCACCCTGTCCGTCAGGCCGATGGCCGCGAAGATCAGGCCCACCTCGCCCCGCGGCACCATACCCACACCAACGGGCAAGCGACGTACATCCGGCAGATAGACCCCGAGCCCCGCGACAAGCTTCGACGCGACCGCGACGAGCGTTAGGAGCACGGCGAAGACGAGGGTGCCGCGCGGCGATAGCGGGTCGAGATGCGCGATCTGCACGTGCATGCCGATCGTCACGAAGAAGATCGGGACGAACAGATCGGCGACCGGCTTGATCCGTTCCACGATGTGCGCGCCACGCTCAGTTTTCGCGAGAACCAGGCCCGCCGCGAACGCCCCGACCAGCGCCGCCAAGCCGCTGCGTTCCGCGAGCACGGCCAGCACCGTACAGAACAGGACAGACCACACGATCAGACTTCCCCGCACCTGCATGCGATCCACCCAGCGCACGAAGAACGGCGCCAGGCGCACACCGATGGCGATCGCGGCCGTGAGAAAGCACACCGCCCCGACAAGCAGCGTGACGAGGTTCCACAGGGACACGCGACCCGTTCGCGCGAGACCCGATACGACCGACAGCGTGACGAGTCCGAGAACGTCGTCGACGACTGCGGCGCCGAGCACCACATGTGCGGTCGGATCGTTCGTTTTCTCGAGCTCCGAGACGACGCGTGCCGTGACGCCGACGCTCGTGGCCGTCAGCGCTGCGCCGATGAACACAGCTCCCAGCTGGCTCAATCCCCACCAGCGGGCCAGCGCGAAGCCGAGCAGAAACGGTGAGACGACGCCGACGAGCGCGACGACGAGCGACTGCAGGCCGGAACGCAGCAGGCGGTCGAGGTCGGACTCGAGGCCGATCTCGAACAGCAGAATGACGACGCCGATCGCCGCCAGGCCGTCCAGGAACGAGGATGGCGTCACTACGGCGAGCACGCTGGGGCCGATCAAGAAACCCGCAAACAGCTCGCCGACGAGGGCGGTCTGCCCGAGCCGCTGCGTGGCCTCGCCGCCGAGCTTGGCGGCCACCCACACGACGACGAGCGAAAAGAGAAGCGGGGAGGATTCCATGGCGCCGCGCGGCGCAGGAGCTCCGCGCGCGAGTGGGATTAGATCACGGTCTGCGCGAAAGCGTCAGGCGCCGACGAACATCGGCACCGGACAGGCGCGGAGCACGGCGCGCGTCACCGATGTCGCGAACAAATCACGCAGCGGATGATCGCGATGCGCGCCGAGCACGACCAGGCGCGGCTTCCGGCTGGCGATCTCTTCGAGCAGAACGTCGGCGGCCCCGGCAGACGAGGCGACCGTGTGGACGCGATACGGCACGCTGCGAGCGGCCAAAAAGTCGCCGGCTGCGCGAGCGATCATCCGCGCCTCGACGGTCTCGCGGTGAATCGTAAGGACATCCAGCGTGTCGCCGGCGGCCAGTCCGAGCAGCGCGAAGAGCTGCAGCGTGCGCGCCGCCTCGCGACCACCGCCGTACGCCACGAGGATGCCGGTGCCTTCGGGAAGTGTCTTCGGCACCACGACCATCGGGCGGGGGCTGCTGCGTACCACCTGCGCCAGCGTTGCGTCGCGATTCTCTGACGTCTCGAACTTGAAATGGGTCTCGCGGCCGAGCATCACGACATCGGCACGCTGCGCCTCCCAGAGGATCCGCTCGGCCGGATCGCCGACCTCTTCCAAGATTTCGGCACGCGCTCCGGCCGCCGTGGAGCGCGCCTTGAAATCGGCGAGGATACCCGCCACGCGCTGGTGCGCGTCCGCCAGGCGCGCATCGTCGCGAGCCTTCTTGTAGGCGCCAGCGCCGAGCGGTACGGGCTCCGGGCGGCGGATCCCAACATCATCGACGATACCGAGCCCGAGCAGCCGCGCATTGAAGCGCCGTCTCCAGTCCAGCGCCAGCGTGGTGGCCGCGAAGCTGCAGGGTGAGCCATCGAGCGCGACAAGGATCGACGAGAGCATTTGTCCCCCACCTCCCGTCTCCATCGAACCCCAGTGCGCGGTCAAAAAACTGTTAAAGCTTGCGCAGTCCACGTCAAGGAAGGGTTCGATCGGTTGCGCTACGACGTCTTGACACCATCCGGCACATCTTTGACGGCGCGTTAGCGCCAGCGCGCAGTCCAATGAAGGCGGACTGGTGACACCATGGAGCCTCATCTGATCGAAAGGCGTCCGAGCTGGTGGCTGCTCTATTCCATCGCCGCCGTCATGGTGATGCTGGTAGCCCTCGTTGAAACGTCGGTCGACAACGAAGGAGCGCGTATGACACTCGAGATCGTCGTCGTCATTGCGATCTTCGCGCTCATGCTGCGTTGGATTCGCGCCAATCGCGGTCGCATCGAGCTCTCGGAAGCGGCCCAGACCCGGAAACCAGCGGTCGAAACCGCCCTCGGCAATGGCCACGTTTCACGGGCTGACACGCGCACCGTCCGGAGTTCGCGGCGCCGGCCGCCGCTCGGTGGACGCCGGCCGGCGTAGACCGATCCGGTCCGAGCAGCCTCGCGGTGCGCCTACGCCATTCGCCGCGACAGTGCGACAGCGACATGGCGCCCCGCCATCAAGACGCCCCGTCCGAGCGTAGCCAGGTAGGGAGCCCACGCCACGACGTAGAAGATGACCATGCCGGTTCTTATCGACGCGGCCGGCGCCGACGCCGCCGCGCGCGGCGTCCTGGAAATCGGGGCGACCCTGCATGGCGGCGCCCCGTGCCCGACAGTGGATGACACCGCGGGCCGTATGGAGCCTGCTCTTCTGCGGTGAGTTGTCTGCCGCACGTTCCACAGCGGGTCACAGCACTCCTCCTCTATCGACTACGCATCAATGAGACGCCGCCGGGCATCAAGGCGTCCGCAATTCGACGGCCGACGGCATCAACGACGCGTCAACGCGCGTGGATCCGCGGGTCGCAGTCGTGTCACCAGATCTTGATGACTCAGGCCGCCGGATTGATGCGCCATTGAGGTCCGCGGCGCTACAAGGACAGTGGGCGTGTTGTACGCCCGGAAGGAGGAGGATTCACGTGGGCAGGAAACCGGCCGAGAGAACGACGGCGGCGTCGGCCGCAACGCGAAATACGCTGGGGTTCGAGGCCACCGTGCCTTGCGGCGCCTGTGGGGCGCCATCACGGCGCTCGCACAAGCGGTTCCGCGTGTGCAGGAACGGGCACACGTTCACGAAGAAGAGCGACCAGCAGTGACGCGGCGGCTGCCCGCCCATGCCAGATCGAGAGGCCAGCGCCGCGGCGGCCGCGCTATAGAGCCGCCGCGGTGCGGGCTTGGAGCGGTAAACTCTTCGAAGCATGGCGGACCGACGGCCCGACCCGGATGAACTGCTCATTCGCCTCACGGAACAGGAGGCCCGCCGCGCGCGCGGCAAGCTGAAGGTGTTCTTTGGGGCCGCCGCGGGCGTCGGCAAGACGTATGCGATGCTCGAAGCGGCGCGGGCCCAGCGCGCCGCCGGCATCGACGTGGTCGCGGGCATCGTCGAGACGCACCACCGCGCCGAGACTGAAGCCCTCCTGGAGGGTCTCGAGATCCTGCCGCGCCGCCGCGTGGAATACCGCGGTACCGTGCTCGAAGAATTCGACCTGGACGCCGCGGTCGCTCGCCACCCCGCCCTGCTGCTCGTCGATGAGCTCGCGCACACGAACGCGCCGGAGAGCCGTCACGCCAAGCGATGGCAGGACGTGGTCGAACTGCTCGAGGCCGGGATCGATGTATACACCACGCTGAACGTGCAGCACCTCGAGTCGCTCAACGACGTCGTCGCGAAGATCACCGGCATCGTCGTGCGCGAGACCGTGCCCGACTCCGTGCTCGAGCTCGCCGACGAGGTCGAGCTGGTGGACCTGCCCGCCGAGGACCTGCGCCGACGCCTCAAGGAGGGCAAGGTCTACGTCGCTCACCAGGCGGCCGAGGCCGTGGAGCATTTCTTCCGCGAAGGCAACCTCAATGCGCTCCGTGAGCTGGCCCTGCGGCATACGGCCGAGCGCGTCGACGCCAAGATGCAGCGTTACCGCCGCGAGCACGCGATCGACACCGTGTGGCCGGTCGCCGAGCGCGTGCTGGTCTGCATCGGCCCGAGCCCGATGTCGGCGCGCCTGGTGCGCGCGGGCCGGCGGCTGGCCGCGCAGCTCGAGGCGCCCTGGGTCGTGGCGTATGTCGAGACGCCTGCCCATCGCAATCTCGGCCCCGAGGACCGTGCCAGAGTTCTCGAGACGCTGCGACTCGCCGAGAGCCTCGGCGCCGAGACGGTGACGCTGACCGGCACGCGGATGAGCGACGAGATTCTCGCCTACGCGCGCTCCCGCAACGTGAGCAAGCTCGTCATCGGCAAGCCCACGCGCGGGTTCTGGCAGCGCGTGTTCCTCGGCTCCATCGTCGACACGCTCGTTCGCGGCAGCGGCGAGATCGACGTCTACGTGATCAGCGGCGACGGCACGCCGGCGCCGACCCGGCGGCGCCGGGTGCGTCCACCCGCCGGCGGTCCGCTGCCCTACGCGGCCGCGCTCGGAGCCGTGCTGTCGTCTACGCTGGCCGCCTGGCTGATGTTCCCGAGCTTCGAGCTCTCGAACATCATCATGGTCTATCTGCTCGGCGTCGTGATGGTCTCACTTCGGTTCGGCCGCGTCGCTTCGGCGCTGGCGTCGGTGCTCAGCGTGGCGGCGTTCGACTTCTTCTTCGTGCCGCCGTACTTCACCTTCGCCGTCAGCGACTCGCAGTATCTGATCACCTTCCTGGTGATGCTCATCGTGGCCCTGGTCATCAGCGGCCTGACGGTACGCACGCGCGACCAGGCCGAGGGCGCGCGCGCCCAGGAGCGCCGCACGGCGACGCTGTACTCGCTGAGCCGTGAGCTGGCCGCCTCGCGCGGGCTCGACAGCCTGCTGGATGTCGCGCTCCGCCACCTGCTCGAGGTCTTCGGCGGCCGCATCGTCATCCTCATGCCGGACGCCAACGGGCGCCTGCAGCAGCGCGCCGGCCAGCTCGCGCCGTTCAATATGGACACGAGCGACTTCGCGGTCGCGCAGTGGGCCTTCGAGCACCGCGCGGCCGCGGGCGCCGGCACCGACAACGTGCCCGGCGCGCAGATGCGCTTCGAGCCGCTCGCGGCCTCGCGCGGCGTCGTCGGCGTGGTCGGCATGCGTCCGGCCGAGCCGCATGCCTTCGACGCGCCGGAGCAGGAGCACCTGCTGGAGACGTTCGTGAGCCTCGTCGCCGTGGCCGTGGACCGCGCGCTCCTCGCGGACGAGGCGCAGGCCGCCCAGGTCCGCGCCGAAGCCGAGCGCGTGCGCAACGCGCTGCTGAGCGCGGTCTCGCACGACCTGCGAACACCGCTGACCGCCATCACCGGCGCGGCGAGCGCTGCGCTGGACGGCGACACGCGGATCGACGACGTGACACGCCGCGAATTGCTCGAGTCGATTCGCGACGAGGCCGAGCGTCTGAATCGTCTGGTCAACAATCTTCTCGACGTCACCCGCCTGGAGTCGGGGAGCTTGCAGCTCCGGCGCGAGTGGATTCCGGTCGAAGAGCTCGTCGGCGTCGCGCTGGCCCGGCTCGCCAAGCCGCTCAGCGATCGCAAGGTCACGACGCGGCTGCCCGAGGACCTGCCGCCCGTGTACGTCGATGGTCTGCTGATGGAGCAGGTGTTCATCAACCTGCTCGAGAACGCGACGAAGCACACGCCGGCCGGTCAGCCGATCGACGTGGAGGCGCGGCGCGAGGGCGACGAGGTGATCGTCGAGGTCGCGGATCGAGGGCCGGGCCTGCCCAAGGGCGACGAGCGGAAGATCTTCGAAAAATTCTTCGGGGTGGGGACGGGCGGCGGCGCCGGCCTCGGGCTCACCATCTGCCGCGCCATCGTCGAGGCCCACGGCGGTCACATCGCAGGCCAGAACCGTCCGGGCGGCGGCGCCATCTTTCGGTTCGCGCTTCCCGCGGGCGAGCCTCCGCGTCTCCCCGAGGGAGGCAATGGCTGACGCGCGGCCGGATCCCTCGATCGTCGTCATCGACGACGAGCCGCAGATTCGTCGATTCCTGCGCGCGGCGCTGGCGGGCCAGGGCTATCGGGTGCACGAGGCGTCGACAGGCGCCGATGGTCTCGTGGAGGTCGCGAGCCGTCAGCCCGACGTCGTCATCCTCGACCTCGGCCTGCCGGACGTGGACGGGCTCGACGTCATTCGAAAAGTCCGCGAGTGGAGCGCGGTGCCGGTGATCGTGCTCTCCGCGCGCGGCCAGGAAGCCGACAAGGTCGCGGCCCTCGACGCGGGCGCCGACGACTATCTGAGCAAGCCGTTCAGCGTCGGTGAGCTGATGGCGCGCATGCGCGTGGCGCTGCGTCACCGCGCGCGCGTCTCGGATGGCGCGCTGGAGTCCGTGTTCAGCGTCGGTGAGCTGCACGTGGATCTCGCGGCGCGCCGCGTGACGGTCGGCGGCGCCCAGGTGCACCTCACGCCGATCGAGTACCGACTGCTCGTCGCGCTCGTGCACCACGCCGGCAAGGTCATCACGCACCGCCAGCTGCTCAGCGAAGTGTGGGGGCCCAACGCCACGGAGCAGGCGCACTATCTGCGCGTGTACATGGCGCACCTGCGCCGAAAGCTCGAGGCGGACGCCGCGCGACCGCGCTATCTGCTGACCGAGGCCGGTGTGGGCTATCGACTGGCCGCGGAGTAACGCCGGGTACAATGCTGGGGTGAAGCTCCGCCGTCTGCTGTTCGCCGCGCTCCTGGCCGTCTGCTTCGACGTCGCGGTGCCGCTGGAGACCAGCGTCCACGGCGGTCTCGTCTGGGAG
>Ga0209382_10006522_pt1 | contig 14991 bp, 11 predicted proteins | sample SoiMetdeltSBSDD5_FD_187599 | JGI IMG/M metagenome (GOLD analysis project Ga0209382, IMG submission 187599) | Bulk soil microbial communities from a Populus tree surrounding site in Tennessee, USA - Soil MetaG P. deltoides SBSDD5 (SPAdes) (version 2) | ecosystem: Environmental > Terrestrial >... | reverse complement strand
GTGAACGGCTCCTGATAGCCTTCGTCTGCGAAGCGCGAAGTCTGCGAATCCATGTGCCACGCGGCGATGTTGACGTCCCACAGGTCCGGCAGGTCCGCGAGCAGGTGCACGACCTCACGCGCCTCGCTTTCGCGCACGCCGTCGACGCCGAGGAACTCTTCGGTCGCGAAGCGCACGGCGACGGCGCACTTGTCGCCGACTGCTTCTTTCGTATCCGAGATCAGCTCGCGCAGCAGTCGCACGCGGTTTTCGAGCGAGCCGCCGTATTCGTCGGTGCGATGATTGCGCCGCTGCTGCAGAAAGTGCATCGCCAGCGACAAGTCGTGCGCGGCGTAGATATAGACGATGTCGAAGCCAGCACGCTTCGCGCGCAGCGCTGCGTCGCGATGCCAGCGGCGGTAGTCGCGAATGTCGCGCAACGTCATCGCGCGTGCGTGCTGGGGGTAGCCGTATTTCAGTGGCTGATGCGACGGGGCGAGCGCAACTTCGCGCGAATACAGGTTGGAAGACGTCGGACCGTTGTGCGTGAGCTCGATCGCAGCCAGCGCCCCGTGCACGTGCACCTGCTCGCACATCAGCGCGAGTGCCGGAATATCGCTGTCATCCCATAGCCGGGCTTCGACGTAGGGCGAGATGTCGCCCGACGGATGGATCTCGCACTCCTCGGTGCTGACGACAGCCCAGCCGCCTTCGGCCTTCGCGGCGCGCATCGCCGCGTGCGCTTCGGGCATGGCGTGACCCATGCCGTTACAGTGAGGAACCTGGAAGAAGCGGTTCTTCGCCGTGACCGGGCCGATGCGGACAGGCTCGAACAGGATGTCGTAGCGCGGATCGCGTTGCATGGATCGAACCGGGGAAACTCTAGGAGGCCGCGACGACGGCTTCTGCGGTCCGGCGCTGCCACCATTTCATCAGGAAATACAGCGGCAGGCCGAGCGCGAACAATCCCATGCCCCACCAGAACGCTTCGGCGCCCGCCCCCCACAAGGTCCACGCCGAGTACAGCGCGCCAAGCATCGCAACTGCGAGCAGCCACATCATCTTGCGCCCGTGCACACCCATGTCGCCGCGCAACGCGAGCTTGAACGCGGCCAGCGAGCAGAACAGGTACATCACGAGATACGCGGAAGTCGAGATCAGGATGATGAACGTGAACACGCTGACCATCGAGCCGCTGTAGTTCGTCAGCATCACGATCGTGACCAGCGCGCTGGTGATGAACAGCGAATAGTCCGGCGTGCGATAGCGCGACTCGTGGGCGAACAGCTCCGGAAAGATCTTCTCCTTGGCCAGCACGCGCGGCATCTCCCCCTGGATCAGGATCCAGCCGTTGAGCGCGCCGAAGCCGCTGATGAACACGAACAGCGCCACCGCGCTCGCGGCCCAGTCGCCCCAGAACAGGCGCATCACGTCGGCGAACGGCGCGTTCGAATCCTTGAGCTGCGAGCCCGGAATGAGCAGGATGACGGCCGAGCACGCGATGACGTAGATGATCGCGGTGACGATCGTGCCCCACAACGTCGAGCGCGGAATGTTGCGCTCCGGGTCGATGACGTTCTCCGCCGGCACTGTCGCGGATTCGAGCCCGAGCAGTGGCCAGAGCGTCAGAATCGCCGCCGCAGTCACGGCGGAAATCGTGAACGGCTGCGGCTCGACCTTGATCAGCGAGGTGTCACCGCGCCCGAACAGTACGATCGCGAGGACGATCACGGCCAGGAGCGGCATGAGCTTGAGGACTGTCGTCACCAGCTGAATCACGCCGACCTGCTTGACGCCGCGCCAATTCACGAACGTCAGGATCCAGATCATCGCGACAGCCGTGAGCGCAGGGGCACCCTGCGTCGTCCGCAGCGCAGGCACCAGCTCTGAAAGCGCCGCGACGCTGCCGATCGCGATCGCAGCGTTGCCGACCCACACCGACATCCAGTAGCCCCACGCCATGACGAAGCCGCAGCACTCGCCGAAGGCCACGCGCGGGTAGAGGTACGGGCCGCCTGCCTGCGGATAAACGCGCGCGAGCGCCGCGAACACGATTGCGAGCAGCACGCCGCCGCTGGCAGTGAAGATCCAGCCAACGATGCTGTTCAGACCGTAAGGCGCGAGCGAGGCCGGCAGCAGGAACACGCCTGAGCCGATCATGTTGCCGACGACCAGCGCGAGGCACATCCAGAAGCCCAGCTGGCGTGGCGGCGCTGCGGTCGTTTCGGGCTGAGTCACGATGTCACTGTGCTTTCTGTACGGCTTTTTGAATATAGGCGGCCTGCGCCGCGTGCAGGTAGTCGAGCGTCGCCTGGCGCTCGCGATCGTCGTTGTAGTCCGTACGGCCCTCGGCCGCCGCGATCACACGGTCCAGCCAGTGTACGAAATATTTCGCGTCTGCAGGCGAATTCGTCGGCGCGCCGCCGACACTGACGTACACGGGGCTGGTCGTGGCATAGGGATAGAGATCGAGGATCAGCGGATCGGCGCCATCGTTCCAGGCTCGCAGCACGATCCAGCCGCTGTCGCGCAAATTCAGCTTCCCGGCCACGTCCGCCTGCGTGCGCGCCTTCGCGAGCCGGTGACTCGCGACTACGCGTCCATTCTGCACGACCTCCAGGTGATCGATGGCGACCGGCGAGCGTAACGCTGCCCGATAGCGAACGCTCTGACCGCCCGCGGGCAGCGTCAGTGTGTCGCCCGGCGATTTGCCTTCGACTTCCAGTGCGAGCTGCGGACCGTTGCTCGCGAACGTTCGTCCTTCCTTGAGCGCTGCGTGCAGAGCGGCGGGTTCGGTGGCGCCGCCGGTATTCAGATAGACACGATTCATGCCCACCGGCCCGCGCAGGCTGGCGTAGTTCGCCATCGCATCGGTGCCCGAGCCCGTAGGGACGCGGAAGCCGACGTTCAGCAGCTTGTACCAGACCTCCGCCGTCGCCTTGTGGTCGGCGAAGCCCACGACCTCGATGTAGTCGGCTTTGCCGAGCGCGACATCGACAGGCATTGCATTGGTGATCGACTCCCGCTCTGGCGCAGGCACCGTATCGAACGGATGCACATAGCCGACGAGTCCGCCTTGCTTGTGCACGAGATCCGCGATGACGCCATTGTGCGGATACGGCGAAGTCAGCGCGCTCTGCTGATAAGCGCTGAAGTCCGGAGTGAGATAACGATTGAGATGCAGCAGTCCGAGGTGGCCCCAATAGCTGGTGTGGTACTCCTGATTGCGGAAGATCGTGACGCCGCTCGGGTCACGTCGGGGATTGGCGTCGAACAGCGTGATGTCCGGGATCCGCTGTTCCTTGTTGACGATCAGGTTGTAGATCACGTCGAGGTCTTCGGCCTTCGCCTGCTCGATGAGTCGCTCTTCCGTGTTTCGATAGTGGCCGCCGTAGTTCATGTGCACATGCAGATCGGCCGTGACGCTGCGCGGCGCCCAGTCCGGAAGCTGCAGCGGCTGGAGCGCAAGATTCGCCACGTTCTGAGCATCTGCGCGCACATCGATCTTCTGGCGGACAGGTGCATGTTCCTGACCGCGCCAGGCGGTGACGTAGGTCTCGCCGAGGGGCAGCGTCAGCGTGCACTCGCCAGGACAATGGAAATAGCGCAGCTCGGCGGGCACTCGCACCGGATCGAAACCGTCGTCCGCGTGGACCCACCGATCTTCCGGCGCGTAGTAGCGATCGTCGGAACCGACCACGCTGATGCGGCCTGCGACGCTCTTGTCACCGGTGCTCAATCGAACGCGCACGGTCGCCATCGGACGCACGAACTTGCGATCGCGGGTCACGACGCGAGTGCGCTCACCGCCGACCGCTTCGAGCAGCCACAGCGCGACGTTGCCATCTTCGTTGCTGATGTATGCGATGCGCCGTCCATCGGGTGACCAGCGCGCCTGCGTCGCGTCGAACTCACCGAACGTCAGCGGCAACTGCGCATCGGCCGCCAGGGTCGTCAGCCACAGCTGATGCCACTGGCGACCTTGATAGCTGCTGTAGAGCACGCGCCGCCCGTCGGGCGCCACTTCCGGCCGCGCACGCCAGCTGGTTTCTTCATGCACGAAGCACTCGAAGTCGTTCGCACCGTCGACCGCAGTGCTGCACAGATCGCCGGTGCCGTACGCGATCTCACGATTGGATACGAACACCAGACGCTTGCCGTCGGGCGTCCAGGATGGATTGATGGCGTGATCGTGCTTCGAGTAGTAGTAGCGCGCAATCTTGCTCTCGTGAGGCGCGACGACAGCGCGCCGTGCACCGAGCTTGCCCGCTTCGATCGCCGCGACGAACAAATTGAAGTGACCGCTGCCGGCAGTCGACACGTAGGCGAGCCGCTTGCCGTCTGGCGAGTAGCGCGGCTCGACGTTCACTGCATCGGTCTTCGTCAGCTGCTGCGCAGCGCCTGACGACAGATCTAGTTGCCACAGCTCGATCGCGTTGTTGTGATGACGCGCGAAAACGATGTGACGAGCGTCCGGCGACCAGTCGGGCTGATAGTCGTAGCCAGGACCATGCGTGAGCTCAACTGCCCGGTCGCTGCCGATCTCCTGCCGCCACAGCGAGCCAGCCATGCTGTAGACCAGCGACTTGCCGTCCGGCGAGAACGCAACGCTCGAAGGCCCGCTGGTCAGCTGCGGCAGATACATCTCGCGGAAATAATAAGAGTGCGGCAGGTCGATCTGCTTCAGCACCGGCTCACGCTCGGCGAAAGCGGCAGCTGCAACCGTCAGCGCCAACGCCGCGATCGCCCCCGTTCGGCTTGCGCGACTCACGCGTTCTGCGTTTCGCCGATGCTGGCGTCGAGGATGGCGATTGCTTCGTCCACGTGTTCTTTCGTCACCATGAGCGGCGGCATGAAACGGATCGTGCTCTGTCCGCACGACAGCAGCAGCATTCCGTTCTGGTAGCACTGCCGGATCAACTGCTCGGTGAGCTTCGATGCCGGCACTTTGGTCGTACGATCCTCGACCAGCTCCATGCCGAGCATCAGTCCCTTGCCGCGCACGTCGCCGATGCAAGCGTACTTGCCTTGCAGCTCGCGCAGCCGGCCGATGAAGTATTCGCCGATCCGCGCAGCGTTCGCGCAGTACTCCGAAGACACGAGATCCAGCGTCGCAAGCGCAGCCGCGCAACACACCGGATTACCGCCGTACGTGTTGCCGTGCGTGCCGCGTTGCCAGCGCTCCATCAGCGCCTTCTTCGCGACGGCCATGCCGATCGGCAATCCCGAACCGAGACCCTTGGCGAGCGTCATGATGTCCGGCTTCACGCCGAAGTGCTCGGACGCGAACATCTTGCCCGTGCGGCCGATGCCCGACTGCACTTCGTCGAAAATCAGCAGGATGCCGTGCCGATCGCAGAGCTCGCGCAGCCCTTGCAGAAAGCCATCCGGCGGCACGAGATAGCCGCCCTCCCCCTGGATCGGCTCGACCAGAATCGCCGCGACTTCGTTCGACGGCACGTTGCTGACGAAGAGCACCTTCTCGATGTAATTGAGCACTGCCGCGCCCTGGTCGCTGCCCGCGAGCAGCGGGCGGTACTGATTCGGATACGGCACGTGCGTGACGCCGGGCATCGTCGGGAAGAAGCCCTTCTGCTGCGTGTACTTGCTCGACGTGAACGACAGCGAGCCCATCGTGCGGCCGTGGAACCCGCCGAGAAATCCGATGAAGCGGCCCCGTCCGCTGACGTTGCGCGCAAGCTTGAGCGCAGCTTCGACAGCCTCGGTGCCGCTTTGGCAGAAGAAGCTCATCGCCGGTCCGGCGACGGGATTCAGCGCAGCGATTTTCTCGCCGAGCGCGATCTGATTCTCGTGCCAGTAGTCGCTCGAGATGTGCACGAACTTCTGCGCGGCTTCCGTGATCGCCTGCACGACCTTGGGATGGCTGTGGCCGGTGCCGCACACTGCAATGCCCGCCATGAAATCGAGGAAGCGGTTGCCATCGACGTCCCACGCTTCCGCACCTTTGGCATGCGAGATCACGAACGGATAGTCGCGCGGATAGGACGGCGACACGACGAGTGCGTCGCGCTTGAGCATCGCCTCGGCCTTCGGGCCGGGCAGCGCAGTCTTGATGTGAGGTGATTTCATGGTACTTACTCGACGACTGTCTGCGACTGCTCGCGCATGTACTGCGCGAGATAGTAGAACGATGCGATCGCTTTGCCGGTGTTGCCCGAGCCCTTCCAGCCGCCGAACGGCTGGTAGCCCGGCCACGCGCCGGTCGTCGCGCCCTGGGCGCGGTTCGCATAGGCTACGCCCGCTTCGATCTCCTGGAAAAAGCGCTCGACTTCCTGCGGCGAGCCGTAGATGCCCGCAGTGAGGCCGAGCTCGGAGTCATTCGCGAGCGCAATGCCTTCATTCAGATCGCGGATCCGGCGCAGCATGACGATCGGCAGGAACATCTCCTCACGCCACAAATCCGCGCTGTCCGGCGCTTCGGCGAGCGTCGGCAGCACATAGCACCCACGCGACAGATCGCCCTCCAGCAAAGCGCGCCCGCCGAAGCAGATGTTGGCGCCGGCGCTGCGCAGCCGCTCGATGTACGACAGATAGTCGCGCTGTGCTTTCTCGCTGACTACAGGGCCGAGCCAATTCTCCGCGTGCGTCGGATCGCCGACGCCGAGCGCCGCGACTTTCTTGCCGACGCGCTCGATCAGCTCATCAGCAACTGAAGACTGCACGTACAGTCGCGACAACGCGGAGCACTTCTGTCCGCCCATGCCGAAGGAGCTGCGCACGATGCCCAGCGCCGCGCGCTCCAGGTCCGCGTTGGCGGTCACGATGCCGGCGTTCTTGCCGCCCATCTCGGCGATGCACGGTCGCGGATATTTGCCGTTTGCGAGCGTGCGGATGATGTGCATGCCGGTCGCGTACGAGCCGGTGAATGTCACGCCAGCAGCGCGCGGATCCTGCACGAGTGCGTTGCCGATCGCGCCGCCCGGCCCCATCAGATAGTTGAACACTCCCGGCGGCAGTCCTGCATCGCGCAGACAATCGGCGAGCATGCGTCCGGCCCACGGCGTTTCGCTGGCGCCCTTCAGGACAACTGTGTTGCCTGTCACGAGCGCAGCAGCCACCGGACCGCCCGCGAGCGCGAACGGGAAATTGAACGGATTGATCACGACCCACACGCCGTACGGCTTCATGACGCTGCGGTTGCGCGAGACCGCATTCGGCAGCGGATCGTTCGGCAGCACGTGATCGAATCCTTGCTGGCGCTCGAAGTCATCGCAGTAGACGTTGAAGAAATCCGCGGTCTCCTGCACTTCGCCGAGCGCTTCCATGCGGTTCTTGCCGACCTCCAGCGTGAGCGCGGCGCTGATCTGATACACCCGTTCTTCGATGAGCTGCGCGACCTTGCGCAACAAACGCATGCGCTCCTTCGCCGGTGTCGCGCGCCACTTCGGAAACGCGGCGGCGGCCGCAGCCATCGCGCGATCGACTTCCTGAGTACCGGCCTGCGCGAACGAGCCGAGCAGCCAGTCGCGATCGATCGGGCTGCGCTTGTCACGAGCTGTCGCGGTGTCGACATCAGCGCCGTTGATGTGCAGCGAGTACCGGCGGCCGAGCTGCGCGCGCACCTCACGCATCGCGGCATCGAAACGCGCGTGCATCTCGGGCGGCGGATCGAACATCGTCGAATACGTCAGTTTGTAGCTCATAGCTTCATCCGCCCAAGCAACTCATCCAGCAATGACAACGCGTCCTGCAGCTCCTTCTCCTCGATCACCAATGGCGGCGCCAGAATGATCAGGTTACCGCGCGTCGCGAACGACACGTCGCGCGCCAGCGCATCCTTGACGAGCTTCGTCAGCGCAGGATGCGCATCGGGCCACGCACTCGGCGGCTCTTTCGACGCGCGGTCGCGCACCAGCTCGACGACGGCGAACAAACCGTGGCCGCCACGCACGTCGCCGACGATCGCATGGCGCTCCTGCAGCTTCCTCAGCTCGCGGTACATCTGCGCACCCAACCGCCGCGACCGCTCGATCAAGCCTTCGCTTTCGTACGCCTCGACCGCGGCGACGCCTGCCGCACACGACAGCGGATGCCCGCAATAAGTCAGCCCCGTGTAGAGCATCTCGTTTTCGAGTGGACGCGCGATCTCAGCCGACATCACGACGGCGCCGAGCGGCAAGTGTGCGCCCGTCAGTCCCTTCGCGAGCGTCATCAAATCAGGGCGACCGTCCTCGCCGTAACGTTGCCACGCGAACCACTCCCCGCAACGCCCGAAGCCGCTCATCACTTCGTCGGCGATCAAGTAGACGTCGCGCTCGCGCGTATGCGCACGTAGCAAGGGCCAGTAGTTCTCCGGTGCGACAATGCCATTCGTTCCAGCATTCGGCTCCATCAGCACCGCCGCTACCTGCGGCGCGCCGTGAGCATCGATCAGCTCGCCCACGTGTTGAGCGCTGCGCTCGCCGCACTCCTCCGCGTTCGTCGTGCCGAATGGGCAGCGATACGCATACGGCGGCAACGCGCGCACGACTCCGAATGCCTGCGCATCGACCTGATGACTGGTCCGACTGTCGCCAGAGAGTGCCATGGTCGCGTAGCTCGCACCGTGATACGACCGATCGCGAGCAATCACTTTGCCGCGCGGTTTGCGCGCAGCCTGGCGTGCCAGCTTCACTGCGTTCTCGTTGGCGTCGGCGCCGGCCAGCGTGAAGAACACGCGTCCGCCTGCGAAACCGGATTTCTCCAGCAGCATCTCCGCCAGCCGCGCACGTGGCTGCGCGCCCCAGGCGTTGGTCACGAAGCAAAGTTGCTCGGCCTGCTGCCGGATCGCAGCGACGAGGCGCGGATGCTGATGGCCGAGGCCATTGCACTCCGCGAGACTGCTCATGTCTAGAATGCTGCGGCCATCTTCTGTATGAAACCGCGCACCGGAGCCGCCCACGACAGTCGGCGCCGCCCAGTCCGCTTGCCGGCACCAGCTGTGCAGTACGGTTTCGCGCTCGGAGGTCATTTCATATCGTCATGCCATCCAGGGCAGCTTATCCAGGTCCAAATTCCCGCCGGTGAGGATGATGCCGACGCGCTTGCCGCGCACGTCGATCTTGTTCTCGACGATCGAGCCGTACGGCACCGCGCCCGATGGCTCGACCACGATCTTCAGCACTTCCCAGATCGAGCGCATGGCCGCGACGATCGATGCTTCCGAGACCGTGACGACGTCGTCGACGTGAGTGCGAATCTCGGTAAACGTGCGGTCGCTGGTCGTACTGCGCAAGCCATCGGCAATGGTATTCGGTTGCACGGTCGGGATGCGCTTGCCGGACTGGAACGAGCGATAGGCATCGTCAGCGCCGGCAGGCTCCGCACCGATCACGCGAATGCCGTGCTTGATACCGTGCGCTGCGACGGCGGTGCCGCTGATCAATCCGCCGCCGCCGATCGGGGCAACGATGATGTCGAGATCCGGTGCTTGATCGAGCAATTCGAGCGTCGCCGTTCCCTGGCCCGCCATGACTCGCAGGTCGTCGAAGGGATGAATGAGTGTCGCGCCGGTGTCGGCGATGATCTTTGCGGCAGCAGCTTCACGCGCCGGGATCGTCGGCTCGCAGAACACGATCTTGCCGCCTAGCCGCTCGACCGCCGCCCGCTTCGCCTGCGGCGCGTTGTTCGGCATCACTACGTACGCGGGAATCCCGCGCAACTTCGCCGCCCGCGACAACGCCGCGGCATGATTGCCAGACGAATGCGTCGCAACGCCGCGCGCAGCCTCAGCGTCAGTGAGCGAGAACACTGCGTTAATGGCGCCGCGCGCCTTGAACGCGCCGCCCTTCTGCAAGTTCTCGCACTTGAAGAAGAGTCTGCCGCCGGACTGCTGATCGAGCGTCGTGCTCGTCAGAACGGGCGTGCGGTGGATGCGCTCGCGGATGCGCTCGTGCGCGGCACGAATCGCGGCGAGGGTGAGACGGTCGGGGGTAGACGTGGTGTCCATGGCCCCGATTCTAGCGGATAGCGGTTGCCGCCGCGCCTCACAGCTGGCTTGGCGCTTCGTGCAATGTCTGTGCTGGGCTAGGCGCGCTTCTTACGACGCGCAATGAGCTCACGCACTTCCGGCACGAGATCCGTTGGGACAGTCATCATCGTCTCGACCGGTGAATCCAAGGCTGCCTCGTCTTCGGCGACGGCCTCCACCTCAGACTGCGATTCGTAGTGCTTGAGCACTCGCTGAACACGACCTTCGTCCCAGCCTGGAGGAAACTTGCCTGGCTTTCTCATGAGCGTTTACGGCGCTTGCGCCGTCTGTGTGCAAATAGGGGTTTGCCGCGGAGGTCGTACGCCGTGATCACGAACACGCTGTTCGGCTCTGGACCGGACGCATAAATTACTCTCAATGTTCTTCCAGTAGAAGTGTAGCCGATTGCAATTCGAGCACCCTCATCCCCAAGCTGGTCTTCGGCAGGCCGTTCGAGCACCGGTTCGACTTCCAGCTCGCTGACATCGTGCCTGTAAATGTGGCGAAGCTCCGTTTGTGGATCAATGTAGTAGCGAACCTTCAGCGAGATGAGTTCCCTTCGTCTCATCCGAAGGATGCTAGTTCAAGGGAATTCCTCGTCGCGGCCGATAACCCGTCGAACGCAGACCTTAATGACAGTCGACGAATATCAGCTATCTCAACTTCTTCAAGTCTTCCACGCCCGATGCTACAAGGGTGACTGGAGACGAAGCCATGAAACACAGTCTGAAGGCAGTTGTGCTGGGTTATCTCGGGTTGTCGATGCTGCCACACGCGTTGCTGGCAATTGAGCCCGACGTAGGTCTCGACGCGAAGCCGAAGGCTCAATCCACTCCCGTCGACAGCAGCTGCGTTCAGGTTCCGGATACTTATCGGACGGTAGGGCCGCTCACGGTGCAGGAGATCGAGGCGGAATCACTGCGGGAATGGGACAAGAAGAAGGAACAGCTCGAGGGCTCAGTCCCGCGAGTTCCTTTCGGCAAGGCGAATGCAGAGTGGCAGGCGTTCCTGCGTCAGCTGCGGACGGGAGACAAGCTGTTCATGTACGACGAAGGTTGCTGCACCGGCATCATCATCGTGCGCAAGGGATGCATCGTCGACTGGTTTCAGAGCTCTTAAGTACTAGCTCATCCAAGTCGATGGCCGTCCTCGGACCGCTGCTGCGCAGGCTTCTCGGTGTGCGCGAGATTGAACGCCGTAACGATCACCGACAGGTGCGAGAAGCCCTGCGGGAAGTTACCCACCAGGCGCTTCGCGACCGGATCGTATTCCTCCGACAGCAACCCGACATCATTGGACAGCGCCAGCAGCCGCTCGAATAGCTGCACCGCCTCCGCATGCCTGCCCGTCATCGCGTACGCGTTGGCGAGCCAGAAGCTGCACGCCAGGAACGCGCCCTCGCCGGGTGGCAGACCGTCGTCGGTCTCATGCGTGTGATAGCGCAGGACGAAGTCATCGCGCACCAACTGCTCTTCGATCGCACGGATCGTGCCGAGCAAGCGAGGATCGTCCGGCGGCAGGAATCCCAGCTCCGGAATCTGCAGCAGGCTGGCGTCGAGGAACTTGGAGTCGTACGCCTGCACGAAACAGTTGCGCTTCGCGTCGTAGCCGCGCTCGCAGATCTGCGCGTGAATCTTGTCCCGCAGCTCGCGCCAGTGCGCGAGGGGGCATTGGAACCCATACGCCTCGGCGTCCTTGATGCCGCGATCGAACGCTACCCACGCCATGATCTTCGAATGCGTGAAGTGCTGCGGCGGGCCGCGCACTTCCCACATGCCGCAGTCCGGTTCCTCCCAGATCTTCTCCAGGTGCTTGAGCAGCTCACGTTGCAAGGCCCACGCGGTGTCCGATTGCGCGATGCCGCCGACACGCGCCTGGTGAAGCGCATCCATCACCTCGCCGTACACATCGAGCTGCAATTGATCGTGCGCACCGTTGCCGACGCGTACCGGCTTCGATCCTTCGTAGCCCGGCAGCCATGGCAGCTCCCACTCGGTGAGCCGCCGCTCGCCAGCGACGCCGTACATGATCTGCAACTGGTCAGGGCTTCCAGCGATCGCGCGCAGCAGCCACTCGCGCCACGCGACAGCTTCGTCGTAGTAGCCGGCGTCCATCAGCGCGAGCAATGTCTGAGTCGCGTCGCGCAGCCAGCAGAAGCGATAGTCCCAATTGCGCGGGCCACCGAGTTGCTCGGGAAGCGACGTCGTCGGTGCAGCGATGATGCCGCCGGTGGGCGCGTAGATCAGCGCACGCAACGTGATGAGCGAGCGCGTCACGGCGTCCGGCCACTTCTGAACACGCTTTCCCTTCTTCACCCACTCGCGCCAGAAGCGCTCGGTTCTCGCGAGCGCGTGCTGTGCGTCCGCAATCTTGACGTCAGGCACATGCGAAGGTGCATACCGCAACACGAACGGCACCGTCTCGCCTTCCTTGACGACGAAGTCGGCAACCGACTTGAGATTCTCGCCGTGCATCGGCGCAGACGTGCGCAGCACGACCATGTCCGGGCCGGCGATTGCTCGCCACGTGTCCTCCGCAATGTGCGTGACCCAAGGAACGACGGTGCCGTAGTCGAAGCGGAGCACCAGCTCGGTGCGCATCGCGACCTCGCCGCGCTCGCCGACGACGATGCGCACGAGGTCGGAGGTGTGGTCGCGCGGCGGCATGAAGTCGATGACGCACACCGTGCCCGTCGCGGTCTCGAAGCGTGTTTCGAGAATGAGCGTGTCGTCGCGATAGCGACGCGTAACCTTCGCATCCGCAGCTTGCGGCGTGAGCAGCCAGCGGCCGTGTTCGGGCGTACCGAGCAATGCGGCGAAGCATGCATCGGAATCGAAACGTGGCCAGCACAGCCAGTCGATCGAGCCGTCGAGCCCGACCAGCGCCGCGGTCTCGCAGTCGCCGATCAGCGCATAGTCTTCGATCCACTTGGCCATGACGCTCGCGCGGTGTTACGAGATCTCCACGCAAACCGGAGCGTGATCGCTCGCCTTCTCCTGACCGCGCACCCACGAGTGCACGTTGCAGGTGACCAATCGCGGCGCGAGTGTCTCGTTCAGCAGCACGTGGTCGATGCGCAGACCGGCATTGCGCTGCCAGTGATTGCGGAAGAAATCCCAGAACGTGTAGATGCGCTCCTCGGGGTGGCACTTACGCAGCGAGTCCACCCAGCCTTGCGCAAGCAGCTTTTGGTACGCCGCGCGTGTCTCCGGCTGCAGCAGCGCGTCTTTCTTCCAGCCCTTCGGGTCGTAGATGTCGAAATCCGTCGGCACGACGTTGTAGTCGCCGAGCAGCACGACCGGCTTGCCGGAGGAGTACAGCGCCTGCGCGTGCTCGTTCAAGCGCTGGAACCACTTGAGCTTGTATTCGAACTTCGGCCCGGGCTGCGGATTGCCGTTGGGCAGGTACAGGCAGCCGACAACGAGGCCGTTCACTTCCGCTTCGATATAGCGGCTGTGCGTGTCGTCCGGATCGCCGGGTAGCCCGCGGCGGATCTCGACCGGATCGGCGCCCTTCGCGAGAATCGCCACACCGTTGAACGAAGTCTGGCCATGCCAGATCGCGCCGTAACCCGCAGCGCGGATCGCGACGATCGGGAAATTCTGGTCCGGCGCTTTCAGCTCCTGCAGGCACGCGACGTCCGGCGACTCGCGCTCCAGCCATTCGAGCAGACGCGGCAACCGGGCGCCGATGCCATTGATGTTATAGGTCGCGATCTTCATCGCAGGAGTTTAGCATCGTGAAAAACTGGGAGGCTCCGCCCATGACGCTCGAAGCACTCCGCACGCCCGAAGAGCGATTTGCGAACCTGCCTGACTTTGCGTACCCGCCGCAGTACGTAGACGACCTGCAGGGTTACGAAGGACTGCGCGCGGCCTACGTCGACACCGGGCCACGCAACGCGCAGCACGTGTGCCTGTGCCTGCACGGCGAGCCTTCCTGGAGCTTCCTGTATCGGCGGATGATTCCGGTGTTCGTAGCGCGCGGCTGCCGCGTCGTCGCACCCGACTTCTACGGCTTCGGGCGCTCCGACAAGCCGGTGCACGATGCCGACTATAGTTTTCACTTTCACCGAAGCTTCGTACTCCGACTGGTCGAGCGGTTGAACCTGGAGCGCATCACGCTCGTCGTACAGGATTGGGGCGGCCTCATTGGCCTGACGTTGCCGATCGACGCGGGGTTCCGTCCGCGGCTCGCGCGCGCGATCGTGATGAACACCGGGCTCGCGGTAGGCACTCCGCCATCACCGGGATTCGTCGCGTGGCGTGCGTACGCCGCCTCGCATCCCGATCTTGCCGTCGGTCCGTTGATCAAGCGCGGCACGCCGCATTTGACCGACGCGGAAGTCGCTGCCTACGACGCGCCGTTTCCAGATGTGCGTTACAAGGCCGGCGTGCGCGCTTTTCCGCAGCTCGTCATGACCGATCCGTCGATGCCGGGGGTGCCCGAGAGTCGCGCCGCGCTGAAGTTCTGGTCGGAGCAGTGGAGCGGCCAGGCGTTCATGGCGATCGGCGCTGCGGATCCAGTGCTCGGCGCCGAAGGCATGCGCAAGCTGCACGCGCTCATCCGCGGCTGCAGCGAGCCGCTCGTCATTCCCGATGGCGGCCACTTCCTGCAGGAATGGGGTGGCGACATTGCCGCGAAGGCGCTGGACTATTTCGCATGAGGCGAGTCGCCGCGTTGCCGGATCACGTCACCGGCGAGCACCTCGTTAACTCGGCTCCTTCTGCATCTTCCCACCCGGCGCCGATACGATCAGTTTCACCAACTCCTCCGTGATCTTCGGCTCCAGCCCCTCTGTGTGCCCCTTGTCGACACGCACCACGTCGGCGACGACGCGGCTGTCCTTGCAATTCGGGAACGTGAAGATCTGTGCTTTGCCCGGCGCAGGCAACAATCCCCAACCTGGACGCAGCTGATTCAGTCGGCTGCTGTCGAAGACATAACCCGCTCGCGTATCGACGATCTCCTGAGCCGCGCCGCGCGCTCCGCAGCTGTACTTCTTCGCCCAGTCGGAAGTATCGGGAACGCCCTTCTCGTCC
>Ga0209382_10006520_pt1 | contig 14993 bp, 13 predicted proteins | sample SoiMetdeltSBSDD5_FD_187599 | JGI IMG/M metagenome (GOLD analysis project Ga0209382, IMG submission 187599) | Bulk soil microbial communities from a Populus tree surrounding site in Tennessee, USA - Soil MetaG P. deltoides SBSDD5 (SPAdes) (version 2) | ecosystem: Environmental > Terrestrial >... | reverse complement strand
TCGCCGTCGTTCTGGAGGCTCAGCCAGGGCGTCGCGTCGGCCAGGCTGGCGTCCGCGATCCGAAGCGTGCCCTGGGCCGCTGGACTCGGGCTCGGGCTGGGACTCGCCAGCGGCGGGATCGCGCCGACGGCCGTCCCGACGATTGTCGAGACGGTCGCGCCGGCCGGAGCTGCCCCCGCCTGCACCGTGGCCGCCGCCGGTGAAGCCGCTGCCTGGGCGGTCGCTGCCGCCGGTGACGCAGCGGCGACCGCCGTAGACGCGGCCGGCGAAGCCCCTGCTACGGCGGTCGCCGCGCCTGACTGCGCCGCGCCAACCGCCTGAGTCGCCACCGCCTGCACGGTCGGCTTGCTCGGCGGCTCAGGCGTCGCGCCGGCGCACGCCGTCGATGCTATCAGCGCCGTCGCCGCGAAGATCGACGTGATTCGGCGGCCGTTCCACCACGCCCGGCGCCGCGATCGGGCCTCTCCAGGGTGCGCGTCCTCGGAGTAGATTGCTCGCTGTACAGACATTGTGTGCTCCTGATCTCTGTGCGAAAAGTCGGTTTCTTCTGTGGAGAGCGCGCACAGCCCATGCCAACGCGCCGACGGCCCGCGATGCTGGGGGCTCAGGACCGGCGCGCCTCGACGATCAACTGCGACGATCTCGTGGCGTCCCAGGCCGTTCGCCGGTAGCTCCCCCAGACCTGGCAGATCGTGAGCCCCGCGCGGCGAAATCGTCCGTTCAGCTCGGCCGGAGACCAGTCGCGGGCGTCGAACTCGGCGATCACCGGCGGGCTGCCAGCGCGGCGATACTCGTAGCGGGCGTGGCACCACTGCCCCCGTCCGCCCGGGCGCGCCCATCGCTCCACGACTCGCAGTCGCTGGCCGTGCAGCGACGTCGTGACGCGCCGGACTCGCCCGCCCCTCGACGACACGGCGGACGCGTCCGCCGGCGAGAGCCAGAGCGCGTCCAGCACGAACCTGCCGCCCGGCGCCAGGCTCCCGGCGACGACCTGGAGCGTCCGGTCGCGGTCCTCGGCCTCCACCAGGTGGCAGAACGGATCGTTCGCCGCGACGATCAGGTCGAACGGCTGGCGGAACGCCAGCGTCCGCATGTCTGCCTGGACGAGGTGAACGCCCGTCCAGCCGGAGATGCGTCGCTTCGCCAGCCGCAGCAGCTCCGGCGAAAGGTCGATCGCCACCAGCTGCCCGGCGAACGGCGCAAGTGCCGCCGTGACCCGGCCGCTCCCCGCCCCCAGCTCCAGGATCCGGCCGCCCTGATGCGCCGCCGCGATCTCCCGCCAGAAGCCGAGGTCGTCCCGGTCGGCAAGCTCGGCATCGTAGAACGGCGCAACGTCACGGTAGTACGCTTCGACGTCGGCCCGGCTCCCGGCGTGTTTCATGCATGGGGCAAGGCAAGGCGGATGCCACAGCCACGGCTTGCAGATTCGCGTGCTCTTTCAGATGCCAAAATGCGCGAAAATACTCCCCATGAAGTGACTGCTTCGCGTTTCTATCCTCACACGGCCGCTGACAGGAGTCTTCCACCGTTGCTGACCATTACCCGCCGTGCCACCTTCGCCGCCGCCCACCGGCTCTACCGGTCGGACTGGAACGATGCTCGCAACGAGGCCGTCTTCGGCAGATGCGCCAATCCCGGCGGTCACGGGCACAACTACGTCCTGGAAGTCACGGTCGGCGGCGACCTGGACCCTGAAACGGGAATGATCGCCGACCTCAAGTGGGTTAAGGAGGTGATGGATCGGCACGTGATCGATCACGTCGACCATCGCAACCTGAACGCCGACGTCGAGATCCTCCACGGCGTCATCCCCACCGCTGAAAACCTGGCTCGCGTCTTCTGGCACCGCCTCGTCGGCCCCATCTCCGAACAGGCCAGGCTGGTCCGCGTGCGCGTCCAGGAAACCGAGAACAACTCCGCGACATACGAGGAGCCGTGATCGACGCGTATTCGTTCGGCCAGCGCGGCGTTGGCGGGCTCACCGCCGCCCGCGCATCCGAACCCGTCCATCCGCGCCGAACGGCCATGAAGGTGAACGTAGATGCCTGCTAATCCTGCCCGCCGGCCGGGCGCGAACGGGACGCACGTCAAGCTCGCGCCGGTCGACCTGCCGGCGATCGGCGATCCGAAGCCGCTGACTGATCTCGACGGCGCCCTCCTGGAGTCCGCGGCTCGCGACCTGCTGGTCGGCGTCGGCGAAGACCCCTCCCGTGATGGCCTGCTCGACACCCCCGCGCGGGTGCGCAAGAGCATCGAGGAATTGACTGAGGGGTACCGGCTGGACCCGCGCAAGGTCGTCGGCGAGGCGCTGTTCGAGGTCGAGTACGACGAGATGGTGCTGGTGCGGGACATTGAGATCTACAGCCTCTGCGAGCACCACCTGTTGCCGTTCTTCGGCAAAGCCCATGTCGGGTATGTGCCGAGAGGCCGGGTGGTCGGCCTCAGCAAGCTGCCGCGCCTGATCGACGTCTTCGCCCGCCGGCTCCAGGTGCAGGAGCGGCTCACGCGCCAGGTCGCCGAGTGCATTCAGGAGCTCCTCGATCCGGTCGGCGTCGGCGTTGTGATCGAGGCGAGCCACCTCTGCATGATGATGCGCGGCGTCGAAAAGCAGCAGAGCACCACCCGAACCAGCACCCTGCTCGGGCGTCTGCGTGACGACGATCGCGCTCGCGCGGAGTTCCTGGCGCTGATCGCCGCCGGCCGGTAGCCGGACGCACCCGAGTTATCCGACGCCGAGCAGCCGCGCCAGCGTCCCGCCGATCACCGCCCGCTCCTGCTCCGGTCCCAGCCCGATCTCGCGCACGGCAGCCACCGGCGCCTCGCAGCCCATGTCGAACGGGTAGTCGCTGCCAAGCACCACGTGATCGGCGCCGAACCGGTCGATCAGGAACCGCAACGAGCGGCCGTCGTGGATCAAGCTGTCCGCATAGAGGCTGCTGAGGTACGCGCTCGGCGGCTTTGGCAGGCGCGCCTGGAGCTCCGGGCGTGCATGGTAGCCATGATCCAGCCGGCCGATCTGGTATGGAAAGAAGCCTCCCCCGTGAGCCAGGATCACCCGCAACTCCGGCAGCTCCTCGAAGACGCCGCTCATGACCAGGCGCGAGGCCGCCACCGCCGACTCTGTCGGGAAGCCGACCAGGTTCCAGAGGTGGTACGCCTCCAGCCGACTCAGGTCGCCCGCGTTCTGGGGATGCAGGAAGAGCGGTGCGCCCAGCCGAGCCGCCGTCGCCAGGACCGGCCGAAACTCCGGCCGGTCCAGGTCCGCCCCGTTGACGTGGGTACAGATCGCGGCGCCGCGCAGACCGAGGACCGTGATCGCCCGCTCCAGCTCCTGGACGGCTCGGGGCGGGTCTTGCATCGGTAGGGTCGCCAGCGGCAGGAAGCGGTCAGGATACGCCTGGGCCAGCTCCGCCATCCCATCGTTGATCGTCCGCGCGATCAGCGCGCCGAGCGCCGGCGGGGCCCAGTACAGGAAAAACTCGGGCGCCGGGCTCACCGCCGCCGCGTCGAGCCCGCGCCGGTCGAGCGCCTCGAGGATCAGCCGGGCATCGTGCAGGTGGGGTCGGATCGAGGTGTCCGGCTCGATCGCCACCCCTGGCGGTGGCTGGAACGCCAGCCGCACGTGGTCCGCCGCCTGCTCGACGTCCACGATCTCGCGGAGCTCCTGCCGCCCGAGCAGGTCGACGAAGCGCGGCGGCACGATGTGGAAGTGGACGTCGATCGCCTCCATCCTCCAGACCTCCACCTTTCTCCGGTCAGATAGGTCGACACGGCATGCCCGCTCTTCTACCATAGTCGCTACGGCCTGCCGTGCACCGAAGCACGGTGCCGACCTTTCGGCTGGTAACGGAGGGGAGCATGTGGAACACCAATAAGACCGACACCCCGCAGGGCATCGTGGCTGGCGTTCAGTCGTACGCGGCCGGCAACGGCGACATGATCCACGCCTACGTCGCCCGTCCCGAGGGCGACGGTCCGTTCCCGGGTATCGTCCTGGTCCATCATCTGCCCGGCTGGGACGAGCTGTACCAGGAGTTCGCCCGCCGCTTCGCCAATCACGGCTACACCGTGATCGCCCCTGACCTGTACTGCCGCGAGGGCCACGGCACGCCCGACGAGGTGGCCGGCCCGGTCCGAGCAGCCGGGGGCGTCGCCGACGAGCAGGTGGCGAAGGACTGCGAAGCCGCGATGAACTGGCTGCGCGCCCAGCCGACTAGCAACGGCAAAGTCGGGATCATCGGCACCTGCTCAGGCGGCCGGCACTCCGTCATGGTCGCCTCGAAGGTCAAGGGCTTCGACGCGGCAGTCGATCTCTGGGGCGGCGGTGTCGTCCAGCAGCCCAACGAGAAGCAGCCCGTCGCGCCGATCGACATGACGGCGGACCTGAGCGCCCCGCTCCTCGGCCTGTTCGGCAACGACGACCAGCGCCCGACGCCGGCCGAGGTGGACCAGCACGAGGAGGCGCTGAAAAAGCACGGCAAGGTGTACGAGTTCCACCGCTACGACGGGGCAGGACACGCCTTCTGGTACCACGACCGGGGTGCGTTCAGACCCGAACAGGCGATGGATGCCTGGGCTAAGACCTTCGCCTGGTTCGACAAGTACCTGAGCTGACGCAGCACGCGCGGCAGACCGAAACGAGAAGGGACCGTGGCATCACCACGGTCCCCTTCGCTGCGTCTCGAGGGTGAGACGCGTTCGCCGATGCTCCGCTACGCCAGGTCGACGGGGACGACGGCGAGCGATTCGAGCTTGCCGCCCCGCACGGTGATCGCTGGAGCTGTGCCGAGGCCGTCGTAGCTCTCGAACGAGGTGAAGCTCACCACCATCGGCGCCTGGCCGGCGGCGCCGGACCAGGAGATCTGCTGGCTGTTCGCGATGCCGCTGATCTCGACCGTCGGCGCCTCGAGGCGGATCGTGCCCGAGACCCGGTACTCGCCGGCCTCGCGCATCGCCAGCCGGGTGACCGTCAGGCGTGGCGGTGCTACGAGATCTCGGACCGACTCCGTCGCGGACGGGGCCAGCGGGGAAGCGGCAGCGATCGTCGGGAACGTTCCAAAAGCGCCAGCGGCAGCGGCGATACCGGTCAGCTTGAGGAAGACGCGTCGGTCCATCATCCCTCCACAGTGTCCACGATCTGTTCTGCAACCATGCGCCGAGAGATCCGTTGACCCTCGTTGCCCGAATAAAAAGGGTGGACACCTCGTTCATGCTCTTCTAGCATAACGTGCAGGTCGGGCCAACGGATTGGCCGCGATGTCGACATCTCGTTTGGGAGCGGAGTAAACGATGTCGTGGAACTCGCAGAAGACAGAGTCCGTCGTCGGGATGTCCGTCTCCAACGTCACCCTGTCGGGGTACGGTGGGGACACCATTCACGCCTATGTCGCCCGGCCTGGAGGGGCCGGCCCGTTCCCAGGCGTCGTGTTCGTCCCCCACATTGGCGGCTGGGACGAGTTCGGCCGCGAGTTCGTGCGGCGCCTGGCCGACCACGGCTTCATGGCGATCATGCCGAACATCTTCGAGCGCTACGGCCAGGGCGCGCCAGATGAGGTTGCCGGTCGGGCGCGTGCCGATGGCGGCCTCGCGGACGCTTCGGTGATCGGCGATGCCGAAGGGGCGATGAAGTGGCTGAAGGCGCAGCCAGAGAGTAACGGCAAGGTTGGCATCACCGGGCCGTGCTCGGGCGGCCGGGCCGCGCTGTTGGTTGCCGGCAGCGTTCCAGGGTTCGACGCCGTCGTGAACCTCTGGGGTGGGAACTCCGTCCAGCCGCCAGACCGCCTGACCGAGAAGCAGCCCGTTTCGCCCCACTCGCTGATCCCGCAACTGGCCGCGCCGGTCCTCGGGATCTTCGGCAACGACGACATGAACCCGAACGCGGAGCAGGTCAACCAGCTCGAAGCAACGTTCAAGGAGTACGGCAAGCCGTACCTGTTCCACCGCTACGACGGTGCGGGACACGGCATCTGGTACTACCAGGGCATGAGCTACCGACCGCAGGCAGCCATCGACGGCTGGAACCACCTCTTCGCCTGGTTCAGCCAGCACCTCGGCTAGCACACGACCGTGCTGTACCGGATGGCCTCGCAGTGTCATCCGGTGACCATCAGCTTCAACGTCGCGCGGTACTAACACGTTCGACCGGAGGACACTGATGTCGTGGAACAACTTCAGGACTGATGTCGAAGGCGGCATGGTCGCCATGAACACCACCATCACCGGTGGTGCCGGGTCGCCGATCCACGCGTACATCGCGAAGCCTGACGGCCCTGGTCCGTACCCGGGCGTCGTGCTGCTCCATCACGTGCCGGGCTGGGACGAGTTCTACCGCGAGTTCTCCAGGCGCTTCGCCGAGGAGGGGTTTATCGCCGTCTGCCCGAACCTGTACGAGAAGTTCGGCCACGGCACGCCGGATGAGGTCGCCGCGAAGGGGCGCGCGGAGCTCACCGACGACTCGGTGATCGCGGACGCCGAGGCAGCGTTGAACTGGATCAAGGCGCAGCCGAATAGCAACGGCAAGGTCGGCGTCATCGGCTCGTGCTCGGGTGGGCGTCACGCGGTACTCGTCGCCTCACGCGTGCCGGCCTTCAACGCGGTCGTCGATCTCTGGGGGGGCGGTGTCGTCCAGGCTGAGACCACGCCCCAGCGCCCGGTTGCGCCGATCGACCTGACGCCCCAGCTCAACGCACCGCTGCTCGGCCTCTTCGGCAACGACGACATGGGGCCGAGCCCGGCTCAGGTCGATCAGCACGAAGCCGCCCTCAAGGAGCACGGGAAGACGTACCAGTTCCACCGCTATGACGGGGCCGGACACGGCTTCTTCTACTACCAGGGCAACAACTATCGCCCGCAGGCCGCCATGGACGGCTGGAACAAGACTGTTGCCTGGTTCAACCAGTATCTGGCTTGATAATCACCCTCCCCTGCCCCTCCCCCTCGCGGGGGAGGGGCAGGGGAGGGGGTCTCTCTAACGCTCCCGAACCATCAGGTCCGCGATCCGCTCGCCGATCATCATGCAGGTCGCGTTCGTGTTCGCGCGGATGCAGTCCGGCATCAGCGCGGCATCGGCCACGCGGAGGCCCTCCAGCCCGTGGACGCGGCCCTCCTGATCCACCACCGCCGTCGAGTCCGAGGCCGGCCCCATCTTGCAGGTGCCGGACAGGTGGTGCGTGTGGGTCACCTCGCGCAGCAGCCAGGCGTCCAGCGCCTCGTCTGACACGAAGTCCGCGTCCGTCGGCGCGACCCGCTCGCCCAGAATCCCGTTGAACGCCGGGTGCCCGCCGAGCCGGACGCAGAGCCGCAGCGCCTCCCGCAGCCGGCTCCGGTCGAACGCGTCCTCCAGCAGCCGGAAGTCGATGATCGGATTGCCGCCCGGGTTCGCCGGGTCCAGGCGGATCTCGCCCTGGCCGACCGCCAGGTTCAGTACGGACCGCATCGCGATCCCGAACGGCGTCCGCCCGTCCCCGCCCCGGTCGACCCGCCCGGCCGTGAACGAGATCATCACGATCTGCATGTCGTTGCGTAGTGAAGATCCCCTCGCCGTGTAGCGCAGGATCGCCTGGATGCGCGGGGCATCCGGGTCCATCAGGTGGTCAGGGTGCGGCCTCCAGACCGTGTTGACGCCGGGGTGATCGCGCAGGTTCTGGCCCACGCCCGGCAGGTCCAGCAGGACCGGGATGCCCGCCGCCCGGAGCTGCTCAGCCGGACCGATCCCCGAGAGCATCAACAGGTGCGGCGACCCGACGGCCCCGCTGCTCAGCACGATCTCGTCCGCCTCGAACGTGCGTACCTCGCCGCCGATCCGCACAACCACGCCCGTCGCCCGCTTCCCCTCGAGCACGATCCGCTCGACCTGACACTCCGGCTGGATCGTCAGGTTCGGGCGAGAGCGGGCCGGATTGAGGTAGCCGACGTTCGTGCTCTGACGGTCGCCATCCAGGTTGTTGGTCGGCAGCGGCCCGACGCCGCTCGCATCCGGCGCGTTGTGGTCCGGGCTCTCCTCGAACCCCTCCTCACGACACGCCTCGAAGAAGGCGTCCTGCGGCGGCAGCCACTCGTCTCTCGGCCAGCGACGGATCGGGATCGGGCCATCCGTGCCGTGGTACGGCGCCCGGACGTCGACGTCGCGCTCCAGCTTGCAGAAGAACGGGAGTACCTCCTCCCAGCTCCAGGCCGGGTTGCCCGCCGCCGCCCAGCCGTCAAAATCCTCCGGGATGCCGCGCAGGAACATCTCCCCGTTGACGGCGCTCGAACCGCCCGTCACCTTGCCTCTAGGCACCAGTGCCACCTCGGCCGTAGGCGTGTAGCGGCCGGTCATCCCCCAGGTGTGGTCGCTCGGCATCGCGTCGGCGGCCGTGATCAGGCCGTGCCGCAGCTTGTAGGGCAGCGCCTCCAGGCTCGGATAGTCCGGTCCGGCCTCGATCAGCAGCACGGACCGTCCAGGGTCCTCCGAGAGCCGCGCGGCGATGACCGCCCCCGCCGAGCCAGCCCCGACGACGATCACGTCGTAGCGCACGTCACACCCCCTACACTCCACCGCTGCCCTTCCTGGGGAGATGCTACATCTTCATGGCCGCGTGGACGAGCTCGTTGGTGTACGCCTTCTCCGGCTCGGCCGGCTTGCTGATGACGTTGAACTTAAGGGCGATGTCCGCCGTCGTCGCGAACCGGTTGGCGTCCATGATGCCAAGCTGGTCCTTGTTCATCCCCGCTGGCACTACCAGCTTGGCGACCTCACTCATCATCCGCGTCTGGTGCTCGGCCGTCGTCGATCCCCGCTCCACGTACTTCATGATGACGTCGACGGCGCCCTGCTGGTCGTCGATCGCGGATTGCCACCCCTTCAGCGACGCCCGCACGAACCGGGTCGCCAGCTCCTTCTTGTCCTTGAGGGTGTCCTCAGAGGTGAACAGGTTGTCCTGGAGCATCCCAACGCCCTCGTTGTTGTAGTCGATGACGTTGAGATCCTCGGCCTTCAACCCAGATGCCAGGACGACCTGGTACTCGTTGTAGGTCATCGCGCTGGCGGCGTCCATCTGGCCGGCCAGGAACGGGTCCATCGTGAAGCCCTGCTTGATGACCGTCAGGTCGCGATCGGGGTCCAGCTTTAGCTTGTCCATCAGCGCCAGGAACTCGAACTCGTTGCCGCCGTACCAGACGCCGACGCGCTTCCCCTTCAGATCCTTGGCCTTCGCGATGTTGGCCGCCTTCTTGGAGACCAGCAGCAGGCCGCTCGACTGGTAGATCTGGGCCACGTTGACGATCGGCACGCCCTTGTCGCGGAACGCCAGGAAGCTCGCGACCCAGTCGATCCCGAAATCGGCCTGCCCGTTCGCGACCTGCTGCTCCGAGACGATGTCTGGACCGCCCGGCTGGATCGTGACGTCCAGATTCTCGGCCGTGTAGAAACCCTTCTCCAGCGCCACGTAGTAGCCGGCGAACTGCGCCTGGGGCACCCACTTGAGCTGAAGTTTCACCTTGTCGGCCGGGCCAGCCTGCCCCGACGAAGGAGGGGGCTTCGCGGCGACAGCGGCCGGTGCGGCGGGCTGCGCCGCCGCTGGCGATGCCGCCGGAGATGCCGCCGGCGAAGCCGCTGCCGCTGGTGAGGCCGCTGTCGCTGGGGACGCGCCCGGGCTGGCAGCCGGGGACGGCGCGGGCGGCAGGCCAGCGGGACTCGCGGCTGGCGCGGCAGGCTTCGGCGCCTCGGTCGGCTTGGCGGGGGCGGTGGTGGGCGTGTTCGGGGTCGCTGGCGCACAGGCAGCCGCAAGGGCGCTGGATGCGAGCAGCAGGACGAACGAGCGTCGGGACGTGGGCATCGTCGATCCTTTCAGGAGTGGCCGAGCGGAACGGCTGAATCATCAGGTCAGACGCGGCCCGCTGTCGAGCTAACCGTCTCGTAGCCGTACTGGCGAACGATCCGGCAGGCGGTGGGGTGCCGCACTCGAGGTGTGACGGCTGTCACAGCCATCGAACTCCAGACGCCGTACGCTCGCTCGGGAACGGTCGGCTTGACGCGCCAGACCGTGCGCGCGATAGTGCCGCCAGACCCGAGATCGCAGTTGATCGAATACGGTCGGAGATCTGAGTGCCGTGACCGCCACCGACGATCCCACCTCGGTCGCGCAGCTCCAGGCCGAGCTGCGCGAGGTTCGGGCGCTGTACGCCGCCTCGCAGGACCGGGAGCGAGCGACGGCAGGAATTTTGCGCTCACTGGCATCCGCCCCCAGCGAGACGCAGCGCGTCCTCGACGACCTTGTGGCTGCCGCGTCGTCGCTGCTGCACTCGGACTTCGTCATCCTCAATCAGCGCCAGGGCGATGCCCTTCGAACGGTCGCGGTCCACGGCGCCCAGGCTGAGCGCTTCTATCAGGCGATGCGGAATGCAGGATTTCCGTTTCCACGGTTGACACGCGAAAGCGTCGCCGGCCGTGCACTCCTCGATCATCAGACGGTCCACGTGCCGGACATGCTCTCCGCCATCGAGACCGAGTTTCCGGCGGCATGGGCGCCGGTCCACGTCGGTGGTGTACGCGCACATCTCGCGGTTCCGCTGCTCCGTGGCGGTGAGGCGATCGGTGTCCTCTCCGTGCTGCGCTTCGAGCCTGACCCGTTCGCCGAGGAGCAGATCCAGCTAACTGAGTCGTTCGCGGATCAGGCCGTCATCGCGATCGAAAATGCCCGTCTGTTCGCAGAGCTAGAGCACCGCAATGCCGACCTCCAGCAGAGCAACCGCCAGGTCACCGAAGCGCTTGAACGCCAGACCGCGACCGCCGAGATCCTCGGCCTGATTGCCGGCTCGCCCACCGACCCTCAAGACGTGCTCAAGGCCATTGCCGAGAGCGCTGTGCGACTCTGCGATGCTGGCGCCGCCAGTCTTTCGCTGGTCCACAGCGGCATGCGTCTCGGGGTAGCCGCTGTCGGTATCTCGGACTCGAATCTGGGACGAACCGTACCGCTCAACAGGCGTGACGTCGCCGGCCGGGCGCTGAGCGAGTGTCGAACGATCCACGTCTCTGATCTCGCTGCCGTCTGGGAGAAAGAGTTCCCTGACAGCGCGTTTCCGCGTCAAGGCTACCGTACTGTCATCGCAACGCCCCTCATGCGATCCGAAACACCCATAGGCGTGCTCTTCGTCAGCAGACACGAGGCGCGATCGTTCACAGATGGCCAGATTCGGCTGCTGGAGACCTTTGCCGATCAGGCTGTCATTGCAATCGAGAACTCGCGTCTGTTCGAGGAGCTGGAGAAGCGCAACGCCGATCTCCAGGAGAGTAATCGCCAGGTCACCGAAGCGTTCGAGCAGCAGACCGCGACCTCAGAGATCCTGCGCATCATCGCCTCAGCGCCGAACGAGCTCGAACGCGTCCTCGAAGCGCTGCTGGGAAGCGCCCGACGCCTCGTATCCGCCGAAGGCGCCGCGATCGTCCACGCTGACGCGGGCATCATCCATTGTGTTGCCTCGACCATGCCGGCCATGCGGGACATGCAGCAGCCGCTCGACCGCGCCTCGATCACCGGCCGCGTCATCCTCGACGGACACACCATCCACGAGGTCCTCTCGTTGGACGAGTACCGCGCGGCCTTCCCGCACGGCGTTGGCGCCGATCTCGGGGTCCAGACCCACCTCGCCACCCCGTTGCTCCGCGAAGGAGCGCCGATCGGCGCGCTGATGGCATTCCGGACCGAGCAGCAGCGATTCACCGACGCGCAGGTCGACCTCCTCAGGACGTTCGCCGACCAGGCCGCCATCGCGATCGGAAACGCTCGCCTCTTCCAGGAGCTGGAGCGGCGCAACCGCGAGCTGAGCGAGACGCTGGCGCAGCAGACCGCCACCGCAGAAGTACTGCGCGTTATCGCCTCCTCACCGACCGATTCGCAGGCAGTGCTTGAAACGATCGTGGAAACGGCGGCTCGTCTGTGCGATGCGCCCAGCACAATGATCCTGCAACTCCGTGAGCACGATGGATATCTCGCTCCACGCGCAGTCTTCGGCCTCCTGAAAGCGCGACTGACCAGACAGTACGACGAGGTGTTCAGCGAGAGCACGGGCCTGCCGGCGACCCGAGAAACCGTGTCCGGTCGTGCGCTCGTAGACGGGCGGACGATTCATGTCGACGACATGGCCGAAGCCGTCCGCTCGGACTATCTGGGCAGTCGACGCTCGCAAGAACGCTCCGGCGACCGTTCCGTGGTCGCGGTACCGCTTCGTGGGTCACAGGGGACCATCGGCGTACTCGGCGCAGTCCGCTACATCGTTCAACCCTTCAGCGATCAACAGATCGCGCTGCTGGAATCGTTCGCGAACCAGGCCGTCATCGCGATAGAAAATGCCCGGCTCTTCGAGCGGCTTCAGGAAGCCAATCAGCAACTCGCCGAAGCCAGCCAGCACAAGTCGCAGTTCCTGGCAAACATGTCCCACGAGCTCCGCACCCCCCTCAACGCCGTCATCGGCTACTCCGAGATGCTCCAGGAGGAGGCCGAAGACCTCGACGCCGACACCTTCCTGCCGGACCTCCAGCGGATCAACGCGGCCGGCAAGCATCTCCTGGGGCTGATTAACGACATCCTCGACCTCTCCAAGATCGAAGCCGGCCGCATGGACCTGGACCTCTCGACGTTCGAGATCAGCAGCCTTGTCCAGGATGTCGCCGCCATCGTGCAGCCGCTGGTCGAGAAGAACGGCAACACGCTCGTCGTCGCCTGCCCCAACGACCTCGGCACCGTGCACGCCGACCAGACCAAACTCCGGCAGACCCTGTTCAACCTGCTCTCCAACGCCGCCAAGTTCACCGACCATGGCACCATCGAACTCCGGGTGGCCCTCACCCCCCGACCCCCTCTCCCTACCGTGGGAGAGGGGGAGTCAACCCGTGCGTCCGTGGTGCTCCCCTCTCCCTCGCAAGGGAGAGGGGCTGGGGGTGAGGGCCTCACTTTCGCCGTTTCCGACACCGGCATCGGCATGACCGAGGAGCAGCTCGGGCGCCTGTTCGAGGCGTTCTCCCAGGCCGAAGCCAGCACCCAATCGAGGTACGGCGGCACCGGCCTCGGACTGGCGATCAGCCGCCACTTCTGTCGACTGATGGGCGGCGACCTCACCGTCACCAGCACCTACGGTCAGGGCTCCACCTTCACCGTTCGGCTCCCGGTCGCCGTCAGCGAGCCCGCCTGAACGAGACGTGCCACGGGATCGCCGCCCGCTCGGCCAGGCTCACCAGGCCGTACAGCGCCAGCCCCAGCATTGCCGCCGCCACGATCGCCGCCCAGGCCAGCGGCATCTTCGCCACCTGGATGTTGTTCGAGAGCGTGATGCCCAGGCCGCGCTGCGCGTTGAAGAACTCCGAGACCAGCGCCCCGATCAGTGCCAGCGTGATCCCCACCTTCAACGCGCTGAAGACGTACGGCAGTGCGCTCGGCAGCCGCAGCTTCACGAACACCTGCCACCGGCTCGCCGCCACGCTGTCCATCAGGTCGAGCGCCTGCTGGTCTACCGAGTACAGCCCCTTGAACGCGTTGACCACCATCGGCGCGAACGTCATCAGCGCCACCACCGCGATCTTCGACGGTTGCCCGAATCCCAGCCAGAGCACCGCGATCGGCGCCACCGCCACGATCGGGATCGAGTTCATCGCCGCGGCGATCGGCAGCGCCCCCGCGCGCAGGAGCGGCACGCTGACGAACAGCCACGCGCAAAGAAATCCGACCGCCGCGCCGAAGAGCAGTCCCGCCACCGCCTCGAAGCCGGTGTACACCACCGCGTCGTACAGCAGGATGTCCCACCGGTCCGCCAGCGCCTCGGCGATCTGGAGCGGGTACGGAAGTTGGAAGTCGCGCAGCCCGAGCGCCGCGTGAAAGAGGCCAGCCTGCCAGAGCACCAGCAGCCCGACGAAGATCGCGGCCGGCAGCCCCCAGCGCTCCAGTCGGTCCCGGGTTTCACTCACGCGCCGCCTCGCCGAAGCTCCGGCTGCCAGCGCAGCACCATCCGCTCCACCAGTGCCACCGCCTGGAACAGCGCGATGCCCAGGATCGACGCCACCACGATCGCCCCCCACAGTTTGTACGCGTTGGCTGGGCCATAGTACTGCGTCCGCAAGATCGTCACGCCGATCCCTTGTTGCGCCCCCATCAGCTCCACCACCACCGCGCCGACCACGCTCGCCGTCGCCGCGATCTTCAGCGCCTGGAACAGGTACGGCAGCGCCGCCGGGATCCGCAGCATCGTGTAGACTTGGCGCCGGCTCGCCGCCACCGACGCCATCAGGTCCAGGGCGTTCGGATCGACGCTCCTCAGGCCGCGCAGCGTGTTCACCGTGACCGGGAAGAACGTCACGTACGCCGCGATCAGCGCCCTGGCCCGCCCCTCGTCGCGCAGCGCGCTGTAGAAGATCGGGCCAAGCGCGATCGCCGGGATCATCTGCGATGCGATCACGTACGGCAGCAGGCCGCGCTCCACCGCTCGCGCCTGGTCCATCGCCAGCGCCAGCCCGAACCCGACCACGCCCCCGATCGCGAACCCGATCAGCGCGCCGCGCAGTGTCACCAGCCCCGCCACCCAGAGCTGATCCGCGTTCGCCGGGTCGAACAGCGTCAGCAGCACCAGGCTTGGGAACGGCAGCTTCGTCTGGACAACCCGCATTTCGGGCGGCACCGTCGGGTCCGCGCCGGTGATCGCGCCGACTCGGAACTCCGGCGTCACGTTCACGCTGAAGTACCAGGACGCCAGCAGCTCCCAGCCGATCAGCAGCACTGCCGCCACCGCGAGCACCGGCAGCGCCCCGCCAAACGCCCTGCTCCAGCCTCGCCCTGCCAGATTCACCGGCGCCCCGACCTCTCGAGGAACCTCGTCCTCGTACTGGTCGAAGACCCACATCTCCCCATGTCATCCCGAGGGAGCCCCGGCGACCGAGGGATCTCATGCTGACGAGTTTGGGAGCATGAGATCCCTCGCGGCCGTGTGTAGCAGGGATAGGTAGAAGTCGGGCCGCTTTCAATGACAAA
>Ga0209382_10006519_pt1 | contig 14995 bp, 15 predicted proteins | sample SoiMetdeltSBSDD5_FD_187599 | JGI IMG/M metagenome (GOLD analysis project Ga0209382, IMG submission 187599) | Bulk soil microbial communities from a Populus tree surrounding site in Tennessee, USA - Soil MetaG P. deltoides SBSDD5 (SPAdes) (version 2) | ecosystem: Environmental > Terrestrial >... | reverse complement strand
ACGGTGCGATATCCCCGATCGGCGTGGCCATTCTCCGCGGCGATTGCCGCGGCTCGTCTCACCAGCTCTCCAACGAGGCCATCGTCCTGCGGCGTCAGATCGTTGGTCGTGGGGATGTGACGCCGCGGCACGACCAGGACGTGCATTGGTGCCTGCGGGTTGATGTCCTTGAAGGCGACGACGCGTTCGTCCTGGTAGACGATGGCGCCAGGGATGGTGCCTTCGATGATTTTGCAGAAGAGGCAGTCGGCCATGCCGACCAGCTTACATCGACAGAATGGCGACGCGCGGGATGCCTTGCAGATCGTCCTTGACCGCGACGCTCCGCCAGCCGGCCTGCTCCGCGATGGCAGTCACTTCGTCGGCCTGACCAAAGCCAAACTCGACCACGAAGAGTCCGGCATCTGAAAGCCGGGACTGCGCGGATCCAATGAGAGCGCGAAGGGCGGTCAGCCCATCGACGCCAGCGAAGAGGGCCGTGGCCGGTTCGTACTGAACGACATCCCGCTGAAGGCTGACATTGGACGGAACGTAGGGTGGGTTCGACACGATCACGTCGACACCGTCGGCGACGGCACTGAGCAAGTCTCCCTTGACGAGATCCACGCGACCGAGGACCTCATGCCGAGCAGCGTTTCGACGGGCCACGTTCAACGCCGCCTCCGAGATATCGATGGCCGTGATCCGTGAGCGTGGAAACTCGCGCGCCAACACGACGGCGAGGCAGCCGCTGCCGGTGCCGACATCGACGATCCGGCCGACCGTTCCGCGCTCGGGACGGCGCTCGCAGACCGCTTCGACGATCAGCTCGGTTTCGGGTCGAGGGATGAGCACGTCCCGCGAGACTTCGAATTCCAGTCCCCAGAATTCGCGGATGCCGGTGACGTAGGCCACGGGCTCGCGCCGAGAGCGGCGCTCGATGAGTGCCTGGAAGCGCGCGGCGAAGCCCTCCGGCTCCTCGTCGCGTCCGTTAGCGAGCAGCCGAACGCGATCCCACCCGAGCGCGTGGCGAGCGAGCACTTCCGAGTCGAGTGCGGCGTCACGCGCGGACAGGCCGGCACGAGTCAATGCCAGGCGCCCCTCGGCGATCCGTTGGTGGATGTTCAGTGTGACGGTTCCGACTGGAAGTGCGTGACGGCCTGATCGATCAACTCGCCGATGTCGCCGTCGAGCGCGTTCGCGAGCTGATACATGCTGAAGCCAAACCGGTGATCGGTGATGCGGTTTTCCTTGAAGTTATACGTGCGAATCTTTTCTGAGCGATCGCCGGTGCCGACCTGCGTGCGGCGATCCTTGGCGATCGCTGCCTGCTGCCGCTGCAGCTCCATCTCGTAGAGGCGCGACCGCAACACCTTCATGGCCTTCGCACGGTTCTTAATCTGCGACTTTTCATCCTGTTGCGAAACGACGAGCCCTGTCGGGATGTGCGTTATGCGGACCGCCGAGTAGGTCGTGTTGACGCTCTGGCCGCCCGGCCCGCTCGAGCAGAACGTGTCGACGCGCAGGTCTTTCGGGTCGATCTGGATGTCCACTTCCTCGGCTTCAGGCAGCACCGCGACAGTTGCCGTCGACGTGTGGATCCGTCCGCTGGCTTCAGTCGCCGGCACACGCTGGACCCGATGCACGCCGCTCTCGTACTTCAAGCGGCCGAAGGCGCCTTTGCCCTCGATGAGCGCCACCACTTCCTTGATCCCGCCGACCCCGGTCTCGCTGATGTTGAGCACGTCGATCTTCCAGCCCTGGCGCTCGGTGTGCCGCGTGTACATCCGGAAGAGGTCCGACGCGAAATTCGCGGCTTCATCTCCGCCCGTTCCCGCGCGAATCTCGAGGACGACGTTCTTCGCGTCGTTGGGATCCTTGGGGATGAGGAGCACTTTCAGCTCGGCGAGGAGCGCGTCGCGGCGCTGCTCGAGCCCGTTGAGCTCTTCCTGCGCCAGCTCCCGCATGTCGGGATCCTGCAGCAGCTCGCGCGTCGCGCCGACCTGCTCATCGACCGACTTGTACTCCCGGTACTTGTCGACCAGTTCCTGAAGGTCAGAGAGCTCTTTCGACAGCGTACGGAACTTCACCGTATCGGCTTGCACGGCCGGATCGGCGATGTCGGACATCAACTGGTTGTACCGCGCTTCAGCGGCACTGAGCTTCTCTAACATGTCACTTCATTTTACCCGCCGGACACGGGGGGCAGGAAGGCCACCTCGTCTCCGTGCTTCAAGGGCGTGGTTAACCGCGCATATTCCTCGTTGACGGCGCAGGAAATCGACGCTTCGTAGTCGCGAATCGCCGGATACTCCCGCACGAGCGCGTCCCATGCGGTTCGCGCAACCGCGTTGTCCGGCAGTTCCTGCGTCAGCTCAGTGGTCCCTGTCAGCTCGCGAAGCCGCGCGAAAAGCCGCACCGTTACGAGCATGCCCGCGCAAAGGCCGTCTGACGTGCCGCTTCGTCGTCGGGATCCGCGGTCGCGCCTTCGATCCAGGCCTCGCCTCCCTCGAAGTGTTCGTGCTTCCACACCGGTGCGATCTGCTTCACGCGCTCGATCGCGTAGCGGCACGCGGCAAACGCATCACCACGATGCGCTGATGCCGCGGCGATCACGACGCTGGCTTCACCAATCGCGATCCGGCCAACCCGGTGATGAATGGCCAGCGCCACCGATGGCCAGTGCGCCGACGCCTCGGCTCCGATGCGTTCGAACGTCGTTCGCGCGAGCGGCTCGTACGCCTCGTAATCGAGCCACAACACGCGACGCCCGACGTTGTGGTCGCGTACCAGTCCGACGAACGTCGTCACCGCGCCGCAGCCGGGCGATGACACCGATTCGGCTATCTGCGCGGCGTCAAGCGGCTCGGCGGAGATGTGGAACCTCTTGGTCATCAATGGGCGTGTCGCATCCGGCCTCAGCCGATCGTTACACCGTTGACCTAGTATAAACGCCAGAAATGGCCGAGCGGGCCGTGGCCCTTGCCGATCGCGGGCGCGTTGCGAAGCGCGCCCTCGAGATACTCGCGCGCGCGCGTCAACGCCTCGCGATCGCTGAGTCCCTGCGCGAGGTTGGCGGCGATCGCCGACGAGAGCGTGCATCCGGTTCCGTGCGTGTTTCGGCTCTGGATCCGCGGTCCTTTCAGCTCGAATTCGTCGTCCCGAGTACACACGATGTCGATGGACTCGGGTCCGTCGAGGTGCCCCCCCTTGACGAGTACGACGCGCGGCCCGAGCGTCAGGATCCGGCGGCCGGCCTTTCGCATGTCGTCGAGCGATCGAATTGGGATCTCGGCAAGTACTTCGGCTTCGGGGATGTTCGGCGTCACCAGATGCACCCGATTGAGCAACTCGGCGCGAAGGGCGTGCACCGCGTCCTCCTCGAGCAGCCGGTCGCCGCCCTTGGCGATCATCACCGGGTCGAGGACGACGTGCGGTGGATCGATGTCGTGGATCGCGGCTGCGACGGCTTCAACGATGGCTGCGTTGGCGAGCATGCCGATCTTGACGGCGTCAGCGCCGATGTCGCCAACGACCGCCTCGATCTGCGCCGAGACGAGATCGGACGGCAGCGCCTGCCACGCCGAAACGCCGAGCGTGTTCTGCGCGGTGACGGCGGTGATGGCCGACGTGCCATACACGCGGTGCGCGGCAAAGGTCTTCAGATCCGCCTGAATGCCGGCGCCGCCGCCTGAGTCGCTGCCTGCTATGGTCAGTGCCGTGCGCATATCGTGAATTTTGGGCTAAGATTTCTCACCAGGATGTATCAGACGAACGGAACCACTCTTCTCACGACCGTGGCCGGACGCGCCGACATGTCGGCCGGCATTCGCATTGCCGCGGTGCTGTTCATGACGGTCCTCACCGCCGCTGCGGCCCAGGTCAGCATTCCGCTGCCGTTCACGCCGGTGCCGCTGACGCTCCAGCCCATGATCGTACTCTTGGGCGGAGCCGCGTTGGGATCGCGCCTCGGCATGGCCAGTCAGGTACTTTACCTGTTTGCTGGTCTGGCCGGATTGCCCGTGTTTGCCTCGTCGCCGCTGCCACAAGGGGTGTTGCGTGTACTTGGCCCGACAGGTGGGTTCCTGATGGCTTATCCGCTCGCGGCGTTCGTGACCGGGTGGCTCGCCGAACGCGGGTTCGATCGCCGCTACCTGACCTCGGTTGCGGCGATGGTCGCGGGGCTGAGCGTCATCTTCACGTGCGGCGTTTTCTGGCTTGCGTGGTTCATGGTTCCCGCTCCAGTTGGTTTGCCGCGAGCGCTGGTGCTTGGTCTGTACCCGTTTGTCGCTGCGGATCTCGTCAAGGTGCTCCTTGCATCAGCAGTGCTGCCTGGCGTGTGGAAGATCTTCAAGCTTTCGTAATCACCGAACGTACCCCAGGCTCCTGAGCCGGTCGATCATTTCCTCGTCGAGCGGCTGCCCTCGCTTCGCGGGCGCCGTTGCAGCAGGCTGACCATACGTTTCGACGGATCTCACCGGATAGCGGCTGACGAAATCGTGGTTGAACAGCTCCAGCATCGGCGCGCCCTGGAGATCTCGAGCCATAGGCACACCCAACACGTACAGAATCGTTGGCGCTACGTCCACGCCGCGCCGCTGCACAGACCCGCTGCCGAGCCCCGCGCCTTGGATCGACACTCTGGCTCCAGCGTCCGCGCTGACTCGCCCAGGTTCAGTGATGACGAACAGGACTTCGTTAGGCACGACTGATCGGGTCGCCGCGAGCAGGCGATCGAGGACGACGTAGTACCGCTTGATACCCTCGAGCCGCGCCGACAGCGTGGATACGCGAGCGGGCTCGCCTCCAGTCCCTTCTCCGAGCAGCGCGTGCTGCGCGATGTCCAGGCCTGGCAAGTAAACGACTGCAAGATCTGTCGACGGTGTCGTGACGTCTGCATGCAGGACGAGCTGCATCGCGTCGAGGTCCGCGGAGCGTCGCAGCACTGCTCGCGTCTCGTCGTCAATCGCTGCTTCTTCCGTCGTCGAGGACACGGCCAGCGCGGCTGACGCGATCGAAACAGCGCGTCCCTTGAGATCTGGCCATCTCGTACGAAGCACCTCGTACACGTGAGGCGGCGAGACTTCCGCGTCGAGTGCACCGCCGTGTTCCAGGCGCAGCACGGCGCGATCGGTCAACACGGTTCCGGCACTGGATAGGGCAGGCCACGTCGCCCACCAATTCACGACGGTCGTGCGAAGACCTGCATCGGCGGCTACTTCCCAGAACGTCTTCGCGCGCCGCTCGACGCCGCTCGCGATAGCCGGCTGCGTCAGCCGGACCAGATCGGTTGCGCCACGGATCGCTCGGCCAACTGGTGACTGCTCACGGGCCGGGACGCTGCCAAGAAGTCCGGCCACTCTGCGCGTTTCGAGGCCGTGGACGCCATGGACCGCGGGAGGCTGTCCGGTCGCGACCGTCGTCCACACTCGTGCCGGATCGATTCGTCCAGCGTCAGATAGATCGCGCGTGTCCAGTTGCGCCGTCGCGCCGTCGAGCGCGGCCCTGAGTGCAGGAAGTGGTCGTGTTCGCGTGATGTCGTCGAACACACGGCTATCGAAACCGTCAATCGCAATCACCCGTGCTTGCGCTCCCGTGGGAACGATGGTGAGCGGTGGAGGTGTTCGCGGCGAGCCGTTGCCGAGAGGCCACCACGTGAGCAAGAGCACCGCGCCTCCGAAAGCGACGGTGCCAGTGAGGAACATAGACGTCCACGACTCGGCACGCGCCGCCGCGCCGCCGCCGCTCGCGGCCACGATGATGCCCGATGCCATGACCATGACGGCATGGCCGAGCAGGAGGCTCGTCGCGACGGCAATCGCCAACGCAGAGACTGTCCATACCGGCGCGGACCAACCAACGTCGGCAATCACGGTTTGCCACCACAACGTCAAGTAGCCCAGACAGAGCAGGGTGATAATGATGCCGATGAAGCGGGGCAGGCGGTTGCCGTGTGCGAATCGCGTCCGCGACACGCGAGCGACGATCACTCCCGCGATGAACGCGGCCAGCGCCGCCGCGAGTCCAAAAAACGCCGCGAGATAGAGCGCGACGACCAGCGCGTCTCGCGGACCCGTCACGAGATTCGGCATGCGTGCGGAGAGGCCGATTGTCGCCGCGGGAGCAAGCAGGAGCGCGGCCAGAACGCCGATGCGCAAGCTGGAGAGAAAAGCCAGCGACGCTGGACGCCGCGCGCCGGTCGCGGGACCGAGAACGAATCGATCCACGCCGGCATCGAGGTAGCCGAGGCTTCGCAGCCGTTGACGCAGCTCGTCAACGCGAGGATCGTTCGGAGGAGTGCTCACTCGCGCGGATCCATGACGCTACGTCTGCCGCGCGGCCACAAACGCGGAGAGCTCTCGAAGGTTGTCGGCGCGCCGGCCGAATGGTGCAAGCGCACGGTCGGCGGCCTCGCACAATTCGGTTGCGAGCTGGTGCGCGCCGTCGATGCCGCTGAAAGAAACGAATGTCGTCTTGCGTGCATCCGTGCGAATGGCCTTGCCGGTCTCTGCGGGGTTGCCGTCGACGTCGAGCAAGTCGTCGATGATCTGAAATGCGAGCCCGAGGTTCTTGGCGAACGCCGACAGCGCTGCAATCGACGCCGCATCGCCACCAGCTGTCATCGATCCAGCGACCGCAGACGCGTTGAAGAGCGAACCCGTCTTGCCCCGGTGAATACGCTCCAGCAATTCGAAGTCGATCTTCTGTTCTGTTGCCAGAAGGTCCGCGGCTTGACCGGCGATCAACCCGTCTCCTCCGATTGCCTCGGCGAGAAGCGCCGCGAGCTTCGCGCCCAATGCGGGCTCGTACGAGCGCGCGATGATCGCGTAGGCCTCGTTCAGCAACCCGAACGCCGCCAGGATCGCGATGGCCTCGCCGAACTCGACGTGATTGGCCGGTTTGCCGCGGCGCAGCGGCGCGTTGTCCATCTCCGGCAGATCGTCCAGGATGAGCGAGGACGCGTGCACGCACTCGATCGCCGCTGCCGCCGGCAGCGCGTGGTCGGCCGTGCCACCGCACAATTCCGCAGCGAGCATCGTCAACACGGGCCGCACGCGTTTGGACGGCGCGTGCAGCGTGTAACCCATGGACCGCTCGACCGGACCGCCGGTGCCCGGCAGCAACTGCTTCAGCAGCCGGTCGGTCTTCGCCTGATATACGCCAAAGAACGCGGGAACCGCCGCCGACATTACGGCTGCGACGCGTCGCGCCGGGTCGGGTCCGGCGTTTTTGCGAACACGAGCATGTACTGGTACCGCAGGAAGCTGGGCTGTGCCACCAGCGTCAGTCCCGCGGCGCGTGCTTCGCGAATGACGCGCTCCGGATCCACCCGCTCTTCCATCTCGGGGCCGGGACCACCACCTGCCTTGGTGAAATTCACGATCCCAATCCGACCGTTCTTTTTCAGCGCTCGCGCCAGATTGCGCAAGAGCACGATCGGTTGTTCCATCTCGTAGTACGAGTCGACGATGAGCGCCGCGTCGAGCACGTTGGGCGGGAGTTCGGGATCGGTGGGCTTTCCGAGCTTGACTTCGACCCTGCGCTGCAGGTTCTCGCGGTTTACGCGGCGGCGGATCACGCCAATCATCTCGGATTGGATGTCCTCCGCGAATACTTTGCCGTTCGGACCGACCCGGTTCGCGAGTCGAACCGTGAACCAGCCGCTTCCGGCGCCGAGATCCGCGACCACGCTGCCTTCGGCAATGGACAGCGCGTCCATAATCTGCTCCGGCCGCTGCCAGAGCTCGCGGTCAGGACCTTCGAGGAGACCGAGATTTTCTGGCGGAAACAGCTTTCCGTGCTGCTGGCTTGCGGCCGGACCGGCCACCAGCGCCATCGCCGCCGCGAGCAGAATGATTCGACGCACTGGCTTGCCGTCCTTGTTTGTGCCCCGGAACCCCCGGGGTGGTCATCGCTTCGGGCTCGAGGATCGCGTCCAGCTCGGCTTCTGGCAGCAGCCGCCGCTCGCGGACGAGATCGCGTATGGGACGTCCTGATTGTACAGACGCCTTAGCAATGTCGGCCGTTTCCGCATAGCCAATGTATGCGCTGAGTGCTGTGGCGAGTGCACTGCTGCGATCGAGCAGCTCGCGGGCGCGCTCGGGATCGGCCAGGATCCCCGCGACGCACCGGACCTGGAGCACGTGCATCGCCCGTTCGAGAATACGCGAGGCGTGAAGCGCATTCCACGCAATCACCGGCATCATCACGTTCAGTTCGAGTTGGCCGGCCTCGCTTGCCGCCGCAATTGCCGCGTCACAACCGATAACCTGGTACCCGACCTGGTTCACCATCTCAGGGACCGACGGATTCACCTTGCCCGGCATGATCGATGAACCCGGCTGCACGGCCGGCAGCCGGATCTCTGAAATGCCTGCGCGGGGCCCCATGCTTAGAAGCCGCAAGTCAGAGGCGACCTTGTTGACCTCTACCGCGAGACGCCGAAGGGCACCCGAGTACGCGAGGACGTCGCCCATGCTCTGCGTGACGCGAAACCGATTGCTCGCTGGCTGGAGCGGCAGCCCGGTGTAGCGTGCCAGATTCGCTATTGCCGCGGCGGTGTAGTCGTCGCCGGCGTTGATGCCGGTCCCGACGGCGGTGGATCCCAGATTCAGCTCGTGCAGTTGCGCCGCCGTCCGTTCGAGCTCGTCGGCCGCATGGGCCACGTTCGCGGCATAGCCCGAGAACTCCTGGCCGAGTGTAATCGGCACGGCATCCTGCAGGTGCGTGCGACCGGTTTTGAGAACGTTCGCGAACTCCCGGCTCTTCTTCTCTAGGCCGTTCGCAAGCTCGTTCGCCGATGCCAACACATCGCGGAGGACGAACAGGATCGCCAGCCGCGTAGCCGTGGGAAACACGTCGTTCGTCGACTGTCCCATGTTGACGTGATCGTTCGGATGGACGCGCTCGTACTTGCCACGCGGCGCCCCCAGGATCTCCGCGGCACGGTTCGCCAGCACCTCGTTCGTATTCATGTTGTGCGACGTCCCCGCGCCGGCCTGGTACACGTCCACGACGAATTGATCTCGCAGCGCTCCCTTGAGCACTTCGTCCGCGGCGCGGACGATCGCACCGGCGATGTCGGGCGCGAGGCGCCCGAGCGACACGTTGGCTTCCGCCGCCGCCTTCTTGATGAGGACCGTTGCCGTGATCAGTTCGGGGGATGCCGTCAGGCCGGATATAGGGAAATTCTCAACCGCACGCGTCGTCTGGACGCCGTAATAGGCGTCGGCGGGCACCTTGACCGCGCCAAGCGGATCGCGCTCGAGACGGGACTTCATAAACGATTATAGGCACGGGGTCCGGGTCCCGGGGGTGCGGGATCCGTGGAGCAGGTTCGCGCGTTCTTCGGATCCCGGACCCCGGACCCCGGACCTATAATCACACCATGCTGCCTGAGTTCTTTTCGAGCGTCGTGGACCTCATTACCAGGACCTCAACCGATCTGCCTCCGGACGTGCGCGCCGCAATGGGGCAGGCGGTCGCCGCGGAAGAGTCAGGGACGAGAGCCGGTCAGGCGATCACCATCATCGCGCAGAACATCGATCAGGCGGCCTCTTGTGAGGGCCCGATCTGCCAGGACACTGGCATGCCGACGTTCGAGGTCAAGGTGCCGGTCGGTGCGAACCAAATTTGGATGCGTCGGCAGATTCGGGAGGCCGTCGCCGAGGCGACGAGCCGCGGCAAGCTTCGCCCCAACTCCGTTGACTCGATCACCGGCGAGAACTCGGGCAACAACCTTGGTCCGGGCACGCCGATCATCCACTTCGATCAGTGGGAAGAGCCCGAGATCGAGATCAAGCTCATTCTCAAGGGCGGCGGGTGCGAGAACACCAACGCGCAGTACTCACTGCCAACCGAACTCGATCATCTTGGGCGTGCCGATCGTTCGCTCGAGGGCGTGCGGAAGTGCATCCTCCACGCTGTTTGGAAGGCACAGGGCAAGGGCTGCAGTCCGGGCGCTGTCGGCGTCTGCATCGGCGGCGACCGCACGTCCGGTTACTCACACGCCAAGGAGCAGTTGTTTCGAACGCTCGACGATGAGAATCCGGATCCGCGGTTGGCGCAGATCGAAAACGCTGTGATGGAGGAAGCAAATCGGCTCGCCGTCGGGCCGATGGGGTTCAGCGGCAAGACGTCGCTCATCGGCTGCAAAATCGGGGCGATGAACCGGCTTCCCGCGAGCTTTTTCGTGTCGGTGGCGTACGATTGCTGGGCGTTCCGACGGCTCGGCGTCCGATTGAACGCGACGAGCGGCGCGATTACCTCATGGTTGTATCGCGATCCGTCAACGCCCACTCAGCCGCTTCTCGGTGATGATGCGGTCGCCGCCGGTTTTCCTAGAACCGGTCGCGAGATCCAGCTTTCGGCACCGATCTCAGAGGAACAGATTCGCTCGCTCAAGGTGGGCGACGTCGTGCTTGTTTCTGGTCGCATGTTCACAGGCCGTGACGCCGTGCACGCTCACTTGGTGAAGCACGCGCCGCCGGTCGATCTCCGCGGAGCCGTCCTGTATCACTGCGGGCCGGTCGTCGTGAAAGACGGCGAGCAGTGGCGAATCACGGCGGCCGGTCCGACGACGAGCATTCGCGAAGAGCCGTATCAAGCGGAGATTCTCAAGCGCTACGGCGTTCGGGTCGTCATCGGCAAAGGCGGCATGGGCGCAAAAACGCTGGCCGGCTTGAAGGAATCTGGTGGCGTCTATCTCAACGCGATAGGCGGGGCGGCGCAGTTCTACGCGCGATGCATCGAGCGCGTTGTCGGAGTATCGCTGATGGAGTTTGGCACGCCCGAAGCGATGTGGCACCTGGAGGTCCGAGACTTTCCTGCAATCGTCACGATGGACGCGCACGGTTCGAGCCTCCACAAGGACGTCGAAGAGGCGTCGGGCAAGATACTCGAAACCTTAGCGTAACGCCCGCGCGAATACCGCTTCTACGTCCTCGATGCTCCCGCCGCGCTGCACGTGGAGACGCACGATGCGTCGTTTGTGAGCGGCGAGGGTTTCGGCATCACCGAGAGCCTGAGCGCGCTTGAGGACCGAGAACGAATATCCGGCCTCCGGAATCTCGGTGCTCGATTCATCTTCACCTGTAATCAGAAACGCCAGCGCGGTGTTCGGGCCACCCTTGTGGTACTGCCCGGTCGAGTGCAGGTAACGTGGACCGACCCCGAACGTGCTGGCCGTGCGATGCGTGGCGCGGATGCCCATACGGATTTCGCCAACTCGGGTTTCGACTTCGCTCAGTTGAGGAAGGTACGAGAGCACGGCGACGTAGTCCTTCGGTGTGAGCGAGGCGAGCGCGGCTGACACGATCGCGTCAACGGAGGTTCCAGAAAACGTCGGCGTGTACGCGTCGATTCGACCCGTTGTTGCGATCGGCGATGATTCGGGCAAGCGGCCGCTCGACGAATACGCGCTGAGCAGCGCCTTGGTTTTCTCTTTTGCTTCGGCGACGTTCGGCTCATCGAACGGGTTGATGCCGAGCGCAGCGCCGGCAACCGCGGTCGCGAATTCCCATCGAAAGAATTCGGCGCCAAGCCCGTCGATGCGTGTGCTGAGCCGCAGCACGGGATGCCCCGCCGCTTCGAGCGCATCGAGACGATCCTTGTCCGGGTGATCGCGATCGGTTGCCATCGCCACAAACGCGCGGTCGTCACCGTATTCGTCCGGGCGTCCAAGCGGCTCGTCGACGACGGGAAGCGCGCCTTTCCCGTGCTTGCCGGTGCTTTCCGCGACGAGTTGCTCGATCCAGAGACCAAGCGAGGCCAGCGACGGAGGCAGCACCAGCGTGAGCTTGTCGCGTCCCTCCAACGCCGCCGCGCCAATATACGCGCCAAGCTCGAGACCGGGGTTGGTGCGATTTTCCTGGCGGCATCCCTCGGCCATCGCGGCGCCGGCGGCAAGCAGTCGGGCGGGATCGGAGCCAATCAACCCGCAGGGAACAAGGCCGAACAGTGATAGCGCGGAGAAGCGTCCACCGATGTCGGCGGGGTTGATGAAGACCTCGCGATACTTCTTCGTCCCGGCAAGCTTCTGCAGCGCGGTATCGGGATCGGTGATCGCGATAAAGTGGTGGCTGGCACGCTCGCCAAGCGCGGCAGTCATCTGCGACCAGAAAAAGCGCTCCAGCGAGGCGACTTCAACCGTGCCCCCGCTCTTGCTCGACACCAGGAACACCGATCGCGACGGCTCGAGCCGGCCGGCCGCGGATGCAATCGTCAGCTCGTCTGTCGTGTCGAGCACGAAGAGCTCGGGAGAGCGCGGCGCGATGCCGCTGACGGCCCGCAGCACCTCGGCGCACAGGCTGCTGCCGCCCATGCCGAGCAGGTAGACCGCCGTACACCCTTCCGCGGCGACGTCCGCGGCCAACCGGCTGACACGCCCGATCTCCCCGCTCATCGTGCTGCCGACGTCCAGCCAGCCGAGCCGCGTTTGAATCGAGCGGCCGTCGGCAGAGCCGTCCTTCGCGCCCCAGACCGACAGGTCGCGGTCCCAGATGCGTGAGACTACTCGAGCGTCGAGGAAGCGATCGGCCAGTGCGGCTGCGGGAGCATAGGGGCGCGACATTCGGGGATCTTACCACCCGTAAGTTGCGTCATTAGAGTAGGTTGTACGTGTGTTACGGCGCGCCAACGAGGCTTAGCCACCTTGCTGCCGAACGCCGTCACCCGCTATACTTGTCGTATCTGTCTGTCGGGTGAGGAGATCCAGATGATCAACGTGACTCCGGCGGCGGCTTCGAAGATCTCGGAGCTGCTGGTCGAGGAAAATAAGCAGAGTGCAGGCTTGCGGGTGTTCGTCCAGGGTGGCGGCTGCTCGGGATTCCAGTACGGCCTGATGATTGACGAAGGCGACGGTGACACGACGACCGACTCGGTGATCGAGTCGAACGGCGTCAAGTTGCTCGTCGATCCAATCAGCGCCCGCTATCTGCGCGGCGCCGAAGTGGACTTCGTCGATAACATCACGGGCGGCGGTTTCACGATCAAGAACCCGAACGCGAAGAGCACCTGCGGCTGCGGATCGTCGTTTAGCGTCTAACAGGCGGGCTGCTCGGAAGGAGTGAGCCTTCCGTTTCGATGGAATCCTCTCCCTCAGCCTTTGTCGAGAGTCTCCGTCCGGCCGGTAGCAAGCGGTCCGGCAAGCGCGATTTCATCGTCAACGTGTTTCTCCGCCAGGAGGGGCATCTCACAGCCGAAAATCTGGTCGATCTGATCCGCCGCGAGGATCAACGGATCAGCCGCGCGACCATCTACCGCACGTTGCAGTGGATGGTCGATGCCGGTATCGCGCGCAAAGTCGATTTCGGCGAGGGCAAGTTCCGCTTCGAGCATTCGTACCGGCATCCGCGGCACTTCCATCTGATCTGCAAGAGCTGCAACCGCAGCTTCGAGTTTCTCAGCTCTGACATCGAGGCGCTGGTCGAGGAAGTGGCGGCGGCGCGCAACTTCACGCCGCGTCAGAGCGTGCTCCAGATCCACGGCACGTGCGAAGGTTGCCGCACTGGCCGGCCAACGGCTGCCGAGGACGGGACGACCGAGCTGCTCTTCGCCCGGGACGCGCTGCGCATCGCGATCGCGACCGAGCGAAGCGGGCTCGAGTTCTACACGCGCGCGTCGCGCATCACGCGCGATTCGCGCGGCCGCCGAGTGTTCGAGAAGCTGGCCGAGGAAGAAAAGGAGCATCTCTCGACGCTCGAAGCACGCTACCGCGAGTTGTTGCAGCAGGATCCTCAACTCGAATCGCGGCCGACGTTCTTGTTCTTCAAGGGCGCGGCGAATGGTTTGTTCGCGGCCGGCGCCGATCAACTCACGAAAGGCGTCAACGATCGCCAGGCGCTGATGATTGGCATCCGCTGCGAGCGCGGCTCGCACAAATTCTTCAAGCGGTACGGCGAGCGGTTCGAGGATTCAGAGGGAAAGAAGATCTTTCTCGAGTTCGCCGACGAGGAGCGCACGCACCTCGACCTGCTCATCCGCGAGTACCGGTCGCTCGTCGAGCGCCAGCGCCGGGGCCGCAAGCCGGCTCGCAAGACGCGTCATCGCGCCAGCGCCTGATGCGTTTGTGATCGATCTGCATCTGCATACGACCGCGTCGGACGGCAGACTGCCGCCCGCCACTCTGGTTGCGCGGGCCGCCCGCGCGGGCCTGACGATCATCAGCATCACCGATCACGACACGATCGCAGGTCTCGAGGAAGCACGTCAGGCGGCAGTCACCGCCGGGATCCGGCTCGTGAACGGAATTGAAATCACGGCAATTGAAGAGGGCCGCGACGTTCATGTGCTCGGGTACTTCTTGGACCCGCGAAGCCCCAACCTTGACGCGTTGCTGCGCAGTCAACGATCGGTCCGAATCGATCGAATTCGCAAAATCGGTGCGAAGCTTCGCGCCCTCGGCTGCGCGGTTGACGTCGAGCGCGTCATCGATGAATCGCGCGGCCGCAGCGTCGGGCGTCCGGCGCTGGCGGATGCGCTCGTGGCGGCCGGGCATGCGTCGGATCGGCGGGACGCGTTCGATCGATTGCTCGGGGAGCACCAACCGGCGTTCGTACCGCGATCGGGTCCTTCACTGTCGCGAGCGTGCGCCGTGATTGCGGACGCAAGCGGGATCTCCTCGCTCGCGCATCCCGGATTACTGGGCCGAGACGATCGGCTGCCGGCGTTCGCGGCCGCGGGCCTGTCGGCGCTCGAGGCGCGTCACGCCGAACACTCGCCTGAACGCGAGGCGTACTACCGCGAGCGCGCGCAGGCACTGGGTCTCGTGGTCTCGGGCGGTTCGGACTTCCACGGGGACGACACCGAACACGGCGCGGCGCTGGGCCAGGTGACGCTGGGATCCCACGACTTCGAGGCGCTCGAAGCGAGGCTGGCGTCGGACCGTATGCTCCGGGTCAGGTCTGATTCGTGACCGCTGTCCTCCAGATTTCCCAGGTTCAGAAAAACTATCAGAGCCTGCGGCCGCTTCGATTGCGCGAGCTGACGATTGCACCGGGCGAGCGTGTTGCGATCA